>Ga0179593_1295891_pt1 | contig 18211 bp, 15 predicted proteins | sample CZODoug2_1_08_16_FD_185931 | JGI IMG/M metagenome (GOLD analysis project Ga0179593, IMG submission 185931) | Vadose zone soil fungal communities from Angelo Coast Range Reserve, California, USA - CZODoug2_1_08_16fungal (PacBio error correction) | ecosystem: Environmental > Terrestrial > Soil >... | reverse complement strand
CGAAGCAGGCGGAGCGTTTCTTGCGCCCGAACCGTCTTCGCCCCTTTTCCCGTAAAAGACGATCTGTCCCCGTGGCACAGTGTGGAGCACGATTTTTTGTTGATCCATGAGACCCCGCTCCCTAATGACTCCGGCCCTTAGAACTTAACCCACCCTTTTGGTTTCTCTGATTGATTACTTTATCTGTGAGAAGCAATCGAGAGCCGGGGCAGCTTACCGGCGCGATTACTTCGCGTCGGACACCACCGACAAGGTTCCACCCTTAGAGATGTCAGTAAAATAATCTGGTGCGTTGAGCGACTTTTTATTGCCGTTCCCTCAGGCCCTTATGTATTAGCCACATATGAGTTTTTTCTTCTTTTTGATAACTGTGTCCGGTGTCAACTTCGGCCTTGATTGATCCCCGACGCGACTCCCATTGTTCTTCGGGCTGGGAGAGAAAGATTCTCAGATTCTGTAACCCCTTCATTTGGCTGATGGCCACTGTCCTACACTGTCTTGGTATCTTTACAGTCGGCTTTCCGTACGTTGCCCGATGTTCTTCTTTTCCTCTGCTCGCGGGAGAGAGCACCTTTCCTATTGCAGGTGTTCCGCACCTTTGCGATCCTGTTAGTACACGCCACCCCTCTCTTGCATTTGAAAGAGCCGCTGTTTTTTTCGTTAAAACTTACGGCCATGGAACCCTCAGAATGTCCTTTCTGGAAGTTTTGTGCGGATCGTCAAACCTCCTCTACTTGAGGATTTTCCTCGAAGCACAAATTTGTCGTCCTTTTTCCTTCCGGTTCCCCCTTCGCCGCTTCCTTTCGGCTGCTCGTATAAGTTACAATTTCGGCCAGGTAGGTCCAGAACTCCGTCTCGCATTTTACGTTGCACCTTTCAACACGTTTCGCATGTTCAACAAATAGCCGTTGTCACCCCTGTCAGTGCTCACCCTGACCCCCTTTTCCCCTTTCAATTTTCCCTTCTTCCCCCGCGCATTCTTCCCATTTCGATCGCTTCGTCCGGTGATGGGCAGGTGGCCAGATCACCGTTTTATCTATTTACACTGAGAAACGAGGCGTTTGTGAACTAGCCCCCACGCAACCGTCGTAAAAGCGACCCACTGCCGTTTGTCGACCGACCCCCCAAAAGTCCTCCTTACCCCGCTCCCCTGTCTCCCCCTGCCTCTTGGAATTCGACTTCACCATTTATCGAAGAAACAAGTCTGTTAGTTACCCTTGTTATCTTTTTTGGCTTTTTTCTGGTGACCGATTTCGCCGAACAAACTTCGCCACCGGAAATCCGCAAATACCTTCCCCCCTGCCCGGAGCCCTCTTTCGAGAACCATTTTGTCTTCGCTCCCCCTTCCACCCGCTCAGTTTTTTTCGACCGCCGTTCCCCCTCCCTAATTACTCCGTCTCGTCGAGGTGTCCTCCGGCACAGCTTTTCAACCCTCCCCCCGTTGTATTTTTCCTTTCGTTAGTTCGATTTTTTTTTTTCCTCTGGGATTTTTAGGTTCCTTTCTTTCTTAGATATTTATTGCCTCGCCCGCTTCCGAGCACTTGAATGAACTTTTGAATTCGCGCACTTATCTTTTTTAATAATCCGTTGGTTTGAGCGCGATCGGCGCAGCTTTCATACTAAATCTTTCTTCTCTTTTCTCCGTTAGACCCCATAGGAGTCGATTACCCGGCACAGCAACCATTCCCCCCCGTCGTCCCGGCGAACCTCCCTTTTTACCATGACCCTTATTGTCACTTTTGGCGAGCTATTGCCCCGACAGGTGCATAACCCTTCCGCTTCCCTCCTTTATGTGGTCCTTTTAGTCGACGTGAAGATTCTTCTTTTCCGCGTCGCAATTCACACTGTCGCAACATAGCGCCAAAGTTGACGGGCCCCAATGAGCGCTTCTTTCATTTCTTCGCCCAGCGGCGCCCCATGCCCCACCCCACTACGATGAAGAAATATTCCCGAATGTTGTCTTCGATACCTGAGAGAATTTTCCTATATAGCGAGTGACTTTCTTCTTTTCTTTTCCTTGGTTTCTTTATAACCCATTCCCTCGTTTCGTTCTGAGTGATTATAGTTGGTTTTTTTCGTCGTAAATACCCCTTTTATTTTCTAGTGTGTCTGATGAGTTGTACCCCCGTCGGCGCATATCGCCCCCCTCGAAACCTCTGAATTTCTCCAGCAATTTGTCAAATTAAATTTGTGAGGTCGCTCCCCTCATGAATTCGTTTGCAGTTACTTTCCGGAACCCCTGCTTCCCTTCATCGATTTTTGACCCAAGGAACTTTTTCTTTCCATTTTTCCTTTTTTCCATCACTTTTCCTCGATCTGCCTGGCCTTACCGAGCGGCCCCGTACCTTTTCACTTCATCTGGACCCCATTTTTCCCCCCTTCCGCGTTCGGCCTCCCCTTCATCAAGACCTGCCCATACTTCCCTTTTTTAATGAATGCTCAATCGCAGTTGACGATCCTCCAACCAACACTTAACGCCTTGAGGGGATTTTGCTTAGTTGACCCCCCTCCCCGTGGGCAAAAATCCAACGTTGTCATCTTCCTCTTTAATCAGAAATCGGGCATTTTTCTTCACAACAACCTACCCTTTGGAGGGCTTCCCCCCCTTCACGAGATTCCTCAGCATCTTTTTCATTCCCCACCTGCTCTAGATTCCCTTACGATTATACGCCGCCTTTTGCAAAAGGGACGTACCCCCATTTGGTCTGACCGTTAGCCCCGGCAATGAGGTAATCCCCCTACTGCCGGAATAGCGACGGCCCCTTCCCGCTCGAAGATGTTCCTTCCTTTTTCGCTCGATCAAGGCCGCTACTGTTAACCTCTTTCCATCTCCCCCGTCAATTCCTTTACGGCACTTTTTCTGAAGAACAGCTGAAAATCCTGCGCCTGTTCGCTCTAAGTCACCAGTCGTATTGTAAACCATGCGCAATCTAATTGTGTTTTGAACACCCCTTTTTCGTTGCAGCAGAATCCTGCCAGCGCCTTTATCTCATTCGCTCGGCGGTAATTTGCAGCCTTTACCACTCTCACCAGTTGTTTCCTTCCGTTTGCCTCCTCTTCCTCGGCCGCGGTTTCGTCCAATCCCTCAAAAACCAACTCTCCCTCTCCAGCTGTAAGGATCCTGGCGCCGGCTTCCTTTACTCGGCCCCTTTCGCGTTTCCTTTTGCGCCCCCCCCAATTCTTCGACCCGCCCTCCCTCGCCAGGACCTTTCAGCGGTTCTCCTTAAAAAACAACGATGCTCCCTTTCGACATTCAGCCTCGACTTCCACATAGCCGGCTTGCCGCTTCTCGGCCCTGAGACAGCCGATATCTGCGGCCCGATCGTGCTCTCGGGCAACAGTTTGCTGAAGGCCCCGCTCGGCCATCGGCCCATGTACGCCAGCACTATGAATGCTTTTATCTTCAGCCCCCCCCCCCAGATTGTTGTTCTTCTCCCCCGATGTGTGTCAGATGGGCCGAGTTGACCCGCGGCCAGAGTTGCTTCCCCGAGGCCGACCGGCGTTTCGGATCTCTTTGCCTCCCCAGGGATCATTTTTTGGGCCAGTCAGGCCCCCATGCCGGTTGCCCCCACTGGTAGGACCGCGTCAACGCCCCGAACTTGTCGCAGCTTGGCAGTTGGCTTTTTAGCCCGACTCTCTGGGATGATTACCTTTTTTTGAAACCCCCTGTGCTCGATATTTACCTTCAATGCCACTGCCGAAGGTTCCAGATCTTTTCCAACCCGTCCCCCCTGCTGTTAGCCCTTCTAGCTTTTTTTCCTCATGGCATCTTCCGTCCTTTTTGTAACCCCTCCTTTTAGGTTTTCCGCATAAAGCTTCCCGTGACTCCACGCGTTTTCATTTCTCCGAGTTTTTTTTGAAAATCGAGCGCGGTTTCCTCGGTCCTCTCTCCGTGCTATCGTACTTTTTCCTTTCATTCCCGTTGTTTTTTGGTTTTTTCCGCATGTTGAGATCGAAATGATTACTACCCCTGACCCAGACTCTGGCTTGCTTCCCCCCTTTCTCTATTCTTCACACCGATTTGTTTCCAAAAAGTTCCGGTCCTTCGCAAGTTTGGCCCGCCGGCTTGCTGCCAACCGCCGACTCCTTTTCCCCCACCGGCCCCGATTCGACTATGCTGGGCAGGCCGGTTCCTCTCGTCATCGATTTGCGTGCTAGGATTTTTTTTGCTTTCCTCTGGAGGCGGTTTGCCTTTGTTTCACTTTAATTTTGTCCCATACCCAGCAAGGTTTGCCACCCCAATGCCTTTTTTCACTCTTACAGCGCGCTTTTTCAGACATCCCCCGATTACAAACTAAATTTCTCAGACCTCTGCGCACTCGGTTTACCTCGGCAGACCCCACATTCCTTCTTTATATCGTTGGTCCACCCCACGCTAATTTTTCTTTGACCCACAAATCCGACAGATCATTATTCCCGCTTCTTCGTCCGGATTGGCCCTCCCGTTCTGGTTCATTCTGGCCACATTCCCGCGCCTTCCGAACATCGCGTTTCTTTCCCGATAGAGCTATTCCTTCCTTAGTCACTGCTTCTCAATGATTTCTGGTCCGCGCCTACCGATGAATTGCCCCGGAGTCCCCCCAGATCTGGGCAAGGATACTCCTGATTTAATGCCAATCTCGCTTCCCAAGATTGGCCCGATTTGCGCATAGTTTTGCCCCTAGATTGTATCAAGGATTTCCTATTTTGTGGACGGCGTCTTCCCCCATTGGTGTCGAGAGTTGGATGAAGCTGGTTGCGGACAGCGTGTGTCTCCCGAAAAGGATCACTGCAGTACTGAGGTGTGTCCAAAGCTCGTAGCCTCTTCTTTTTCCCAACTTTTTTCTCCTGATGGATTGGTTTATGAGTTTTTTAGTTACCCTGGACACAGAACTAGCATGAGATCCTTCTTTTTGATTGCAACAAAGATTTTTTCTATGGATCTTTTTATTCCAGATTGATGAGGTTTCGAAGCTGATCCCCGGAGAGATGGTTTTTTGAGGGAACAAAGACAAGCACAGATGCTACAGGACGAGTTATAGTACCCTTACTTCCTTATGGGTGAGTGGCAAATGACTGCGTTTTGCGAATGGACATCTTGTTTTCCTCCCCCCATCTGAAGTGTGATGCCCCCAGAGCGGGCTCCCATCAGAACGGGACCTTCAATCTGATGCGACGTTACTCCATCGTGTTTTTCGATTCCCCGCTGCACTCCCTATATTGAAAACTTAATGGGGCTGCATTTGTCTAAGGCTAACCCTTTTAATTTTCGGCCCCCTCTTCACCACGTGGTCGTAGCTATCCCTTCCCTCGTATAGAGAGTGATTCGTGTCCTTTTTTTCTCTATTTCGATCCCCCCCCCTCTGTCCGGGTAACTTCCCGTACACCCCGGTCGATCCGGTTTCCCTCCATCCACCGAGCGGGCTGCACTGAGACTCTGACACTTGTTCTGATTTTTTTTTTGAACCTTTCCCTGGTCCTCCCATCAGTTTGTCTTGTTCCCACCCCACTTTTCTAATCGTAATACATTTGCCACTTGCAGGCTGGATTCAGGCAAGACGCCCACAGTTTGGATTACTACGGAAACTGTCCTCCTCGTTCGTTGCCTTTTCTCGTTCCCCCCATTTAGGGCTTAAAGTCCTTTGGTTAATTCCCCAGATCCCGCGCCGAGACGGTCAACTACCCATCACTTTCGATGTCCACCCCCAATCGTCTGTACTCCCGCAGTTTTTGCTCCCGCTTTAAGTCTGGTTCCCAAAAATCTCCCCAGGTTAATCTTGCCGCCCTAGCGCAAAGGGAATTCCCCCCCCCCAACTTGGGTTTGGGGGTGAATCCCGATTCGTACGGGCAGGGGTGTTTGGGGGTTTTTTGTTGCCCAGCTGTTTTCGATAGCGCCCTTCCCTTTACCCGAGTCTCACACGATCCATAGAGCGGACTCTAACACTTCGCGAAAGCGAGTAACCTTGGCTTTTTTGCTTCCCTTTGACCCCCCCCCCCCCAATACTACAACGCCGAAATCTCGCCCGTCGTTTGATACTCTGCCCTTGTTACCAAGTATTAGCCCCATTTCGTGCCCACCTGCTTTCATCCAGGGATTTGTGAGTCCGTTTCGGTGCCTCCAATACGGACCTTTTCGCATTCCCCCCTATTTAGTCCCCCAGGCCCTTTGGGGCCCCTTTTAGCCACCCCCTTGTTGCAACTGGAAGAGCGGCAAGCTTTCCCCCCCGCCGTCGGAGAACGCCGTGAACCCCCCCCATCCCCTTCCTTCTAGCGGAAGTAGTCAGAAACTTTTCCCACTAGCTCTTTACCAAAACCCCATTCCCCCATCACAGGGTACCGTCTTTCTTCAGCCAGCCCCTCGGCTGTGTGTTATGATTTTTTTTTTTTTTCTCTCGAACGCTTTTTCCGTGGCTCGTATACGAGAAGAGAACGTGACATTTGAGCCCGTCTTCCTTCCCAATCCCTTTTGTTGTTCAGTCTCCAGGGCGCAGCGCTTTACGTGCTTCCCTTCTTCGGTACATACGGATCTAGCTATTATAGCCCTTTTCCAGCCACCCTTCAATCGGTCGAAAGGTTACCCCCCTTGACCAAGATGGCATGTTTTCCTCCTTCCTTTGCGCCCAAACCCCCCCCCTTCAGGTCATTTTTCCTTTTCTGTTCAGTGGTCCCTTTCCGCCGGAAGGTCTAGAGTTCTATCGCCCTTTCCACCCCTCTCGTGACACGTTCAAAAGGTTCTTTACCATTGAGGGAGACGATCTGGTACTTGGCGCTAAGTCGTTCAAGCGTCCCGCCCCTCCCTTCGAGAAAATCCTTTGAATTTATGATACCTTTCCGCGAATGAAGTAATTACAGCCCGAGATGACTTTTTGATTAGGGGCCTTTTGGGTCTTTCCTCCCAACTCTATACCGTTTTTGTGCACTTTTCCTGCCTGTAGTTCTTTCTCGTTTCCCAGCAAGCCTCCTCTTCTCTGTGAGAATGTTTCTACCGCTAATATCGCCAGCGACCTTGCCCTGACATCGAGATCTCCCCCCTGGTTCCAAATTCTTGAGCGACGGGCTTCCTTCCCCTTCCCTGCCCATTTTTTTTTCCTTTTCTTTGTACCGGGTGAGCCTTCTGGTGACCTTTTGTTACATCAGTTGAGGCATAGGTACTAACCTAACCTCTTGTAGCTTTCTTCCAGCCTTTACCTGAGCACGGACATTCACTAGACAAAAAACGCCCTATACGTTCCCCCCCCTTATGCGAGACTCCATACCCCTTTCTGCTTCGTCAATCCGCTTCTTTTAGCCTTATTGAAGCTTCCCCCCCTTCAAAAACTTGTACCCCCTACCATTCCTTCTTATTTCCTGGACGGTATTCCCCTCCTTTTACACCTCCCCACACTTTTCCTTCTTTTTCTTCTACCCAGTATATGGTGTTTACCTACGTCGACCTGTTGTCTTTTGAGGTCCCGGGGTCCCCCCCCTCGCGTCCTTCTTCCGCCTAGGTTTCAACGATCCTCTCGATTCTCTTCCTCAAGATCTGGTCCCAGAGTCCAAAGAGGCCCTTCCCACCCAGTTTTTTTGAAATTCTCCCCTTTTGCAGTCAAATGAATTTGAGAAGATATCGTTGAGCTATCCCGACCGGTCAGCCCGGAGTCGTATTTAGACCTGTAAACTCGTACGGCGTCTTTTTCTCCCCCTCCCGTATAAGCAGAATCCGTTCTAAGACCCTCTGCCCATCACGCCTCCCATGTAGCCGAGCCGCAACCAGGGTCTCGACCACGCGTCCGCCTCTCAAGGGGCCCCTTTTTGCCGCGCAGAAGGCCAGGACTTGTTCTGCGCTAGGTCGCCTAAACGTCCTATACATCTCCTTGCCACAGCGTTGGGGTATCGCTCCTCTCTTTCGTGTTCTTTCCTCAAACCCCATCTCGTTCCCCTTTTTCGCCCGCATCGCTCTGAGGTTTTACCTCTGGAAAGTGCGCAGGGCGCAAGTCAAGCGTACTTTTCCTCCATAGTCCAGGCCATTGTCAGTCCGGCACCAACCTGACGGCTCTTTCGCACCATTGCGCGACGAGAGATTCGTTTAACCGCCGATCTTCCGCGCGATCCTTGATCCCCGCCGATATGAGTCGGCTCCTTTGCGCTCGGTTAGGCCGCTTTGCAAGGGCGTTGCCACTGGCCCAGCTTTCGGCTGTATGCACGCCGCCGTGAATAGCGGATTGTTATCCCCGAGGCCTTCTATTTCGGCAATGCGCATTTGTCCCGAGAAATCCCCCTACACAGACCGATCCCCCGCACAGACCCCCATTCTGCGAGCTCAAGTTAGTAATTCCGGGATCTCCTATTTTGTTCGTTCATGGATTCCAGTTTGGTCCCCCCGCGTTATTTTACCCAAATGAAGTTCCCCGTGTGCCTGAACTCCACCAGAACCCAAGTAGAAGATTGTCTCTAACCGTGTTTGTTTTCTTCGCAAATTTCTCGCTGCGACTTTCTTCTTGGTTGTTTTCCCAACAATTCTGCGATATTCAAGTCACTGAACTGTTGCCCTCAATGCGGAATCCTCGCCCGGAAAACCCCTTCTTTCTTTTATCTCGAGACGCGCCTGCTCCCCATTTTCATAGACGTCCTGTTAGACTGAGTTGAATTTGGCCTGTTTGAAGCACACCTAGACTCGTGCCCCCCAGTCTGTCACCTTTCAGTCCTACATTTTGTTCCACTCCTCTGCACTTGTTTCCCGCAGTTTTTCCGAAGAGCTTTCCTTGTTGGACTCACTCCGTATCTTATATTTTCCTCTCCCTCAGGTTTGTTCTCTCCCCTTTTATTTTCTCCTAGAGCCCACAAGATTTTCTTGAGATCCCCTTGCCCATCTCTTTATTTTTAAACTTCCACAGTTATTTTCACCCCTACTCCCCCGTTGGCGGTTTGATCTTCTGATGCGGACCCCTGAAAGAACCTCGGTTCTGTCTTACCACCTTCCGTTCCCAGCTTTTATGTCGAATGCCCCGCGCCCCGGATACCAGCGGACTGTTTATTCGTGTACTTTCTTAGACTGTCAAGATTTCGTTTGTAACGCTTTTCCCTCGGTTCCCCCCCGGTAAGGGAACTTCCCGATTACCTTTTTTGTTGTTTGACACCCCAACAACGGAACAGATCAGCGCTCTTTCATTTGAGTTCCCCCCCTCACTTTTGATCGACAAATGAGCCCCCAGAGTTGCTGTGTGTTGTTGATCATAATTACGCCCCCCTTGCCCCGGAATCCCTATCATGGTTAACCACCCACAAGGTGCTGTGTGCTACCCAAAAACCCCCACCTCGCCCCTCCAGGAACCGCTGTTTTCGGCCTGAGTGAGCTGGTAAGACAGGTTCTATTCTGAGTCCACATCTCGCATGGCCAAGACCTCCTCATTTTCGGCGAAGAACCGTCATTTTGACGAGAGTGTATGGCATGAGTTCTACTTGATCGTAAGTTCTCGCGCCTTCAACAGACTTGCCCTATTCCCTGACCCCTATAGGGCGCATCTTCTTATGATGTAATAGAGGACAAGATCGTCATCTCTCGAGACTCTTAATTGCTTCATTAGCCCCCTGTCTTCGTGCGCGGTATTGAGACGGTATGGCGGTACGCAGAATGGTGTTTGGACCTTAGCATTGGAAATTGGTACGGCCGAGGGACGAATAGAGTTGTTTTTCCTTTCTGCCCTTGCTGACGTGTTTTTTGTCCAAAAAAAGCCCATCCTGTTCGGCGTTTCCTGCAACACCCCTTCTTTTAGGCGTGCTGATGTGTTTGAGGACCTTGCGAAAAAGCCCGCCTTAGATCCCTTACCTTTTTCACACCACCGATGTTCTCAGTGTCGATTGGAATTCCCTTCGGCTTGATACGCCTAGCCGAGAAGGCATTATAAATTTTGCGCGCTTGCATGTCTTCTGGCCCCACGCCATTACCCCCTTTTTTAGCTGCGGGTTTCTCGACGACATGGCGGCAGCGATGCATTGACTCGGACATGTTTCAGCGTTTTTTGAAACCTTGCGTTGCGATGTCTTGCCGGTATTAGCGGACGGACCATCCCCTTCGGATTGATCCCTGCCGCCAACGACTCCGCGAGTGCTAGATCCATTCCAAGAGACCCCTTCATGGGTTCTTGTGCTGCGGTTCTAACCCCATTTGATGGTCGTTCAAGAGAAATCGGCTCTATCTCCTGCCTCTTATCTCGGCTTGTCTGCTCGTGGCTCTTCCATTAGAGGCCGGGTGGTTGGGGCGGGACCCGCTTTGCCGTTTTTGGTCTGCTCCTGTTATTTCAACTCACGTCCTTTACCCCCAAACCCTGCCTCTACAACTGTTATATTTTGTTACACTAACGGACTTTACCTCCCTCAGCAGGTAGGCCCCCTTTTTTTTGCTGTCCCCCTCCACAGCGAGCCTGACCGCCCCCGCAGTACCAAAGGTCGGCTTCTTAATAAGTTTCCCTCGCGCTTGGTCTTTTCGGGCGAGTGTTCTGGGCCATCCTTTGTGCTATGGCCTTTAATGACCAATCCGTACCTAGCAAGTTTGTCCGGAAACCTTGCATCGTTTTTTTCAAAACAACCATCTATGTTCCACGGCCTAGTGCAGTACAATTTTCCCTTAGGGACTTCTGCTCTGCCCGTTACCCTTCATTTACCCATTCGATTCTAGTCATGGCAAGTGTCGCTGTGCGCTATGTGCCGATTCCTTACCCGAACCCAGTCTCACAATCGCACATAGGTGTACCTAGAAAACTCTCGTCCCCACGCGTTCCAAACTTTCGTGATAGTTGTTTAACGAAAACACCCCCTTCAACCCCCCAAGCTCACTGCGGCGGAGACTCCGGCATTCGCTTACCAACTCCCCCGAAAGAACAATGTGAGAACATCTTTGTCCTAGTCTTTCTTTTTTGCTGTCCCGTGGGCGTCCCAACCCCCGCCACGGAGAAACTAACCCACCGCCAACAGTCAGGCAGGTGAGCCCGTTTTCCTCTCCAATTGTTGTTTGGGCTCGCTGGACCCTCTTGTCCCCCCTTTCTTTTCCACGGACGGTCCTACCACTACACTAGTATAGGCGGCCAGGTTGTCATAAACCTGATTTGACCAAACCCATGACCAACGGTTTGTAATGGGTCCCCTTCTTTATTTCTTTTTCCGCTTGATTTTTTTAGCTTTCCTGGTCGACTCGTCCCTCGGTTTGGCAGTCTGACCCCCCCAGAAGATACCCCATTATTTTCCACCCGTGACTTCCTCTTGCCTCCCTGATATTCTCTCTTCTCATACCTAGTTGGTTGTTGAGGGCCTTTTTCGAAGCGGTTTCCTCCACGTCCTTCCATTATTATAGGTTTAACGGCCCGACCATTAGCGATCCGTAAGTTTTCACAGCAAACCTCACAGCTACGAAATCCCCTCCCCTTTTCCCCCCATTCCCCCACATAGGTCATTGTTGTTGCCTTCGCTATTGACCGCCTTGAGACATTTCCGCCCTCTAAATTTTTACGGAGGTATGGGTCGTGGCAGCCTGTCTTGAAAGCGTCCCTTTTCAGTCACACCACATGTCGTCTTCAGGCCTCAACAGGCGTGGACTTATAGTGCGATTGCCGTGTGCGATCATTGGCACTAGGTCCGCCCCCTCCCCTCGTTAGCATATTCTTCACGGTATTATCCGCAACCTGTGAGCCATATGCGCTTCGCTCCGGCCGGTTTTTATTAGGGACTGTTTTAGTTACCACTTAAGGCCCCCCTTTTTTCTTCTTTGTTTCCTCTTTTTTTCCCCTCAATCCCCTCATCTTATAGTGGAGAATTGAGTCGTCCCCCGTCGGCGGTTCCATTTAACTGCCCCCTTTGACTATCGAAATTTTTTTCAAAATTTGTGTCTCTCCTTTCGAGTCAACCCCTTTGCCGCTGACATTCTGCTCCATCGGGGAAATATTCCTTTGACCATCTTTGTCCCCCCAATACTTGAAACGTGATTGCATTGTTCCTTCTTACTCACTTTATCTATTCTGGCATTTCCCGGGCTCCTAGCCCCCCTCCACTGTTGCCAAGGAAGAGCAACGCCCTCCGATTTGGCGACATCCTTTTGACCCTCCTCCTCCTCCAGCCCCTTGTTAAGGATAAACTAAGCCCCCTTTTTTTGTGTATATTCTCAGCCACCGTACTCGAATGCATGATTTTTTTTTAGATTTTGAAGGTAATGTCCAGCCCACGAAAAATAACCCCAAGTTTATTCATTACCTGTGCCGTTTAACTAACGGATCAGGTGTAGATGTTGATTTTCTAATCGCTTCCCTATAAAGACCTGAGAAGGCAAAGCATCCCTCCCGCTCTTCTTGGTATACTCTGAGACTTCCCCTTACTGCACAACCCCCTTTTCTCCTTACCACAGGCGCGAGAGGGTTAAGCCGACTGGTCATTATGACAGACCCGCTCATGAGGAGTTCCCGTTTTCGCGCACGCTCACGTTCTCCCTTGACTTCCTTCTCCAGAACCGAGTCTCACCTCAAGTCAGTTACCCTGAGACACCCTTTGCTGCCATACTATCGTAATTGTCGTATTCTCCCCCAAGTCTTCTCTCACTATCATCGCAGGGGTTTAAAACGGTGTAGTTTGCCGCGCACCGAAAGGCTTTCGAAGGGGCTCTGCAGCTAGGAGTCATCTGGCGCTTAATCAATCTCCCTCTCCCAAGATGCCGCGGCCTGGCACCAGGCGCGTTGACTTCACCAACAAACCCCTTTCCAGATGCGTGCATCGGCGAAGGACTTTCCCTCTGAACGCTCCCTTGCCGTTTCAAGACCCGCGAATCCCGTAGAACCTCGCCGGCACTTGATTTTCGCCGGACACACACACCACGTGATCGGACGTTCCTTTCGGCCCCGCGCGTCGATCGCCAACGCCGATCCGTTTTCGCGATGGGCTTGATTCCATAAGATATCTTGAGGAACACTTTCTCTGAAGTCTCTTTTAATAGGCTACCCCCACGTCTCAAATTCTTATCCTGCGACCCGCCCTCCTGTAATCCTGAGGTAGCTTAGCGACCGATATTCTTATGAGCATTGGTCCTCTTCTCCCGACCCACGGCGTAACGAGCTACCGAGACGCAAGAGTCCTAAGGTTACTCGCCCTGCTGGAGACCATTGTATTCAGTTTGGTGTTTAACCAAGTTTTTTTAACATGCGGCACCCTTTTTTTCTTAGCGTAAACCCAAGAATCCTTGCAGATTGTCGACCCCTGTTCTTTTTCGCACTATACGATGGATATTGAGTATTTTTTTGGAACCCCCTTAGACTGATCCAATGTAAACCTGCCAGTAACTCAAGAAGCCGTGCCGCACACTCTCATATGCTGTCTCTCTGTTTTGCATCAAAGTAAATTTAACTCAAGGTTAGAAGTCCCTTATTTTGGTGTTACTCACCCAAGTCCGTACTCCAGTTTTCAACTGTATTTCAGAAGAGCCGAGTTTTAACACGTCTAGTCAACGCTTTCCGCCCGCAAGCTCTCTTGACGGGAGAACCCGGTCTCTCTCTATCACCACGTTTTGTTGAGCGTCCCATGAGTAGCAATAAGCTCTCTTCAAGGTATTAATTTAGCTTTTTTCAGACCTCTTATTCCCAACTCCCACCATTCGCCGTCGACCTCCCCCCCTGTCGCACTGTCTTGCTTTGCGTTTCAACACGACCCCTCCTTTCTTCGCCCCCTGCAGGTAAGCTTGTAATTTGTTCATTCTTTCGATGCTATAGAGATGCGGCGTGGGGCTTGTTGAGGTAACCCCTGAGGTCGTTCGTGAAGTTAACTGTTGACTTTTCCCCCCATATCGATTAGCACGGTTGTGAACACCCACGGAATTAAAAGATCAGTATATCTTGCCTACCAACCCCTGTCTCTTACTAGTCAGGAGTGTGCCCCTGTGTTTGATCAAATCTTCTCTTTGAACTCATTTTCCTATACTCTTTTCCCCCCCCCCTGTCACACATGTCCGACCCACAAAAAATCACGCTCACCAAGGAACTGCCCGCCGGAGTCTGCGTGGGGCTCTCTGCTTTTTCTCTATGCCCGTGCCACAAATTCGTCATGGACCAATAACTTTCTTGCTACCTACTACCGTATCATCTTTGAGGGAGTTTCATGGTCATCGCCCCCCAGGACAAGTTTCCTGCCCCCTTCCCCAGTCCTGCACTCGCTTCCTATGGGCGCTCTATATTAGACGTCTCCGGCCGCTCTTCCGAGACCCCTATAGTGATTTTCTGCATCACGCTCGCGCATCTTTCAGCGACAGTTAAGAGTCATTCTACATGGGGGTTTATTGCTCCTCTTCCGGCCGGCTATGGCTACATCTGTTTGGCGCTTTTTCCTTTGCGCTAACGGAATTTCTGTTTGCCTAGGTACCCAAAGCCGCCTTTGATTTTTCCCGTTTTCTTCTCCCTGTTGGCGGACAATTTGCTCCCCCTCCGCCGTGCTGTTCCCGCGTTGACCTTTACACAAGCTTGCTCGTCCCTCTGTTCAGTTCTCTGTGAGGCCGACTCTAGCGAAGTTGACTTGTCCATCTTTCCTTTCTACCTGTCCCCAACTGACAAATTCACCCCCGATTAGGACGCGTTCCCCTCAGACAATGGCTCGGCTCTCATGACGCCGCTAATCGCCATGTTCCCTAAAATATGAGTGCTTGCTGATGCGGATCGGGGCCATGCAGAGTACTTCCTTGATCGTCCTACTCCAATCCTCCCCTCGTTGGTCTTGATCCCTTGAATTGAGCAGGACAAATCGTTCACAACAACTTTTTTTGTTTCTCCCTGTATAACTTTTTCTTTCTCGTTCCAGTCTGGTCCCTCTTTAGACCTCTAGAGAGAAGGTCTCTGTGATGCGTTCAGGTCTATTCAATACGAGGCCGTTTTACGCCCTTACCGTTTCACCGTCAAGGTCGCCCAATGACCCTGATCGGCCCTTCCAATTTTCTGAAAACCTTTTTGTTTTCCCCCCCCCACCCCCCCTTGTTACACCCATTACAGTTAAGGAACACTACCACTAAGCCCGTAGCTTTTAACAATGTTTTGCGTCACTACCCCCTCCCCATCGTTCCCTCCGCCGCCCACATTTTCTGTCGTCCCTGGAACCAGTTTATTTGTTATCGTTTTATCGGAGGTCTGTTTCCCTTCATAGGGCTCCCCGTACCTTTAATGCCACATTCCACCGTTTTTTCTGTAAGCGCCCCCATGACTCAACCCCCTCTGGGTGCCCCCCCCCCTTCCACCATTAAGCAGTGCCCGTCTGTAAAAGATTACCTGAAATTACCTTCCTTCGCTCGTCCCCGTCTGCTAACCCTTGATTTTTCCCCCCACCCTTTTGACTCTTCTTGAGTGTTCGATGGGGACGGAGCCCGTCCGGTGAAGACCGTCCCAGCTTTCCACAATAGCTAGCTTGCTTCTGTTTGTTTTTAACAGCTAAACACCCTTCGATAGTTTGCGATTCCCCGTGGATTTTGTTTTGTCTTCACTCCCAAAACTCTCCTACCCCCACGAATCCCATATACTAGATGCATAGGCCATTAGATTACAAACGATACAGACCCCGGCGAGGAATTATTGCGCCTCGAGAGGGGTTGGTCGAATTAGCCTCAAGAACCAATGGCTAAATTTCCCTAATAATCTTCCGGCCGTTTTCAGTCCTATTTTCGCGACCATTTTTTTTTTTCGTGTAATGTCGCGCGTCTGACGTAAGCACCAGTATTCGTTAGAAGAATTGGAAAATCAACCAAGTACTCATGATTCCGTTGAACCCTTCTTAACTCGCCCCCACCCCATTACCCATCCAGGTTTGCTCTGGTAACCCTTTTCTCTTGCTTCACGACTGCTGTGAGTGAGTTCTTTACTCTAAGATTGTCGGGCTCCGATTAACCCTATATAACTTCCAGCGTGTTCACAGTCCTGATTCCATATCTCTTCAATTTTTTTAGTAGACTTCCAGCGGCAGCATTAATTACCGTTCTTTCTTTTTCTCCCGGTAATAGGACCCTCCCCTATCTATCACTTCCCGCCAAAGCCAGAGTAGTAAATTCGAAGCCCCCCCTCAGGGACCTGACCCCCATTTTCATTTTTTTCTCTTATAGCCTCTTTTCCCCACTCCTCTATACCCTGAAGGAATGAGGGGAGGTTAAAGCGTATGCCGGGGATTTGCTTCTAGTAATGCCTCGCCCCTGTCATTTCCCCCCCCTTATCTCACAATGTCCACCGGTTCGTTTTTTAATTTTAGTCCTTTTTGATGCCCTTGGCGATCCTTGCAGTCCTCCCCGCGTTAAGCCCCCCCTCTACTTGAGCCATTCCTCCCCGACATGGTAAATTTGCCTAGAATGCCTGACTGCGCGAGTTTTTTTGGGTTTCTTTAGCGGCTTTTTGTGTCGGTTTCCTCCCCAACTCCCCATTTGCTATCGTCCTTTTTTTCGTTGTTCTTAACAGAAAGCACTATATGTCTTTGTGAGAATTTCGGGTCTTCGTTTTTCCCATATTGCCGCCCTTCATCCGCTAAGATCCGAACTTTTAAACTTCATTGTCAGAAGGGGCAGAAGGCCCAAATCCGAAATTTTCCTCTTGTGCATAATTCCCCTCTGTTTTCTGCCTGCTGCCTTTACCATCTTTGTTTCAGTACGGTCAAAAGTGGGTTTTGACTAGTCAGTACGCCTAGATCCTCCCTTTTCATTCCCGGCATTTTCCCGACATCTTACCGGCAAATCAGAAACGAACCCCCGCGCTTAAATTCCTTCGTTGAGCTCCTTTCCCATTAACTGCCTTTAAACCGACAAGAGATTGATATTGACTACCCGCAAAAATTGTCTACTTTCCTGTAGTTGGATTGTAATTCAAGTTCCCATAAGAACCCTTCCTAAAACGGTCCGTTCTGCTTTCATCCCGCATCGTTCATTTAACTAAAAGTGTACCGTTGTGTACCCTAGTTGCGTCAGGCGAGGAATGACACGACCCTTTATAGGCCCTTATACCAGAGTTGCGGCCGGCTTCCTCTCTTTGAATGACCGCTCCGGACCCTTAGTTTGGAACTTTTATCCCATTCAATTAAGTGTTATGCCTTTCGCCATATGCGCTCGACATTACCGCTTTTGCGGGATTTCTTTTTTTAGTTTGCTCTCAGGGTTTGACCCGCGTTTCGATACGCCATCTCCTCTGTACTCATTTTTCAAGTACTTTTCTTTGCCCCATCGTCCATGTAGGACCATCCCCCGTCTTTATTAGATAAACTCTTTCGCCTCACCCAGGTGTGAAACCTTTTTTGCGCTATCCTCCCAGAATCCTGTGAATCGCTCTCGCTCCAGGATTTAATTCCTTAATATCCTATTTTCTTGAAGGAGCCACAGTTTGTTTCCACGTTTCCTCGTATACCTCCATCAGTGTTCGTCCCAATTCCACCCACAAAGACGCCCCGTCTACAGCTTTTGCCTCTTTTTAGGGGCTTACCTCGTAACGAGACAATTCCTTCCCTTTCTCAAGAAGCTCCCTCCCGTCTTTCTCCCTTCTTTTTTTTTTTTTTTCCCCAGTTATAACACCATGATCGCGTACGTCCCGTCCATCGCTCTTACTCTTTTTTTTCTCCCCCCCTTCGGTGATTTACTTAAAGAGATACCTGAGGCCCGATCGTGTAGTGGGCACTTCGCGTTTATCTTCCCGACCTTGGCCCAGCTACGGCCTCAGGCCCTTCACTCGACAGTATAGCAGTTTTATCTCGTGCTCCAGCCCTGCTGTATTTTCCAGTCTCGCTTGTCTTCCCCCGCCAACTGAGGAGAAATCCCCCCCAGCCTTATGACTCCTCCTTCTTAGCTTTTGTCTCCATTCCGATTTTTTTTTTTCGACTTTCAGGTTGTTTGGTGAACCAGAGCTTGAAAATGAAGTTTCATTTGAGGACGATGTCCTCCACCCCTCATTGCCATATTGCTATTCACCGGGCTGTTTGTTTTCGCCTATTATCTGTAGCGCTGGATATTATGCGTTGCTTTTTCACAAGGTGATCGATATTGAAATTAACCTTAACAGTTGAACGCGTCAGCTGACCGCTTCCTCGCAGGCCACGTCAGCCTCTTCGTGCCCCCCTTCTTCTCCCCCCTCTTTCCGGTCCTTGGTCGTCTACTGTATTAGGGTTGACCGCATAACCGTTTCGTGTGCTGCCACTCGTTCCTAGACCCGTATCCTTTTTAGTTTGAAAGAGGCGTTCCGAGAGTTGTAAAACTTTTTGGATCGTTAAGGTTCCCTCC
>Ga0179593_1500115_pt1 | contig 18213 bp, 16 predicted proteins | sample CZODoug2_1_08_16_FD_185931 | JGI IMG/M metagenome (GOLD analysis project Ga0179593, IMG submission 185931) | Vadose zone soil fungal communities from Angelo Coast Range Reserve, California, USA - CZODoug2_1_08_16fungal (PacBio error correction) | ecosystem: Environmental > Terrestrial > Soil >... | reverse complement strand
AATTCCCCCGTGTCGTGTTATTATGGTCTCGCATGATTAGAGAACTTGCCAGGTCCTGCTACTTTGTCCCCCACGCTCCAAGGCGACTTCTTTTCTTCCTCGCCTTGGATTTCTCTTGCCGATGAGGATGCGTGTTTCAGTTGGTGTTTTACCCCCTCTCATTGCCCTTGCCAATCCAGCGGGCCCCATGTTTTTCATCGACGCCTGCGCCCAGGTTTTTTCCTATTTTCTTACACTTCTCCTAGTCGATGTTTTCTATTTGTAGATGTTCCGGGCAGGGTGGACGGCCGGTCTCCCCGAGAACCAGGTCCCCGGGTTAACTGTCTTCCCTTGCTTTTCCCTGAGAACATTAGCTTTCATGTCCTTGTTACAGTGCGTTTTTACGGCTTCCCTTCACCTCAATGCGGAAACTTGGTAATACTCGCGCAAGGCCGGCTTGGATCTACGATACCCCTCCCCCTCTCTATTTGTCTTGGTGGACATTCCCGTGTTCGAGCCCCCATGCGCCTCCTCCCCCTCTCCCTCTGAAGAGACTTACTTTGGCTGGGACATTTTGTTCGGATCGGCTCCTGATTACCAGATTTGAGTTTTTTCCCCACCGTCGGAACGCCGCGCTGAGACTAATTCCGCATTAGCGTCCCGGCTTTGTCCTTCTTTACCTGAAAATTCGGATCATGCTTCCGACCTTTCATTGTCCATTACATGTCGTTCCTCAATGTTCCTTCCTTGCAGCCTCGTGTGCACACGAAAGAGTTCCTTTTTCCGTAAAGGTCGATGCCGTCTTGTGTATTTTAATACGGGCTTCCGCTCCTATTTCCTACGGACAGGTTTCCCTTAACTTCTTGACTAGTCCTGATGTTCGCCCGCAGTCGAAATTGACCTTTTCTCTCGGCATGCGTCTTCCCGAGCTGGTGCTGTCTACCTGCTTTAATCCAACAGCACTCGGTCAAAGCGTTTTTTTCCTGGCGATTTTTCCCCCGTTGCGCTTGGGATTGTCGTAACCGGCTTCCCTTAGTCCCCAGCGGGCAGCCAGCTTAAGGGTCACCATTGCGTTTTAAGCTTCCGATACTTGGTGTCCCCCATACACACCCAAATTCCGGGATTCTATTGCCTTCCCTTGGGCTCGACGACTGGGACCGTTAACCCTACTCGCAGATGTTCGCATAGCCGGTCACCGAGCCCCCAAGGACTAGCCTCCCTGTTATTGGATCGACCCTTTTGGACCTTAGCCTTTTCCTCCCCTCCTCAGCCCCCGGTGAGTACTTACTTTTTTAGATTATTGTTTCTGCTAAGTGTGGTGATCTCTCCTGGTGACGAGCCGCAATGTCCTTGCCTTTTCTGACCTTTTTGCCCGACATTTCCCCCCGTATGATTGTATTCGGTTTTTTCCCGATTTTTATTCGGAATCCATTTAATGGACAGTAATCTTTTCGTACGGGTCCCCCCCCGACAGCAGCCGATGCTCCTCCTTTGTCCCTCTTTTACACCTTCATTACCGCAGGGAGTGCCCGGTTCCCTCCCTATCCCCGCCTTCTGTCCTCGAGTTGCCACCCACACAGATATTCTTTAATTCCCCGTTCCTCATCTTCACCTGTAAAGTACCACTTCTCCTTCTCTCTCTCCATTTGACGCTTGTGTGCCCTATGATAGATCTCCCTAGTGTGTGTAGTTGGTACCCTGGTAGTCTTCATTTGAATTTTTCTGCATCAATCCGCCCCAGGCGATTCATTTTCCCCCGAGAATTCCGTCCTCCCACCGGAGGTGTCATTTTCCCCCTACACAGCTCGGGAGATTTCCACTTAGTCCTTTTTCCTCACCTGCCTGTCCAGTCTCCGGATCTGTGCGATTCATGTGATGGGACCACCTTTGTAGTTGAAAGACCCACCGGCCGTTTCAGGGTTGCCCCCCCCGGGTTTTGCGCTCGTCGGCACCTGTGGGAGCTTTTTCCGATTTTAGTTTCCGTCCCTCGCTCCCTTCACCACAACCGGTTTCGCCTTTGAGTTCTTTATACGGAGATTTCTTTATCTTTTGTCAACTCGTTGACTTACACCCCCTTTTCACCCCCGCGCTCCCGCCCCTTGTTGGCCCGGCGGACCCACCTCGCCTTTTTGGCTCTTCTCTATTATTTCATTATTGGTTATTTTCGCGGTTCACCATCCCCCTCTGTTTCTCCTCCTAGGCGAGGCGTTCGTAACGTGTTACGACCATCAAGGTCTTCCCTTTTTTTTCAGCGTACCCGCTTCTTCGCATTTTAAGTGCCTTTTTTGTTTCCGGCCGGACTGGGGTAGCGATCCCAAACTGGTGGGACTTGGACAATTCCCTATGATTCCACAGGTCGTTTTCCCGTTAAAAACGACCGATAGCTCTTCTCCCAGTCTAAGGCTCGCAGCTTTTGTGGCGTCGCCAGGCCCGTGATTAGCTGCAACACGGAGCCCGGCCAAATCTCTCTCTTCCCCGGACATATTTGCATCCCCGAGCCCGATGAAGAAGACGTTCACGTTTTTCCCTTTTTGTTTTTCCCCTGCCGCCCCCCTCTTTTATTGGGGAATCATTACCCCGGCTCCTGCATGCCCCCTTTCCCTTTGATCGGCCTTCGCTGTTTTCATCAGCAGGCCTGACTTTTTTTTTACGGTTCCTGGTCGCGGCGATCTAGAGCCGCATTGCAGACTCCTATTTGAGCAAGGAGTAACAGGCCCTAGCCCGGCCTGTTCTCTTGCGCCATTTCGTTGGTGCTCTGTTTTTTTCCTGGTCGCTTCCTGCCGGCTGTAATCCCATTCCCCCCTTTCTTTTAACCAGACCTCCTCGTTTAAGCCGGACGCACAAATCCTTCGTGCACCCCTTGGCGACTTTTCTACATTACGCACTTCCTTCCCTTTTTGGGCAGAGTAATCACCCTCCATCTAATAGTCCCCCCACCCAACAAGACGACCTTCCCCCCCTGACAGCGTCCTGCAGCCGCAGTGTCGTCAGATCTTTTTCTTCCAGCTGCTACCGCTTGACTTCCGCATTACCATCGTCCACAGTTTGGCACCGCGGTAGAAAAACCTGATCCTTCCCCGTCTGTTTTTCATACGTGAGCCAGGACCCTGAGCACTGTGTAGCCTCGTCCTCTGTCGTCATGGCCCTCCATTCCCTTGGCGGCTGGGCACTTCTCCTCGCCATGTCACAACTCCAGAAAACACACCCCCGTCAGGTTACCACAGGCTAGCCGTCATCAGAGGGCAGTGTGTAGCGTCCCTTACCCCCAACGTCCCATATTCTCCCTGCATTCGTAACATTTCTGCTTTTGTTAGCAGTCACCACTACAGCTTGCTTTCCTTTGTGTGATTTTTGCCGTGTGTTCAGCACCTGCATCCTCGACCCTTCTTGTCTTTCCTCTGCTTTTATTTTTTCCTTTTTCCCACGATCCCTTTTTGCTTTACACAGACACCGACTGTCAAGTCTTCGAAGAGGAGAACCGCTTTTTTACGTCAGCCCTCCTCACGACTGTCGATCCATACACGTGCCGTCTCTCCCTGGGTCTGACGTCTCCTTTTGCACAGTCATCTGTGAAACCTAGCCCCAACTATGTACGACGCCCCTGCTGCCTATCTCAAGTTCCCGTTCCCCTGAATTCCTTCATCTTAATATCTGCCCCTAGCGTTTACCGACAAACCCCGCATGCCCGCGGTGTTGTTCAGACAGTCGATCACTAAGTTCTTCGGCTCTCCCATTTCATCCTTCTCCCTCCGTCGGTCTGTCTCGCGCTCTCTTTTGTCACGCGTCGGCCTCGGCTGGTACAGTTCCCACTCTCCCAGATGGATAAGATGCCGCCCTCTGCTTCCCTGTTGATAAACTCCCCATGTCCCTGTTGTCCTTTTTTTTCTACCTTTTACCGTGACCTTTTTATTCCATCCCTTCCTGGTGACAGCCAGTACTATGAGACCGGATAACTTCAATTCAGAACTGAGCGCACACATCTTGGACGACCCAACTCCACTGTCGTTTCCTTACCTAGCAGATGTGATTTTCTCTTTTTCTTTTTAGATTTAGCAACCATGTACCCTTTTCAGTTCCATTTCCCGCCGATACCTGATTTTTTCGCCGGGGATTGAGGCGTTAGCTTCGTCGTGTCCTCTAATTTTACTTTCCTTGCAAGGTGCAACGCATTCCTCCCATCCCCTTTTCCCCTTCCCCACATAACGACCCCCCCCGTTCCCCACTTGCCGAGTCAATTCGGACAGCGGCAGGGGGCCATTGCCATGGAGTACCCCACTTTCCCTTCCCCTATGTCCGATTCTTTTCCTGTGCTACGGTTGGCGTCCCCCCTACCCCTATGGATGCTTGGCTTATGAGACATCCTCCTCAGTTCCTTTCCCACCTGAATCCTGATTTTTAAAGTTTTTTCCCGTCTTCGTAGACTCCGAACGTCGATTAGCACGTTTGACACACGTCAAACCTTGGCACTGCTCATTTCTTTCTTTTGGGTAGTCCCCCCCCCGTGACACTTTCAGCGTTCCCAGCATACTCTCCTTTCCCCATGATCGACCACGCGCACCATGTCGTGCCTCTCTTCTGCCCCGCATATCCGGGATCTTTTTCTAGGGGTAGCTTGGCGTCCCCCTGTCGTACTTAGTGCCCTTCCCTGGTTCCAGCCGATGGATCACATAACCGTTGTCCGTGGCTGTCTTACGATGGCGGCCCAGCGTCTATGTTTTATATCGCGCCAGGACGCGTTTCTCGCAAAACCATTCTCACCCGGCCGCGACGCCAAGGTGTCTGAATCTCTCCATTTCATTTTTTTTTTTTCTCCCCTCCCGAAGGTTGAAGAGTTCGGAGATTACTGCGTCTTTGTGTGTCAGGTTTGATGGCCCCGCTTCTATCCCCCTTCTCTTCTGCGCTGCCAGGCCCCTCCATCTTGTGCCGCCCGTATGCCTCCCCCCGTGAACACTCATTTCGTCTGCTTTACGCTTTTATGGTGTGACGCAGGCCCGGGTCTCCACTATGAGGAACAAACCTACCTACGCGCTCCCTTTTTCCCAACGCACCGCCTTTACCTTCTTGTAAACCTTCAGACGCAATTTGGCGCGAACAAAACCGTGGGATCCTGTCTGCATGGATTTTCCCTCGTTCGTGAACACACGTAAGGGCTGGCCTAGCCGTGCATTGAGGCCTCAGTCATCTTCTTGGTTTTTCCTGTCGGGTGTCCTGAATCTTCAACAACGCGAGCGCTTTGCTGACTTGACTAGCATGCACCCAGTTACCTTGAGCCGTGCCAGGTGTTCTTCCCAGACCTCTCATTGATCCTTCAACTTTCTTTTCATTGTCATATTGTGCTCATAAGCCTTGCTTTTTTCCCTAGTGTTACAACTGTGGTGTATGCCCCACTCTTATTTTACTGCGTGTAGCCGTATTCTCTAACAAGTCCCGTCCTTCCGTGCGTTCGATGTGTTTTCCCCCCCCGCTTCTTAATCTAGTATGTTAGAATGAAAGCTCTCTCCTCCGTGCTTATTTACTGCTTGATGGTGGAGAGCAAATGTCGCTCGTTGCGGGTCCCGATCTGTTCGTTCCCTCTTTCTCCTTATCCCCCTTCCCTTTGTGCGGACCACAGCTCTTTCACACATCGTGCCACTCGTGACTTCATTTCCCATTCCACAGATTTTGTCTTTCGCCATGCAACTTTCCCTCTTTCTCACCCCTCTAACATTAAGGGCGGACGGCGATCGCCGTTCATTTTTGAGCATCCTCCTCTTCACCATGCATGACAGTACCCCGCACCCCCTCTTCATTATCCTGGCAGTGCGCCCCTTCTGATATCATTTTCCCTCTTTTCCTCAGTCGAAACTCGGAAAACTTTTCGCTGGTCGTGGCCCTCCCGCGCCTTGACGATTTTGTCCCTTGTCTCACATCCCTGCGATTCGTTCCGGGATGGACACTACTGCGAAGATTCTATATCGAGCAGAGTTCGCGTTTTTTTGTCCAAGGGCCGTTCTCAGCTTGGAGAAATGTCCGAGTATACTCCATTTTGGCATAATTTTTCCCCCCCCACGGAATTTGTCGGATCGATCCGCTCAATCCTGTTACAAAGTTTGTCCCTTTTTTTTTCCCACAACACCAGCGCGCCCCCACTAGTTTCACACCGGGGGTGTCCTTTTTCCTTTCATCTTAGAATTCTCCTAAGAGACCAGGTTTTCGTCTTTCCTGCGCCTATCGCACGCCAACCTGGATCCCAATTTCCGCGTGTTGCCTCGAAACTACGTCGCCGTCTTGGCGAGAGCACCCGCCAAAGCGCACCCCGTGCCCCCCCTTGACATCGCGCCTCTTCTCCAGGTCAGAAATTCCCAAACCTTGAGCTCCTGTGCACCGACCCAACGTCATTCTCCGTGTGACTTTCTGGCTTCGTGACCAGTTTGAGTATTTCTTGTAATACTGGACTCGCTTTTTGCGTAGCAACGCTTAACGCTCTCCTCTTTTCCCTGTCTTATTATAGGGACAGGCGCCAGACCTTACTGTGTCGACTTTTGGTGACTTCCCATGTTCCGTTGTTTTTTGCACGAAAGAACAGGTCCTTCCCAACCCATGCCTTTCTTTCTCTCCGTTGGTTTTATAGTTGCCTTAAAGATTCCCGTATTTGTCCTGCACCTGGCACGAACTGCTTCCCGTTCATTCCGTTTTTGCGACCTTCAATAGCGAATCATTTACCAGAACCATCATTGAACGCGAGGGTTTCCCCCCGGTAGCGAGTTCTTACTTCCCTTTTGTCCCGGCTCTTTTACTGATCCCACTTGCAGTCCCTTATTTTACTACCTACGTGTTCCTCGCTGATTTGTGTATGCAGAACTAGGGTTTTTTCCCCCCACAGGTTTCCCCCTTATCCCGTCCCGGGCAAACGGGATTCTTCCCGCAGCTTTGGAAGGGATCTTTTCGCGGTTTGACGTTGCCCTCCCTCTTTCGAATATACACGATTTCTGTCTTACTTCCCTCCGACTGCTTGTTTGTTTAGAATCCGTTTTTGATTTTCTCATGGATTGCTTCCTTCCCCCTCGACACTCGTCCACCCTGCACTTAGACAGCCCCACTGGCGTGTGTCCCGCCTTTCCAGGCTGAAGTGAGAACGATTTTCCTATTAGTACCCATTGGACGTACCCGAGTGGCCCCAGTTCCCCGTGACCCCCCTTTACTTTTTCTGGTACCTATGTATCTCAAGTCAAATTTTCGGTATCTCTGTGGCCCCCCCTCCTTTTCGGACGCTTGGTTAAGAACGATTCTTCGCCGTTCTGTTCTTTCACTACCCGGACTTCCCCCTTTCGGTTATACCCCCCTTACCGGACCCCCCCCACCTGCCAGACCCAATGGCATTGGTCACTTTGGCCAAAGCTATGTCGCGGGTCCTTGCCTTTTGTCTGCAACCCTATTCCGTTCCCGCACCTGACTGGGCATACGCGCTTCTGGCCTTACAAAATCCACTTCCTCCACGCCTGATTCCGCGCACGTCTTCCTTTTTTCCCTCAGAGCTCTCTTTTTCCTCGAGTACTCCGTTCGATGACCCTCAGTGCGCCCTATACTAACGCCTCCCCGGGTTTGACTACGTGACGTCCGGCGGCCTGGGAACTCTCATTCCTTTAGGCCCTTCTCGTTCCTTTCCCTCCTACTGCGTCAAGATTCTTCACTTGCTGATGACTTTTCGGTTCCACTGCTCACCTCGTGAAAAAGTCCCTTTCAAGTGGAACTAACAACTCTTTCCCCTTTGTTTCCCATCTCTTGCGGGCTGACCGTTATGCTACCTTCCTTTGTAGCACCGCCTTCCCCATCCGCTTTGTCTCCACCCTCGCGCCTCTGCCCCCCTTCTTTTCACCAAATTTCCCCTCCTTTTTTCCCCGTGCACAGACCTATTAAGACTCTCGCAATTTGGTCTTCCAACTCGGCTTCCCCTCTCCGCCCGAACCCGGCCGTTTTCGTCCCCTGTTAAGAGGTCCGCTTCTGGCTAATCTGGAGCCGTGCTGTCTACCCCTTTTTTTCCTCCCTTCCGCTCTACTTCTTCCTTTCTCGTTATAGTAAATCAGTGACTTGTGCTGCTCCCAACCTCGGCTGCTCCCCCCTTCCTCTCCGCGAATACTACCCATCCTTTGACGTGGGTCTCTAGCTCTCGGGAATTGCAGGATTCCTCGTCTCCGAAGCCTCGCGAATCCCTGTCGTCTCTGCTCTTCCTCGCTCCGACGCCTCAGGGTCTCGTGTAGTCACGCCCCCCAAACATACCCTCCACGTCGCCGTGTTCTTTTGTGCACACGCCTTTCTACACCTCCCATGGACTCGCCCTCATCTGCAATCCCCTCCGTGCCCCCTGAAGCATTTCTATTGTACAAGTTACGCGGTTGCCCGGTAACCTGTCCTCGCCTTTGTAAAGGTACCTTCGTCGGTCCTAGTTCCGCGTGTTTGATTCAGGAACCCCCCGGTTGCAGGAATTTGTTCCACCTCCCTTTGTCAGTCTGTAAGCTGCACTTCCTCTGTGCAGATTCGCAGTCCCCCAGTGCCAATTTTTTTTTTACCTTTTCCCCGTCCTTTTGCTGCCGTCGGTTTAATTTCTCTCGTGGCTCACTGGGCCGTCTTATTGGACACCCCTCTTCCCTCCGTAAGGGATTTGCCTCTTTACAGAGGGCGACAATTGTGCCTTTTATCTACTGTTCTGTCTCCCCCGTCGCACATGTAATATTACCCTGTATCAAGCTTACCTTCCCTTCGCTTTTCTGGTATCCTTCTCACTGCCGTCCCGAGTAGGGCCGACATTTTCCCCCACTTTCTGGGGACGATTGCCGGCGCGCCTTTTTACGCCTTTTCCCAGTCCCCCTCCCCTCTGCCTGCACTTACAAGGACCCAGCCTGCAGGCAGTGAAATGAAGGGCCTCTATCAGACAGTAGATTCTTTGGGCCCCCCCACTTGGCTGTTTTTAGTTTCTATGTAGAATTCCTCTCTTTGCTACCGCCCCCCAATGTCCCAATTTTTCCCATTCTCGGGATCAACCTGTTGGTGGTTCCTCTTGTAGTCTTGTGCGTCTCGTATCCCAAGAGTGAATTGGGTTAATAATATCCCGAGCCTTCCCAGTTTTTCTTTTCGCGTTTTCAGGTTGCCTCCCTTCCTCTGGGGTGTGCTGACTTCGCACTGCCTTCGGGTCTTTAACTGCTCCCCTGTTGCTTTCCAGCGGGAGACTTTGGCCCTTCATTCACATCTTTGTTTCTGTGTCCATGTTCCAGAGCTGGTCAGTCTCTTTTTGAATTCGTGCCCACCCAGCTTGTTTGCCCCCTCTGTTTCTGCCCCCCCCCAAGTGGAGATTTATTTGGTGCCCCCCTTCTTTCGAACTGCTAGAAAAGCTCTCACACACTCGCTGCAGCTTGCAGTTTTTCCAGCCGCCAGGAAAGACATTACCCAGTCCTTTGAAACTCACCTAGCTGGAAGTTCTTTTTTTCCCCACCGCCCAACACTTCCTTTTCTCCTGACCCGTTGATGGACAGTTTAGCCCCTTCCGGCCCGGATACCCCGTGGTTCTTTTTAACAGCAGTTTCATTGCTTCTAGCTCAGCCTCCGGAGCGCCCCCCACGTGCTGTGAAATACTGCCATGACTTGCATCCTTTGGAAGTGGCTGCTTCCTCTTCGACTGGCAGGAAGGGTTTGCCTGTCAGCCCATGAACTTTCCGACTTCCCCCTGAAGCACCTCAAGAGCACTGCTTTAGATTTTCATCATCTCCCTCCGACTTTGTTCTTCCTATCCAAAATTCCTGGTCGGGACTTTTCGATGATCAGACTTTGAATCTATGCTTCCCCTCTCATTCCGTCGTAGAGATGGTTTTCAGTTTATTTCCTGCGAATTTACCGCCCCTCCCTGAGACTGCTCGGCTGTTTATTTCTTTCACGTCGGTCACTGTGGGCAGATTTTACCTGAGAATCCCTCAGGTGATTCCCAAAGTTTGCCTCCCGTTTTGTCCCAATGTGCATTGGTTTCGCAGCTGAATTGTTCCTTCCGTTCCCCCCCCTCCTGGCAGCTGAGTTTAATTTTTCCATGTTCTGCGCTGTAGCCATGGCTTGTGTTTTGCCTGGCCCGCCTGCTTCATGTGCTCTTCTTTGTGTTATGCTTGTCGTCGGACCACGTGTGGTGATTGTCCCGCTTACTTCCCTCCACGATTTTCCGAGATGCTTGCGCATCCTTTCTTTTGATTCAGTTTGTGTCCGACGGCTGGGACTCGTTCCCCTTCTTGCTGTTGTTGGCCCTTGAGCTTCTTTTCCACTCCATCCTCATTAGCGTTACCTCTTCCTCTGAAGGTGGTCCAATCCGGCGTACGAGCCCCTTGGTCTTCTGTGTTTTCCTTTTCCGCATCGCCATGGTCACCAGGTTATTAAGTTCTGACCACCCCCTGCGCACCCTCGGGTTTTACGACCCCCTCCCTCCTAGCCTCATTTTACTTGATGATTCCTACTCCTTGCGTTTTTTAGATTTTCCGGACTTATATCCCTGATGCGCCAAGCACTCTCTCTTAAACGGATGCTGCTGGAGATGAGAAGCTTCACTTTTTTCGTCTGGTCGATTCACCGGTTCCTTTTGTTGGTTCACTAGCTTTTGGGCTCCGCCCCTGCGTTTGGCCCTGGCAGTCGGCTTTTGGTTTGCCTCCCATTTCAGGCACCACTGAACGGTTCTTCTTTGTCCTGTTAAAACCTACCGGTTCCCCTTCAGTTATCCTTCCCCCCGCTCTCCTTTCAAAGCGGGCACTTTCCCACACGGCATGATGCCTCCACCCCCACGTTATCAGTTCCCCCAATCTTCTTGCCTCCTAATAAAGTTTCTAGGCTTTCTCACCATTTATGCATCAGCGGACAGGAAAGTTCACTCATTTACCTTTTTTTTTCCACCCCATCTAGCCGTATTGCCTCCCCCGCGAACGAGCGACCCCAATTCCCCTTCCCATGAATGGTAACACCCGACGAGAACCTTTGATCCCTTTGGTTCAATTTTCTCATTCTCTTCCGCCTCCGTGTCGGTCCTTGGTGGTCTCTCCCCCTCGAGGGTTGTGTCAAACAGAGATCCACACCGACTACCCGTTCGAGCGCGTTGTATTCACGACGTTGTGATTGAGGGCGTGAATTCCGGAAGTTCCATGGGATACTCTTTGTTTTTCTTTCCGTTGCATTTTTCAGTGTTTTCGTGTGCCCCTCACCCTCGGCACATATGAACCGTCTTTCTCCAGAGTATCGTTTGGTCCCTGTCCCCTTCCTATCTGTCTCTTGGCCTGTGGGTATATGGCATTTTTTTCCCCCCCCCCCTTTGTCTTGCCTACCCTTCTTTTGTATCGAGATCTTTCCTGACAAATCGCGTCACTTTTCTCGCACACACGGTACTTGTCCCCCTTGGCCTCGCGGGTTTAAGTGGGATTGCCTTCTGCTCAACGAACCCACATGATGACTCCTCTACGACTGTCCCCCCGGTCGAGCCCCGATCCCTGGGTGTCGAATCAGTTGCCACCTTCGTCCCCCCCCCTGTGCCCCTATGAAAAAGGGCCCTTTCCTGTTTTTGCACAGGGTACACTCCTCTAATATGAGGACCTTTATCTCTCCACCCCTCGCGTCTATTCGCATACACCTCCTTTGCGGAACGCGCGTGCCACGAGATTTGATCTTAGTGCCTAGCCGCCAAAGTCCTCTAATTCCTGCCCTATGCAGCTACATCAAATGACACATGAGACGCGGCGGAAACGGCGTCCAGGCCTTTTAGCCCATGCGAAGGTCTTTGTGGACCCCCAAGTTCGATTATGTGAAATCCACCTGCACCTATGGTTGTTGTTGTACTTTAGCCCGCACTATTTGTACTGCTAGTCGTACTCCTCCCGGGCTCAGTGAACAGTTCGCAACTTTTTATGCCATTCCCTCCCCTCGTATCTTTATTCCCCCCGCTACGCTTTCTCAGAGGCCTGGTTCCTTCCTTCCGATTCCCATCTACGGACTTCTTTTCACAGTTACATAAGTCCACACCCTCTACCCCGGACGGTGCTTTCTGTTTTTGCCATGAATCCGACCTTTTGTATTTCCGAGGCATCCACTGCTTTGTCCATACCAAATACTGAATATTTGTGTTCACCTTCCTTTTTATTTAAACTTCACCTACCCGATGTTAACCGCTTTCTGGGACTCGTTCATGCGTGTCCGCCCCGCCCTAGCCTCATGGAGCCTTTTATTTGTGCAATTGACGTACCTAACCCCCTAATCCACTCTGCTGTCCCTCCTTCCCTAGATTCTAATGGCCTAAAACCTCACTACAACTTTCTCACGTCTGTGGTTCTAAGGATTTAGTGTCGCTGCACCCGTCTCGCGTCCTGGCTGCAGTGCGCCGTCCTGTTTTCGGTGAGTAATGTCGACGTACTATTTGCCCCTTCCCAATCCCCGGCTTTTAACCTTTTTTTCCCCACAGATGCTTGAATCACGCCACCGTCCCACCGCCACATGTATTTTTGTGTGTCTTCGCCGTACCTGCCCTGTTAGCTTGTGCCACCCACAGTCTCGACCTGCGACCGCCGCCAGATGCTACCCGGTCGCGCTCTGGATATTTTATTGCCCTTTCTCCGCCTCAAAGTTGTTCCCCCAACTTGTTTCCCCCCAACTCGCTTGTTGATGCGTATATTCGACCTCTTCGTCACCCCACTCATGATTGCGTGGTTTCCTCCCATTCAAGCCCGGCGCGCTTGGAGCAGATCACCGACGTCCCAGGGATGTGCATCTCTCCGACCCCTCGCCAAAATACAAGTGCCTCTGCAGCCCTACTGTCTCCCTACCGCCCGGTTTGATGCATAGCTAGTTGCATCTCCTTGCGCAGTTTTTCTCCTTAGCTGTGTTATGCGTACAAGTGCGCTGCCCGTATAGGAATGAGACCCTTTCCCCTTTCCCGACCAATTTTCGCTCTTCGTGTAACTTGTACTGCAGTCCCTCCCCTTATTTTTGTCATTTGCTATGACAATTTTCCGCGTTTTTGTCGTCTCAGTATCGTGCTCTCCTTCTATTACCCTACCTCCATTCACCACAGTGCTAGACCCCGTAGTGCCACAGTCTCTCTTTTTCGATTTGCGTCCCCAGCGCATTAATTTGTCCTCTTGAGAGCTTGCGCACCACTTTCCCTAGTCTTCTTTAACACCTTTGAGCTTTTCCTTTCCCTTCCTGAATTGCAGTCTTCTTGTCTCACCATAGTTTGCTCCCCTCCTCCCGTCGTATCTCTCCCTTCCTTTTTCGCTATCGTTTCCTTGGGACCCGGGCTTCCGCGTCTGTGCGGTGTGCCTCTGTCGTTCAGTCACGACCCTCCTTCCCCCGGCCCACTTTTTTCCCTATACACCTCCCCACCAACATGTCTCTTGTGTGTCTGTTCTTCTTGACAATTCACTTCCGGTCCCGTCCCGTCGGCGTGGCTCTAGTCGCAACAGTATTTGCCCATCGCCCCACTCCCCCGCCCTCGTTGCCCTCTTAGATATTTTCTTCCCTGCACCCGGAGTCATTCTTTGGTCCACATCGCTCTGTCGGCGTTTGTGCAAGTGTTACTTTGTATGCCCTAAAATCCACATCGCCATCTCCCCTTAGCCTCTCTTTCGCGTCGAATATGTCAAAGGAAGATCCCCGCTCTCAGCTTCATTCCGTTTCAAATGCTGTCTCACCCTATTCAGCCTCCATTTGCCAGTGGGTCCTCGACTTTGGCGCTTAATCAGGTAGGTGCCTTCTCATCTTCATTGTGTGATCGCGGTGTCCCCCAGGAATGCTATTCTTTTTTAACTTAGTCCCCGTTTTATTGTGAGCCGTCATCCCAGAAGCGTCGTACACGCGCCCCAACTTTTACCGCGCCCCACCCCGCCTTTCTGGGCCCGCCCTTGTCCGGATGAGCGTCCCCTGTGAAAATCAGATTATATATCCTTTCAACGCCCTTTCCCTAAATCTTACCCCCCCGCCGATTTATTACCTGTCTCCCCGCGTGAATCGGGATCCTCGAGCTCCCTTCCCCTTCTTAATTCTAAAGACCCCTTCATGGCTCGTTCTTCCAAATTTCCGGCGATCAGCGTACTCCCCCCCTCTTTTGTTTTTTGAGCACGGGTGTCCGGCACGTATCAAGATAAGCGTATCGTGAGCGGTGTCCTACACTGTAATGTTTTTGTTTGTACTTTTTGCCTTGAGACCTCGTCACGCCAGCTCCTTGTGGACCTCGAATCGCCCCGTTCAATCTTGTCATACCTACCACTTCTGTTCCTTCCCCCCCGTTACGCTTTGCCCATTCAGGAGATCCCACGCCTGCCACTTGCTCATTGGCCCTACTCCTACGGGGCCCTTATATCCCTGCGTCCCCCATCGACTCGGATTTCACCCTCTTCGCCTCTTCGCCACGCAAGCTCCAGTTGCCCCTCTTTCCACGTTGTAGGGTGCGTAGCTTTCCCCTTCTTCCGCAAGAGTCGCGATGATCTTCCTTGACCCACCCACGGCGGCTTTGTCATATTTTCTCAACAAAAGTCTTTTCTTGCTTTATGAGGCCGTCCCTTATTGTCGGGCGGCCTGACACCTCAGACAAGACCACCGTATCCACCGGGCCGAGGCCCCTGGAGCCGGGTCCACAATGCACAGATGCGCTTTATTTGGGCACCCCCCCTACAAAGTCTCCGTTGGACTTACCGATTTCTGCTTATCCGTTGATCTGGGGGGTGTCTGGAGTGTTATAGGTCGTTGCACCCCACGTCTCCCTCTCCCTCTCCTTCACACCCCGCGAGGGACGTCTTTTTGCACTAATGTATGTCTCACGTTCACCCTCCCCGGGATCCTCACGGTACTTTTTTTCAAGCTTTCCATCCCCGTCGGACTCCCCCCCCTATCGCCCCCAACGCGCTTTCTATTTCCTTGTTCGCCCCCTTGTTACATTCGTGTTGTAAAAGGTTTTTCCTTGATTTTAGTGCTCTATCTCCCCGTACTGGCAGGCTTATGTCCTTTATTTATGTCACATGATTTCTTATAGTCATGCAAGTTTGTTCCTCCCTGCTTTTTTTCGATGTGTTGTCCTACTGCTCGATAAGCAAGCCTAGCCACGTCCCTGCAGTCCCGATCCCGATTCACTCTTCTTTTTCCAGGTCTTCCACCTTTTTGGCTTACACTGATATATCCCTCCCTGTTCTCCTTTCCGTGCTTTTTCCCCCTTTACCCAGTCGTTTGATTCTACGCCACCGCCCACTCTCCCCCCAATTTTCACTAGCCGTATCTGTTCTTCCCTTGTCCTGTGGTCGAGGCGTGTTCTGACCCGTTTTTGGTAGGGTACAGATTATATCGTTCAGGTGTGAGTAGGCTCCTTCGCTTTTTGTCCATTGATTCCCCCGGGCCCGGAGATAGCAACGACTTACCCTACACGCTCACGTGGTGTGAATCTCTCTGTCGTCATAGGAATAACGATGGCGTGACGCCACTTTCATCCCTTGTGTTTGGGTTTCCACCGGCTGGTCGGTTCTTCGAGTCTATTCCCCCCGCCTGAAGGATTTAATCAGTCTGATACCAACACCGAGCGTTATTCTCTCTGTCTAACCATCAGCAAATGTCCTTACTCCAGGGAAGGAACACTCGTTTACGAGTACCTGCCTATTCGCCCATTGTTTCTTAGCCCACTATTCGTTACCCACTGAGCACTGGCCCCTTTTCACCCCTTCTTTTGGCTGACCTTCAGGTGTTCCTTAGTTCACTTCTTGGGAGCCGCTGGAATTCACAAAAAGTGTACCATTATGTCGAGACGTCGAGTTATTCTGACCCCCCCCTGCCATTTGCCCCCTTCTGTATAATTGTGACCTTTACCTCCACACCGATCCTCATGCTCTTTGGGTCCGGATTGTAGACTGTTACACCCTTTCGTTTTAAGGTTGCTTTTCAGTTAATTTCTAACGGATTGGTGCGTGTGCTCACGATCAAGCTCCTTGTGAAGTGGTTGATAGCCGCTTGTCATTCTAGGTGTTGACTCATTCTCCCCCTTCCGGACAATTCCGCTCTTTTCGAGTTTTTGTCAGACTGCACATTCCACGGTTGAAACCCTCAACGATTCCCTTCATACGTGCCCTTATCTTACCCTTACCCGTAAGAGACCCCCTTCTTTACGTCACCACCACGTAGTGTCGATCTTGCGCCGGGCCATGGCGTTCCAACTTTCCAGAGACCCTGCAGGACTGTCGTTTAGAGTAACTAACGTTTGCTCTTTAGCCGTTTCTTCGCTATTTAGGCTTCATCTGCCTACTTCAGACGGAATTCTCTGTAATAGATGTTATATCCCCCTGCGACAAGAGTGTCCTTTAACACTTCGCCTTTCATACTGCTGGTCCCCCACTTTATTATTATGTCCGGGCTTGTTGCCTTTGTTGAATGTTTTCCTCTTGCCTATACTTGCTGTCCTGCCGTGTGCGTTTTAAAACAGGACTCCTTCTTTTTGTCTGCTTCCCGGATAGATCTGGTTCCCGTTGGTAATAAGTCGTGTACCTCTTTCATTGTTCCCTGTTCTACACAGAATGCTTTTTTTGTGTAGATGACCAATGCGACTTCTGTCCCTTAAATTTCGCTTGATGTATTGTGTATAGGACACCCTTGCATGCCCGTATTGGGGTATAAGTATCGTTCCCCGGAGCCTTGCTTCTGCCTAACGTATATTTTTAACCAGATTCCGTACGTAGGATGGTAACTGAAGTGTGCGTGGACCCCGTGCCAATTGTCTCTCTTCCCCCCCCCGGTATTGGTTTTGTATTTGTCTTACCAAGGTCCGTATTCCTCATCCGCGCACGTGCCCTGTCTTTGTTGTCTTTTCATTTTGCGTTGCCCCTTACGTCCCCGATTCGCTTGTCTCTTTTATAGCGGAGCTCCCTCTCACCCCCTCTATTTCCTATTTCTGTATTATTAGTTCTTAGAGCTTCTCTCTTTTTGGTCGGGCGACAGTCGTTAACTTCCGTCACACCTCTTCGACTTATAGCCACCCAGTATATATCGAGCCAGAATCTCGTGCCTCTCTCAACCGTCTGGCCCGGTATGACCTTTCCTCACACAGACCTTCCTGCTCTGGTGCTTTTCCCCACCCCCCCCCCCCGTCCAGTGTCCACCTTTCTCCCGAATGAGCCATCTCTGCTTTGTCCCGCATCTGGTTATGAAGTGTGCATTCCTCCACTTTACTTATGTGAAAGCTCCCCGCTGTCACGCCTGACTTTTTTCAGTCTTATCGTCGTGATTGTGGCCCGCTCTCCATGTCCTTCGGTGCTTCGTTTCCTCCTTAAGTCTTGCCAAATAGCACTCCCTACGTACTCGCTCCCGTAGCTTGATGAATTCTATTGGTCTACTTGGTGCGCCCCCCCATTTGCCTGCCAGTTCTCTTTCCGGACGGGATGCAATATGCCAGGACTACCCTACCGTTCCCCTATACGAGACCTTCTTTCAATGTAGATCAGATGGCCGTCCCCCTCTCCTGTATTAGTCGTACCTCCTGTCCTTGTAAGGTCACCATAAGGCCCTCGGTCTGGTTTCTCTTTAGCCTGACGTAGCCCGGAGAATTTCTCGGCTCTCCGTACGTACTTTGGGAAGGTTCCTAACTCTTCCTCCGCGCCCAGAGCCAGCTCTAATGGTCTCCGGCCGTCTCCGGAAAACAGTCCTTGCGTCCCTTGGATCCAATTCCCGTTTCAACTGGTTTCCCCGAGATGGACTCCCCCACGTTCTTTTTTGAGTACCCATGGAACCGCAGCGACCTTCTCCCTACGCCCCAAATGAACCTTGTCCCCCACCTGCAGCACGTGTCCGCCTTCTTTCCCCTTAACTTCTCCGTCTTTCGATTCTCCATCCCCCCCTTCCTTAGCCGCCCCCCGGCAATCGTAAACATCGAGGTTGTTCATCGGCCTTCTGTGAGCCGGAAAAACTTAACTATCCTACTGAAATTCGGAATAGAAATTCCCCCTGGTTAGTTACACCTCGACATGTCCTCTAAACCCGCTAAGGCTATTGTAGCCTCTCAGCAGTTTTTCGTCCGGATCTCACCCTTTTGATTTTCTCCCAATATACTGCCCCCAGTTCACGCCGACCATCGCATACCCCCCGTACCGAGGAATTTCCACACTCCCACGAGAATCAAACCAACTCTCAAGGCCATTCACCCCCTTCCCCTGATCGCAGTTTCTTCTCCGCACTTGTTGCTTTCCGCGCGCCATGGGATGATGGGTGACCTCCAGTCCA
>Ga0179593_1730860_pt1 | contig 18214 bp, 27 predicted proteins | sample CZODoug2_1_08_16_FD_185931 | JGI IMG/M metagenome (GOLD analysis project Ga0179593, IMG submission 185931) | Vadose zone soil fungal communities from Angelo Coast Range Reserve, California, USA - CZODoug2_1_08_16fungal (PacBio error correction) | ecosystem: Environmental > Terrestrial > Soil >... | reverse complement strand
TCAGGACTCTTCCGCAAGTTTTATTTCTCATGGGACGGCCAAACGAAGATTTCCTCTTTTCATTAAGGGAGTTAAGTTTCCTTTTCCACTGTAAAGTGGCCCCCCTGCCCCCCCCCTCCCTAGGAGAACAGTTTTGGTCTCCTTAATCCCCCCCCCCCCTCGTTGCGTGGCTTTTTTTTTTTTCCTTGTCGGCGTCGAGAAGGGCAACTTTGCTGCTGGACCTAACGCACTTGTCTTAATCCCCTTCCCCCCAACCCGAAAGTGGTGTATTTTCAACCCACAAGGATTTTTCTTTGAAGTGAATTTCCTGCTCACCTCCTTGGGCAAGTAGTTTCTTTTTCTCCCTTCCTTTTGGATTCAATAAGTGGCCGGATGTTTTTTTCTTTGGGCCTCTTTTCTTTTTCCCCCTCCCATCATTTTTCCCGGTGAATGTTTACTCATTTCTTCCGATAAGATATTTGTAATTCTTTCGGTGGTTGGGATTGGTCCCCCTCGTTGAAGTCCCTGCTTTAGAGACTTTTCCCTTCATTTTTACCTGTGTTTCCCCCCCAAAATTCCGTTTTTTTCGGAAATTAGGTTGCGTTAGCCCTTTTTTCGCTCCTTGTCCCTAGACCCCTGACTTGGTCAGGTACACGTCTTTAACATCCTCCACATGAGACCCCAACCCTCTTCGCCCCTTTCCTGTCTCGTTCCCCCCTTTACCAAAGGAGTTTGTGCGGGCCCCCTTAGTGTTTTCAAAGTACTGCACACCTTCTATTTTCTTCCCCCCTAGATTTTCTTTTTTCTTTGCGAGTGGGCAGTGCCCGGCTTCTTCCGATTTCTTTGATCAGTTCAACAATTGTTTTAGGTTTTGATGAACCCCTCACTTTTTTTTTTTTTGAACAGGGGACCCCCTTGCTCCCTCCCCCCCCTGGCTTCTGCGTTTTGAGGTGCTCTCCTTCTGGCGTCATTCTTTTTTTCCTCCTTCAAAAAAAATGTCCCCCACAGGTCCTGTGTTTCGGGTCCACCCCCCCGTTATCATGATTTTCCCTGCGTTTGTCGCCAAGTGGAACCCCGTTCCGATCTTCCTCCCCCATTTTCTTTTTTTAACTCTTCTCCCCCCTCTGTTTTTTACCGTGTCGGGTCTGAAACACACGCGACCAGCGGGGAGCGTTTTCTCGTAAACACCATGCTCCCCCCCCGTTTTTTGGCGATCGATTCGGGCCCTTTTTTTTCAAACGGATAATCGTTCGCTTCCCGCCTAAAATTTTTTTCTCTTTCCCATGACCCTGGTTTCCTCTTTCCCCCATCCTTCTCAGGCCCCCCACTTTTCCCACGCAAGATGATTTACGCGTCCTAAACCTTTCACGGAATGCTAAAATCTTTAGTTTGCCCCCCCGCCCTTTTTTTATTTTGGAGACAAAGGTGTAGGCGTTGCAGACCCCGAACCCAGTAGATACGCCTCTTTTACTACCATTGATATCAGGCCCCCCCCTTCACAAGTTTTGTCATATGACCCCCATACCGGATGATTGCCAACATCCTCCACCTTGCCTTTCTTCAAAACGCTCGGCCCGCATTGTTTCCAGGGATTTTCACTCGAACCTTTCCCTCGATTGCACTGATTCTTCCCCCCCCTCCCTGACACCCCCCCCAAGGGCAACGCGGCCCCTCTTTCCTAGTGCCTCAATCAATCCTTTGGTTTTTTTTTTATTTGGACACGCCTTCCTCTGGTTTTTTTGGGTGGACCCCCCCCCCCCCCCCCCCCCCCCCCCCCCTTGCGTTTTGGCGAATTTCAGTACTTACGTCCTTGACCTCTGTATTTTAACATAATTTTTGCTCTTTTTTTTTTCATTTTTATTGATTTATATTTCCTTTCCCACCCCGAATCTTGGCATTTAGAGTCTCCTTGGCTGGTGTCATCCTTTGTGGCGGTTTCTTTCCCTTTTTCCTGTTTGGTCCCCCCCCCAATTAGAGGCCACCCCCCCACGCCAGCCTAATCGAAAACACCAAGAATGAGACCGTCTGGGTCCTTAAGACGGCAAGTCTTTGCCCCCTTTTCTTTGTTCCACAAAAGATCTCAGGGTTTATAATGGGATGAACACAAGCTCTCTTCTTTTCGTCTGCGTTTTTTGCTCCAAACGGGGCCCCCCCCCCCAGAATCCCCCCTGTGTCCAATCTTCCCTCCCTAGCGTATGACCCTTTCCTACCCCCCTCGGTCTATCGGCCAACCCCTCCCCCACCCCGCTAAGCCCTCCGGTAGGGACTTCAACTTTTTCCCTCTTTTCGTCTTTCCCCTTTCCCCCCAGGACCCAAATCCGTTCCCTTGCTTTTTTTTTTTTTTTTTTCCCATTGCTCATTCTTCCCGAAAAACCCTTGGTTTTTGTTGCTATTTTGTTCGAAGGTGATCCCCCCTGCCCTTCCTTAAACTTGTCTTTGGTTTCCCTCGTTTTTTAGCCCCACCACCTTTCCCCCCCCCACGTGCCAGCTTGCCTTTCCATCCCCCACATAGATTATGGCCCCCAGAGCGGAACCCCATCCCATTCGCAGTCTCAAGTTTTTTTTGGTTTTTTTTGGAATTTTTTGTCAGGTTTTTCTTTTTTTCCCCCCCCTTCCCCACCCTCGGTTTTTTTAACCAACCATGTTTTTGTCAACAAACTTTTCTTTTACGCTTTGAACCCAGCCTCCCCCTTTCCTCCCTTTAGCTTCCATCCTTTTATTGATATTGTCCTCCCTCCTTTACGGAGGTTTCCAACTTAGTTAGTTTGTACTTCAAAATCCCTTCTACACTGCTTCCCCCCCCCCATTCTATTTTGAATGGTCCCGCGTGTCGTATCCTTGATTTCACCATGGGTCAATTCTAGGCCTTTTTTTTTTTCTTCCCAGGAAGGAAATGGTCCCCCTTTTCTTCTGGGTCAGCCCCCCATCTTATAGTATGAGACAGGGACCCCTTTTTTTTTGAGTTTTTTGCCCATGCTCAAGTTGTTTTTCTTTTTCCTTTATATCCTTTTTGGCAAGCAGTCTGTACCCCGTAACTTCCCTCCCCAGTACCATTGCACCCTTCCCCTTTCTTGTTCCTTCTGAAAAACATTGTAAATGTACCCCTGATACTTGAAGATCGGGTTCAGGGAACAATATGCTTTCGTTGATTACATTTCTACGCATCTTTTGACTGTCCTTATGCTCTTCCCTCCTTCCCTTTTTTTTTGTTTTCACCTTTGTTTCCCCCACGCTGAAAGGCGTTGTGTACAACGCAAGTTGGCTAGCGGGACCCATTACCTCCCTTTCCTCCTTCCTCTTTTTGTCCGCCTGTCCCGATTACCCTATCCTTTACACCCTTTTTTTTTTTTTTTGGACGACCCTCCGGTGAATGCAGGTCCCTTTCACCGGCGGATTTCAGTCCGACTTCCCCTCGCTATCTACACAAATTTTTTGATCCCCCCCCCCTCCCCCTCTTCCTTTTCATGATTATTCCTTCTCCCCCCCTCTTGCCCCCCCGGCAGGGGCCGTTCAAGGCTTTTTGAGCCCCTTTCCCCCTGATGCCTCCCTGGTCCCATTTGGGGGACCGGAATTTACCGCCCTTTTCCCCCCCCCCCCCCCTTTTCCTCCCTTTGACTAGGTGTTCTCTATGGGAACTTCCTTTTCCACCTTGACTTCCTTCCGAATTATAAAATTCCTTGCCGACGGCTATTTCTTCAGTCCTTAGTTCCCCCCTTACGTTTTTGAGCCTTTTCCGAGACGTACTCTCCCCCCCCCCCCTGCCCCCCCCTTTCTTCCCAACCAGAACGTCCCCTTCCCCCCCTTTTGAATTTCTTTTTTTTCTGGGTTACAGAAGATATGGTGGACCGCGTTCCCTTTCTGGCAGTGCTGTTGTGCGACCAAACGGCTTTTTTTTGTTTCCCCAATGAACCCCCGTTTGGATGGGACTTGAGGTACCTTTGGATCCCCCCTTCCCGAAAACCTGCGTCCCCTTTACTTTAGGAGAGGTCCTCCGGCCTGGGTTTTTTCGCCGCCCTTTGTTTTTTTCCTTTTTTTTCCTTTTTGCAAGAAAGACACTTTGACAATAACTTGATCATCCAATTTTTGTTTTTTTTTCTTCTTTTTTGTGGAGGTTTTTTTGGGTTCATGTTTGCTTTAATTGAACTTAATTTTTCTCCCTTTTTTCTTCCTTCGTAGGCTCCAAGGCCGGGGGCCGTTTATGGGTTGGGCTCTCTTTCAAATTTCTATTTTTCTTGTATTACCTTTTTCTTTAGCTTTTTCCCTCTGAGAACTCAGGCAACCCCACTTCTCGTTTCTTTTCGGACACACAGTCCACATGATTAATTCGTTCTTAGTTGGATGAGGGTGAGTTGTCATCCTTGTTTTTTCTCGTCTCCCCAAAACGTTTGAGGACCGACCCTCCCCCTTTTTTTGCCCAAGCGGCAGCTTCCCGCGAACCGTCTTGCTTCTGCAAAAATTTTGAAAGCGTTTCGATCCCTTTCCTTTTTTTTTCCTCCGGGGGGCTTCCCCTGAAATTTTTTTCCCCCCTTGCGGAACCCTCATAGTAATACCCCTCCCCACCGCGTCGGGTCTTGCCCAATCCCCCCAAAAACGCGTTTTTTTCGCTTCTTAGGGTCTCACTTTTTTTTTGTCGAGTTGAAATTCCCCACCGGTTTTGAGGTCAGGCCCCGGCTGAACGTTTCGCGTGTCAGTGGCCATTTTTTCAATGTTTTTCTGTTGTTTTTCCTTTTGAATCATCGGTTTGGCGAGACCGCGGATATTGATTTTGCAGTTTAAGAGGTCTCCCAACCCCTCCTCGGAGTTTCCCTTGGCTTAGTTACGTCCCCCCTTTCATTACCCCCTTTGTCACCCGAGAGCGTGGTGCCCAAGACCCTTGCTGACGGTGGCTTGTCTACCCGGGCCCCCTAAAGGAGTTTCTTTTGTTCTCTCCCCCTCCTTCCTCTGGCTGAGTCCTTTCCCTTTTTTTTTTTCCCCCTTCCCCTTTTTCGGAACCCTTTTTCACCCCATTTTGAATTTTTCCCGAGCCCCGCCCGAAGAGGGTACCATCGTGCCCTTCCGCGTGATCGTTTTTTCCCCTTTTTTTTTCCCCTGCAAAAGTTCTTTATCTCACTTGGCGCATGGTTCCCCGGAGGCCCCAGCGTTTGCTTTTGCTGAGGCTTCTTCCACCCCCCTCTTTTCTTTCGAGGAGCAGCACCATCTCTTTTTTTTGCGCCTTTCGACCTTTCCAGCTCCCAGATCCGATTTGGTGGGTGCCCAGAACCACAGAGCTGGTGCCCCCCCTTCATTTGTACTTTTTCCTTTTGCCCTCTTTTTTCCCGGGCTGCCTCACGCCAGACTTGCCTACGTTTCTTCATGTCCGTGTCCCATGTCTTTTTTTTCACCCCAACCCCCCTGAATCCCCCCGGTTTGGCGGGCGCTGACAACCCGAGGCTTTTTTTTTCCCCTAGGATCACCCTCTTAACCTCCCACATCGTAACAATTACTGACCTAGATTTTTTCCTGACCCTTTGTCCACGTCCAGTTCTTTTTCTTTTCACAAAGGGCTGTTGTTTCAGCACATTGACTTTTGAATTTCCCCTTCTTTTTTTTCCTGCCTTGTTTTTCTTTTTTTTTTTTTTTTTCCTTCCCTTTCCCTTTCTGACGCCTCTTCTTTCAGTAATTGAGACCCAACCTTTTTCTCGGAGCAACTTTTTGATTTCGGAGTTTTCCCTCTTTTTGTTCCAAAAAGTTCGAAAACTCTGTTTTAATTTTTTTCTTCTTTTTCCTCTACCCCCACTTCCCCTTCCATTCCCCCACTGAACGAGTATCCCAGTTTGCCACATGACTGGTTCTCCCCTGGTTACCCTCGAACTTGATGGTCGCCGCCAGCGCCAACACCAACAGCCCCCCCTCATTCTGCTTTTCCCCCCTTCCCAACCTTGATGATTCCACTTTCCTTATTCCCTTGCTGTGCGACCTGGTTGTTTTTTATCCAGAAAAGCCTTCCTTCGGTGGTTCCTTTTGAGTTTCTTCGAAACTTTTTTTTGCTTCTTTAGTTTTTTCTTTTTCAGTCCCCAATTTTCCTTCTACCGGTCTTTTACATATGAATTTTTTCCCCCGCACTGTTGGTCGTGCTTTCGGGCTCGATTTTTGCTTTCTTCTCGGGAACACTTGCTGTTGTCTCTTCTTTTTTTCTTTTCTGGTGGAGGTTCCCCCCCCCCCCTTTTGACCACGTGTCGTTTTTCTCTTCCTTACTCTATTCTCCCTTCCCTAGTGTTTGTTTAGAGAACAGTTTGGATAGACTTAAGTCTAATCCGCCCCCGAACCCTCATTCCCCTTTTTTGGCAGTCCGGCTGTTTTATCTCCCTCAGGCACTCCCAAACTGAGGCCCTTTTTATCCCCCCCTCCCACCTTTCTGTTTGATGTACTTTATTTTCTTCTTAGTTTGAATTTCCCAACTGGCCCACTGATCCCTCCGATTCTTTCATTTTTTTCCCCCCCTCCCCCACCCACCCCCCTGTTCCCCCCCCACGGGATTTTGAGACTGGACCCTCACGTTTTTTTTGTACTAGCCCCCTCAATCACTTTTCCCCTTTCTTTTCTTTTTAACGGTTTTTTTTTTTTCTCTTTTCGCCTTCGGGGGTTTGAGTTTATTTTTTTTGCCTATGTGGTTCTTACCCCCTCATTTCCTGGCATGGTTTCCTCTCATTGCGGTTCAGTTTTTTCCCCTTTTTTTTTTTCCTTTGCTTAGTAGTTTTCCTGGGTTCCCTCGGTCATCCTTCTTTTTTACGAACGTCCTTTTGTCCAGGAGGTGTGTTTTTAAACCTCCTCCCTTCTCCCCCCCTTTCGCGTAGAACGACCCTTCGCTTAAAATGTTCCCTGGAAAACACCCCCGGCTCTGGCAGTCACCCGTTCAGACCCAATTCATCCGTTTCCACTTTCTTTTTTTTCTTCTTTTTGCTCTTGCCCCTTTTTTAAACCCCTCCTTTATGATGATTCGTTTTAAATTTCTCCCCCCCTTCCCATACTTGTTCCAGGTTCTTTTTAGTTTTGAGTGTTTTTTTTTCCTCTTTCTTTTCCGCGATGTCGCCCGCCTTGTATTTTCTGGTTTTTCCACTGGTAGTCCCCCAGCTGGTCCCTTCCTCCCCCAACTACTTTTCTGCCGTCGGCCCGATGCGGGGGAGGGGCCCATTCGTTTTTCCCCTCCCCCCCCTCCCTGGCTTTGGTTTGGTCCCCCACTTCTTCTTTCCCCTGATTCAGATGGTCTCCCGCGCCCCCAAGCCAGCTTCAGACCCTTTTTTAAAACCCCTGACTGTTATGATCATCGATCAGGTTGGATTTACAGCCCGGCCTTTTTCCCCCCTCCCCCAACGAACCTCCTCCACCCAGCTTTGGGCTTCGTTTTACAAATGGCGCCACCAGTGCACTCCCATGAAGCTGGTCAAAATTTTTTTTTTTCCCCTTTTTTTCGTTTTTTCTTTTCCGCTTGCCCGTTCCCACATCTTTGTCTTCACTTTAAATTTTTTGCCCCCCCCGTGCTGCTTTTAAATGACCTTTTCCCCCTCCCTCCTCCTTGAATAGATTCCCCCTCTCCCCTCCGCGTCCTTTGTTCGACCAAGGTCCCCTTTCTTTTTTTGAAAAACCGATCATCCGTTTTGAGGACCCGTGAGGGGCTGTTTTTTAACTTCCCTCCTTTCTCCGTAAACGAGCCTTGTTTTGCCCCCGTCGTGAATGCATCGTGAACTGTTTCTCGACAGGTCTTTTTCGCCCACCAGGCACTCCGTGCTGTTTTCCTCCCCCCCCCTCCCCCAACCCGATTATTCCCCAACCTCGTGCACGCATGTGGTCCCTTTGCCCGTCCCCCGTTTACAAGTCTGGGACTTTCGGATTGCATTTCGTTTGGCCCCACCTGCTCGTGGGCGTCCCCCCCTCGTGCAGCCGCCCCTCATACTGTTTTGCTTGTTCCCGCCTTTCCTGCTGATGTTTCTTCGAGGCTCTTTTTTCGCCTTGCACTTTGTTTCGGTTTTCAGGCGTCGGCTTTTTGCCACCAACCCCACAGTCCTTGAGCCTCTTTCTTCTCTCCCCTAGTTGCTTCCCAGCTCCTTGCTTTTTTTTTTCTCTTTTCGTGCGGCTTTTCCGCCTGTTCTTTTCCCCACAGGGACTTCCTCCCACATTTTGAATGGCCTCTTTTCCACCCCACGGCAGGGCCCACACGCCACAAATTAATGAGTCTCGGTTTTCGTTTTCAATCCCCCTTTTGCTTTGCCTTGCCTCTTCTTTCTTTTTTTCGAGTTCGGTCGATGTTTTCTTTTTGGACCCAACCCCCCCGGTTTTTTGATTTTCAGGGACCCCTTCCCCAAAGTTTTTCCCACCAGAATCCAATCCAGTTTGGCGAAGGGAAACCCCTATACGAGGTGCTTTCTTCCCTTTCCTGGGTCTTTCCTTTCCCTCCCACCTCCCCCACCAAACGAGTAGCCCTGGATCTGATCCATTTCTTCGGGTCGTCTGCCCCTGCCCTTCCACCCTCCGGAGGCGGACCCTCAATGTTCCCCCAATACCATTTTTATTTTCTGAAGTTTTTGATCCTTCGCGGCTCAGATCAAAACTTTGGGTCATTTGGTTTTCCCTTTTCTTTTTTGCCCACCCCCCAATCCCACCCCGTTTTTCCGTCCTTTTCTGTCCCCCCTGATTCTTGACCCAGATTCGGACATTTCATCCCGTTAAGTTCTTTTTATTCTTTTTTTTTTCCCAAGGTTTTTTCCGGATACGATCTTCTTACAACTCCCCCCCTTATAGTGTTGTTTCGCCCCATAGGATCACTGTCTTTTGCCCCCCCCCCCAGCTTTTTTTAGGGCCTTTTTCTTTTGTCCCCATCCATTTTACCGTTGAATCCCATATCCGGTCCCAAGATGGGGGCCCGTTTCTGTCAACAATACCCGCCCCCCCTCTTTACACATTCTAATTTGCTTTTTTTCGGGTCTGGATTCCACTTGCTACAACTTTTTGCACAATTTATCGCGGGTTCCTCCAGGTCTGTACCCCCTTCCGGACTGCCCACCTTTTCTGATTTTTTCTCGTGAATTCAGGGGTGTCTGCTTCTTGGCAGTTGGGCCCTTTTTTATTTTTCCCTTGGGGGTATCCCTCAAAGGCGAGTCAGAGTTCTGTCTTTCCCCCCTCCCTTTCATTTTCCCAATTGATTTCCCTTCTTACCTTGCAGTTTTAGTATTTATCCCCCAAATTTAAAATTGTAGATTCCGTTCGATAGTTCCGGCCCAAAAAAAAAAGGAGGACATCTGTATGGCTCCTCCTGAGTCCCTTTTTTCCTTCAGATTAGGTTTTTGTATTTTCTTTTACCTCCTAAGTTCCCCGTTGTTGAAGATGATTCCCATTTCCCTTCCCCTTTTTCCAACGGCCATTCTTCCCTTTTCGCCTTCCGGCCTCGCCTGGGGCCGGTTTGTATCTCCTATTCGGAGTTTTCAACCCCTTTCTTTTTATGAAGTCGTCCCTCCCCCAAATCCGCCGGTTACACAATGTTAAGGGCGATTTTCGAAGATGCCCTTTCTCCCCCCTGCGGCCCCCTTCAGACCCATTTTATTCCTGCTTTCCAAGTGCCCTCTCCCCTTTTTCCTTTTTCATTCCTCCCACTATTTGCAGCCTTCCGCAGGGCCAGGGTGACGAACCCACCTGATTTACCTTCCCTTCTCCTTCCCGTGTGGGGCATCCCGGTCCCCAGTGCCAATGGCATTTAGAATTTACCCAGGGGAGGTGCCCTGTCCCTCCCCCTTTCCGTCCCCCTTTTTTTCCGCCTTCTCACTCCTTCTTTCCCCCAGACTTTTTCAGGGTTTCAAAGCGTCCCTCTGTCCGGACCCCAACTCTGGTTTTTCAGGCGCATTTTTTCCCTTTGATTCCAGTACATCTCCCCCTGAGTTTCACACCAGACCTTCCTTAACTGTGTTCCCATTTCCTTTCTGGAGCTTGTGAATTACCCAGGTTGGTCCGCGTTTTTTCCTTTGTTTTGCGAACAGATGTGCGTTGGCACCCCCCTTACCAATTGATATCAAGCCGGTCTCGATCACCAAAAACCAACATAGCAAAATTTTTTTTTCGTTTGCTTTCTTTTTTTCTCCATCAAGTTGGACTTCTCCCAGGTCCCTGGTGCAGTTTTTTTTTTTTCCCAAATGCCCCATCCTCAAAAATTGGACCGATCCCAAACTTCGACTGCTTTGGGGGGAGGTGGAGGGTTCTCCATGCGATGCCCCCCCTCCGGTCTCCTTCTTCCCCCTCGGGGTTATGCTTTTCCCTGGGTCTTTGTTGTTTTATTTTTGGCTTGGTTTTCCTGACCTCGAAACCGACCTTTGGCATTACACTTCGAAGCGGGTTCTTTTTCACTCCTCTCCCTCCTGTGCCGTTTAACCTCTGTATCGGCCCCCTGGAATCTTGCCTGGTTTTTTATCGAGGGCTGCTTTTTTCCCGAATATCCTTTGAAACAGTCTCCTTTTTTCCATCCCCCCTCTTGTTTCCTTTCCAGCAGGCCAAGACCTGCTATCTTCCCCCTACGGTTTTCGGTTTTCCCAGCCTAGGCTCGCAAATCCTCCAAAGTGCTGGGATACTTGAATTCTTTTTTTTTTTGTTCCAGCTCCCTTCCCCAAAGGAACCCCTTGCCTTCCAAGCACTTTACCTGGGATTGTTTTGCCCAATCCCCACAAATGGCTTTGTTTGATTGCGGCGCTCCTCCGGACTATTGAGTTGTTCTTTTTTTTGCAGAACAAATGGCCCCTGATTCCTCGGCTTCCCCGGACTTGACACCCCCCTTTTCCTCAGAGCCCCTTGGTTCCCGTAAGTTGACGATTTTTTGTTCCCCCTTTTTTTTTTGCATCCCTGTTTTTGTGTCGCGAAAGTCGGATATTCTTTGTTTCCCTTTATGTGAGCCCTTCGAAGGGGTTTGGGACCGTTCCCGCCCTTCCCCCTCAGGTATAACCCGTCACTCGGTCTGTTTCAACCCCCCCCTTTCCCGTTTGACTGAACTTTTTGGCGAAGGGCTGGCCAATGAACCGCTCGTGTCCTAATTTCCCTTGTTCCTTTCCCGCTTTTGCGCTTCCCGTTTTCTAAGTTGGCCCACTTTCGACCTTCCCCAAGGGAAGATTTCAAAAGTGAAGGGTTGCCGGTGTCTTGGCCACGCACGAGCTGTCCTACCGTTTGCTTTTTGGTTAAAAGGCTTCTGCGGCAACCGGTTCCTTAACTTCCAGAACTACGGGCTGGTTTTCCTGTTGCGAAGGGTCCGCGGCTTTTTTTAAATATTCCTAGGGGCTCCACTTCCCCAGACTTCCTCTGTACCTTGGACGGTTTTCCACAGGGATTGGTCTTTCTTTGCAACGACTTTTTTGGTGGGTGACCCGAACAAGAAATGTTCCTTGCAGCGCTTTTTCCCCCCCTCCTTGGGGCCCAGCCGCATACGGGTGGTTAAGCCCTTCTTTCTGCCGATCCTCGTGTCTTTTTTCTGGGTCCGGGGCATGGCCACAAGGAAGTTCCATGGTGCGGGGTTCGCTTTATCCCTCCCTTTTTTCCGAGCGTTGATTCCCTCGGATCCCCTCCCCGTAACCCCGAAACTGAAGGACCATATTTCCCGTAAAATTTTTTGACACGGAAAGTCCTAATACCAGCTTTTTTGTTTCCCCCCCACCTTCCCCGAGAATGAGAACGTCCTGTAATTTTTTTCTTCTATTTTCGGGGGAGCCCCCCGATCGTTCTTTCACAGTTCGACCCCCCCCAACTCTGACTTTAGGTCGGAGTTTCACTCATGGTTCCCCCCCCCCCTGCAAATCCATTGTAGCACCGGTATCGCTTACCCCCGAATCCCCCCTTTGACCCCCCCCTTTTATCACGAACGCTATGTGTAACCCGCCCTGATTTTTTTTTTTTTTCGCCTTGCTTCAACCCCTTAAGATGGGACCCGTTTTTCCCAAACCCTCTCAGTTTCCCTCCAACTTTCCCCCCGCCCACCCGAAGGCGTCACCCCCCTTTTTTTTGTCTGATCCACGACTTACCTTCCCCCCCTTTTATGCGCTGCTGTGTCATTCAGCCCCTCCATTTCCCTTTCTTTTTTGGTGCCAAGAGAGTTTTTCCGCCCCCTCACGGGGGCGTTTTTCTTTTTTAGATTTTTTTCCCGTGGCCCCTCAACCGGATCATAGAGGCCTGTGTTTCTTCTTTTTCCTGGCCCCCTCTTTTTTGGCTTGCTTACCCATCCATTGATTTGAAAGTCTTGCGGATTTTTGCTGGCGTACCCATTTTCCAGTAACACCCTTTCCGATTCTTTTTTCTCCCCCTTCTCATATTTTTCCTTTTCCTCCCCTCCGGGTTTTTGGTGTCTTTTTTCTAAGTTTGATCGCCTTTCTTTTTGGGTCCCGGCCCCACCCCCTCAAAACGATCTTTCTTACCGCCCCCTTTTCGTCTTTTTTGGGATTTCCTGAGAAAGTCCCGACCAACATCGTCGCACACGCAACAAAGTTGCTGTTGGCTTTTTTCTTTTGTTTCCCTTTCTAGGGACCTGGAAAATGCCCCTTACCCTCCCTGGTTCCCCCCCGGCGTTCGAGGCCCTACCCCCCTTTCACAAAACTTAAGGAAAAAGGCTTTTCTTTCTTCCCCCTCCCTTAGGCGCCAACAACCCCCCTTTTCATAGTGGATAACCGAATTTGGGTCAGCCGGCCTTCTTTTTTTTTTTATTTTTGGGGGCCTTTCGTTGGGGCCTTTTTTTTTCCTCGACTTTTTTTCAAGTCATGTCTCCTCATTGGACTTTTCCCAATACGTTCCGTTTTTTTTACTCTTTTTTTCCCCCGTTAGGGGGTATTTCCTTTCCTCCAACTTTTCTTTCGCCGTTGGTGGTTGGACGGCTGTGTTTGGCACCCCGGACCTCGAACCTTTTCTCTGTAACTTTTAACAGTTCCTCTTACATTGATAAGACCCTTACCCTTTTTCTGGCCCTTTGCACCGTCGCAGGAAACCCCCATCTGTCAGAACAATTCGTGCTCCTTTTCCGTGCACCTTCCCACCTGCTTGTTCTTTTTCTTGACTTTTCGTTTCCCCCAGGGGTTACTTCTCTTAATTTGTTTGCGAGGGTCGTTCTGAGCCAGGGGAGCCCACGGCTCTGGGCGCTTCTTTTAGGACGTCTCCCCCCCTTGTTCTCTTTTTTTTGGACCATTCCAGTTGGAAACTGAGCAAAAGCTTAGGCTTTTGGAGCTTTCCTCCGCTTCCTTTCCCCTCTGGAACACGGTTTTCCCCCCCCCCCATTGTTTTGTTTTTTCGGCTCCCCCCACACATTGATTCATTTTTGTTGGTGCAGCTGGCGTCCTGCGGACAAACGGGACGTTTTTCGATTTGCTGCTCCCTCACTGTTCAAGGCATCCCGTGACCCAAGAGTTTCCCCCCCTCCTTGGGGGGATTTTCTCTCTGCCCCCTTGCTTTTCCCCCCCCCCCCTTTTGCGACCTCATTTCTTTTTGATTAGGGTTTCCAGTGAAACTTCTTTCTTTTCTTACGCAGTTAAAGAGTCCCCATTTTTGCCTTGTCCCTACCATTGCCCCTTGAGCCTTTCCCCTTCCTGTAACGCTCAGGCACACTTCTGCTTTTCGGCTGTCAGTTGTTTGTTCCCATCGGTGGGTATTGACTTTTTTCCCCTTCCGAAAGCCTTTCAATTTTTTTTTTGGACCAACATTCTTACTTTTTATTTTCCTTTTTTTCTAGGCCGGCCGTACCAGTCCTTTCTTTTCCTTTTTTGTTTTTTAAGGGATCTCCTGCCCCAGCTATGCGGGATTCTAAACAACACTATTGGGATTTTTTCCAAAAGGCCACCATCTTTGTTGCCCTGTTTTTTTGCGTCCTTTTCAGGCTTTTTGAGCTCCCCCCTAGATTTTTCCTTTTTTTTTTTTTTTTGCACCAGCGGAACCCTGTGTTTCCTTTTTAGCACGGAGCAATTCCCCATCACAAGCATGTGCGGTTGGCGATTGTCCCCCCCCGTCCCCCCCCTTCTTCTGTGCTTTAAGGCGCTTTTGTGTTCTTTTAGAAGTTTTAAGGGTGTCAAGCGATAACCCACGGGAAGGACCTTTGCGCCTCATGCGATTTCTAATCTTTTGAGTCTCCGCTTTTCAGCCCATCCCGACGTTTTTTTTTCAGCAATGTTTTGTAATACTGCGTTTTGCGATCCGCTTCCCCCTCTTGGCCAATGGTCCCTCTTGTGCTCCCAACGCAGCAATCCTACGAACCGAATGTCTGCTTTTTTTCCCTGGGTAAGGATTTTTTTATTTGACAGGCGTGGCGCGTACCCCCAAACACCCCGGGAAACGTCCTTTCGTTTTCGTTTTTCCTGGTCTTACAAACAAGGAGCGATTTTGCTATTTCTCTCCCCCCCCCCCCACCGTTTGAAAACAAGTAATTCCCCCCGGGACGCCAGCAGATCCGTCGCCCTCGAAAGGCTTTTACATCGGGGCATGTACGTCCCCCTTCCCCAAACTCCCTTCCTCGCATTTTGATTCGGGACCTTTAAGTTTTTTTTTTCCTTTGCCCTTCCCAAATCACCGGCGGCGCGCTGCTTTTTTTTTTCCTTTTTTCCCCCCCTCCCACTTCCCCCCCCCCCCCCTTTGGTTTGCTATTTTTTTTAATTGGATCAGGGTCGGCGTCCAAACTGGTCATTTTTCCCCTACCCTTGTTCGCCAACTCCCCCGTTAGTTTGCAAGAACCTGGCCCGCCGTTCCCCACTTGCTTTTTTCCCCCAGCGGCAATTTTTAGGCGCGACCACCTGTTATTTTTTTGTTTTCCCGTGAGGGACGACCAAGGTCAAGATAGTTTGGCCCCTCCTTTCCCACTTCGACCCCCCCACAAGAGCGTAGTTTTGACCCTCCTTTTCCCCCCCCCTCGTGGCCCTTTATAGTCCCCTTCATTGTTTAGTCGGGCCCCCTCCCCGATTGTCACCCTTTATGCCGGCTGTCCCCCCCTTTCCCCTGCTTTTAACTACCCTTCTAGCGACCCCTTGCCCCTTTTTGTTGACCCCCATGTCGCATTGTTTCTCCAGTCCCCCCTCCTGCGGTCCATTTTTTTTTTTTACTGTGCCCATCGAATTTGGTCATCAGTTCAAAGTATATTTTCCTTTGCCCCGCATGCTCAAAGGTGTCTTTTTTTTCTAATTTGCCGCGTGGCATTTCATTGACGTACAATAGGTCCTTCCTTACCAATTGATTTTCCCTCGTGGACGACGCGTCCTCCACTCCCAATTTTCCCCTTTTCTATTCGGGGCCCCAATCGATTGATTGGCGTCTTTCCTTTTTTCAGTTACAGTCCTTCCCTGAAGTTGGGGTTGTCCTTGATTTCTTTGATCTTCCTCCTACCCCCCGTTGTTGTTGTTTTTTTTTTAGCTCTCCATTGAAAGTCTGCCGTCAAACGCAGTTTGCCTTTTTTTTTCATCGATTTTCCCGGCCCTATCTATCGGCAGTCTTTTGTCGACCTTTGCTCAATCCGCCCTTCCTTTGCGTCAACCCCCCAGCCCTCCCTTTTTTCTTCCCCCTAATCTTCCCGCCTTTTTCCTTTAGACACACTTGAGCATGCGGCAAACGCTTCCTTTTTCACTGATTTGCCTTTTTTTTCCCCTTTATACCCCGATGGTTTCCATCTCCCTTTTCCAGGGGCATTCCTGTTGGCTAACACCCCCCCAACTCCCTCTCCCTCCATTTTGGTGAGCCGATTCCCCGATTCCAGACCGTGCCCACATTTGGCCCAAGCAGTGGGTCCTGACGATTCTTTTTTTCAAGCCGCCATCACTACCCTCCGTTGCGCCCCCTTTTTACCAATTCATTGCTTTCCAGCCCTCGAGAGGGGTCTTTTCAGCGGCATATGGCTGTTCCCAACGCTCGTTGACCCATTGTCCTGTCCTGAATTTCCCCCCCCTCTCCCGGCAATAAGTGGGTCAGACATTAAGCCCCCCCCCTTTCTCCTTGTAACTGTCTTTTTTTTTTTTTTTTTTTTTTTTTGTCAGCCAAGATATGGTTCAGCCTTTCCAAGGGTCTTTCCCACCGTTTTTTGTGACGTACCCCTGGGATCCCACACACGTTTCTCACATTCCAGTTCCCAATTGGAAACAGCTATCCCCCAATTGTTTTTCTTTGGGAAGATTTTTCTAACCAGCTTTTTTAGCCGACGTTTCTGTTCATTGACCATTTCTTTTGAACAATGCTTCCTCTTTCCCCGGTCCCGCTAGTTTGTGTTGGGAGGTTTTGTGCCGGTTCGTCTTAAAATTAATTCGTTTCATGATCCACCTGGATAGGTTTCGGTGATTTTCGGCGTCCCGGTGGTATGGTTTTCTTTTGGTTGCGCGCTCGAACCTTTCCCGTAGGTTTCCCTTTTTTGGGGTACTCCTCCCGAAGCCCATTGTTGAGAGTGTTGACACATCCGGTTTTAACCCTTTTCCCTTCAACGAACCCTCCTGTAGCCCTCCCAACCGCTGATACCTTTCTTTGTTGTATGTGAGTGGTTTACACTTTTTCGATTGCAAACTTTTTAGACCCCCCAAAGTTGTTCCCCCCCCCCATTGGGGTATCTTTTAACGACAAGTCCCCCCTTACCCCTCGGGCGTAGTCCTTTTCGGTTTGAATTCCCCTATTCTTTCTTTCCCAATGCCGAATGCCACCGCTGCTCTATTGGCATCCCTTCCAGGTTTCAAGCGAACCGCTTTTCCCCCCCGCTCCAATCGTCCTAAAGCCCTACGGCGCGGGTCGTGACCCCCTACCCAACATGCTTTTGAAGCGTTGGCTGCTGTATGGGCTCTCTTTTTGTCCGGGGCAGATCAATGCCCCCTGACGGATCTTGCTTTTAAGTAAAATTCGTCCAGAGCAGTCCCGCATCAATTGTTTTCTTTCCCCTTTTTCCCAGAATAAATTTTGTTTTGTCTGAGACCCCCCCCGCTGTTTGTTTTTCTTTTTTTTTTTTTTTTTTTTTTCGACTCCTGTCGTGGCCCTTCGCCTAATTTCTTTTAGTGGTCTCGCGGTCCCCCCCCCCCCCCCCCGGTTCCGTTTTTTTTGAGGGGTCCCACGACCTTCGCTCTATTGCCTGACGGGTAACCTTTTTCGAGCGGCACACTACACACTTTCAGGTCTGTTGCCTTCCTGAGCTTCCCCCCTTCACCCGTTCGTTTTTACCCTGGGGCCAATTTTTTCCCTTGTTTTTTTTCCTTCCTGGGCGGGCGTTTGAAGCGTTAATCCTTCCCTTTAATTTCCCTACCTCTTTGCATAGGTGCAATGTGGCTGCATGGTTAAGGTCCACCCCGATTTTTTTCCTCTCGTTTTCTTTTGGGTGCTTTAAACTTCCTCTTCTTGAGCACAATCGATTCAGCGTCCTCGCATTGGCTGCCCTCTGTTTCCGGGGAGGTGGTTGGTTGGACCCGTCAACCCAGCTCTTTTGTAATGGAATTTGTCCCCCTCCCGCTGAGCTCACCGTCCCCCCGCTCTCAATAGTTCTTTTTTTCCCCCTTCTGTTTTTTTTTACATGGCCCAACGTTTACCTTTTTTTTCGGCTCTTCGGCATCGTCCCCAGGCTTTCCTGGGGCTCCCCTATCTCCCCTACCCCCCCTGGGGTCCACAATGATGTCCCTTCTCTTGCCCCCCCCCCCCCTGAACTCAAAGGTCCCCCCCAAACCACCCCCAATTGCCACTTCCTCTCAATTGCGCGGACCATTGTTTTCTCTCTTTCCCTTCAGAAGTTTGAACTTTTCCCCCCCAGTTTTTTTTTTATTTCTTCTAATCGAGACCACCCCTTTTACGGTTTTTTTTCGTTTTTTTCCGCGTTTTTCACACAAGCTTCAACCAATAACTCGGTTCCCAGAGCCAGGATTTAAGCACGGAATCCCACTAATCCGACTGCCTATTTCGTAAAAAGTTCCCCATGTTATGACCCCTTTTTTTTTTCACCCTCAGTGTGGGGGGGGAAGCTCCGATTTTCCCCCTAAACGGCACCCCCCCCTTTGAAGGGCGATTCTAACAAACCCCACCAGCTTCAATGAATTGAGTGCGTTCTTGCCCCAGGAAACCTCCTTTTTCCCTTCGGGTAGGCTCCATTTCGACACCTCCTTTTGCTTTTCTGTATCAAGGTTTCCCTTTTTCTCTATTTCTCGACGCAACCCAGCCATTTGGGCTCGGTTTTTGTGGATCTTTTCTCATGGGGTCTTAATCCGTCACTTCCCGTGAGGATGTGTCTTTTCCCCCCCATATAATTACCCTCCTC
>Ga0179593_1628938_pt1 | contig 18214 bp, 19 predicted proteins | sample CZODoug2_1_08_16_FD_185931 | JGI IMG/M metagenome (GOLD analysis project Ga0179593, IMG submission 185931) | Vadose zone soil fungal communities from Angelo Coast Range Reserve, California, USA - CZODoug2_1_08_16fungal (PacBio error correction) | ecosystem: Environmental > Terrestrial > Soil >... | reverse complement strand
CCAGAAGAGGACCAGTCTTCCTGACTCTCACTTCGAAGTCCCCCTTGAAGGGGGCTTTCGGCGATCTCCCTTCCAGTTCGTCGTTTCTTACAGAAGTTAAGGTGTCTCAGGTCTCAAGGCTTTATTGTGTCCTAAGATTCTCCTCCCTCCCTTGTTGAGGTTCTTTTACGACGCCCCAGGGAATGTTCTCGATTCCCAAGACTAGCTGGTTTTCTCTTCTGCCTTTACCTTCCCTAGAGATTGTCCCTTTAGGAAATGTCCCGTGTACTCCTTTTCTTTTTGTATTCCCCTCTTTTCGGAAGGCCCTATGTTATAAATTGCAACGGGGAGAGTGAATTTCCGTTCTCGGACCAGGACATCACCCTCTAATCTGCTTCCCTTTCTGGCCCCGGGAAATTTCTAACCTATTGCCGGAAGGTCCTTTTCTTCCAGAGCTCATTACTTTCTTGCTCTTTTTTTTGGCGACTTCCCCCCCCTCCCCATTCTTTTTTTGTATCTTCTGGTCCCTTGTTGGCACAGTTCTCTTTTTTGAACGTTTTGCAAGTTGGGTTCTTTCGGGTTTTCCTTCTCCTTTTCGTAACATCGCACAGGTCACATTCGTTTTAGACTGACCTTCTTCTCTCCTAGGCTTTTTTTTCCCAGAAGTTCCTCTGTTCTCCCCTTTCTCTTGGCGCTTTCCTCCACCGGAGACGCCTGAAGCATAGCGGCAGTTTCTAGGAATTAGGCCCTCCCCTGACATTTTCATTTCCTCAGAGTTTTCCCTCCTGGACAGGGTCCCTTTCTCCCCCTCCTGGCACGGACGTCTCGTTTTTACTTTTCTTTAATCTCCTATAAGCCCCCTTCCCACCCCCCAATCTATTCCTCCTTTACTATTTGTGGGAATCTCAAGGACCTTTTCAGTCAAGAGTGCCCTCCTTTCCTTCAAAGTTTTTTTTCGTTAAACAGTTAGCCCGAGATTATTCAGAAGCCGCCTCCCCCCTGAGTAGAGGGAAGTGGGGCAGGAAGCGGGTCTTTTGGGTAGGTGGTCTTTCTTTTTTTTCCCCTAAATGGCTCCTCGACGGGCGACCGGGAATGATAATACTGTTTCCAGGTGCATTCATCTTTCTTCTCTGGAGGATGTGGGCAGTGTTACTCCCTTGGTTCTCCCAGAAGGCCCCAGTTTTCTTCCCTGGAGTGAGCGGTATGATATTCAAACTCAGTACTTTTCATTTCTACGGTGCGGAGGTTTATTCTTAGGCAGTCTTTCGAAATGAATTACCGAAGGTTTTCCCCTACCTGAAGAAGGACGCTATCTTTTTTGGTCTTCCTCTTCGTGCTTTTTTCAGACGCAGTGAGAAAGAGTTTCCTTTCATTCTCTTGTTGTCTTCCCTCCTCCAATAGGCCTTTCCAGCGGTGTTTACGACGGCCCGTTCCATTCATTTAGGCGCCGCGTTTACCTCCCGAAAATTTCCAGTACAAGTCCTTCAGTATCTCCCTCCCTTTTTTCCCATGTTCAAATTCGACCTTAAGAGAGCTCCTCCCCGCGGCAGGTCAGGCGGAGAGGTTCAGTCTTGGTTTTCCTGAAGTCGTCTCTTTTTTCAAAAGACGTTTTTCAGGGGATCTCTCCTCCTCCCCGTTGTTGTTTTTCTTCTCCCTCCGCTAGATGAGTTTTCTTTTCCCCCCCCCCCTGGCTAATCTCCCTTCCCCAAGGCCGCGAGCCCCTGCGCCCCGAGGGTCCTTCTTTTCTCTCTCAAGACTTGCATCATGGAGTCCCCCGCGGAAGGGCTTCTTTCTTTTCCTGTTACACTCTTCCTTTTCGAGGTCTTTTTTCTCCGAAGTGAAGTTTTAAGCCGACCAACCCTTTTTCCGTCCTGGCCCAGCATTTTTTCCTACACTCGTTTTCACTTAAAGGTCACCTGGGGAGGTACAATCTGCTTTTTCCCTACCGCAAGCTCCTATCTTTGAGCATCTCTCCGGCAGTCCAGGGAACCAATTTTTTTTCAAGTCCTTCCTCCTGCTGGCGACTCCCGGCCTAAGAGTTCCCCGGACGCTGAGATTTCCTCACGACTTCGAATCCCTTCTCACTCAGTGTAAGACTCTGAGGGGGTTGCACGGTTGAGTCCCTGGATCACGCAAACCTTTCCTCCTCTATAGCTTTTTTCTTTGAAGCTCCCCTCTTTCCGTACTGAAGTTGAAAGGTTTTTCTTTATCCTCCCTGGATGCCAAAGAGCCTCCCCTCCCCGCAAAGTTTCTTCATTCCGGCTTTACGCTCCCCTTTTTTTCGGAGGCTTCTCTTCATGCCCCCCTGTTTACTACGTCCTCCCCCACTTTGCTCGTATTAGACTTAATAGAAGGATTTTTTAATTCGCTCTTTCCCAAGTCACTACCCGGCTCTTGTTGTCGGTGCGGATAGTTCCCCCCCTGTCGCGGCCCACGTGTCGATGCTGTCAATGCGGTTTCTTTTTTATTGACCTGTCAATCCATACAAATTCCCTTAGTTGAGGCTCAAGGTATATGGACGAGTCCATATGATCCTACGGAAGCCAGTACTTCCTATAATAGTGAAGTGCATTCTCTAGGATGACCGATCTTCTGGAAGTACCCTGTAGTAGGATTCTAATGCTTCCGACATGTAAATGTTTCGATGAATCTCCCCATATCCCTCTTCCCTCGCAGCCTTTTTCGGCTGCAAACTACACCTTTCCACAAACTTGTCACCCCTACGATACCCATTTCAAGTTCTGGATGCGGTTACGACTTTCCAGCCTCCTGGCCCTCAGACTTCCTTCGACGGACAAAGGAGAAGGTTTTTCAGATGACCCTTTCCCGGGCCATCCTGACGATCTTCTAAGTCCCTTTCCTCGAAGATCTCCGAGGCCTCGAAAGGAGACTGTAACTGACACCTCTCTTCTAAATGTCTGGGAGAAGCCCCCTAAAGGAGGAGGTCCCTCGCAAAGCACTTTTCCTCCTCAACAGCTCTCTTCTTGAAATCTTCTTTATGTCCGAAGTAGGCACAGATAAATTTTCCTGTGCTTTTTTAGAAACTTCACGGGGCTTCCCCCGAGACAAGCACCTAGTCAATTATCCCTTCTGGCACCCCCACCTTTTTTAGCATGCCCCCCGGACCTTCTCCCTCCAAACTCTCTCTCCGTCATTTAAAGGTCTCCAAAAGCTTGTCGAACTCTCATTTCCGGAGCCGTTCTCCTCCCTTTTTTGGTAAACCTCGACTTGAGAACCGTTAGCCTGATTTCCTTTTCCAGTGGTTCCGCCCCTTTTCAAGTTTTGGTGACGTGTGAAGTTTCCTTTCACTTTTCCACTGTAGAGGCAGACCTGCTTGATGGACTGCGATTTTTTGTAAACTCCCGGCGTACTTTCCCCTAAAGGACTGCGAAGAGCTCGGAAGGAAGGTAGGCTTCAAACCCCCCCAGAGCCTCTCTCCTGCCCCCAGCGACTTCGGAATGAGAACTTCTCCCAATGCTCTTCTCCGGGAAGTCCCTCGGCGGAAGTGCGCGAGAGTTTTCTTTCGGCTTCCCTTGCTGCTTCTTTACCGTCTAGACCTTCTTAGAAGTGAACTACGCTCTTTCCCTCCCCTGACTGAGGGGATCTGATATGTTCCTTCCTGGGCCTTCCCCCCTTAAGGCAGGTAGCCTTCCCCCGTTTGCGGTGTAAGGGCCCTTTGTCTTTTGCTAGACCCGGCTTTTCCCTGGCGCTGGCACATGCGTGCTTTCCCCTTTTAAAACCTTCCCCTCTTGGATTATGGCCCGTCATGGTAGAGGGAATCTTCTTGATGACAATTTTGCAGGGCCTCTTACATTTTTCTTGGATTTGTTGGGGGCTCCTTATTCAAGAGTATGCCTCTCCCGGCAACGCACGGAATCCTTTTAACACGTGAAGCGGCCCTTTATATATTTCCCGTGCCTCTTTTTCTTGGTTTGCAACTTCCCCGAAATGAACGCTGACCACCACAACCTCTTCCAAGAAGCTTCTTCTCTTCACGATGTTTTGGGTTAGGTCCTTCTGTTCGTATTCTTTTTTCCAAGTGGGAGGTCCCTCTTTCAGACTGTGTAATGGAAGGGTGCTACGTCTTTCCCTTTGGTGCTGGAGGCGATTTTCCTTCTGTTAGGACCTCAGATCTCTCCTTTCTGCTGCTTCTCGTATAACCAGGCGAGCGTCCTCCCTCCTCTTGCTGTTCCCTTTGGGGGACTTTGAGGCCCGGTCTGCTGGTGATAAGCTCTTTTTCCCCCTCTGTGGGACGTCTTTCCCCTTTTGGTGATTTGTCATTGACCCGATGGCTGACTACTTCGCCGGTTGCGTTTCCCAAGCAGACTGGTAATTGTGATTTCGTTGTTTCTTGTGAAGGTTTTTTTTTTGTAATTCCCTGCAGAGTGGAGGACTCTCCTTATGGACTTGTGTCTGGGGGAATTCTTCTTCCTCCCGAAGGTCATTGGCCTAGTCGATTGTTGATGACTCTTCCTTTTTTTCAGGGGGGGGGTTTTTTTTTTGGGGGTTTTTTTCCCGGTAGGGGTCTCGTCTGCTTTCCTATGATTGTCGTGCCGATTTTTCTCCCTTTTAGGTGGCTCGGATGTTTGCTCCGCTCAATTTCCCCACGTATCGGCTGAAATTGTTTATTCTCTAAGGTTGGCGAGTTTTTTACCAATTTTTACACACCCGGGTCAGGCCCTTATCCGAAAGATCGGCCTGGAGGCGGTTGGTTCCCTTTCCTGGTCTCCGTTCAACTTGCTTAAGTTCGAGGGTATGGCTTTTCTCGCAAGGGAGACAGTCCCTTGGAATGGAGTTTTGACGATGCTTGCCGCCCCCGGCGGCATTTTTTCCTGGGTCTTCTCCCCCTAGTTTGCCTTCCCCCAATGGTCCATCGCCGTGCCCCGGAGACCAGCCATGCGTCTTCCTACCCCCCCTCGCCATTCCCCAACAACCCCCCTTTTCCCACCCACATTCCTTTTACCTCCTCGAGATCCCTCCTCCTCTCGATTCGTCAAAGCCGGCCACCCAACCTTGACCCCCCCACTATTGAGAAGTCTGCGTTCCTTTGTCAAGACCATCCTTTCTAGGGCAAGCCTCTTCGTCCTCATTACCACACTCCCCTTTCCCTTGGCTGAAACCCCTCTGCGGCTCCCCTGTGTGGGGTGGAACCAACGCCCTTTATCAAAACGCTCAAGAGGTGTATCCCTCAGCACAGTCCCCTTTCTCCGGCCCCTCTCCTTGTTCACAGACACTCCTTAAATTACTACCCCGACGAAGGCCACCGAACTACGGCTCCCTAAAACCCCCTCCTTCCAAAGCAAAAGCACCCTCTTTCCCCGAAAATCCTTCCCTAGTACAGGTCTACCCCTTTTCCCCTTCCCCGAGCCCACCCAAGGAAACTTATCTTATCCCTAATAGTTGTTGTTTTCTCTCTCTTCTGGGTGGATGATTCGTGGTCTCCTTGGTGTAGACATGGCGCCCCTTTCTTTCGTGTCGTTTTTCCCCGGTTGGCTTATTTCGGACGTTTTTTGTTAGTGCTCCTTATGGACTTGGATTCTTGTATTTCGTCTCAGCGTTCTTTTCTCCCTTCTCCTTGTCCCTTTTGAGAATTCGTCGAGCTTTGATGCCGATGACTGAGACCCCCGTGTCTTTTTTCGAAGTCTCCAGTAGCGGAATTCCCCCTCTTCGATGGTCTTTCCCCTGTAATGTTTAGCGTAGAGGATTCCCCCCTCGAATCCTTGACTGATGTTGGCCTTACGGACTAAAATTCTCCAATTTTTTCTTTCTTTTTTTCAGGTTAGGGTTCCTCTCTTCCCCTTCGAGATCGCTTCCTTTCATAAGAGATCTTCTCCCCCCTTCTGAGGACGTCGGCGATTGGTTTTCCTCTCATGAACGCACTCTTTTCTTTTCTCCGTGGCAGCTTCTCCATTGAGGAGTTTTGCACTGTAGGATCGCATTCCCCTTTTCCCCAACGTTCCCCCTCCTTGGGCGGAACAGCCATGAGGACAACGCCCTTCCCCGTATCATGGCGTCTGTCGCCCACTATACGGAATTGATACGTTCCCGCCTGTGGAACCTTCCCCCTGGCTCCTCCTCCCCCTGGACATGACGAATTGGTAGATACTGAAGTGACTCTATTACTTGGTCAGTCTCTCCTGGTAAGTCTCTCCTGCCGAAGGGTTCCACTATTCCGAAATCCTATCTCCCCCTGTTCGGCATAATAGACCCGTAGAGTGAAGGACCTCCGGACACTTAGCAGATCCCCGGCTTCCCCCCTGCATGGACCGACGCCTTCGGCCGGTGTCCGCGGCAGAACCAAAATTACTGAGTCTCCTTGCAGCAGGACTGCACAAGGCCCAAGCAAGCCCAGCCGCCAGGGCGACCTCCGCCCAGTTTTTTCTTCCTTTGCCGAGAAGTCGCACCACATGCAGGCCAGGTCCTCCCCCAAAGACACCCCTTTTTCGCCCGCCCAAAAGGCCCCGAACCCCAGCAATTCGTCTCCCGTCCCCCTTCTTCCCTGAAGCTGGGCCCCCGGAAGAGGCGTTTACCCAATCGTTCCTCCGATAATCCCCCCCTCCCAAGCAGCTTCCCAAACTTGAAAAAGCCTCATATAGAAGGTCCACTTAGGACGTACTGCCGCGCCTCACAGCTTTGGTTTCCTTTTTACCAAGCATACAGGAGCCCGAAGCACCCACGGCACCCCCTTCTCCCGGCCATGATCCCCCTTCTGTCCCGCTTCCCCCCCTCCCCCCACTCTTTCCCCACAAGCCGACGCAAGAGGCCGACCCATGCTTTCCTCAAAAGCGTGCTTTCTTTCTTTCCTGATAAAAGCTTCTCTTGCAGCAGGTTTGGGCTTTCCTCAGTGGGGATGAATCCCTTGCAACCTTAAAAACCCAGCGCCAACGCCGTCGTTCCGTTAGTCTTCAAAGCCCCTCCCTTGCGCGCCCCTCTTCCGCTTTCCCCACAGGCCTTGTGTACTATTTTCCTTTAGGCTTCCCCCCTCCCCCTCCCCGTCCCCCATTTCCTCGTGCCGTGCTCTGATCTCCTCCCGTCCCTTCCACTCTTTCTCCTCATTTGGATCCCCTGGAGCGACTCCTTTCCTAGCGCTTCCAGCGCCCCAGCTCTCCCGGAGCCCCCCTTCGCCTCCCCGGCCCCACACCATACCTCACCGCTCCCCCCCCCCGAGCTGGACCGTCGGTGAGATTCTTGCACTTACCCCCTTGGACACCGAATGGCCCCCGTCGCCCACTTCCTCCCAAATGCCCCGTTCCCACCCAGCCCTCCGGTCCGAGCCCCCCCCCTAACGCTCTCCCGCAACCTTTCAGCCAGCCCCGCCCGACACGCTAAGTGGAGCAGAGGATTCCTTCTTCCAGCCCGCAAGACACTGCCGCTTTCACTATCGTTCTCTGAAGGCCCACCTTCCGTATAAGAACTTCCCTCCGTGACCTAGCTCGTGTGTCTATTCCATTCACTCTCGCCCTATTTCACGACTCCTTGAACTAACCCTTCTCTTGTACATCCTCCGCTCCCAAGACCTGTGCCCCTGGCTCCCGTCCGTTCCTTTTGAATCCTCCGACAGGCCACCCGCGAACTGGCCTCTTCTGGGTGCTCCTCCTGCGACCGACCCGATCTTCTACCTAGAACCCCGATTTTAGACTTTCCTACAAGGTCCAGTGTGCTGCCTTTTTCGGTAAAGTAGTTCAGGAAGTCTCTTCTGATATCCGTGTCAGAAATTCTTAAGCTCCAGGTAAGACATTAATCCACGTCCTTCAAGCTTCCCCTTTTCCCCCTTACCAAATGAGTCCTAGCGCCGAAAGAAAGGTATTGCTAACCCTCCGATTAGGGGCCCTCCAGGTTTTCGCTTTTTTTTGTATCCGCAGACTAATTCAAGTCGCGCGGGCCCACATTCTTTTTTGCCAATAAGGGTTCTCCTTTGCGAGGTCCTCCTGCCAGCCCCGCAGGTTTTTATGATACCCCTCCCTCTCTCGATGACTGCGCACCCCAGGCACATCTGCAACCCTTTTTGTAATTCTTTCCCCACGTTTTTCTCAGGACCCCCCTAACTGCGCTTCGTCAGATTTACCCCCAAACCCCTGCGCGACCTTATTCTCTCAATGGAAGTTCAGCCCTCAGTAAGGGGGACTGAGGAGCTCTTCCAGGTGGAGTTTAACTTTTACAGCAGGTCCTTTCCCATACTCCGGAGGGGTCTGAAAGACGACTTCCCTTCGCGAGGTCCTTTTCTTCTTCCTTTGAAGTCCCCCCTTGAAGTTTGCTCTACTCAAAAGGGGAGATTTTTCTCGGAGTCATGGTAAAGTTTCCGCTTATCATTCCTACGATCTTTTTCTTCTTTGACCTTTTCCCTGGTAGCCCTGATATTTTTCTTTCGCCCTTCCCTCCGGAATTGAGATCCCTTTTTACAATCTGCTCGGCGGAGCGGCTCCTTCCTTCCCCGTGTCAGTCGTAATGCCCTCTGCCGAGTCCTTCTCTTATTCCGGCACGTGCCAGGCGGCTCATCCCCTCCCCGTAATGTCTTTGCTGTTCGAGGAGAGCTTCTTGCGCAGGCTCCCTCCCCTCATTGTTCCCTTGTGTAGCCCATTTTGGCTCTGTAGTGGAACGGTCCTTTCCCCTACTGGCGCGGGCCCTCGATGTTTTCTGACCACATTTCACCTGTAAATTTCTCTTTTTTCCCTCCCCTAAGCCTCTTCCCTGCCCAGACATCTTCCTTTCCGACTCCGCTCGCCCCCCCAATAGAGCTTCCGGGCGCGGTCGCCTTTGCGGCGCCCTTTTTCTAGCTTCGATTTTGCTGCATTCGACTAGCTGGTATGACTTCCCCCCCCTATCCGAAAGGCGGGAGCTTTCCTCGACTAGTAGTTCCCTTTCCTTTGGTTACGATTTTCCCTTTCCCCCCCTTGGCTTTTACGTTGACGATTGGCCTCACGAAGGAATCGTCCGCCTTCTTTTTCCACTACAGCGCGCTTGAGGGACCTTTGCAAAGTTTCTCCAGCAGGTTCCTCTTCTTTCCCCCAGCAAAGGAGGCCTCAGGCGGTCAATTCCTCTTTCCCTTCTGGGGGTTAGGGGTCGGCTCGTGGTCCCCTTTCCCCTTTTTTCTCAGCCCCTCCTGGCGCCGTTCCTGAGGTAATCCTTCATCATTTTCCCTTTAATTTTTTTGGGCGGACTTTGACGAACGTGCGTATCCAGCCTGTCCACCGCCCTTTCTCAGGTAGTTTCGTTTAGATTCTGAAAGTACGCCCTTGCCCTGTTGAGGTTACACCGTTGCGTAGCCTTCCCTCCTTCCTGGCCTTTACCTCCGGTACTCCTTTTCTGACTTTTCCAGGAGATTCCCGCGGAGGGCTTTTCTCTGCAAGAGTTAGCTCGTTGACCTGGTGTCGGAGAAGACCCTTTTTCTGACGCGGATTTCTAGTCCCCCCTGGCGACCGGTTTTACCGAAATCCTCCAGTTACCTCCTCCTCCGAAGGCAGATCTAGGTTTTCCCTTCATTTTAGCCCCTCGGAAGAACATTCTTTCTTTTTCTTCTGGGAAACCTCCACGTATGGCGTTGAGCCTTTGCAACTCCTCCGCATAGCGTTTCTCTATATTTTCCCTTTTGTTGATTTTCCTCCTCTAGTCGTATTTGGACACCGGCCATCTCGAACCTGCCCTTGCAAGAGCGTGGACCGTCCACTTCATTTCTGCCCGAGGGTCAGGGCTCGATCAGCGACTCCCTCCGTTGTCCCCAAAGAGGTTTCCCTCTTCCGTCTTGACGGGCCATGACTCTTCTCTTTCTGCGCGCAGAAGTGGGCCTGCTCGAAACTCCTCGGTAACGCCATTCCGAGGCTTTCCACACTTCTCTCCCTTCAATCCCCCTTTTGTCAAAGCCCAGACGCTCCTTTTTTTTTCGCGCGCTTTCCCGGGTCAAACGTATTGCTTTTCCAGTACGCAAGCGGCATCTCACGCCAAGGCCGGTCACCTACTCCGAGCCTTTCCTTTTTCCCGGTTCTTCATAAACTTTCTTCCCCCTCCGACGGCGGTTTCCCCCTTCCTGAGTAAGAAACGGGCGTTCACGAACACCCCCCTTCCGCCATCTCCAGATTCCCCCCCCCAACTTTTTCCGTCGGCGCTGCCCTCCGGCGTCCCTTTTTTTAGAGCTCTTACCCCTTTTTCCGGCCCCCCTACATCCGCAGTATTGCCCCTTCCGTGTCCCCCCGATCCTACTTGCTCTTCCTTCTGTCCTCTAACAATGTCCTTCTCCAACTGTGACTTCTTAGGTTTCTTTTTGATCTTCCCTTCGTCTCGACCATTTACTCCCCGGAGATTTTTCTCTTCAGCTCGAGGTCCCCGACGGTCTCTTCGAGGTTTGCCCCCTCTGGAGGAATGGCCCCGTTAACCTTTCCCAGGAAAATCGAGGAATAGGTTTCAGTACGGGCCTGTACTTGATGCGCCCCCGGAGGGTCCCCTCCGCCACGGATCTTGGCGATTTGCATTTTTCTTTTCCTGAAGGATCTATGCGGATTTTTCCTGACAGGAGGAGCCTCTTCTTTCCCTTCAAGTTGTTTGTCTTTATTTTTTTTCGTTTCCCATGGTAGGCCCTCCTGGACTGCCCGGACACTAGAACTTCCCCCCCCAACTTCCCGTTTCCCAAGCCCTCTTCTTGTTCAACGATGACTGAGGTCCTTCGACATCCTTCTCTTCTGGCTTCCTGTGTTTTACGCGAACCGGTCTTCTGTGCGGCTGGTATTCCCCTATGGATGTCCAGGACGCCTTCTCTTCCTCGCCTCCATCTAAGTTTGAACGGACACCCTCCACGGGACTTCCTTTCAACCGGTTCCTTGCCGAGACTTCTACTCCCTATACGTCTCTTCCCTTGCCACGAAGGGTTGCGTCGTCTTTCTTTTTCGTGTACGCCTTCCGATCCCCCCGCTCCAGTACTTGTCGCCATTCGTTCGTAACTCCTCTTTTTTGTTTTTTGGGGTTTTTTGGGGGTGGGGGGGGTTTGATCCGCCAACCTACTTCGGACCTTTCCCTTCTGGCACCCCCCTCCTTCCTGTATGACCTTTCGTCCCAGCCCCCTTTCTTTATACGCCCGCCTCACTTTTTTTTGTAAAACTTTTACGCATTCCTGCCGGGTGTTGTGGTCCACCTACAGGAGGCGCATCTTATGACTCGGGCCGTCGCATTCCCCGGTTTTGCTCTTTGTTTTTTTTTTTTCATCGTCCCTTTTACTTTGCCGATTGTCTCCGGCGTTTTCTTGGTAGTTGTCAATCTCCTTTTTCCTTCTCAAAGGGCTTTTCCGAAAGTTCCCCCTTTTTGCAGAGGCCTAGGCGTTTCCCAACGGGCCCACCAGCGCCCTTGGAAGTTCCAATTCTTCCTTTCTGGAAGTATATTTGCTCGGACGTGCCCAGGGGCGGACTTTTTAGGGCCCTTCGTTCTGCTGGCGGCCCTTTTCCTTTTTTTTTTTTGAGTTCTTTCTTATCCGAACCTCGTTCTTCTACGTGAGTTCCCCCTTTCGACAGGACCTTTCCTTCTTATGGTTCGGCCTGTCTTTGACCTGGCATGGCGGTCTTCCCTCGGTCTATAGCCTTTTCCCCTGTTGGCAACTTTTGTCGCTCAACCTGCCGCCCTGCTTCCGTGTCGGGTTTCCCGGGCTGACAATCCAGTTCTTGCCCTGATACGCCCTTTCGATCTTTTTTTTTTTTTAGTGGTCCCCTTCTTACGCCTCTCTCACTCCGCTTTTTTCTTTCTTTTCAAGACTCCCTGTCTGTTTTGCTGGATCTCCCGTCAACGTGCCGTTCTGCGGGTTCTTCTTGTTTTTTTTTTTTGTTTCCTGACTCGACACCCAACCTTATTCAAATAAGCGTGTTACTCAGTCCCCCCCCCCTTATTTTAGTTCTCCCCTTCCTTGCATGCATTTTTTCTTTTGGTGGTGGGGTTTTTTTTTTTCTGGATCGTATTCTCAAAGTTTTTCTTTTCCTTTCCTCTTGAAGCTTTCTTTTTTTCCTGGTTTTACGTAATTTCCGGTTTTGCTGGCGGTTGGCACTGGTCTTTTCTGAAATGATCAACTGCTTTATGCTTTTCGGTTACTTTTTCTTCGCGCTGTGCTGCTTTCCCCTCTGGTCACAATTTTTTGCATTGCTGGGCTTCCTTTTTTTTTTGATACAGTTGTGACTCTGGTGCTCCAGGTAATTCCGATGGAATTCCCTGATGAATGATGCTTGCGGCCCCAGAAGTTCGGACCCAGTGGAGACTTATGTGATTGGTCTCTTTATCTTTGTGTTTTTCGGACTCCGGAAGAAAGAGGTTTCAGGAGAATTCTTGTTAGGGGTGGGTATGGAGTGGAGAGTTGTGTGGGGGGGTTGTGGGTTAGGTTGCGTGGGGTGTGGGGGTTGTTGGGTGGGGGGATGTGAGCGGGGCGTGGGAGTCTTGGTGGGGTTCGTCGGGGTTTTTTTTGTTTTGGGGGGGGGGCGTGTAGGGGGTTTGGAGGTGGGGTGCGGGGGGGGTTCTTTGAGGGTTGTTTGGGGTTTGGGTTGGAGTTTGGAGGGGGGGGGAGGCGGGGGGGGGCGGGAGGGGAGTTTCTTTGGATAGGGGTTGGGGGTTTTGGGGGGTGGTGGTGGTGGGGGGGGCTTGTGTGGTGGGTTTTCGCCTTGGGGTGTGGGGGGATGGTTGTGTTTTTGTGGTTTTGTTTGATTTGGGTTTTTGGGTTTTTTTTTGTTTCTTTTTTTTTTTTTTTGTTTTTTTTTTTTGTTTTTTGTTTTTGGTTTTTTTTTTCCGGACTTCCCCGGGAGATTTGGAGGCGGTTGGCACGACGGATGTCTTTGGCTAGGGCTTTCTTTTCCCGCTGTGTCTTCTCCCTCAAGCTCCGGCGTGAGGACCACCATCCACGTATCGCCCCTGAGTAAGCTCTTCGGTTAGACCTGGCGAATACCTCCTCCCAGGAAGTAGAGCCGCCTCGGTTCATGTTTCTTCCCCCTGTGGATTTTCCCGGTCCCCGGGGGACCCCTTTCTGTCGAGAGTTTACGTACTGGCGAGCGCACTTTTCTGGATTTGGGCCCCTTTGTCAGGCCTAAGCCCTCTTCCGACGGTTTGTTTCTCTTATGTTGTAAAAGTACAATGTTTGCCATAGCCTTCCCCAGGAGGCCCGTTTTTTGCTTTCTGTCCACTCCTTGTCCTCGCCTCGGTTCTCCCCTCCTCTAATCCGAAGGTTCCTCTTGCCCCGAATTTCCCAAGCCTGTTTCTGACGCTCCCCCCCCCTACCACCGTCTTACATGATTCTCTTTTTCTACTGAACGTCGTAACCCCGCCATGAACCTTTTCTCCCCCTCTCCCATCGTGCGTGATTCCGCCTAGGACTCCTCGAAACCCGGCATAAGACCGACATGACGACCCATGTCCACCGACCCTTCTCTTTGCACTGCTTTCTCACGACTAAGGTCCTAATCTCAAAGAATCCTTTTCCCAAACAGCTCCAACATAAGTCCTCCAGCCAGGAGCATTTCCCCCAACAGTCCCTCGACAACTCTTTTCTCTTTGTTTACTGAGCGAGATACTGCTCAGTGGATGACAGTGGTGCAACTGGTCTATTCCTCGATGAACTTTCTAGGGTTGAGGCTGATTGTTTCGCCATTAGGTTGGAATTACTCCCCTTGAAGTTCCACCTTTCTCATTGCGGTGCCCTGCTCTGGTTTCTCTTCTTTCGTTTCTTGCCTCATATGACTTTCGTACCACGTCCTAGTTATTCGGACAGACCTATTAGATGTTCCCCTTTCATTTTAGTTTAAGAACTTATTTAATTCCTTCAGCTTCCTTGGCGCCCTTCTTATCCTTCCTCCCTCAATCTGTTAGTAAAGGACCGGCTTTTGGGACCGGAGATCTTCCCAAGATATTAAGCCAGCGAGTTTTCGCCCGTTGGAAAGGAAATTATACGATTGGATCTAGGAGCTACGGAAAGCCCACTCCGGGTTTAAAGTTGTTTGAATGAGCTTAGACCATTTTTTAGTTATATTATTGGTCAAAAACTTTAAGAATTTCCCGGCAGCATAGGAACTGGCAAGGCAATGGCGGATGTCTCCCGAATTTTAAGTCGACCGACAGCCGGGCCATCTGGATCCGTATCAACCAGGGATTCCGACCCGAGGTAGTCTTACTCCAGCTTGCTTTAGAGTCCCCTTCCCCCCCCCTCGACTTTTTCCCCCCAAAGAAGATTCCAAGTCCCGGGTCCCCAGGTATCGGGGCGTCCCTAGACTCGAGTTACGACAAGACACCCTCCTGACAGTCTAGAACTTTACACCATTTCGGGGGGGTTTTCGGTTTGCATCCCCTCCCAACTTCTCCTTTCTTGAACCCCCCTGCAGAATCCCCCCTTCCCAGCCCCTCGTCTCCCCGCCCGGACGTCGGCGTGGCAGTTCCATCCACACGGCCGGCCCCCCCCAGACCCCTCGGGGTGCTGGCACCTTTTCCCGTCGCCGACCCATCGACGTGGTCGAACAGCATCGGTTTATCACCCCGCAGTAGCCCACCGCCCCAACCTCCCCCAGATTCAGGCGCCAAGTTAGACCGCCTCCTCCGACGAATTCGGAAGCATCCCCCCTACTCCCGACCGGCACCCCCCCCTTAAGCACGGACCATGACTTCCGTCCTCGACAACCGAACGAACCTTCCCTTACGTACCTTTCTAACAAGACGGCTTTGGATGTTCTCTTGGCTTTGGCTTATTGAAGTCGCGCACACATCAACCCAACTTACCCTCTGCCTCTCCTCCTCAGGGCGTCTCTTTAACGTTCCTTCAGCCCCGCGTTGGAACTTTTGTAGTTTCAGATTGCTAGCCGGTCGGACAAAAACACCGCAAGAGTTCCCCATTGTTCTGTAAATTTGTGGAGATTCCAGCAATCTAAAGCGGGACCAGAACGTGCGAGGTTTCGAGTGAGAAGGGCGCAGAAACAGGGCAGTCTTTTCGCCACCGCAGTATGTTCAAAAGACTGGCTCAACAAGCTTGACATGTGCCGACGCCCCCGCGAAGTTCTACCAGAGATTGCCAAGCCAGAACCTGACTCGTAGTATTACTGATTCTTTGGAGAGCCCTTATATTCCCACGGGCTGACTCAATCCCGTCGCCTCCGCAGTCTTATTACTTGCAAGTACCAGGAGCCGCAGCAAGGCCGGCTCCGAACCTCTTATGACCCTCTTGGTCAGACGATGGCGAGTTTTTAGATTACGGATTTCCAGTGTCGTCCTGGAGGCACCTCCGGCGCCGTGTTTTCTTCCCACACTCCCCGTACAGAGGGTCGGGCCAAGCCTCGCTAGATTTCGTGCCACCCTAATTTGCAAACCCGGCTAGAATGTAAACCTTTGGTAAGACTTCCTCTCAGTTTTTGAGTATACATTGTTTCCCCCCACCCAACCCTCCTATCCCAAGGTAAGTCGTTCAATCCTGCCCCCCTCTCTCTTAGTGTATAAACCGTTGTCTCAGGAAAGCTTAACCCCTCATGCTGTGCGAAGTATCCTTTCTTCTCCTAACTAAGCCCCCTTTCCTGGGGACGCCTGGCTGGTTTTAGTACAAGCATCTAAGCTTTCAGTCTATCAGTTTGGTTTTCCTCCCCTTCTATTCCTCCGGCCTCACGGGATTTATGGCTAGCAATCTAGTAGTTCAATCCTTTTGGAGGGACTCCCCTTTTAAGCGTTCTTCTATTTTGTCAGGCACTCAGGGCAGTTCCCCCCCAAAGTTGATTGGGTGAGGCCCCCCCGTAAAGGCCCTCCCCGATGGGACTCCCCCTTACAAAGTTCCCGACCCCTTTTCTCTTAGAATCTCGGCCAGCGTTTCGCTTTCCGGCCTTTTTTGCCCCCCTGGCTGGAGTCCCTTTCCTTCGGTTCTTTGAAACTTGTCCACCTCGGGAATTCCCCTATCTTTTTCCGCCACGTTGATCGCCCTTTCCTCACCCTCTTGACTCCCCGAGGGGCCCTTTGCGGCGGTCACCTTCCTTCCTTTCCCTTAAGCGCCGCCCTTCGTCTTCCAGCCCCCTTTTACGATCTTTCAACTTCCGGACTTTTTGGTTGGTTGGGTTTACAGGCAATGGCTTCCCAGACCCCCGGTCACGTCTTTTCCTCTGGTTTTTTGGGAGTGACGCCAGTTGTAAATCCGTTTCCCCTCCGGAAGGTCTTCCCCCCTTTTTCTGAGTTGTCAACCTTCAGGGCCGATTTTCGCCCTTTTTTTTTCTCAAGAGGTACGTTTCATGCGAATCCTCCAGTAGATCTTTTCCAGAGGGATTTTAAGATCCGTTTATGGTTTGGGAGACCCCTTTTCTTCTTTCGAGTCGCCATCAGGACGTTCTTCCGACAGGGCCCCTGAATCCCCGATACTCTGGCTTTTCTTGTGCCCTTTCTAGGCAATCTGAGACGCCCGGCAGAAGTCTCCGCTTTGCCTGGCATTTTTTTGTCGATGCTTCAATAGCGTACTCTTTTCTTTAGGTTTTGGTGCTTCTTCTTCGAGTTAGTTTGGCCAGTTTTGAAGCCGACTTATCTTTTTCCTAGATCCCCCCCAAGCGGCGTCGATAGGCTTCGGACTTTCGACGATTTGAATTAGCCCGTAAGGAAGCCTTTCTTGACAATCCTTTGGCTAACATTCTCAAGCCGCTTTGCTGCATGTCCAGACGGAAAACTTAGGCTCAATGTCTTCGGGAGAACTATTTCAGTCTCCTTCCCTTTTACATATACCCTCTACCTTCAGTGCCCCTTTTTCAAAGGGCCTCCTCCCCAGCCCGTAACTCCCTCTAGAAGTGCTTTACCGAATGTTCTTTGGCCTTTGGATAATCAAATGGACTCCCCCCGCCTTTTTCAACTCCCCTTTGCACGCCCCCTTGGGCCTGGGTCCTGGGACCAACCGCAACCCGGTGCTTTGAAGTTCGGATTTCCTTTGCAACCTTTTCGAGAGGTTTTTGGCGACGTTGTAACTCTTAACGATAGCTTTCATGCTTTTTTTCGATTCCCTTACAAATTCCATTTCCGGACCTCGGCCTACGCTTCTTTCAGAGCTGAGAGTTGGGCAAGTTCCCGAGGTTCCTCTTCCTCCTCCTTTTTTCTACGACTTCTTTCCCTAGGATTTATTATTTCGATTTTCTCAGTTAACTTACGCGGCTCCTGCCCCTTCCGACAGCCCTTTCTCAGACTCCCAAACCTTTCCCCTGAAAGTCAATTTTTAGGTATTCTTTGACATGATTCATCTGTCCTTTCCCTGAAGCTTACATTCTTCTTTAAGATTTTTCGGGCCTATCAAGTTTTTTTCCCTTCTTTCAGTCTTCCTCCTCAGACCTTCGCTTGAACTTTAAATTTTCCCTTTAGACTTCTATCTCCTACCCTCTGAGGATTTCCCCTTCCAAAGTTTCCTCCCACGACCGTCGATTCAAGTCTTTTATCGCAAAATTGCCCTGGTTGCATCATCGTCTCCCTTCCTTAACCCTGCCTCAATTTTTCCCCATCTCCATCTTCCTCCCTTCTGGAGGAGCTTTCGGGCGTCGCCTCTAGAGCCCCCCTTTGACTGCATTTTAGCTCTTGGGTGTTGTGGGCCACCCTGATTTCCTGATTAACGTCCTTTTCTGAGTCTTGTCCCTCTTTTATCCGCACGAGCTTCCTTTGGCAATACCTGCTTCCTGAGATGGTTCCATTCCCCCCCCCCCCTTTTCCCCGGAGTGTTTCCCCTTTCTCAGAGATGCTTTTTAGAGACCCACTTAACCCCGCGCCCTATTTCACCCCTAAGGGATCCCTCGACCCCGCACAGGTATGCTTTTTTCTCTCAGGGGTATTCTTAGCCGTTTTGCTCCCCTTTCTTTTTTGATGAAAGTCCTTTCACCTACAATCTCTGACCCTGAAGAATATCGGCGATTACGATTCACAGTTTTGGAAAAATGTAGGTCTCCCCTGAAGTAGGTTGTAATTATAGGATGAATGCATCCTTTATGGAAATACATGCAAATGTTTTGTAGACGGATCCACCTCTCTCGGATTGTAAGATCTAGGCAAGGGGGACCCAGCGTGTTCGCTCTTTTTTGAGAGGTCTTGGTTCCTTTCATACCGAAGTATGATAGACGCCCGGCCCTCGCATGCTGAATTCTCTTGTAAAAAACTGTAGTGGAGACTTTTTTTCAAGTGTCCTGCGTGGGGTGTTTTTTTTTTTTTTTTTTTTTTTTTTTTCCTTTTTTTTTTGTCTTTCGCATTGTTCGACCCCGCCCCTCCTCACCCTCCCAACCCGCTGGACAATCCGTGGAATGTT
>Ga0179593_1548355_pt1 | contig 18215 bp, 32 predicted proteins | sample CZODoug2_1_08_16_FD_185931 | JGI IMG/M metagenome (GOLD analysis project Ga0179593, IMG submission 185931) | Vadose zone soil fungal communities from Angelo Coast Range Reserve, California, USA - CZODoug2_1_08_16fungal (PacBio error correction) | ecosystem: Environmental > Terrestrial > Soil >... | reverse complement strand
ATGCTTGCGGGTCACTTTTTTCTTTATTCCCCTATCTGAGGTGAGGGGGGATTCGATCAAAAGAGTTCCCCGATCACTGTCCCTTCTCTTTCTTTTTTCCGCGTAACCGGCGAGTTGCCCCCTCCCTACGGCCTTGGGACCTTCCGGTCTGTGTTACGAGAGAATTTCTTCCCCCTTTTTCTGGCTGAATTTGTCCTTCCCCTCTTCCCATGGAGCATGCCTTTTTCCGAGGGTCAGCCCCGCTTAACAAGGCAGCGTTTTTTCTTCGGTCGTGTGGATGTCACCCAGTTTCTGACGTGTTAGGCCGGCATCGGAGGTGTTTTCCTTCACCCGGATTGGTCTTCCCCTTCTCTTTTAAGGCGAGGTCCCTTTTCTTTTTATAGTCTTCTCTTCATCATCTTCTCTTCCGGTGGTTTTTTTTTTTTTTCTCCTAGAATGAAGGGGTCTTTTCCCTCCTCGGCATTCATTCTTTTAAGCGTTTCATTCCCACAGACAACCCCCTCCCTTTCCTCTTTTTCACGCACTTTTTCCTCCTCCCCGCAGTTCCTGGACGGCTTCGTGCGGACACAGAGCCTTTCGGGAGGGGTGTGCTCCCCCTGCCAACGGCCCTTCTTCCCCTGCCTGGCTCTTCTCCTTGAGCCAAAATTTTTCTCCCCCCTCCTTCTTTCCTGCTAGTGACTCTTTCTTACCCCTTTTTTTCTCTGTTTCTGTTCTTTTCTCCGAAATTTCATGACTTTTTTTCTTCTTTACGCTTTTCCACATTGACTCTCTTTCCCCCCTTGGATCGGCCTCCTTCTCTACATCGTTCTCTGGTCCTTACACAAGCCCCCTTTTCTCCCTTTTACCCGCAATCTTCTCTCTAACCCCTCCAGCTATGATTTATCCCTCCTCCAGGCGAGGCTTTTCTCTTTCTCCCCCTACGGGCCCGCTCCTCTAACTTCTTTCTTGGCTTTCCCCGCAGTACGTAAACTGATGGGGTTTCTTGTGGATTACACGGGGGTGCTTTTTTTTTTCTTTTTTTTCGGCGACCGCGAACCCTATCGAACCTATTTCCTCTGCACGCTCAAACCCTCTTTGTTCTCTTTTTTTTCGTCGATTTCTTCCCGAGCGACGTAGGAAGCCGGCCCCTTTCTCTTGGGTTTGTGGAAACCTGACCGCCTCCTTTCTTTCCTCCCCCCTGCGGGAGCGTCCTCTTTTGCCGTATGTCGTTCTGGGTTTCTTTTTCCCCCTTCTCTTACGCGGCCTACTGCTTTCTCCCCTGGCCGCGTCACCCCGTCTCTCCTTTCTTCTTTTCTCGGGGTGCCTCAAAGAAAAAATTGTTACCCCCCCCTCTCTCTAATGGGGGTTTTTGCCGTTTTTTTGTGGGTTCTCGTCTTTCATGGAGAGGGACCTTTTTTCTTTTTTGGGTGAGCCACTTCGGACGGGGGTCCCCGTGGGTCCTGATACAAGATCTTTTCTCCTCTTTACAGCCAGGCCCACCTTCCTCCCCCACAGCGCATCGCCTCCTCCCTTACCGGGTCAACGAGCAATCCCGGTTAACCCTACTTTTCCGGCGAGGTGGTCCGAACGGGGAAGGACCTTCAGATTGAAGGGCAGGGTCTCTCCCGTTCTTTTAGACGAGTCCCCTGGCTCCTCGAGGAAACGTTTGGACTTTTTTCCTCTTCAAAGTGGTCCCCGTTGCCCCGTGTGCCGGTTACCCCCCCTTCCTCTCTTCCAGACACGGACCCCCTTTTTTCTTCCGTCCTTAGGACCCGGCCTTCCCTTTTTCCCCCACATCACCGCCTCCCTTTCTCTTTTTTTCAGGTGGTCCTTTTTCAACATATTTTAGTGTAGGGTGGGCAGCCCTCCATGGCGATTTTTCTTCTTTTTTGGGGAACTCGTCTTTTGTACCCTGCACTCCAAAACCCCCGGCCTCCTTTTCCCCCCCCGACCAGGGCTTTCCGTCTTCTTTCCTTTGAGAGTGTTCGCCGGTTAAGATTTTCAGTCCTTTGGTCCAGGGTTTTTCTTTCTCGTTCTTTGAGAAGAATTTTTTGCCTCTTTTTCCACCTCTTTGTACCCCAGGTTTCCAGGCTGACGGTCCATCCTCTTCCTTTTCCCTTCTACCGTTCTGTCCGGTTATCTTCTCTTTTCTCATTTTAAGTCTTCGTGTCCTCTTTTCTCAGGTTTCTGCTTTTTTTTTGCTTTTCCTGGCCTCGCGGATGGAACCTCCCTCTCCCTCCCTTCCTCTTGTGATTCCCGCCTTTACCTCTTTCGCTAACAGGTCTTCTCTGGCTTTGTTTCATGGCCATCTTCCTCCCCTCTCTTCCGGGCGTTCACCTTCTTTTTCTCCACCCGGATTTTTGGCCCCCCTTTATTTCTTTCTTTTCTTTTTTGGTTTGACGTGCTTCCTGTTGTTTGGCGGCACAGGTTTTCTCTTTTCCCCTTCCAGGGTGGCTTTTTTTTTTTGAAGACGGCAAAGGGGCCGTTGAGCAGTGTTTCTTTCTCTTCTCTCCCCCCTGTACTAGGCTTACTTAATTCCCTTCTTTACTTCTCTTCCTGTTTCTAGGTTCTGGCTCCTCTCCTCCATGGTTTTTTACCTTGATGACGGTAGCTTCAACCTGGGCCTTTCTTTGGTTGTGGTACCCGACAGGGAGCTCTTTCCCTTCTTTTGTCGGAGGCCCCCCTTCTCTTTGTAGCAGTGCGTTCTCTTTCTTCCATATCGATTTTTCCTCGTTAGTGGCTGCGGGGACTCCCTCCTTTTTTTGGTGTGGATCCTCCTTCGCGTGTAGTTCTCTTTTGATGAGGGGTCTTCCAGGAGGGGCACCCCTTTTTTTCTTCTCCTTGTCCTTGAACTGCTCGGCCTTCTCTTTTTTTCTTTCCAAGTAAATGTTGCTTCCCCTGCCGGATTCCGTGTTATTGCCGACCGGGACTGTCTTGGGCCTTTTCATTTCTTTTTGGTTCTTGTCGTTCTTTTCTTGTCCTCTTGATACTGTTGGTCCGAGGAACGCAAGCAGGTTTCTCCCCCTTGGGGGGCCTTTCTCTGCTGTGCCTTTTTTTCTTTGTGGTGGACGCGTTTCGATGTTTCCTCTCCTCTATCCCTTCCTCCGTTGTTGTTGTTCTCTCCTCCCCTGCCCTTGCGTCCCAGACCGGCACCGTGCCCTTTATTTCCGCCTGCTGGGCGTTCCTCCGGCCCTTCCCCCTTTCCACCTGTTTATGCGATGACAGAAACCGGACCCCCCCTTTTTTTTTTTTTCTCCGGCAGAAGGTCGGCTCAACTTTCCTTGGGCGGAGATCACTTTTCCGGGCCCTCCTCTTCCGGTCAAGGCCAAGATTCTCCTCTTTTCTTCCCTTTTTTGTGAACTCACCTTTCCCCCAACCTCTTTTTTTTTTTTCCTCCAGGCGGGCACGTTCTCTTTCTCAACCCCATTACTGCGGACACGCAGCGAACCCTGGTTTTCCTTCCCACCCGGGAAAAAACACCCCTCTCTTCTTTTTTTTTTTTTACCGCCGGACTTTCAGTTCTCTTTACTTCAGCAAGGTAAAACACTGGAACCCCTTTTCCCCTTCCCCTCCTCCTGATAAAGGACAATCGTTCATTTCCTTTCCTTCTTCCAGGTGTGCGTCGTCAAACTACCCAGGTGGACTGTCGGTTTTCCTTTCACACCCTCCCCCCTGGCCCTTCCCCTTTGTCCTTTTTCTTTTTCAACCCTGGCCCGACCAAATCCCTTCACCCACCGGTGGTCCGCCATCAGGCCCCCCTTCCCCTTTCCCTTTTTCCTGTCGGGACATGCTACGTCTTCCTTTCCGAGGGCAAGGAGTTTTCCGCTTCTTTTGGTCACCTGCGGCAAAGGGTCCCTGTTTTTTGTTGGTCATAGCTTGACCCCCTTTTTTTTTTCCACCCGCACCTTTCCGGCTTTCCCTGACCGGGGAATGTTCTCCCTCTTTTCTTCCCAACGTTCCAGTCCCCCTCCCGGCCCTCAACTCGTTCCCTCTGGACCGGGACCAGACGGCCGTGGGTTCCCCCCCTTTGTCAAAAAATGAGGGTGTGGCTTTCCCTTTTGCGCCACCTGCACGCCCTCCCCCCTTCCTTCGCCCGAGGAATACCTCTTTTTGCCTCTCCACGGAAGTTTCGTTGTTTTCCCCCTTCTCTTTCTTTTTTGGGGAGGGTGAGTTCCCCGTCCCCTCGTTCAACCAAAATGAACACGGGTCCCCTTTTTCCCCCACAACCTACTCCTCTTGTCCTTCCGATGGACCTTTTCCCTCCCTTGGCGGTGATTTGGGAACGGACAGAAGCCTTCCTCTCCCTTTTATTCCTGGTTAGGGGTGAAGTGCGGTCAATTGATTTTTCCAACGGTCCAACGGGACGGGCATTTCACGGGGGATTTCCCTTTTTTTTCTTTTTTTGCCGGCCGTTGCACTCCTTTTTTTTACCCCGATCCCACACGGATTTTTTTACCGTACCTGATACCCCGGTTTTCGCAGTAGCCCCTTTTTTTTCTTTCTTCTTTTTCCCTGTTCTCTAGTTTCTTCTGGTTGGCTGCTTTGTCTCTCCGTGGCTTAGCTCTTGAAGAGGACCGACGTTTTCCTTTTTCTTTTTCCCCGCGGAGGTCCTCCAGTTCCCCTTTTCCGGCAAAAACCCCCATTTTCTCCTTCTCGTTCCCCTCCAAGGAGGGCGGTGAGACGCGGCCCTTTCTTCTCTTTCCTTTCCTTCTGTTTCCATAACAGGTCCCATTACCCCACTTCCCCTTTCCCCCGGCCAGGCAGCTCCCCTTCCCGTGTAACCAGACAATGTTTCGTCGTCTGCGTCGGAGTTTCTTTTCCTTCCACGTAGTCCCCTCCCTCCGCTTTTTTCTTTTCGTGGGTGAGCGTGCCGATTCCGTTACGCCGTGTCCTTGATACCGGAGATCTTCCGGCGTTTCCCCTTCACTCGCACAGGTTTTTTTTCTTTTTGTTAGGTCAGGCCGGCCTCCGTCTTTTTTCTTTTCCTTATTTTTTCTTTTCCCTACGGCGCTGCTTGGCGTATTTCTCTTCTTTTCTCCCCCTTCTTTGCCGGTAGGAATCTCCCCCTTTTCCCTTCATGGCCCGATTGCTTTTTTTTTTCGTGGTGCCGGCGGCAGATCACCTCTTTTTTCTTTCCAGGTTGGAAACTCTTTCTTTTTTTTTTCCTTCATGAAATTCGCCTTCCTTTCCCCGTTTCCCCCCTTGTCCCGGAGAGGCACGAGAAGTTTTTTTTTTCGTTCTTTCCCCAATTCCCTCCTTGGGCATTGAGCAGCCCCCCTTTTTTCTTCTCCAGCCTTTTTTGAAGCAGCGGTCCCGCCCTTCTTTTTTTTTAGAAGTGGGCGTCCTCTTTTGTGAGGGCCGGGCCCTTCTTTTTTTTCCATGACCCGGCTTGGGCCTTCCCTTTCTTATGGGGACTTCTTGTTTTGTGTGTTATTGAACACAAGCCCCTTCTTTCTTCTTCATTTTTTCTCCTCACTTTTTTTTTCGGAGAGAATTCCGGTCCTCCACACCTCGCAATTGCCCCCCCCCTCTCCCTTCCCTGCTTGAGAAAAAAGCTTTTTCATCAAAAGGACCCCTCGCCAGTTCCTTTCCCGGATTGGACGACGAACGTTCCCTCCTGTCCTTGGAGGACCCTCATTTCTTCAGTTCGGGACTCTTCTCAGCCTCTCACGTGTGGATGATCAGGAATGGGATTTTCCGTCTTTCCCTCTCCCCAGCGACCCTGAATGCTCGTGGTTTTTTTCCCCCGGTTTTCGTCTTTTTCTGTAAAGGCCGCGCTCCCTTAATGACGGTCCTTCTTCTTTCTCCTAGGACGGAGTCTCCGTTACTTTCGATTGACGGCCGATACCCTCTTTCCTTCCCTAACAGAAATAGGTCTTTTTTCTCCTCCCTGCTTGAGGCTAGAACTTTCTTGCCTCTTTTCCGCATCCCCGCGCGTCTCCTCCCTACCCCGTGAACGCTCTCGGACGACTCCTTCCGCTCACCTTGACCACCCGCAGTACGTAAAAACTGCTTTCTCCCTGTCTGTGGTTCTTTGCCTTCTATTTTCTCTTTGGTCGGCTTCAACCCGTGGCCTATGCAAACCTCTCCTTCGCGGCACTTTTTCCTTTTTTCTTCCTGCGGGCTGGGTTTCTACCTTTCGTCCGAGGAATGCCTACTGCCTTCCCCTTTTGTTGTGCCCCTGGACCCGCCTCTTTTTGGGAGCGCTGGGCCGGTTTTGTTGTTTTTTTTCTGTTTTGCCTGGGCCTTGATTACCCCCTGAGTGTTTCCCCTTTTCTCCTTTGTCGAGCAAACTGCGCGTCTCCCCCCTTTTCGTCTGGGCACTCAAAAGAACCCCCCTCTTCTCCTTTACACTGGTCCTTGTCTTGCCGCCTTTTACGTGTCTTTCAATTTGTTGCCGTGCCCTGTAGCCCGCGGCTTGTTCTCCCCCCTCTTTTTTCACCCAAGACGGGGCACCTTTCGTCGGCTGGCCACCTCTTCCTCCCTTCTGTCATTTTTTCGACAGAAAGGCCCCCCCCCCTCCCTGAATCCTTCCTTCCTTGCACAAGGGACACCGGGTTTTTTCGTGGTTTCTCTTTTCCCGAAGGACGGTTCTTCAAGAGGCAGGCATTCCCCTTCCCAAGGTTCCGTTCGCAGGTTCAGGGCCTTTCCTTTCCTTTCTTTTTTCGCTGTTTTAAATGACTTCCTGCCGGGAAAAGTTCCTTTTTTGCCCCGTGGGGACGTTCTCTTTTTTCCAGTCCGTTTTTTCCTCCCGTTTCCCCCCCCCAAAAAACCCTTTTCTCCCTTTTCTCCTCACGGGACTCCCCCTTCGCTCAAGGACCCGTTCCGGCGTCGGACTGGTGGGCGGCTCCCCCCCCCCCCCCCAGCCTCCCCCCAAATAACAGAGGTCGGGGTCCTCCCATACATCACATCCCTACTTCTTTTCCTCTTTCTTAGGGTGGGCCCTCCTGGCGAGGTTCCTTTTCTACCCTTTTTTTTCTCTTTTTTACTGTCCCCGTTCCCTCCCTACAAAACCCCGGCTTCCTTTTCTTCCCCCGGATTTTACCATCCCCTGATGCCGTCAATCTCTAGTGCTTGCGAACGTTCCTTTTTGGATAAAGTTTTCCCTTCAGGTGGAGACAGTTTCTCCTTTCCAGCCCTTTTTTGGAAATGTCTTTGGACAATCTTTCCTTTCAAAGGTAAGGATTCCCTGGTTCTTGAAGGAAAGGTGTGACTTATGTCACTTTCCTTTCTCTCTCTCTTTCTCCTTTTCTCAGAGTTAAGATTTTTCCCTCCGCCTTCCCTTTACTGGCGTGGGGTGAGGTCTGTGTGTTTTTTCGGCTGATGGGTTCCTCTCCTTCCCCACTCCGAGTATTGACTTTCGACTGAATCTTTACCATGGTTCCCTTATTGACCCCCCCTGGGTTTCTTTCCTAGTAGAAAGGTTTACTAGATTTTGGGAATGATTTTGCTTTTTTTCTGTTGGCCGTTGTGAGCGGTTTTCCAGGGGTTTTAAGGTCGGTCCTTTCCATTTGCTTGGTCGTGCAAAGCCTCCCCCCCCCTTTTTTGCATGAGGGCCAGTTTTCTCTTTCTTGACGACGCCCCCTGCCTTTGACGATTCTTGGAGTGAGCTGGTTTCTGGAGCCGGGGTGCCCTTCTTTTTTACTTTGCTGCCGGTTTTCCTTTTTTGGCTTGCTTGATCCACGTAAGGCTTCCTTCTCCTCCGATGTTTTCCTCTTTTTTTTCTTGGGGCCCTCTTTTTTTGGTCGGCAGTTGTTCTTTTCCTTTTTCCTTTCTTTTTTGATGTATAGCGGGTGAGGACCCCTCTTCCTTGGAGGTGCTTGTGTGATCAGGGTTTTGTCCTTCCTCGTTTTCCCGGGTAGTGGTCTACCGAGGGAACATCTCTCTTGAATGGACATGCTCGGCTCTGTTCCTGTGAGTTCCCTGTGCTTCGTCGCTTCAGTGTCTTTTTCTCGGTCAGGGGTTCTTTTTTTTCTTTTCTGGATTGACAGCCTGGGCGGGGCTTTTCTTTTCATGCATACCCCGGGGTGGTAATGCCGGTGTTTTCCTTTTTTTCCTCCATCAAGGCGTGTCCGGGGGGGTCCTTTTTTTTTTTTTGGCCTTTCTGGGTCCTCTTTTCTCCTTATCTCTCTCATTTTCTCCTCCTCCCTTTTTCTTCTTCTTCTCTCCATGCCCTAGACGGCGTCAACCAGCCGTTTTTTTTTCTCCGGCACCGGGGACGCCCTGCTGTTCTCTCGGCCCTGGCGACCTTGGTTAATTGGCCGATTGAAAGAACTCCCCCCTCCCCTTTTTCCCTCAGGGCCGGCTCTTTTCCCCCCGGGGACTCCTTGGACCCTCCTATTTTTCCTCACGGGAAGAAGGTCCTATTTTTTTTTTTCTCCCCCCAGGTCCAATTTTTCCCCTCAGTTCCTCCTCCTCTTTTTTCATCCCAACCCCTTCGGCCAAAAACCTTATTCCCTTTCCCCTTTCGGGCAACGGTTCCTTTTACCCGTCCAGCACTGCGACCCCCCGGTTTCCGACGGGCAACGGGGTCCCCTTCCCTTTTCCCCCGCCACGGACGTGTCCCCCCTTCTTCTTTTGCGACCCGCTCCCTTTGGCTAAAACCCTGTGGCACCTGTCCCTTTTCCGCAACCTCGCGATCCCTTTTTCTCTCCGTGTAGGCAGAGTAACATTTTCTCCCATAATAACTGTCGCCCCTTTTCTCTTTTCTTTTTGCACACCCTGCACTGGGCCTCTCCTTCTTTCCATGATGGAAACTCCCTTCCCCTCCCGTCCCCCATGACCGGGCGGCCCTCCCCCCCCACTTTCCCCCCCCCCCCGTGGAAACAGGTTCTTTTTTTCCCCTGCTAAGAGGCCAGGGACCGATTTCCCCACGCCCTGGTAGCACAGATTCCGGGGGGTCTGGTCCTCCTTTTTTTTTCCCCGGCCGGCGGGTCTTTAAAAAAGCGCCCTTTTTTTTTCCCCCTCAGGACTGATTCAAGACGGATCTGGTTGCCCTCCTCCCTCTCGACCGCTGGCGAGACCCCTTTTTTTGAACAGTAAACCATTTTTTGCCGCCTCGCTTTTCGGCCAAGACGGGCCCCTGTTGATCAGTCTTTTTTTTTGGGCAACCCCAATTCTTCAGCCCTCATCCGTCTGCGCACCTTTCCCCCCCCTTTCCCCCCCGGAGAACCCGTTCTTTTCATAAATCGCGTTTTTTTTTTTTTTTGACCTTAAGTTTGCCGGTTTGGAGTGTGGTCTTTTTTTTTTCCCGGGACCCCTTTCCACACAACATTTCCCCTTCTTTTGGTCCATGGCGCCCCCCCTTCCCTCCTTCTTTTAAGTCTTCTTTTTTTTCTTTTTTTTTCTTTATGTCATAAGGAGCTTTTTTTGGACCCTTCCCCATCTCCCGGACTCCCCCCTTCAGGCCGGGTTTTTCCCTTCCTCCTCCCAAAGGGAAAAGTGGTTTGTACCTGTCGACTTGTACAGGGGCCCCCTTCCTTTTGATCGGTCCCCCTGACAACGGACTTTTCCCGCTTCTCCGGGGAAGCTTTATACCCTCCCAACCGGATTAAATCTCCCTTCCTGAAATTTAAGGACTCTCTTCTCCGTTTCTCCCTCCCAACCGGGTCCCTTTTCTCTTCTCTCAGGGTGACGATTTTCCCTCTTTCAGGCAGTGTTCTTTTTTTGGCTGTTGTTGGCTGCTTTTGAATGGCTCTTTTAAACCACCCACACACTTCCCCAGTGGGAGTATTTTTCCCGGTTCTCCCGGACGTCTGGGTACGGAGCTTTTGCTTTCCTTTTTCCCAGGTACGAGCCTCCCTTCTCTTTTTTCCCCCCATTAGATCTTGTTGTTTCTTTTACTTCTTTTGAGCCGTCAGTTTCTTTAGCCTGGTGCTTTTTTTTTTTTCCTTGTGTTACATCCAGGCCCCGTCTCACTCCTCGGCCACCCCGGCTTTCTTCCCCCCCCCTGGAGATTGTGTCCCAGTGCAACCAGCCTTTCGTCGTTCCCCCCCTCTTTGCGCGCGTCACCGTCTTCCGCCAAGCCTTTTTCTCTTGGTTTTGAGCGTGCCGCTGTCGAGTTTTCCTTTTCTATTCGCCTGGTCTCCTCGAGAGGCTCCGTTGCTCTCTTGGTGAAGCCACTGCGGTTCTTTTTCCTTTTTCTCTTCCTTTCAGGCGAGGGCCGTAGGTGCGCTCTTCTCTTTTTCCTTTAGAGGGCAGAAGAGAGGTTCTCATTTCTCTAAACCTTCCTTGGGTGGCCGATTGCGGTTTTGTTTTTCCCCCCCCTTCCTTCTTTTGCCGGGAGAATCCACCGTTACCCGTTCTTTTCCTTTTCACGCGTCCACGGCCGAGGTTTTTCGCCTTTTCCCATGACAGACCGCCCGGGTCCCGACTCTTCCCCTCTTGCGGCTTAAACTGGCTCACTGGGACTCCCTTTCCATGAGCAGTGTCCGTGTGCGGTTGGCCGAGGTGTCTTTTCTCTGCATCGTGGTCCGCCAATTCTTTCTTTTTTAATGAACGTTTCTCCCCAGGTGGACGTGAGACGTTTTTGTTTTTCCCTTCTGACCTTTGAACCGATTGGGTCATGCCCCTTTTCCTTTCAAAGGTGGCGAGGATGGTATTTTTTCCTTTCTCTTCGTATCTCTCTCTTTTTTGTTTTTCTTTTTTCCTGAGGTGATGGATACTTGCTTCCTCCCCTACATTCAGGGTCGCCCTTGCCCTTTCCGTCGAACAAGGCCGTCCCTCCCCCCCCGACGGCGACTTCTCACGGCACCCTCTTACGCAAACTCCCCACAAAAGACGCTCTTTTTTTCGCCGTTCGGGAGGATGGTCCTTTCACTGAAAGGTGGGGTCGGATAATTTTGTAGCACCTCTCCTTTCCTTCAACTGAATGTCCTCCCCCTCCTCGGACAATCTTTTTTTCTACGGGTCCTTTTTTTTCAGGATCCTCGTTTCTCTCTCCCTCGTTCAAACATCTTGACCTACTATGCTTTCCCCCCCTTTTTTCTCGTTCCGCTCCAAGAAGTTGTATTTCCCACTTTTTCCTTTTTTTCCCTTCGGGCCATGGGCCCTCCCTCTTTCGATAGAAAGGCAGTCTGTTTCTACCTTCCCTCTTTTTCCGTCTTTTTCCTTCCCTCTTCCCGCCCTCGACGAGGTTCCTTCAATGGACCTACCGCCCCCTCGCCAAACCCCTTCTCTTGGTTCCGGTGGGTCTTAGCTGTTCTTTCTTAGTTCGGGCGGAACCTTTTTTTCTCAAACGGGCCCCCCCCAGAGGACTTTCGTCTTCACTCTGCTGCGTCTCACTTTTTTCTTCCCTTTCCGGGATTTAAGGAACCCAGAGACTCTCCTCACGAAAGGGGGCGGCTGTGTCCGTACCCTCTGAAGGGGCTCCTTTCTTCTCTGGGGGCCGGGGCTGGAGATGTCGTTTTTTCTTGGTTTTTCTTCGATGTACCCCTGAGGCCAGACCTGGCTCCCCTCCACTGGGCAACTGCTTCTCTTCTTCTTTGAAGAGGGGAACTCAAGCCCCACCCCCTTTATACGGCCCGCTTTTTTCTCTCCTGTTTCTCTTTGTGGAGTGGTTTGCCTCCTGCCGGATTGCTTTTTTTCCTTTTTTCCAAGATTCAGTACACAGGGACTCCTTCTCCTTTCCTGATTTCATTCTCCGGGGGCCCACTGCCATCTCCTTTTTCTCTGTGCAACCCCAGCGCAATTTTCGTCTTACCCGGGACACCGCGCCCTTTGCAGGAGATTCTTTCCAGTCCCGGAGGAAGGCACAACAATGGCAGTTTCGGGGCTTGTGGCTTAAGCTTTCTTTATGAGTCCCCTCCGTCCGTCCATTGGTGCTCTTTTTCCCCCTCCGTTGGGAAGGTCGTTCTCCCTTCATCCCCCGTTTCCGTGGACCCTTCCCCCCCCGGAGCTCACTCTAGGCGGAAGGACCCCCCCCCAATTCTACCCGCTCGGATGGCCCCCTCCAAAACACCTTTCCAGCGGCATCCCCCACCCTGAGGGGTAGGGTTGTGTTTTTTGGTAGGTCCAGGGGCATGGTTTGCCCCCACGTTCCGGGCCGGGGTGTTCCGGACGGTTTCCTCCCCTGACCAAACCCGGCGTTTTCCCCGAAAAAGGGATTCCCCCCCTTCCCTGTTGAGGGACCCCTCGTCTAGTTGGATTACATTCCCTCCTTCAGGCCCCCTCCGATGGAGGGTACTTGAGCCCATCTCCAGTGTGGGCCCCAGAAGGATTCCTCTTTCGGTAAAGGCTCCCTCCTTTGAGGGAACCTCTGCCCCTGTTTGTTTCCTGTCTCCCTCCTCCCCAGATTCCCTTTTTCCGGAGACGTCTACTTCTCTCCTTGGTTCTTCTTCCAGGGGGCCGGGGCTTCCTTTTCTGCTTGTATGTACTCCCCGGCGTCTTTCCTTCCCTCTTGTGATCCGGTGATTCTTTTTCTTCTCATTCCTAATTTCCTACTTTCCTAGCGGTGTTTTCCTGCTTGTTCTTTCTTTCCTTAAAACTTTTTTCCTCCCGATTTTGGACTTTCCTGATGGTCCTTTTCTCCGTTTTTTTCTGGTGACTTTTTTTCCTTCTTTGGCGGCCAGGGTTTTCAGGCTTTTTTCCCTTGCATGCCAGTGCAAAGGTTTTTGGCTTTTCGCTGAGCATGGTTTTTTTTCTTTAGGTTGACGACTCTCCCCCTGTAAGGAGGATCACGTCTTTTTGTTGTGAATAGTCGAGGGGTCTTTTTTTTTCCAGGGTTTACATTCTGGGGCCTTTATTTGAGGAAGCCACTGTTTTTTTTTTATAACGTCCGAGGTTTTGGTTCCCCCCCTTTGTTACCCTTTTTTTTCGGCTGGTGTTCGATGGTTCTTTTTGTGTTTGTCGCCCCTTTCCGGTGAATGCTTTTCCCTCCCGTGGTGTCTGGGGGGAGCCCGGTCCTTGTTTGGGCCCGCGCTCCCCCCCTTTTTTTTTTTTCCCGGGAGGGGAAAAGCTTCTCTTGCCTTGACCCTCTTCGTGGCTTCGGCCTTCGGCCCGGTGTCTCCCTTTTACGATGTTTTTTTTTTTTCCGCCGGATGCTGTTATGGCAAGGGGCCGGGCTTTTTTTTTTTTGGGGGGTTTTCTGTTTTTTCTGACCCTTTGGGGTTCCTGGGCGGTGGTCTAGGTTTTTGTCGAGGAACGCCAGCTTTTTTTTGGGGCCGTTGTTTTTTTCCTTTTGTGGCCTGGGGCTGGTGGGACGGCGTTCTCTATTTTTTTTTTCTCTACGTTGTTGTTGTTGAGTTTCTTTTTCCTTTTCCAACAGCCAGGCACCGTTTTGCGTCTCTTCTTCCCAGTGCCCCCTATATGGCCCCCGGCCAGGGTGGGCCCCCCCCCCCCCCTTTTTTTCCCCCGCCAACCCAGCCCGCCCAGCTGGCCATCCTTTTTTTGATAAACCCGGACCTCCTTTTTCTTCCCCGCTTCCCCCCTTTGACCACTGCCGCAGGCCGAAGCCGAGGCATTTCCCTTTTTCGTTTCCTCCGGGTGCTTTTCTGGAACTCAACGTTTCCACTCCCCTTCAGCCGTGGGCCGGGGGCCCACGGTCTGTTTCCCCTTTTTTTCCCAGCACTGCGCCATCCTTTGGGGCCGCCGCACTTTCTTCCCCCTCGTGCGTTTTGTTTTCCCGGCCGGACGTTTTTTTTCCCTCCTTTCTTGCGCCCGCTACCTCTCCCTGGAACCGGGACCCTTTTTCCCTCCCTTCTCACACACTCGTCAGGATTCACCTCCTCCCTTTCTTCCGAGTTAATTTGTGGCGTACACCCTTTTTTCCCACCTTTGGTACGCTGGCGGCTTGACACCCTGCCTTTTTCCCTTCTTCCTGATGAAAACCACTTCTTTGATACGACGTAACCCCTTTTTGCCCATGGACAAATCGTGACCCTCTCTTTTTTGCGGGACATGATACGATACCAAAACTCTTTAACCTCCCCTGGGTCATGCCCTTTTTCTCTTTGGAGGGATTCATTCCAAGAAAGGCGGTCCCCCCCCCCCCTCTCTCACGTCTGGCCCCCCTTTCCCTCTAAACAGCAAGTGGACCTCCCTCCGGCTAAGAAGACCCTTTTCTCCCCTGCGAAGGACAAGGCACATCCTGACCACCGGCCTCAAAGCGTCTTCTGTCTTTTTTCGGGGACCAGACCCTTTCCCCATCATGGAAAAACATCCCCTTTTCGTCTGCGCAACTGCCACTGATCTTCTTTTCCCCCCACGTCGCGGGACCTCCCGGGAAAAGCCTTTTTTTTTTTTTTTCCTACATCCGCCCCACTTTTTTTTTTTCGTGGAGGCCGTCCGGCCCCCTTTAGGTAACCCACTTGCCTGACCAACCTCGGCAAGGGAGTCCCACCCTCTCCAGTCTTTATGGCTTCTGTTCCATGATGTTAGGTCATCTTGGTTCCTTTCGTTCCGCTTAATCTTCTTCTTCTCATTCCGGGTTTCGGGGTCCGTGTTTTTCTTTTTTTTTTTTTTCCGGGGGGTTGAAACTCGTTCCCGGGCCCTTGGGAACGGAAACGGTCTTTAGGAGGACACCCCCCTTTCCCCTGACGGGGAGTTCCCGCCTTCCCCGTACACCCGGATTCACGCCCCCTTTCCTTCCCCCTTCTTTTCTCGGTCTAGAAGTAGCCCTCTTCCTTTCTGCTAGGTGTCCTTCGAGTTTTCTACGTCTCTGGCTGGGTTGGGCTTCTTTTTCTCTCTTTTCTTTTCGATGAAGTGGGCTTACTTTTTTTTTTTTCTGGACAGAGAAGCCGTGACCCGTCTTTCTTCCTTCTCCCCCCTCCTTGACATTCCGAGCCTCCACTTCTTTTTCTCTTCCCCCCATTTAGATCTTTGTGTTTCAGGTCTTGAGTGCCCTTTTTTCTCTTTGAGGGGAGCGGCCATGTTTTTTCCCGCGTTTTTTTTTTTGGTAACAGGCCCCAGGCACCCAGAAAACGACTCCCGTTATTCTTTCGCCAGGGTGAGGCCTCCTTTTTTTCCCCCTCAAAACGCGTTCGTCGTCGGCTTTCTTTCTTCTGTCCATGTAGCCATCGACGCCACCGCCTCTTCCTTTTTTTTTTCTTTTTCTTCGTGCGCTGTCGGAGGTGCCGTTTTTCCTAGTTGTAGCCGACCGCTTTCCTTTTCCTCACCCCCCGCGCATCTGTGGTGGTGAACGTACTGTCTTGTCGTTTTTTTCCGGTCCTTTTTTTTTTTTTTGACGTAAGGTGCGGGACGACGGCGTTTTTTCTCCGAGGGCAGAAGCAGATTTCCCATTCGGGGTAAAATGGCACCCTTTTTCCCCTTCTTTTTCTGGGAACTTTCTTCTCGGCAGGAGGATACACAGCTTCTCCCCTTTTTTTTTGAAACCCACGTCGCCACCTTCGGATTCTCTCTCCCCCATTTTCGCCGTCCCCCCCACCCCAGACCGGGGGGGCCCTTTTTTTTGCCCTTTTCATGCCCAGTTTTTCGTGTCGGCTGGAATCCTTTCCAAGACCAGGCCTTGGCTTTCTCCCACGGTACGTTGTCTTCCCCCTTTGAAACTGAGCGGGTCCGCATCCCCTTTTTTTTTTCTTAACAGGTGGCGTCCTTTTTTTTTTCTCTTTCCCTCGGCGGTGGCGGTGAAATTCTTTCCTCCACCCCCGATTGGCAAGGTTTTTTTTCTTTTGACCGCAGTAATCTTTCTTTTTGTTTTTTTTGAGATTGAGAATACTTGCTTCCCCCCCAATGTACCATCCCGTTCCCCTTTTCTTCAGAGATGAGCCCTTTTCGGGTTTCCGGGATTCCCTTCCCTTTTCCCTTCCCCCTGTGCATCCACAGAACTGCTTTTCTTTCTTTTTTTTTTCTTTTCAGTTGTAGGGACCCGGCCCCCCCGTGGGTGCTCCGGCTTTTTTTGACGCAAAAGTAAGCCGCCCCCCTCTTCTCGTGCCTCTCGGGACACTTTCCCCCCGGCCGGCTCCTCCTCTCCTCTTTTTTTCTCCGCGTTTCCACCCTTGACTCTGTTACGTTGCGGCCGCTACATCGAAGTGGCTCCCTCCCTCCTCAATGGGCCATGGCCCTTCTCTTGAGCTCGACCGGCCTCCCATTCTTTTCCTCCCCGAGGTTCGTCAGAAATTCCGCCCCCTTTCTCTTCTCCGATTTTTTTCTTTTCCTTAACCCGCAGTACATCCTTTTTTTTTGAGCGCTTCGGCGATCGGTCGGTGAAACTAGGCGCACTTTTCCCCAACTCGACAGCGGCTCTTTTTGCCTTCCCGAGGCTCTTGATTGGGCTACGTGCCTCTCGTCCCCTTCTTTTCCCTCCCTCCCGTCTGGGGTGGCTGTCTTCTTAACCCTGACCGCAGAGCTTTTTCTCTTTTTGCCTTTTCTTTGTGCCCGGAGTCGTTTCTGTTTCTTCCCTTTTTTTTTTTTTACCCGAGCAACGGACGCGGCTCCCCCCTTTCCTCCGGGGCCGACGTTTCTTTCTCTTTTTTCACTCCCGTAACATTAAACACCCCCTCCTTTCCTTTTTTGTGACGGGGGTTCGCCTTTCCTTTAGGCTCGGGACCTGTGCCGCTTTTCCCAACCCTCTCTTACCCCAAAGCCGGGCACAAGGCTTCCTCTGTTCCCCCTCTCCCCCCTCAACTGCATCGACCTCCCTCAGACAAACACCCTCCACGAGGCCCTCTTCACCTTTTTTTTTTTCCCCCCGAGCACAATCCTTTGACGATTTTGTCGCACGGCATGAGCACAGTTTCCAGCCGGGCATCCCTGCACAACCCTTTTGAAGGTAAGGGCTTGTCTCATACGGGTGGGGACTCCTGCTCCAGGAACGTCCGTGGGATTTTTTCCTCTCCTCCCTCTTTTCTTGCCTTTCTTTTTTTGGGGTGGGGGTGCCGGTTCCCCCCCATTTCTTTTTTTTCCTGAAACGGACCCGCCCTCCTTTTTTTGGGAACGTTATAGCGGACGGGCCGTCCCAACTCCTCCTCGGATGACCCCCCCTTTTCCCAGCAAGGTTCAGCGGCATAATTCTTCCCTTTCTTAGGGGTGGGGCCGTGCCCTTTTTCCCCCGTTTGGTTTTTATTGTCCTTGCCTTTTTCGGTCCCCTCCCTCCAACCGTTTTTTTGCGGCTTTCAACCCCTGGTCCTTTTTCCTCCCGACCCCTTAGGACGGATTTACCTGGGTTTGTGAGAGGTGTTCCGTCCTTTTCTTTGGGCGCAGAACTTCCTATTCTTTCCTCTTTTTCTACACGTGCATCCTGAGGGTGGGCCCCCTTTTTCTCTTTTCCGTGTCTTTTCCAGGCTGCCCTCCCCCCCTTTTTTTTTTTTGAGGGACCTCTCTTCTGAAATGTTCGTTGCGGTTTGTATTTCGCCAAGTGTCGTCGAATTCCAGTCCCTTCGTATCCCTTTCTGATTTTTCGGGGGTTTGGTTGTCGCCGTGTCTGGTTTCTTTTGGGTTCTTATGAACCGCCCTCTCGCCTGTATCCCGCCCCGACCTACCTCTCTCTTGGATCACCCGTCCTTTCTGCACACCCCTCCCCCCTCTTTTCACTGCTTTTCCCCTCCTCTACCGTTTTTAACCTTCTCCTCCCACGATTTTGGCCTGATGGGAGGTCACAGCCTTCTGCTTTTAGAGTTGATTTTTCTGCCAGGGTTTTTCTTTCCGCTTCTCCTTTTAGGGACAGTGCAAGGGTCTTCTTTTTTTCATTGGGTTTTCCTGTCCGGGTAGTAGTTTGACGCGCCCCTTCTCTCCTCCTTCGATACTGACCGTATGTAGGTCTCTTTTTCTTGGTCTTGGGGCCCTGTGCCAAGTTTTTTCTTTTTTTTTTAAACACACCCTTTGATGGGACGGTTCGGGCGGGGTCTTTTCTCCTTTTCTCCCCCTTCCGGACCCTTTTAAGAGTCTTTCTTCCTTGCTTCCCGGTTTCGTGTTGCGGTTTTTTCTTTGGAACGGGTTTTTTCCGTCATTGCCGACTTTTCTCGCTCAGTTCGTCGGTGATTCTTTTTCTTTTCCGCGTGGAGTTCCCTCCTTTGAGGGAACTGGCTTCCTCTTTTTTTTTTTTTTTTACTTTCTCGGATTAGGCCCTTTTTCCCCTCTTCTTTTTTTTTTCCCCTATGTGAGTAGGTCCGCTTTTTTCTTCTTTTGTGATGAGACCGGCCTGCTTTTTTGGGCCTTTGGCGGCGGGGTTTTTGCTCAACCAGGTTCTTGGGGCAGGGGGTATAGCCTCCTGCTTTATTTCACGGGTTAGCGGCCCGTTTTTCGTTTCCGGGATGGATGGACCGGTCCTTTCTTTTTTTTTT
>Ga0179593_1542582_pt1 | contig 18215 bp, 18 predicted proteins | sample CZODoug2_1_08_16_FD_185931 | JGI IMG/M metagenome (GOLD analysis project Ga0179593, IMG submission 185931) | Vadose zone soil fungal communities from Angelo Coast Range Reserve, California, USA - CZODoug2_1_08_16fungal (PacBio error correction) | ecosystem: Environmental > Terrestrial > Soil >... | reverse complement strand
TCCCAATCGCCACACCAAGTTTATTCCTTTGATATTCCCGCGACGATTCTGATGAGCAGGATCGTCTGAGTCGCAAGCGAACAAGCAGCCTTTATGGCGAGCATCTCTTCCCTCCCCTTTTTTTTCCCCGCCCAATCTTTACATGCTTTTTCTACTATACGAGGAGCTTCGCGCTGCAATCTTTTATATCTTTTCTCCAGGTAGGTCGGAGCATTTATTAGTCACGGGCTGTCTAGCCTGTCCCGTTTTTTTTTCCCTCTTTTCGGCTTCGATGTGAAATCAAATTGCCGTTCACCTAATGGCAATCCCCAAAGAAGCGCCCAGGCAGGGCTAACGCATGGCTTATGTAAGAACATTTCTTGTACCGGACCCCCCTATCTGTTAGGCTTGGTGAAGGGAGGCGTTGTCTTCGCTGGGGCCATACGCTTGTACGGGTTGCAGACCCCTGACCTCTGACCCCTACCTTTTTGTCGAAAGCCTATCGCGGACCCTTACTTCTCCTTGATAATGCTCCGCCCAATTCTTGATAGGTCACTAGGAAGACCCTACTCCTCCCTTTCGAGCACCTCCCCGAAGGTGTGCGTCAGCCTCTTCCCCCCCCCCAAGCATAAATACGAAAGCTCCTTCCGAGATCGATATGGAATTCTTGAATTTCCTTATTTCCGGTGATTGGCCCTTCAAGTTCCGGAATTTGATAAGCTAGCTTCTTTTTTCCCCTCTTTTCCTTGACGAGGGCCCGTGATGGCGTTTCGGCCAAGCTTTCAGCCACATCGAAGGAAAAACACTGGCAATACTCGCTCTTTTTTGTTTTTTCTCCAGGTTACCCCTACCGACCTTGACATGAGGGACCCCATCATCATCCGACTTCTCCTCCTCTTTTTCCAGCTTAGTTCCTGGCATAGTGTTCCACGCTCCCTCCTTTTTCTTTTACGACGATTCTCGCGCGCACCCTACTCTCTCCTTGACAGTGCTTCCCCCCTGAGATGTCGGTTTCGCGGACTTTTGATCTTTGACCCATCTTCGTCCCGGGGTGCCATGATTTTTCTCCTTTCTTTTTTTTCGACCCGTTCAGTAGAGGCGCAGGCACCCCCGTATTGGGTGCGTTATCCCCGCCTCGGACCGCCGTGGCCGGAAATATTTACATTGCCTGAGGACTCCAAGAACTTAATCCTAAGCCCCTCCCCAGGAGAGGGAATAATTTACCCCCCCGTATTTCTCCCGTCTCCTCACCCGCTTTGAGAACCCCGCCGCTTTTTTTCCATGTTGGTTTGAGAGCCCTTCCCTGCGTTTAGTAGGACACACTTTTTCCCCCCCCCCTTATTTACGATTTGCGAGGTTCTACTTACACGTGGGGTGGAGCGACTTTCCCTGTGTACCTCGCGCCCGCCTTTTGAGTCCCTTCTTTCACGACCTCTTCCTCACGCTACCTTCAATTTTCCTACCTCCGGAGGTCTTCCGTACATGGAGGACTTTTTCAGCGTTCTTTTTGGTCCCTGTTAACCTAGCGTCGTTACCCTTAAAACATCATTCTTAACGTTGCCGTTTTTTCCCCCCCTTGCAGTTTGTTTTGCGCGGGCTTTTCCTTTGGATGTCGGATCCATTCCCGCCCCGACTTCACTTTACCGTCTAAAGGAGCTGATTACGTCTGAACCAAGCTTTTCTGGCCTGAATGTGTACGATGCGGCTTATTATTCTCCTTGCACCCGTCTTCTGGCCAATCCGCAACCCTTACCTCTTCCTCCTCTTTTAACGCATTCACTACAACATGTGGTTACCGAGGAAGGATCTTTATTTTTTTCTCCCGCATCCATTTCCTCAGCCAATCTCTGGCCGCCCCCTTCTCTTTCTTCGTTGGAGGCTCTGTAGTGTATAAATATGCCTTACCCTTCACCTTTCCTTCTTTTTATGCTTATGGCTCCTCCTGCCGATGCCTTTTGCAGTTTTTCTCTTTCTTCTGAAGGCGTGCTGATGCAGTTTTCCCTGTCCCCGTCCTTCGAGCGCCCCTTTTTAGTAAAACATGTGATTCCGCTTCGAAATTCCTCATAAGTTGTTGACTCCCCGACGCCACCGCCGCGGCCTAAGCCATTTTCCACCTTCCCACCATCAAACTTTATACAACCCCGAAGGGCAGGGCACCGACCCACCCCACTGTCCCCTGAAAAAACCGTCCCTACCCCTTTGCCCCTTTCTGGAGTTTTTGATTCTGTCGGGGCACACCTTGTCTCTGGGTTTTGTTGGTTGTATTCTTTTACTGCTTCTTCACTTACATGAACGTCATGCCTTCCCGTTGCCCCGTAATTGCCGGGTGTAGGTGTTTCCACGTATGTCTTTATGTTCGCCTGTAGCGTTAAGATTTGCGTCAGGTCCTTCCTCTTTCTGTGGCATTAGTCTTTACTTTGGCGTTTTCTCTTTACTATCTTGAACTTTTCTTCCCTAGAGTCCCTGGACTAGCGGCTTCATTTCCATGCACTCCTGGTTTCGACTTTTTTACCTCCTAATTGTAAATTTCTTCCACGATGCTTTTTCCTCCCTAAAGGAGATGTAGATCCAGCTCATTTTGTCCGTGCGTCCTTCCCCCTCCGGCAGTTTGCTTGAAATCGTACAATAATTTCTCTTTTCTAGTCGATGCTTTTTCGTGGTGGGGCGGGGCGTGTACCTTTTTTCTCCCCAGGTTTTTTTCTGATTTCCCCCCCCCTTGTAGTATAGGCTTATGTCACAAACAAGGTCTGCACCCCACGGTGGCAACTGCTTGGTACGGTGATTTTAATGGGGGATTTTTGTAATTTCGCTCGGACCATGGCTTCTTTCTGTTTCTGGTCTTTTATAATGAGTTTGACCAACCCTCTCTTCTAGTTCAGTAAACAATTGCATCCTCTTTTTTTGATCACTCCCAAAGGACAGAAATGAGTTTTGTCAAGTTCCCCACCTATGCCCCGAGTCCATGGCTTATTCCCATCCCCTCCTTTTGCCCATATTAGATTCCCCCCCCAAATCCCCAGGAGTTTTTGCCAGTGCATCTTTCCCAAAAAGCTCTTTTCTTCGCGCATTGCAGCTGTTACTCGAGATGGACACCATTGCGTCCTCTTTCCCTTAAAACAGTTCTCATGCTGGATGCGGGCCCCCGAGGAAAGTTTTTACTGCCCTACCTTCCCAACAGCCTCCGAAAGGCGAGGAAGCTCGTTTTAGAGGGCAGGCACCCTGAAATATTTCCTCCTTTATTCCGACCTTAATGCGGCGGCAAACCTCCAGACTTCCCTGGACCCTTCCCCTCGGTATGTGGAGCGTAAACACACTTAGCCTAGGGAGAGGAATTTTGCTTTCCCCACTCCATTTTCCTATTACCTACCCGCAGCAGAAGCCGCCAAATTGGTTGAGTTTTTTTTTCTTTTCGTTCCCCTGGTGTGCCCAACGGCCCCCCCAAAGGATCACTTCCCCCTCCCCGCCCTTTCTGGACTTTCTTTGTTTGAGTCGTCTACGAGTGATTAAGACCCTACCCCGATTCTCCTCAAGGCCCGACAGAGTCGTTTCCACTCAAAGTAAAGTTTCTTCTATATATCTCTTTTTTCCTTTTTTTTCGAGCTCTCTCCTCCCTTTCCCTTTGAATTTGGAGCTTTGTAACTTTTTTTCCCAGGCGTCATTCCTTCTGGGTCGGGAAACATTTGATTCACTTTCGTCTTTTTTTTTTTTCCCCCTGCTGCGCGGAAATCGCTGATCCTTTTGGATCGCCCTCAACGGGTGGCAATCCCCATCCCAAGTTCGTTCCCCCCCCACCACAGATTTTTTTCGCTTGCCCCCCCCCCGGCTGCGGGGATGGTTACCGGAATTTTGCCTTCTTTTCCCCCGGCACCGCCGTAGGGATATCAATTTTTTATCCGTCCAACTCGCCTGCCAGCCTGCGGGATTCTTTTCCCCCCCCGGCTTTTATTTATGTTGCCGCCAGTTTCCCCCCCGTCACGGCGTGAACCCCTAACTCTCTTCGTTTTCCTCTTTCTCTGACGTTTTTTCCCCTCTTCATCATGTTAGGTAAACGGTTTCAAGTTTCTTTTTTTCATGGCATGGCTGCAGCTTTTAACCCCGCTATAAATTGCGATAACTGACTTTATGGTGTTTTTTCCTTTTCCGAGTTTTTTTTGGTCTCCTCGGCGAGCGCCATTTATCTTCTTTTCCCCTAGAGAGCTGCGTTTACCATGCACTTGGCAACACCTTCCCTGTAATTTTTGTCCCTTTACTCATGCGAGAATTCAAAGATAGTTATGCCCTGTCCGTTGGCCTGTAGTTTGCCTTTTCTCCTTGCGGCTTTTTCTCTTCCCCCCCCTTGCGCTAAGGCAATGGTTCTCTGAAATCCGCCCCATCTTCACCGCTTCTACACCCCCAATTAGATTCCTCGTACTCCTGGCATTTCTTTCACAAACACCTCACACACAAGATCAAAAGTCACCCCCATTCTGGTTTTTCCCCCACAGCACCGTTTGCGTATTTTTGAATTACGCCAGTTGCCCCCCTTGCTCCCCAAGGTTTTTCCTAAGTCCAAAATTGTTTTTAGACAACAGGAAAACAGCCCGTGACTCTCTCTATGGACCCAATGAGGTACCCCCCTACGAAGATTTAATCAAAGACTGCCTTTCTCATTCCCTACTAGTTGTGATTTATCTTTTTAGTCCCCTGCTGACATTTTTTTTAAATTCCCCCTTCTTCTTTTCCTGCGACCCTGGATCATGGAGACCCTGAACTCACCAGGTCGCCCCCATATGTGTGGAAAATCACTAACTCTTCCCCTGTCCCCAACGTGACTCCCCGTCCCCACTTTACCCCCCCCCCCGCCAAAAAGACCCTTTCTTCCACCTTCCTCCCCCTTCGTGACCTACCCTTTCCGAACAAATAGTCCCGCTTCTTTCCACCACCCCTTGCCTATGACGTTGCTGTCATTAAAAGGAAATTCTCATGACCCCAAACCCACGCCCCCCCCCAACGAGTCTTCTTCCAAAACCCAGAATCCCTTCCTTGTGGTTCCTACCCCACGGTCTGCCCAACCGCAGGACACTAAGCTCAAACTTCCTTCTTCTTTTTTTCTTTTCCCCTTTTGTGAGGGTGCCCTCCCTCTTTTTTTGGGAGAAAGGGTTTATTCGTTTTGTGAATCCCATGTGATTCGCCGACGTTGGAGTCAATTTTATTGAGTCGCCTTCCTGAATTCCCCTTTGAACATTCACTTTTCGCTCGATATCCCACGTTGCGTCCCTTGGTTCAAACTGCCCTCGCCCCCTTCAGCAAACCTCCACCCTCTTCTGATCAGGCGTTACTGACATAAGCATCCCCAACCTTTCCTTTCCTGTATCTGGCTTTCTTTCCTTTCAGGTGAATGGATACTCAGCGCTCCCGCCACAGGATCAGGTCATTCAAGAGGCCTCTCCACCCCTGTCGCATTCATTGCTCTCAGCCCCCTTTTAAGCTCATGTACCCACGATGTTTGAGCTTTTGTGTAAAATTTTCGAGTCATTGGCTCACGTTTTTTCCTTCCCCTGCACGCCTGGCGCCCGTGAGAGAATATCTTACACGATTCTCTCGAACCCTTCGGCAGACGCTTCGAAGTAGCTGTTCATCCTGTTTCTATCACCCCTGACTCCCTTTTCTTGACCCCTGTGTGGCCCTGTGAAATACTCTTCTCCCCACCCGCCCCAGCGGCCACCAGTCGCTTGAAATGTTGAACCCCCCCAGGACAACCAGTTCCCTTCTCTCTTTAGACGGGCTCCGCCGATCTTTTCGTTAAAACTCGTCCCTTTGCCTCATAATCGGAAGAGGGAAAAGAACCATTTTTTTTATTCCTTGTAAGCGTGCTGTCCGATTTTAGTTCTCTGTAAGCCACCCCCCCATTCAATCGACCGGTCATTACCGCTGCCTTTGTCGACTCCTCCTTTCCCCTCCTTGTCTCTTACGACAACGGGTAAAGTTCGGCAGAGATCGCCAACCCTCACTTGTCTGAGTTAGTATAGCCTGTTCTTACTTACCCCATCGGCTTTGATTTTTTTTTTTCCCAATCTGAGAATCTGGTTATCCCTTTCTTCCATCCTTTCTTTTTCTTTATGGGGCGAATGTTGCCTCTTCTTAAGTTTAAGCTAGTCCTTTCCCTTTTCCCATCCTGCCTCCCCCCTTCGAGTCCTTTCTTCGTGATAGACGCCAACAAGAGCGGCTTCTTCCCGTTCTCCCGCTCTTTCCGTTGTCGAGGCCAGCGGACCTCGGCCTTTTTTGTCATGTTTTCCCCCTCTTACTTTTTTCCCCCCTCTATCGCCATCGGCACCCACCAATGACCTTCCGCTCCACATTTTCTATATTTTTTTTTTTTTCCTATGCTTGGCAATGGGCTGTCGGACGTCTTCGGTAGTCTCGTCAAAGCAGACATTCGTTCTTTTTTTTACCGCTCGTCCCTTCTCCTCCCCCCGCGAAGAGGCGTGATGATGGGATTCATTCCCTGGGCGGAGGTTTTGTCCACTTTTTCAACCAGACAATCCAGGGATTCCCCCACCCCCCAAAGTCTTCCCCTCTGGGGAGTGCCACGCGCCTTCCTAAGGACCCTAAATTCCTGCGTATTCCAGAGTCCAAAGCGCCAGTTTGAACCTCCGGCACCCAGGTACCCTCTTCCTTCTTCGTTCAGTCGATCTCTGCGAGGTGGAGAGGGGATATGTTTTCGCTTTTTTTGTGGAACTCTTCCGTACGTTTCCGTACACTTCGACGATTTGAGAGCAGGGGCGGGTTTACCTTTTCGTTTCTTTCCTTCTTTTCCTTTTTCTTTCCCTCTCATTTTTTTTCTTTCTCATAAAGGTATAAACGACTGTCCCTGCGTCCTTTTCCCCCCATGCGGTCTGCAACCCGGGATCCTTATGGCGCCGTTTCTTTTGCAACGCTCCCTTCTCCACCGATTCTGACGGGGGTCAGAGATTCATTGTCGTCCCCTTCCAATGCTCCGATTCGCCTTCTTTCCTGCCAGGAGAAGGTCGGAATTTGTCCCTACATCGAAACGCTTTGTCCTACGCGGAACCTTCTTCTCTCATCCCGTTTCGAAAAAGGTCTCCGACATCCTGGCTCATCGAGTTCTTTGACCGCCGAGGCAGAAGCTTTTCCTGCGCCTTGTATGCGCATTCCATTGTCGGTGTGGCGTTCAGAGCTTCTCCGACGTTTCCCCTTTTTTTTTTCTTCCCCTTGCGTCCGCGCCGAAAACGATCTTACATAATCAAACCCCCATCGTCTCTCCTTTTCCCTCGCCATATGCAAGATCACCCCAATCAAATGGGACGACCCTCTTTCTCCTCCCTTTGTTGTGGTGATTTGATTCTTCCCCCCCATAGCCAAGTTGATTGGATGAGCTTTGATATTTTTCCCCGGAAATAGCTCTGGTTTTTGCTTTAGACGGATCGTTTTAGAGCGTCTAAAGAAGAAACCCCGTTCTTGCGCTGCTCCTCCTGCCTTTCCCTCTTCCTCCCTAGCCCCCCCCCATCTTCCCTGCAGAATCTAAGAGGAGCTTATGACGCCCCCCTTTCCAAATCTTTCATACCCCGCTGGCGAGCGAGTTATGGAGGAGGGCATGCGTAGTCAACGGGCTTCTCAGGCCGGATCTCCCCCAAATTTCTTTTTTCTTTCGTCTGAGACTCCAAATTGACCGGACCCCTGACAATAAGACTTAACCAACATGCTCTTCGTTCCGGACTTGGGATTTAGTAGCCTGAATACTTTCCCCCAAAGCGGTCACTTTCCCCTTTTCCTTTTTACGGTTTTTTTCTTGCGCCTTCTCCATACCGATCTTTTTTGCAATGACCTGCAAAGCCTTTTCGGCAAACGGATTTCTGTTTAATTCCTCTTTCCGGAGCCAGCCAATGCGTCCCTTTTCCACTTTTTTTTCCTTCAATTCCCCTCTCCCTTCTTTCTCCCGCGAACCTGCCTTAACTTCGCTCCTTCCTGCTCGTTCTATCGCTCTGTTCACCAACCATGACTTTACGCCCCCTTTCCCTCGTTTTGATCTGGAAACCGCCGACTCATCTTTAATGAGGACTCTCGTTCAGGAGGGGGATACCCGCTTACTCATCCGCTGGGAAAGTGATGTCTGAGGAGACAGGCCTCACGCCCCCCCGGAAGCCACCCACCCAAATGATTTCTTTTTTTGGAAGCCGGATAGACCCCCCTACAAGTCTATGAGAGGTCCCTTCAATCATCTATCTTCGCGGCAGCGCTACCGTTCTGTCGAGCCGGAGTTCCTTTTTTGCACATAGTGTGCCACCTTCCCTCAAGGTTTTTGCCGCCGTGACGACCGATCGTCGCGCGACCCCATTTCATTCCTCAGTCTCGAAATTGCCCCTTTTCGGTCATGTTTGGGGCGCGTTTTTTCTTGTCATTCTTTTCTCCTTTCTGTATTCCCCCCCCACTGTTTTTTTTCCGTGGCTCCTTGTCTCCCCTACCCCTGCCGATCCCTTCGACGGCAAAGCCCTATTCTTCCTCGACTCTTGGATTGTTCACATGATGGACTTTTTTTGCTGGAAGAGCTAGTCCTTCACTACCCAGTTATTTTCCCCTCAGTGGCAGGCTAGTAATGGCAGGCACATTAGACCAGATCCCTCTTTCCCTCCTCCGATCTCCTTCCTTTTCCTTCGAGCTTGAACCTGCTCTTAGTAGGACACCGCCCAAAAACGAACCCACTTTTTCCCTGCGACCTGTCCCGTTGGGGGCAGCCGGATCGGTCCCAAGGTGTACCCCTCCTTTCCACCAAAATGCATCCTGGCCAGTTGCCCGGTTGAACCCCCCCCTTCCTCACGCTTACCAGGCATTTCGAAGAAAAAAAAAGGTGTCTGTCGCGCGTCCGATGCTACTTTCCCTCGTTTTGGGACGCGTGGTAAAGCGAAACCTTTTCCCGGACTCCTCCCCACCTCCTTTCCATGATTCGTTGCGTACCGGGTTTTTGCCCCCCCCCCCCCCCCCCAATTTTCTCTTTGGCGCGGAGTTGGTGAGTGCCGAGCGGATTCCAAGGCCCCACAGTCCTGACGAACCTTTCTTAAGTTGCGCAATTACCCCTTGTAAAGCCTATTGACAGCAATCTGCAGCCCCCAGGATGGTGACGATTTTTTCGCGTCTCTATTCGTCGCCCCTTTTTTTTCCCCTCAATCCTTTCACGTTTCCCGCTCCGGCCTCCGACGATTTTACCCCCCCCTTCCCCCTGGAAGGAAGGGTAGCTTTGGATTTTGAACGACATGAACTCCGGCGCCATTTCCATGGACCTTATGGCTGTTTCTGGCTCCTTGGAGGATCGGGAGTCCCTTCTTTACCTTCTTTTCAAGCATCCAGTCTCCCATGGAATGCTTTCTGGATGCTCTTTTTAAATAATGACGGCGTTTTCCCGTGTTTCCCTTTTCAAACGTGAAGGAGAAGCTGTACGCAAAAAAGGTGTTTTGGTCCCCTTTGAAGAACCCCGGCAGACGCTCAATGCACTCCGCAGGCGGCATAAGCCCAGTTTTCACGAATCCCACCCTTCCCACCAGCTACTGTCATTCCCCCCGAACCTTCCCCCACACTTCCGTTTTTGGCGGCTAGTGAGGTTTTGCTCCGGCTTTGTTTGGGCACACCTTTGATGTCGGTTTTCTCTCCCCCGTTGTAATGCGTTTTGGAATGCTTTCCATTCCTTTAAAGTTCCCCTTGCTTGAAGTTGCAGATCATCGGCTTTTTTGGTTTCCCCAGTACTGGCCGTAGATTTGTTCTCCCGGTAGGTCAAGAAGCTGCTTCCGGTCATGGGCGTCTTTTCTTGTCCTTTGATGGACTTCGAAAGTTTTCGGCTCCTTCGATTCCCTCTTTTCTTTGTCAACAGATGCGCCCCCCCTGGAAATAGCGCTGCCTTTCCCCCATTCCTCTTTGCGCCCAAGACATATGCCATTTCTGTTCCACGTGCTGCACACTCGTAAAGGACTCTCCAGCGGCAGCTCTTCTTAGCCTCTCCCGGCGTTTTTTTGCGTTAAAATCTCAAGATCCTCGGTTCATATCCCGTGCAGCGGGTGGGTTCCTGCAAGTTCAAGTTTTCGAAGAGGCCCTCTGTGTCACTCGTGTTATGAACATTCCTCCTTTTTCAAACCCCAAGGTGATGCCTCGTTTTGACGGTGGGTGATACCTTTTTTTATTTACTTGTTCCTTTTTTCGACCCATGGCTTCGCTGGCGGCCTTTTTTTGGATGATTCGCGGGGGTGATGCCCACTTCTAGGAGTAAGTGACCATTTCTCGGCCAGTTTTTCCCCCTCCCCCTCCCCCTAACCCCTTGAAGAATGATGCGAAAGGCAACCCCTGACCCGGCCCCTTTGTCCCCTATCATACCCCTTTCAATTATAGAAATATCTACCACAAAACATGCCAAAGCCCCCCCCCCCAACTTCTCTGGCCGGAGATGGTCCCCCCAAAGCAGATAGCGTGCTTCGGTCCCCAATTGCGTTCCCGTCCAACATTCGTTATCTCTTTGTGGAGCAGGGAACCATGCTTTCTGCATTTGACCACGCCCCTTTTTCAAAACCCGATTACATTCCCCGCAGCTGAATCTGAGAGCGTCTTTTGCAATCTCGCCCGGTTCGTCTGGGTTGCTGTCTCCGCCTTCCATTTCCCCACTGGACCTTTTTAAACATATATTTTCTCCCTTGCTTCGAGGGCGCCAAAATCCCTTAGCCCTACGGGAGCTCGTGGACGTGCAAAAGTTCCTCTTAACTTCCCCCCGTTTAGTCGGCAGCTCGACAAATTTTTTGAGAGGACTTTGACCTCACGGTGTGCCCCCTTCGCTTTTTCCCCCCTTCATCACATTTTCCACCTCAAGCAGATGTCGCGCAGGGTCGCCGTATGCCCTTTTCTTAGGTTTATCTCCCCTCCACTGCGTGACGCCTCCTCCCCCCGAGATTACGAATTCATTCCTAAAGGTCTCCTTTTTTTCATCATCCCTTTTTGTTTTTTTTTTTTTTTTTGATCATCGCCTTTCTGAATTGGCGAGCTCGAATTTTTCTTTTTCTTGCCTGCGTCCTCTCCCTTTCTGGTCGTCCCCCCCCTTTTTGACGAAAAAGACATTGAGGCAATCCGTCTACCATGCGTCCTCCATCCCTGGGAACGCGTTCTCCTTGGGGGCTCCCTGTGGAACACCGGTTGGCATCCTACAAAGTCCAGATTTCCCCTGCTTTCCTGATTTTACTGGTAAAGAGGAAATTTTTGAACCTTCGGGAAATGTCATTCCTCTAAGTCGCTTACAAGGTACTTTGGCGAGAAACTTTAGCCCCCCCCCCCGTGATTTATCCACCCGGCGTCTTTCTGTTCCGCCTGTTCCCACGTCCAGGCTTCTTCCAAGAAAAAATATGCCCCTCTTCCTTCCCCCTCCCTCTTTCGGATTGACGGTCCCGCTGAGCGCTTCAGAGTCCCTTCTCCGGTCCCTTTCCTTTAACCAGGTTTCGGACGTGGTTGGGACTGCAGTTGCTGCAGCATGGTTCACGCGCCCAAGCACATACGCCCTTTTTCTTTTCAGTGTCACGCGACAATTTTTTTATCTCTTTCTCACAGACCCTATCGTCCATCTCCGGCCAAGATTTGTTTTGGACGTCACACCTCTGCATGTGATCTAATCGGCCGAGAATCTCCCATATAGTATGAAATAGTCCCTGTCAAGCTGTTGTACCGTCGTTCGACCCCCTTCATTTCTTTTCCATTGTCGGTCGTTCGACGGACACCAAATGCTTTTGGGGTCTATGAACTCTCGAGCCTTTGGCACAACCCGCAGTAAATCCATCTTTTCCGCCTCTCTACTTCCGTAGGCGAGGCATTCACCCCCCAAGGACCGTCCACTGGAGGACCAGCCAACGTGGATGGTGACCTTCCGAAATGGTTTGGAAAACCCTTACGACCTGATCCTTCCTCCCCCTTCACTTTTTCCTTCCCCAGGACAGATGCCTGAGCATTCTATGACAAGCTAGATCTTTGCTTTCCCCCCCCCAATCCTTAGGCCTGACACAACGGGACCCCTCTATCCCCCCCTTAATTCCCTGGGCTGCGAATTTTTGACAGATTTTCCCCCCCCTCCTGGACCCTGCGCCAGGAGAAGAAGGACCGCCTCTATTTCCCCGCAGTGTGACCCAATTTCCAGATCGTACCTACCCTCAGAAGAAAGTGCCACTCATCCAGACAGACTCCGGGAGTTAACAACTCTGAACCCCCGCACATTTTCTTCCTACCCGGAACAAATCTAGGCATTATCCCCCCCCCGTGCCAGACATGAAGTGCTTGCACCAACTAATGAAGTCCTTCCTGGAAATCCCAACGTACAGCAATTACAACCCCCTGTCCCCCCCCCCCCTCTACCAACGCTTCCCCAAATTTTTTTCAACAGGAGCCACCAGGCAAAAACGAGAACCATCCGCGCCACCCATGTAGGTCTTCCTGGCGACACTGGGTGCTTGGGCCCTGTCCCTTTTCTTCCTTTGCGCCCGTGAAGAAAAGCCCTGGCTATGTCCGACGGCCAGTTCCCATAGCGGCGCCAATGCAATGCATTTTCTTCCTTTCCCCTCCCTTTTTTTGTTACCGGCTCATTCACGTAATTCTCAACTGAAACTTTCGCGCCTTCATCAACCTCCGCCTTGCATAGGGAAGGAGGTACTCCCATAGCATCCCTCTTGCTGGTGTCCTGGTTGCAGAATGGATCTTCAAGAGCACTCCACCCTCACAGAAACAGCCAGCCTCCTGATTCCTCCCCCTTCGCCCTGCATGCGGCAAAATCGCCCCCCACAAATACCGCCCCCCCACCACGATGTTGAGGTTAAAATCGTCGATTTTACGCTGATGGGAAAAAGTTTTGCCCCTCGCCTTTGATCTCCTTCCCTTTCTAGGACGAGGTCCAGACATTCGTGGCGGCCCAAGCTTTCCTTTAGCAAGCTTTTTCCTTCCCTATCCCATGGGTCAAAATGGTGGGCAGGTAATGTGTGGTCATTTTTCAACAGCATCCAATTTCTCCCCCACGACCAGCGAGCCCCAACATCCATTGTTCCCACCCCAATCCGCAACTCCTAGCTTTTTTGAGATGGATTGAATGCAGTCTTCTTTTCCGTTACCACGCGCCCACAATCTCGCTGAAGTCCTCAATAGGCCCTCGGCTTTTTTCCCCTGCCTTTTCCTCTGTTGTAAGGATTTTCTCTCTCCCGTCCGTCCATGGGCACACCTCTGTACATTGGCAGAGTTCCAAAGTGGAAGCACTTTTTCTCTCCGACCAAACCCCCCTTCCCTTAAGCTCCATCTCTTCTTAAATAAATGGTCTTGGGCGTCGGTTACTACTCGCGAGCTCTCCGTTACCCCATATTCGGCAGCGGAGTCGGAGTTTAGAACTCGGTGAGTTTATTTTTTTTCTGAATTCTTTCTGAACCTGGGGATCAACTTTTTGTCTGATTTTTTCTTCCTTTTCTTAGCTCAGAAATTGGTCCAGTCATAGTTCCGACGGCTGTTTCCTGAATCTCGCACCAAGATCTGATTAGGCGCGCAGCATTCCCCTTGCCTTTCTCGTATTGCCACGTCTGTACGGTCAGAAGCTCACCCGTGTTTGAATAGAGCGTCCCTAGGACCTAGCCCCCCAGGGAACCTCTTTTCTCCCCCCTTTCGTCCCGAGTCGGCATGCTGAAAGTTCGACGGATCCGGTCTTCTCGGGTTTTTTTTTTTTTTTGTGGTGGTGGGGTTGGCTGCACCGCCAGACCGTCGTCGATTTTCAAGAGCCATTTTTTAACGGACACTCCCGGCTCAGTCCCTCTTTTCTGGGAGTCGCCGTCATGCCAACTGTGGAGGTAAGCTCCTCCGGGCACCCCGCCGGATTCCAGGTTGGGTTAATTCCAGCGTGGGGTTTCCAAGAAGAGGACCCCCCTCACGGATTTCATCCCCTCCCGAGCTGATCACATGCCGCACGGAGCACCCTCCAGGATAAAGATGCACGTCGTCGGATAGAGGCGAGGTGGACGGGCGTATGGATAGCGCTTTGGAAGCTCGCAGATTTAGAACGCCATCCGAGCTCTCCCCTTTTCTTCCCCCAGCCGGCTGTCCGTTACGGAATGAAGGAAAATTCTTCCGATCACGTCTCTTTCCGGCGGGCTTCCCCTAATCTCCAACAGACGCGTCGCCAACCTGTTGAATACCGGCTTTGTAATGTCTGCAAACCCTCGAGCTTCACTCCCCAAGCCCCCCTTCCCAACCAGGACCGATTTCAGCGGAAGGGGGTCGTCTTCTCTGTTTTACCCAAGCGTCCGAGCTCACTGCAGTTTATCTTTTTATTGCAAGAGCTGTAAGGAAATGTGGGTTTCCCTTCGAAACCCTCCCTTTCCCTCAGAGCCACCTCTTCCTTCAGGCGCTTACCCGCAGTTGAGGAACCTCCCCGAACATCCTCTTTCCGACGTTCGACCATTGACGCGTCCTCCTCGTAGTATGCTCTCCCTGGCTCTGGCCGAGGCTCTGCAGCGCCCCTAGCGTTAAAGATGCTGTTCGGCTTTTCCTTTCAGAGCGACAAACCTTTTCATCACAATCTTCGTCGCGAGATTGCCCCCCATAAGAATCAAATCCCAATCCCCTTGGCGTTTCTCTCGTTTCCCCCCTTTTTTTTTTTGAGCTACTTAGGCAAGAGAAAGGGTGCTTCGATGATTTGCTATGAGTAAGGCCCTGGGCTTTTCCCTGTTTAATCGTTTCCGCTCCGTCCCTAAAGCCGAACAAGAATGCTGTCTATTTTCTCTGCTTTGCCTGGCCAGCACCCACTGATTTTTCCCTTTCTCCTCATCTCCGAGGGAGCTCTGCAGCGGCTGCGGTCGAAATCGCTGTCCTCCGAGTTCTTTCCTTGAGGCTTAAACGGCTGACCTGGCCAGGTTCAAATGTCTCGTCAGGCTAGTTTAGATGCTGAACCCCCCCTTGCCCCTCTATACCCTTCCCACCCCCCCACACGCCGCGCACTTTGAGGAGTACGTGAATCCTATGACCCGGTCCCGCCTAGAGGTCCGGCTTCCTCGTTGCGGCGAGCGCCATTAGCGGTCCCGGGGGATGCAGAATGATTTCCAAGAAGGTATTCCCACTTGTTGCTTTCGCCCTGACCCCTCCTCCCCTCGCCCAATGCGCCGGAAAGCGTTCAAAATTTACGGAACGACCCCCCCCCGACCGGACAGCCGCCCCTCCCTTCTTTCCGCGCACCTGAATCAGCTCAGTGTCGTTCTATAGCTCTCTCAAAAAAACAGAGCTTCTTTTACCTTCTCCGAAGCTCCTCCTGTCACCGACGACTTCATCTTGATCCTGTGGAAATGGCGCCGTCTTTTTTTCTTTTTATCCTTCCGCTGTCGCTGGCGATGCGGGAAGGGAGAGATTCCGAGGAGATTCACGCCCCTTAAGGCCCCCCCCCCCCCCATTTCTACCTGTTCTGGGATGGTGGTCGGCTAGGACAATACTCCCCCTTCCTTCAGCTCTACCTACCATAATCCCTCCCTATGAGAGGAGATTTGACCGGGGAGATCTTCCTTCCCTTTCCCCTCCTCCCCCCTAAGGTCTGGCTGACCGAGGAAGACATCTTCTCGTTCCCCGCTAATGCATGTTCCGGACTTTTCAACGTCTCGACCATTGTTGGTCCTTAGGTAATGGTGTGGTCGGGTATTCTCCCTTCCCCTCTTTTCTAGAAGTGACGTCGGAAAGTGTGCATTTATTTACTTCCCGAGTTCTTGACCCGGCCTAGCGGTCCCTTCACGAAGAACGTTCTGGTGCTCTATCCTCCCCTCTTGACCCCCTCCCCTTGCGGGGCGGAACTATGCTTTACCTGCTTCTACTCCTCCGACAAAGTTATTAATTTTCTTTGAGAAGGAAGAGTTTTCCTTTTGAAACCCTGACTCTTTTTTTCCCCCCAGTTGAACATCATTCTGCCGCCTTTGCACGAGGATTAAGACCTCTTTAGTCGGCCACCGCCCAACACGACCATTTTACTCTCTCTGCGCGCACCGTTGGGTTGCGAGAATGCGCCAGGTTAACGCGCTCCCCCAATTTTTTTTTTCCCCATTCGTTGCACGGACTTGAGAACGACATCTTCAGGCACTTACCAGGCATTGTCCCTCAAGAACAAGGTTTGGGCTGATTCTCTTGCGCTTCCCTCGAGATGGTGCCCGAACGGGTACGAAGATCGGCGGACTGCCGTCCCACATACATATACTCAATGCCCCGTTTCCCCCTTTAGTATTGCTCGGTTGGCGCGGCGGGTGAGGGGCTTCTTGATTTCAAAAGGGCCCCCGCACTGCCCTACCTTTTTGTAATGCCAGGCGCTGATACCCTTAGGGACCCTCCCGAACCAAGCCCCTTCCCCCTCGTTAATTCCCTTTCTCCCGAGCCAAGGAGTGATGGGACTCATACCGGCACACCTTTTTTTCAAAGACTCCGCCGTCTCTGATTTTACCGTCCAAACATAGTGGTTACATCTAGGCTTCCGTTTTCCTCTTTTGAAGCTCCCCGAGCCATCTTGGAAGACCTCTTTTTTCCCCCTTCTGCTCTGGAGAGTTATCCATTATGCACCGCGGAACCAGAAGTCCGGAAGTTTCTTTATTCTTCCCTATGCCCAGGCGTGCTTCGCGTTGAAGATGAATGGCCCCCTTTGGGGTTCATGTTCCCCCATGGACGGAAGTGAGGTTGATCCCCTTGTCTTTACTCCCCCCCCCCCAGGTTTGTGGGACCCTCAGAATAATCATCCCCAGGCGTTCTATGATCTCAATCGTGCGGCGGCTACTCATTTCTTCCCTCGCACGAATCCCCCCCTCCCTCAACCCCAAGGAAAAAGGGCACCATCCCCCCCTTTTCTCCAGGACCAACCCAACGTCCATCCTAGTTTGGCGGCCCTCTCTGGTTTTGCTTTTCTTTTTTGCACTTTGAGATGATTCGGGTTTGGAGTGAAAAGTTGTCCTTCCCGACTCCCCAGTCACCTTTCCTTTTAAGTCCACACCCTGTCATGGAACTGGTTTGGGCTGTGCAACCAGTATTGAGGCGCTTTTGTCGCGAGCATCCTTTTTTTTTCCTGAGTTATTTTTTGTTTCTTCATTGTCGGGCACGTTTGGCCGCCAGGTCTTACGATATGGACACGATTGTACACCCCTGCTTCATATTCCGGCCCCCTTTCTCCTTTGCTCCTGGGCTCAGTCAAATGACATAATCAATGTCCCACTTCTGCAGTCCCAGCGTTTCCCTTAGTAAAGAGTTGCTCTCGTGGTAATCTCGGCCTATCTTCTGGTCATAGAGATGGACCTGGGCCAGAGGGTTAATTGGTTTTTCACCTTCCCTTTCTGAAACCTTTTTTTTCGTCATAGGTTATGTCAAAAAGTCAGTCCCCCACGTGCTGACAGTAAGTAGTTTGGTACGTTCCTTCTTGTAGGTATTTTATGATTCATGACTGACCATGGAGTAGTTGTCGGTCAATGCTCCGGGGCCCTTTTGGCGTCCCTTTCAGAGAAAAATGGCTCAGAGCAGTTTCGCCCCCCTCCCCTGGGACGCCTTTCCCTTCACCCCCAAAATGAGTGCGTGAAAAATAAGGCCCTTGACAGTTCCCTCTTTTTCCCAACCTTCTCGCATATTAGACTTGCAAAAAATAAAGGGCCTTCTTTTCTTCAGTGCCTCTTTCCAAACAGCCTCTCCTGGCTCATGGCCCAAGCAATCTGACTGGCGTGTTTAGTCTGTAATTGCGCAACCCCCTCAACTTTTTTTTATCGAAGTTAGAGGTGTTTTGGGGGGTTTTTTTTGGGGTGGGGGGGTTGGGGGTGTTGTGGGGGGGTTTCTGAACCTTCAGTCCGACCTCCCCCCGTCGGTCCACCGTTTACTTACGAAGACAGTTTCAAGCTGAAGTCGTCTTTAGGCCGACCCTCCCTCCCTTTCTGTTCCCCTCTTTGTTGAATTGCGGCAAAACAGAAAGCAGAAGACTTTGTTCATCCCGATGGCTGCGCGTCCCCAACCCCCTCTTCCTCTTCCGGGGATTTAAAGACGGAAAAACTCTTTCCCCCCTTCCCCGGCAGCTCGCCTGGGTGAGCGAATCTATGAAAAAGGGCCAACCGGGCCCCCCAAAATTCCCTATTCCCCGAAGCAGATGGCCGCGTGGTAGAAGGAGGAAGGCCAGTTATGTTGATCCGAGGTCTTTTCCCGAAACTCATGCGCAATCTCTCCTCTTTACGAGCGCGACCAAATTCACGGAAAGGCTC
>Ga0179593_1380702_pt1 | contig 18215 bp, 14 predicted proteins | sample CZODoug2_1_08_16_FD_185931 | JGI IMG/M metagenome (GOLD analysis project Ga0179593, IMG submission 185931) | Vadose zone soil fungal communities from Angelo Coast Range Reserve, California, USA - CZODoug2_1_08_16fungal (PacBio error correction) | ecosystem: Environmental > Terrestrial > Soil >... | reverse complement strand
GACCCTTCCTTGACTGTATTCGTTCCTATATAGAGAATTGAAACGAAGGCCCCACGCTGGAGTAAGACCCTGAACTCCTCCCCCTCCCACCATTTTTCCAACAAGTCCGTGCTCAGCTCGCCGGAGGTTCCATCGAATCAGCGCTCTAACACCAACTGACGCCAGCCTTTCTTTTCTATTTGCCCCCCCTCTTTCTCGCCTGCTGGTGGTTGTACGCGCCGCTGTTTGAACAGAACTTGAGTCAATCTTTAAGGCAGATCTGCAGACTCCTTCTCCGTCATCCCCTCCCTTTTCAGCGAACAACCGGAAGCTTTCAATGATGCCGAACCCGTCCCCCCCACAGACGTTTATAATCCGCAGGTGATCAGAGGTCTTTTGAGGCTCCTTTCGGTCTATTCCCTCGTTGCCGCTCATCCCGAAGAGATACTTTTAGTGAATTTTTTTCCGAAACTTTTCGACTTAATAGTTGATTTCGGCGGAGGTTTGCTATGGACTTCCATCTTGCCCTAACCCCCCTGGCCGCCAGATCTGCTCTGGTCCTAGGTTTCCCCCAAAGGGCCCGCGGGTCAGCGCATACTTTTCTGATAAAAGTTAAGCCTTTTCGTGAATTTCTCTCCCCTCCGATATTGCATGTCCGACGTCCGATGTCTCTTTCCAACCTAGAAGTTTTTATTAGGCATCGAGGTCCGAGCATTTTCCTGCGCCCTCCAACGAAAATCGCCCTCGAGGATTTCGGATTCTTCGTCTGTTTAGCCCCCCCGGACTTATTTTGGATTTTCGACATGTAGAATTAGAGGCCGCCGGCTCCCCTTATGAGACGTTAGATTCTCTTATCGTTTTTTTGTCTGTGATGCATAGTTCCGAACCCCAACTGAACTACCAGCTCATGGTCCTTTCCCGGATACAACTCCTCCCTTACAACTTTTGCCAACATATGAGTGGCCGGCTCGCTGTACTACGCGTCCTTCTGACGGTGTTCCATGGAGCCCGTCATTCAATTCCGCTTTCTCCAGGATGGCTCGTTGAATCCGACCTCTCCCTAACTAGGGGTTTATGTTCCTCCAGACTAGTTTAGAATTATCGACTCCCTTCCTTCTTTGGGGATGTTTGGTACACTTTTTTCCTCGCTTTCCTTTTTTTTTATTCTGCCCCTTGACCCCCACACACTGTTTTGAGTATCCGAACGTCGAAATTATGGTCGCTATACGGCTCAAATGTACTTTTTTAAGCGCTGAGAAGCAGCAACATCCCCCGTTAATAACTTTAACGACCCCTTCGCGGTGATTTTGATCTCCTGGCCTTTTTTCCACCGGCTTTTTTTGAATTTTTTTTAGCTAATCGATAGCGACAGCGGTCGTTTCCCCCCTCCTCTGGTGGATAGATTCTTCCGGCTCGGGTCTGTTTATCGCTTTGCGCTAACCTGTTATTGCGTTCCCCCGCTCGGCTCCCTTATTCAATTCCAGTCCCTAGACATAATGATTAACTTTTTTATGCACTCTCGTTTTCTGGTTTTTTCCTCCGTCGGAGTAGAGGTCGTTGATGAATCGAGCGCGTCGGCTTCCCCCCTAGGGACTTCGACGGTTAGTCCAAGAGATATCTGCTGCACTCGCGACGTGCCCCCACCTGTCACAAGAAGGTATATTACCCTGCTTTGATCGTCCCGGCAGGTTATACATTGCGCGGTGCTTTGTGCGAGAGACATTTTGTAGTCATTCTGAGAAGAGGAGTCGGGGGACGAGCTCTCCCCTTTCCCCCCCCCTCCTCCGTAGAGTAGAACGAGATGTGCATCGCTCCGGGCTTCTCGGGGCCAATGAGACTCAGGTTGGCTGGCCTCCCCCCCCCTCCCCCCACCTCAGCTGCTCCATTTGATAAAGCTCCTGGTCGTACAAGTAATCCTCGGCGCAGTGAGCCTCGCTGTGACTCCTTGCGATCTATTTTTCATAACCGCTCCCTTCGATTGCCTCCAGATTCCAGGTAGGAACTCAGAGTACTCTCTTTTTTCAGTCGACCTCCGTCCCTCCCTCGATCTGTGGACTGTGTTACTATAGGATGTAGATCTAGTTCTTGAGTGACTTAAAGAATCCATTTTCGTAATATCGTTTATCCTCCTCTTCCTGGCGCAACAACGCTTTGCCCGGCGCCCCTCTCGTAGACCCTCTCCGAGTGTAGCCGTTCTCGTCAATCCCCCATAGGCTCTCAGCGCCTTCGTTTCCTGAGTCGTCCTCCAACAACCCCTTTCCCGCTGTATAGTGCGATCCCCCCTTTCCTCACCATAACCTCTGAAAATGATTACCCCCTCTTTTTTCTGCTCTTCATGCTAGGGCCGAAACCAAGCCGCTGATTCCCATGTTGCTTTTATCTTCCGCAGAATTTCGAGTCGAGGCCGAGCATGTTTTTGTTTTTTTTCCAGGGTCATACGAAGACCTCTTGTCCAAACTCCCCAGCATTGAGGTAGGCGTCAATGATCGGGCGTTCGATCGTGCGGTATCCCTCCCCACCGAGGATTTTAGCTTTCTACTTCAAACTCGGTCCCTTTAGTAATCTCGGACCCTTGGCGGAGTTCTCCTCTCACTTCAGTCTCCGTCTTTAGCCAATGAAGCGCACGGAGTTTTTTCCAGTTGTTCCCCTTAGCTTGCCAGCTCACTATCAATTCCTGATGGTTCCTTGCAGTGGTTTTTTCCTCTTCCTCACACCACCCCTATAGCTCCTCCCTCGGCCTCCCCCCGTCTCATGATAGTCGCCTCACGCCGGCCGATGTACTCCTTTAAGGTTTAGAGTTTCATACTCTCCCCCCTCCTCTCCGAATTTCAGACCTGCTTCCCCCTCGCCTTGTCACGCGCCACTTTTTGACACTTTGCCTTTTGCTCCATGATCTTCTTGCGATTTTCGAAAGGGGCATATTTTTTTTTTTTCTCCCCTAGCTGCCCTTCTTCTGCCGCCGTTGGGTAAGCTACTTTGTGTGTTTTCCTTTTCCATCCCCGCAGCACCTGTTTTGGAGCGTGTCAACGATGGAAGACTCAGGCATCCGCCAGCCAAACCACTCCTTCTCTGAGCACGTTCCCCCCGAGGGTCCGTCCCCCCTATAATGTCCTCAGGTTTCCCTAAGTCTCGTTCTTCCCTGAAGTTCTTATTCCACCGAGGTAGCCGCACCGTAGGGCACTATTCTTCCAACCTGCTGCTTATGGACCTCCCCGCTTTCACAGCGTTCTCCTTTTCATCGGACCTTAAACCTCTTTTCCTTCCAGCTTGACGTTTGTTTGGACTGGATTCTTAACCGACTTTGACTGAAGCCTCTCAGGAAGGCTCTTCCTTAGGATGCGTCCCGTCCCCCCGCCCTTGGGAGCTCCCCCTTCTTACAGGCAACAAGCTGCTTCTCATGTAGTAATCTGAAAAAACGCTGCGGCTGAAACGTGTGTGGGCCTCTCCGTCTTACTTTCTTACCCTTTAGTCTGAGTTGAAGAAGCGGACTCTTTGACCTTTTGGTCACGTTTCGGAAGTCTCCTGCTTTCCTTCTGCCAGGGTCGATCGCCGGGATAATCACGGAGTCATATCACTTTCTTCCCTTAGTTGTTGGTTTCGACTTTTGATGCAATGCAAGTTGATCTCGTTCTAAGACCCTTCCTATGCGAGATGGTTAACGGCGTGCCCCATTGTGTATCGACTGACAAAAAGGTCCGTAAGCTGCTTAAGATACGCGCTGATCTAACCGACGCCTCCCCTCTCTTCACCAAATAACAGAGTTAAGACCTCCTCCGTTTGATTTTGTCTTTAGTCCAAGTTTGGCCTCTTTGGTGCACTAAGTAGAGAATCTTTGTTGAATCTCCCATGAGATATGAATTTCTTCAAGAATCTAAAGTACCGATCTTCCTTCAGCCCCACCTTCTTTCAACCTTCTTAATTGTCCGTTTCGCCCTTCCCAAAAACCCCGGCACGGTGACGTTTATTCCCTCAACTTCTGGGGGGATGAATCACTATGCTTCTCTACCTTCCACTCCCCACGGTGATGAGAAGCCCCTCTCTTGCTAAGATTGGCTCTCAATACTTGCTCTAGCAAAGAGTACTTACGACATAGTTCATTCATTAAGCCCCCCAGCTCCTTCTTCTCCCCTTCCTTTGTGGAGTTACTGCAGATTTTTCTTTCCCCATATAACCGTCCACAGGCATCATGGATGCGTGTCTCCGGTGAGTCCAAAACCCCCCCCCGTTTCCTCTGTCCGATGAGTATCTCCTTGCTTCTCATTGGCGGTTCCTTCCCCCATCCTTCAAAGGATTCCCTTGGTCTTGTCCGATTCGTAGAACCCTGGATGATTTAGGACACGGATCGGGTCCTATATCTTAGGCGAAATACGTCGCTCCTTCTGTTTGCTCTTAGCATTCGCCCCTTCCTAGGGGTTTTTTAGACGGCAATCTTACGAGCGGCAGTTCTGAGACGCTGTCTCTGATCTCTTTGATCGGTTTTTTGTCCTCATCTTTTCGAACCCCTAATTACCAGCATTTTCCTATAAAGATTTCCCAGGCTGTCTGCCCAAGTCAAGTAACCTTTTCCAAACCCCATATTGGACCCAGGCTGCTTTTTTTTCCTCCCCTTTGTCGCCAATGAAGCTGTGTGTAGCTTCAAGTGAGTCCTTTGCAGCTTTTTGAATCCGAGACTCAGATTTCCCCTCGGTATGTGTTTCTCATTCTTCTAAAAGCCCCCAGAACCCCCTAGCTCCAATTATGGTCGTTGTGTACCCTTGTGGACTCTCGAGTTCTTTCTTTATGCCGTCTACCCCAAACAGCCGGTTTCCTCTACGGAAATCTCTCGGCCTTCATACTCTTCGAGAATGTGCCCTTACCCTTCCCCACGTGTCCGACTGCTACGGTTTCTCCCTTGCGGGAAAGTGTCCGACATGAGGTTTTATCTCATTTCTTCGCTTTTTGATCTGTGGTTTTTTTGTTCTTATCCTCGAGATAGAGCCGGTCTTTTCAGAGGATCAGTGTCCCTCCTTTCATTCTGTCCTGCTGCTTGTTGGTCCGGCAGCTCGTTTTTTTTCGCTCCTCCTCTGTTTGGCGCCTCAGCTAGATCTATGATTTCGTTAATCATCCGATCTACATCCGATTTTTTCCAAATTTGTCTCACTCGCACGCTAGCGTCTCTCTTCCTATCCGCTGCGTAGAGGTCTTGCTCGATAGCTGATTGCCCCCCTGATTAAGACAATGGTACATGAGGAAATCGCCTTCACGAAGACTTATTTCTCCGTCCCTCGATTAAATGCTGGCAACTCATTGAAGAACCCCCCTTTCCACTCCCTTATGCTATAGTGGCCTTTTTCAAGTAGCTGATTGCGGTAAGTTCCCAAAAGCTTTTTTTCCTTCCGCCGTTAGCGCGCGATGCTTTGGTTACTTTCCCTTCCTCCCTCCTCCTTGTCTGATTTCCTATCGTCCCCGCCTGCTGCTTGACAGGAGACAGATGTGGCCTTTCGTTTCCCCCCGCAGTTTCCTTTTTCTCCTTGAGTAAGCTCCTTTTGCTCTGTCAGCGTTTTTTTCCGACCGCCTTTCGTTTTAGCAGGTGATGGTCCGGTTTTCTTCCCTTTCATCTTTTTTACTTCCGCTTCCTCTCGCTGGCCCCTGATTGCCCGTTCCCGAATCGACGCGCTCGATCTCGCACCGACTCTACGCCGTTTCCCCCTCACGCATACCGCCTCTCCGTTTTTCCTCTTTTATCCCCGTTGAATCGTTTTTTGCTCTCCTTTTCCTTGGCTTGAATTCATTGCTGAATGTGATGTGTGCACCCCGAGGCGAGAAAGCGGTTTGGGGGGGCTCTTCGGAAACTAGGGACCTTCAGTTTTCTCTCTTCCCCTTCCTTCCCCGACCGTCTCTCGCGCTCACTTTTAGAGCCCCCCCCCCTCTCCCGATGTATCCTCGACTAATATGCTTCACCCGACTTGGTGCGCCTGCTGCCTTCGGAAGTTGTTATTCTTCAGCGTCGATAAGTTTCCCCCGTTTTATCCCTTCCCTTCCCCTCCTTTAGACGTTCGGCGGCCCAGTGCATTTTTTTGTTGCCCCTTTGAATTGACCGCCCCAAGCGATTTAACACCTCTTGACTTAGTTCAGAGAATGATTCGGGCGTTCCGTGCTGAACCACGAGTTTTTTCCCTTTCTCTTTTCTTTCTCGCGTCCTAGTAATTTAAACGATTCCTTCTGTACTCTTCTTCTTGTCAGTCCTGGGGTGACGGGACTAGACACACGCTTTGCGTCTTCGAGAGCCGGGCCACCCCTGGAGCCGACGGACTTTTTTTTCCATGTTCTTGATCCTCGACCTCTTTCTTTCCCATGAGTGGTAGTAAGGGGGTGCTTTATATCACTCCTCCCCTATCCCATCCGCCCGATATAGTCCGTTTCCATAGAAGGCTATGAATTTTTTTGAAGCCACCCCTCGTCCCCTTATGTACTATTGCTTCACGTTTTCTCCCCCCTCCTCCCAAGCCGAGAACCTCATCGCCGACCTTTCTTCCTAGATTGCCTACTGACCCATTTTGAAAAGAGGTCCCTCCAGGAATCTTCGCCCTGATTGTCTCCCGCGCAGTTCCCCTCCTTATCCATAGAATTCCATGAGGTCTGACGCCTCTTTCCTCCTTTCCTTGTCTAGGGTTGGGCGACCCCGTCTAGAGCCCATAGATTGGTTAGCTGCAAGAGTGAATCATAGGATGCCCCCTCACTCCCCCCCTCCCCTCTTCTCTCTAAAAGGCAGATTGGCTGCCACCCATCTCCTTTCCTCGGGTCTCTTAATCCGTTGATCTTTTGACACCTTGAGATACACGACAGATATCAAGAGGGCGATGAAACCTTTGCGTTAGTCGGACCTTTCTCCTCGGGCTGAGGGAATCGTGTTTTTTTTTTTTTTTTTTTTATTCGTTCCGGTTCAGAGATTCGTCTTCCTACGGTCAGGGTAAAGCTGAATTACCTCCCCCCTGTCCTTTTTTCGGATTTCCTGAGATGCCGCCTCCTCCTCTCTCGGGCGACCCTAGCCTCTTGTACACGCGGCACGATATGCTATCCTCTGTAGGAACTCCCACGGATGGGAGGAAACCCGTGGATTATTTCTTCTGCCTATTGCTTCTCTTTCTCCTTGCCTCACGTAATCTTTTTTTATTGCACTTCAGAGTTTCTTTGCCATTTTTCGCCTCGGTACCCGATAGTCCCTCTTCCCCTTCCCCATTTCCAATTATACTTTACCCCTTCTTTTTTTTTTTCGAGACTTTCTTTTTCGAAGCGGATAGGTCTGATAGTTACCTTCCTATTATCTGGCTAAGAAGGAAGTTTGATCTCTCCCCCCCCGTGCCAAAAAGGTCAAATTAATCCCTGGGTTCCTTCTTCTCCTGCTGGGTGCAACGATGAAGAAACAACCTTTCATTCCCTGATCTTTGTTTTATCAACAACGAGTCCGTCTCTCTCTTTTTCCCCAGTAGAGAAGATTTTCCCGGTGCCACCGACCATGTATTTTGACCTTAGTTCCGAGCCAGAAATACATTCTTCCGAAAGACACACTCCCAGTGTTCCTCCTCCCAAACCAGGAAGCTGGAAAGTTCCTCCTTATCCGCCCACCTTCCCTCTTCCATCCGCCTTTTATCTCCCCCTTTTAGAGTTTCCTCCCTCCGGATATTGGGGTCTACTAGGTTTCTAATCCCTCCTTGCAGCCCGCAGGTCTTGCCGAAAATTCTGTTGGACGACTGTTTAGGATCTAGAAGATGCGTTCTGTAACCCCTATTTCTTAAATTCCTCTACTACCCCCCCTTTCTGCAGAGATTCCTTCCTGTCCAAGATTCTTGACACCCCAAAAAAGTCCCCCCTCCGAGGGGAAAGAGGCCTTTTTCCTCCTTTATCCTGGATCCCCTTGGTAAATTTAGGCCTAAGGTGATTTCGGAAGAATGTCAGCTGTTGCGTTTACCAATCTCTCCTGACTTTGATCGTCCAGTCTCTTCCCCTTCTTTTTCTCCGAATTGCTTCGCGATTAGGTTATCTTTGTGAGCGAACAGGAACTCTTCTTCCCTTCGGCTGGTGTTCTAATACTTAGCTCCCTCTTTCCTTAGAGCATCTTTATGAGTTTTTCTCCTTATTCGGACTGTCGTGCAAGTCCTAAAACAGAATCCCCCTGCCTGGGAGACTACCATAGTTCGCTGTCAATCTAAATTCAGGAACAACCCCCCCCGGGCTCCCTTTCCCCCCCTTCTCGCTCTCTTGGAAGAATGAGCTTTTTTTTAAACGTCTCACGAACTATTCGACAGGCTTTTCTTCATGCCCTCTCTTACTTTTAGCCTCGATCTAGAGGCTAGTTGTTTACCTTTGCCTCCTTTCCCCTCCCCCGCAATCGTCTCGTCCATTTTTTCGATGGTTTTTAACCGGGATCGTTCTTGTAAGCGTCCCCCCAACCCCCCCTTCCCTTCCCTCCCTTCAACGTCCGAAAGTCTGGCAATTCCGTTCTCCTCACCATTGGAGACGGCTTGTGACCCTGCGGGCCGGACGAGGCGGTAATACATCCCCGTCTAGGTTCTTTTTATTTCTCCCATGTTCTCTTTCCGGAATAAATCTTTAGATTGTTTGCGTACGTTTTCTCGACGATGAGATTGTAGTTTAGCTCTATACGGACGGGATTCATGTCCCCCCTTTCTCGAGGTAAGCCCTCTTCTCTATGTTTTTCGCCTTCCTCTTTTTTTGCTCCCTGCATTGTCGCACGATATTTCGCCATGATCGGGAGCAATCACCTCCCTCGATTTTCAGATTTACGTTCTCCTTTGCACTCGCTCCCTTTCCTATGCAATATCGGCCCCCTCTCGTCTCTCTTCTGCGATACCGATGCTTTCGTTTTTATCCAGACGGGACGAAATTACTCCCGAGCTTCGTCAGAGAAAGAGCTTTTCCATGCGCAACTAGGATTTACCCCTGTTTTGCCAGAAGGGCTTCAATTTGACTCTCCCCCTTGGCTTATCTACTTTTATGTGGCTGCGGGTTTTGTTGCAAAAAGTCCTGTCTAATTGTCGCTTACGGATCTTATCTGTTTCTTTTCTAACTTTGTGTTTCTCTCTTGTCCCCCTCCCTCTTCCTCCGCCAAGGCTCTTTTTCACTCAGACGTCGCAGCTGTTGAATTAACCCCGATTCTATATATTCCCCTTTCCCTATCAGGAAAGTGGAGAGCTGGTTGTCCGCGTTTTCCTTTTCCCTATCTTGCGGCGACGAAGTAACCCGGGCGATTTGCACCTCCTCCGTGAATTCCCGCGGTCTCTTGATCCCCTAACTTTCGCCGATTACTAGAGATCTGATGCGAGTGAGCCACGTTTGTAATATTCTTTTTCCTTTTTTTGAGGGAGATTAAAGATTTTTCACGTCCCTCTCCTATTCTTAGCTTTCTAGTTAAGTCGATCTGCTCGTTTGCAGCTTTCCGAGTAGCAGTCCTCTTTCCCAGAAACTTGTACCGTTCTCTTCTCTCCCCTCCGTAGAAGATGCGTCTCAAAAACTTCCCCCCCTATGTATACCGAAGAACCATTTAGACAAATAACTTTGAGTTAACTTCATTTTGATTAGCTTCTACTCCCCTTTGCTTTCGTCAAGTCCCGGATTCAAATTTTTTTTTTACCGGCAGGTTGGTTTTTTTATTTTCTTTTTTGTGAGTTTTTTTGTGTCTTGTGTGTGTGTATTTGCGGCCGATCATGGGTGGTAGAAGAAGACCTCGCGTCCCCTCCACAAACTCAAGAAACAGCCTTGCCCCCTTTCTTTTTAATGCTATTTGATTCCTTTTAGTAGCCGTCAGTTCTTCGAGTACTTTCCCTCTATGTTCTCCCTCTAGTAGGAAGCACATTGGCCGGGGCCGCTCAGGCTCCTGATATCTTATTTCCCTTAGAAGGTTCTCTCCGTGATTTTCAATTTTCCTTTTCTCAGTCCTAAACCCTTTTCTTAGCATGCCGTCTTTCGGGGTTATCTGGCACTTTTTTCACACGAATCCTCTCTCCGAGACCTAATCTCAGATGTGCCGCCTTCTTCTTTTTCCCCCGTCCGCCCTCCCGATGTTAAGAGGCGGTAGTTGCCATTCTTCCTCTTTCTCTCCACCAATTTGCAGCCGCGATTTTTTCTCGAAGTTCTTTCCACCTTAATCTACTTTCTATGGTTCCTTTCTCTTACCAAGAGGAACCGCTGCTCTAATCATTCTCTTGCCAATCTTTTGTTTTCCCTTGCAGGCAGCTTTTCAAGCCGCTCGAGATGAGTTGTTTTTTGGTTCTCCCCCCCTTTCAGTGCAAGAGCAGAAATTCCTGCCCGCATTTGGTAGCTTGCACTATGGCCACGTTTTTCGACAACCAGGTACCCCCATATCGCACTGTGTCTTCCCCCATAGTCCTAGGTGCAAGACCTGCTACTAGAGTGAACTACATTTTGCTACACTTTCCCGTGATTCCTTCCCTTCTTCATTTCGGATTTCTTTTCCCTCTGTCCAGAGGGATGGAATCGACTTCCCTTGGTTCCCCCAATAGCTTTTCAACCGCCGTTTTTTGCTCAGTAGTCTGCACATTTTGTTTTTGACTGGTTCCAAGCCCCGGGTAGGCGGATTGCGATCTTTCTTCTTGCTCCGTCTTTCCTAGGTGCCTCTAGTCCCCGCTGATTTCCTGTCGGGCAAAGCTCGCCCTATTTGTGGTTTTGTGGTGTGTTGGTTTTTTCTTTTTTCTTTTTTTTTTTTTTTTTTTTTTTTTTTTTTTCATATAAATCCCCGGCGAAAAGCGTTGTTTTCTTGTTAGCTTATCTTTCCGAGGCGTCCTTTTTACGCTGGACTTGATTTTTCGGTTTTTCCTTAATAAAGTTTTCCCTTTTTTGCCATTCAGCCTCTCCTCCCCCCCTTTAATACTCTCGTATAAAGTCTGGCAATCTCTTTCCTTTATAATTCTCGTTTGTTGTTAGAGGGCTGAGACTGGGGAGTTATCTTTCCCTCGGCCTCTCGCGCGCTTTGCCCTACTTCCCCTTTTATTATCGGACGTCCCCCTCCCAACAGTACAAAGGCTTCGGTCTTCCCGCCGTGAGTGAGGAGGTTTCCAATCGAATGCAGAGATCGTCCACTTTAATACTCCTCACAGCTGGGATATGACGTCCCACATCATTTCCTCCTCTGAGCGGTTTACCGAGTCTTTATTGCGGACTCAGGTTTGAGGCGAGAAATAGGAGAGGCGTCTTTTATAATAATTAGATAATGTTTTTTTCCTACACTCAGTAAAGAATTCTTACCATGCCCCAGTTGTTCTGCCGACTGCCCAAAAGGCTCCACCCTACGAAATCTCTTGCCATCATCCTACTTATCAGAACTCCCCCCTGCCCCCTGACGTGATACGATTTTCAGTCCTCTCTCGGGAGGGATCCCCGGGTCTCTTTTAGCGACTTCTTTCGGACTCTTTGACCCTCTTTAGTACATTCTTCTCCCAGATTTGCTTCGTTAATCTCCCCCCTTTTTGAGTTTCTTGCTGTGCATCTTTTCTTCATTTCCCCTCTCAAACATTCTGCAGCTACTGACAGTGTCGCTTCTCTCTTAGGACCCCCCCAAACAACCCGTATTTTTTTTCCAGAGCTTCCCTCTCCTTTTTCTCTGATCCATTCGGTCGGGAATTTTCCATTCATCTAATGGAGATGGCGCTGTAGCTTTCCCCAATCTCTCCCTTCCTGGTATTGCCTTCCCCCGGTCCTGGTTTTTCATCCTTCGAAAAACTGAGAATGGTTTCTCTGCTTCCAGTCTGAAAAGAAAGGAACCTTATTAATTTGTTTTTCTGTCTGGACCATATCCTCTGAGGCGTTCGGCGCTCTTGACGAGATTTTTTTTTGATCCTCTCGGTTTGCTGATGAATTAGTCAGACCCTGCCTAAAAGCCTTTCGCCTTGGGCTTCTCCCGAGTACCACGGCCCAACACCAATCCCCGGAGGTTTTCCAGTGGAAGCTTCGAGTTATACGCTTTTTTATCAAGAGGCTGCCTCTTCTCCCTTCCAAAGAACTTTTTACTATCGAGTATCCATCCCATCCCTCTTACTAGCACTTGAGAGGTCCCTGTGTTCAGCCGACCCAGATCCCTCTAGCCTCCCTTCAAGTCTTTAGACTGGTACCTTTCTCGAGTCTTTTTTATTCCCCCTTATGACCACCCACCTGCTCGTGACCTCACCTTCGAACCCCTGGCCATTGGCCGAATACGGCGAAACTGTTTTTCCTTGGTGAGTCCCCCCGTCCGCACGAAGTCAGCAATGCCCTTTCCTTCCCCTTTCTTTCCGGATGTTCTTGATAGAAATTTTTTGATGCTTTTGGGTCTTCCTCTCGGTCTGGGTTTTTTGGTTTACTCTCTCTTTACAGCCCCCTCTGAGTCTAGAACCTTGGTCGATTTCAGGATAGGAGACTTTATCTTCTTCAGGTTAATGCTCTTCTTCTTTTTGGTCTTCGCAGCGGTTTCGTCAAGTGCATTCATCGTATTACAAATGAATTCGAACCTACTCCTTTTGCGAATATCACCTGTTTCCCCACTCCCTCTTCATATGCGGCGTCCTGCCACCCGAAGAGTCTTTTCTCTATCCTGATTGTCCAGATTAAGACGGAAGAAAAGCCTCTCGTTTTCTTCTCTCTAGCTACCAATTTGTCCTTGAAGGCCCAACACTCCCTTCAAACAAGACTAAACGGAGCTATCCCCCCTCTGATGACGTCGCGAGCCGTACCACCATTTTTTTCTATAATTGGCTCGGTACTCGCGGCGGCGCTGATCCTCGTTTTTACGATATATATATTTTCCTTCATTTGTGGTGATTAGTTCCCCTCTGCTACCTCCGGACTGTATTTTTGTGTTTGGTGTTTTTTTGTCTTTTTTTTTTTTTTTGGTGGTGGTTCCTCTGCACTTTTTTTGTTTGGTTTTTGTGTGTGGGGTTTTTTGTTTGGGTGTTGGGGGGTGTTGGTTGTGTTTAACTATTTTTGGGTGGTTTACTTTTTGGGTGTGGGTGGGGTGGTGGGGTTGGTGGTGTGTGGGTTTCTTCCTCATACTGCCCGCGACATTTTATAGAATCATTGAGATTCCCTCCTTTGCCTCAGAGGCGTGTAGCCTTTGTCCGGCAGCTGTGCTCTTTTTGATTAGCCTTCTCCTTTCCCGATTGTCCTTTAACCTTTTCTTCATCGACGAATACTTTCTATCGAAGCAGACCTCTACTCCTTCTCTAGTTTCGTCGAGTTTTCTTGATACGTCCTCGTTTCGCTTAGGGTCTTTGTTCCCGTCCATTGTAGAAATATCGTATCGAACGTGCTCTTTCCAATCTTCTTGCACGATGCGCTCTGCAGGAACATCTCCTTCCTTTTTTTTTTTATCTCTAGGAAGCTACCCCGTACTTTTCTTCTTTCTGTGATGCCTCTTTCCACCCCCCCTTCCCTCCCTAGTATCCCTCTCATCCTGTCTCAATTCAACCCTTGGTGCGGGACCCTGGACCACCGCCCTTCTCCTTCTAATGAGTTTTTATGAACGCCGTACGATCCTTGCCGTTCAGACTTTAGACGTTACTGGAGGCCGAGCCTTTTTTTTTGTGTGGGTTGGTCGCCTGGGCCCTCCTAGCCAATAGAGGTCCGAACAACTCCCCTCTGTTGTAGTCGAGTCCTTCCTTTGCTTTTTCTATCTTAAGACCTAAGCAACGCGAATCCTCTTCTTTTCTCGGCATTCTGGTTTGAGATAGTTTCCGCCGTTCGTTCCGGTTTCTTTCGCACTTTCTCCTTTCTTGCTCCGCGTTTTTAGCGAGCAGGGCACTCCGCTTCTTTTTTCCAGTGGTCATTTCCTTTTTTGCTACAGCCTAGTAGTCATGCTGCGGTACTTTCCCTGTTTGGCCTCGTCAGCACCCCCATCCTCGATCCCGCGCCTCTTCTCGTTCTGCGCCTCCTCCGCCGTCCCTTGATTGTCCCCTTCCGCCGATGTAATACCTGGGCGTTCTTCTAAGCGGACCCTCCCGCCGCGATTCACTACTCCTATCCCCTCCCTTTTCTAGCAAATACTCCTTAGATGGCTCATGAACCCTAAGCCGGCTGCTGCCCTCTCTTCTCGATTTCCGAAAGGCATCCCCCGCCCTTTTATCTCGTTCATTGCCGGCTGACGCCGAGTGTCCGTCCCTGCTTGTTCTTTGGTGTGACACGCGACCCGCTAGTCGAGCCCATAATTATATGAGGACTGGGTGGGAGTGCCGCGTTAGCCCTCTGGCTCGCCGCCGAAAGCTTCCGATCCGAAGCGATGCACAACAGATCATTCGAGGTCGACTCCTTTTCATATTCGTCCGCTTGCCTTACCCCTGTCTCCCTTTTCCTGCAAGATCTTTTTCTTTCCCGAGTATTCACCTTGAGGTTCCTTTAGAGACCGCTATGTGCTCGTCCTTTCTTTAATTGATTTTTCTTTCCCATCTTTGCCGTGGGAGTCGAGGAGTGGTCCTTTTCCACTGCTTCGTGAAGGACGAAGGTAGGTACTTCTGTAGAATGATCTTTCATCCCTCTCCTAGTTTCTCTTGAGCAAAGCCCTTTTGCTCGAAGAGAAACAACGCTTCTGCTTCGCCTCGTGTATATTCCAGCACACTCACGGTGTTCGTAAAATCTTTGATTTGTCTTTTTTTGCGCGATCTATTCATCAGGATCTATTACGGGACGCCGACTTCCCTTTGGTAACCAGACTATACTCAAGTCTTTTCCTTCTTCCAGTTTTTAGATTGACTCCTCCTGTTAGATAGATGCGCTATGAAGGTTCCCCTCTCTCTCTCCTCTTCGTTGTGTCGTTCGATTGACCCTTTGTCTTAGTAAAGGACGCTCTCGCCTTTGTGACGCCTTTTATTTCGGCCGCACAGACCCAAAAACCACCGGTTAAGGGTGCCTCCAGGATACTCTCCGGAGCACTCCTCTCTTATACCCTTTCCTCCCTAGCACCACGCCTGTTCGTTCTATTACAGACCACGAGGGATGATGCATCTTGGGGACCCTACTTCATAAAGTTATGGGCGCCTTTTATCAGATAGTCGCATATAAGGCAGATCCCTCCTACATTTTCAATTCACGAATCTTGGCAAATGCGTCTTCCTCCCTGAACCCCAACGTGCCTGAGGAATTATTCCTAACTTCTTCCCTCACTTTTTATAGCCGTCCCCAGACTTAAGGAAACCGAGCTTCCTTCCTCTTCATTTTGGCTTCTTTCTCTCGAGTTACTATATCAGCGTATAATTTTCTCGACCTCGGTATTTGTGCCGTCCCAATGCTTATCCTTTTGAGAATTCGACGCGCTTTGTGCGGCTTCCTCTGTTTATCCCTCCCCCCCTTGTACTAGGCTCTCTGTTCATTTATTTTGTGTAGCTCCAACCAACCACCTCATATTGCGGCTTGCAGTTCGGAGCTGTCTCGTATCCCCGTCCCTTTCGGAATCTCTAATTCCTGGAGTCTTCCCGACATGTCCGTGTTCAGTTTCCACGAGTCTCTTGCTCTGCAAGGTTGGACCGCGAGGAGGATAACCTTTAGCGGATGGGGTGTTATTCTCATCTCCCGTTCCTCGAGCCTTATTACACGTGGATTGTGCCGTCTACGGAAAGCCCCGTCTGGACGGAGCAATCTAGTCGGTTCCGCGGGGGACTTTTTGTTTGATATAGCTCTTTGGCTTTCTTTATAGCCGAACCCCTGCCTACAGAATTGGGCGCCTCCAAGCTTAGGCTGAGCAATTACAAGTACCCACCTGGACAAAAATACGGCTCCCTCGCTTATGTCTAAGCGGCGGAGGCTTGCTGATGCGGTTAACTTGGATCTCCCGCACTTTTCTTGCCCTACTTCCTGCTTTTTTTGAAGTAAGAGCCGATCCTATTCGGTGTTGTTCTAAGCTGCCGTAACGCAACGAGCTTTATACTAACGTAAAGTGCTGGGCTGTCTGCACTTGAGTCTATCCCCGGCGACCCAAACAAGATCGTTTTTGCCGAACTTCGCAATTTTTCTTCCATTTAGGTATCGGTGAGTCCGCAGCTTGGCGTCCGAATTGCAACCTGAGTCGTCCTCCCTTTTTACTCCCCCTCCTACGGTTTCTTGTTCCCTACGGATGTGGAGGATAATCGGTCGTGTTTTTTTTTTTTTAACGCTTTAAGCTTGAAGTTGGGGTTTGGGGCGATCGACTCCATTCTTTTTCTACTCTAATCTATACTCCCTCTTCTCTAGTTATTGTTCATGACAGTAGTATCTTATCTCTCCTTTTTTAATCTTTCCGAGAAGATTTCTAACCTATTAGGGAAGCCCATACCCTTCCTATAAGCCTATCCATTGTCTCAATCGCACCTCTGCCTTCCCCCCTCTTATCTGAATAGTTGCCGATCTAGAGGCTTCTATTATGAACTGGAAATTCAATGGATAGGTTATTAGCGCAGTCATCTCCCTTCCCCTTTTCGGACCACTGTCCTCTTTTATTTCAATTTGATGGGCTTTTCAGTCTTGATTTATACCCATTTTCTTTTTGGTTGTAGAACTTTCCCAGCTTTTTTTTTTCTCATTGGAGGAAACTGGCTGAGTCCGAGTTGATAGAGGGGCGAATCGTTTCCTAATCTGTTTCATCTTCCCCCGAGGATAATGCGCCAGACTTTCCGCAGGGTCTGCCAATGAGAGACTCCTGTTGTTGTTCCCTCTTCTCTGATCTCCTTCGTTTTTTTTTTTCCAAGTCGACGCCCTTTTTCGATTTGGAATCGAGTTGATCATGTCCCTATTATTGAGGCGGACTCCCCCTGCTCTTTTCTCCTCTGATCCAGGTGGCAAAACTCTCTTCTCCTCGCGTCCTCCCCCTACTACGCAAAGCCTCCCCTTCCTAGTATCTCGATAGTCGGTGAGCGTTGCTATTTTACCGCTCTATGTTTTGAGGTTTTCCCGAATCAGTGTACGAGTAAGTATCCCCCTCCCTGTCAACCGCTTTTTCGCCCAATCGCCGCGCATCCCCCTAGGACTGCGAAGAGTTAGCAAGATCGAAGCGAAAACTCCCTTCATCTATGCTAGTAGATTCCTTCCCCCCCCCTCTACCTCTTATAATCAGAAGCATCGCCCCTACAAATCACCCTACTTTTTCGTCAATTTTCCTCATTGGACTTTTTCTTCCATCTTCGGATCCCCCTCCTTCCCCGATTTGCGAGAGTCGGCGTCAAAACTCCCCCCTGCGTGCTTTCCCCCCCCCCCCCCCGTGTTGTGGCTAGTACTCCTAACTCTCTGTCTTTTACCAATCATCCCTTTCCCCCTTTAGCGATATCGGTTAGATTGGTTGTAGAAGCCAACCCGATCATCGATTTTCTCGGCTCCTCGGCCTCTTTCACGCTCTGAGGGGGTTTACTTGCCTCTCCACTTACCGGCGCCCCCTCTGTACAAGGATGTGCCGGTCCAACGGTGGGTTTTTCAAGCCTTTCGATTGTCTATGGACTGAGCCTGCGCTGGTATTGCATTTTTATCTTCTTTGAGCCACCCCTGCTCCTGATCCCGTGCTCGCTATCGCTGGAGCCGCCTCGAATGGATCTTTTCCCAGCCGCCTGAGGTTCGAGCGCTGGCACGAGCGTCTTTCCCCCCCTTCACTATTTCGCCGACGGCCTTTCATTCCCCTGATCAAAGGATAGATTTCCCCTCTTCAAGTCCCTTAATGTTTTTTTTCCATGAAGGAGTATTCTTTTTTGAAAGGGCAGGCCAGCCATCTCCTTTTTTGCGGCGGACGCCCTCGGTAGTCATCTGTAATGTTTTGGTTTTTCCCCCTTCGTAAACTCGTTTCCCGCATCCCCTCTGACTCAACTTGTTCGTCTCCGTGCAAGATTTTGGACTTGAGCTCACCCGTCCAAGCCCCGAGATTTGAGAAGAGAAAATTATTGGAACTTGCAGATTTTTCCATCACTAGTAGAAACTTCCTCTTTTTGACTTTATCCATCTTATTCCGCCATTAGAGCTCCTCCACCCCTTATGATCAGTTACCCCCCCCCCCCCCCTCGTAAGTTTGAAGAGGGTTTTTTGCATCGACTTCGGAAATAGTATTTTGGGTTTCTCGGCAGTGGCCTTGGTAAGATTTAATTTGAATACTTATGTTCTGACTCATTAGAAGTCAGATACATGGTGTTTTTCTGCAGTAGTTAACTCTACTTAGTCCAACCCCACTCGATCCTTTTCTTGATATAGCACCTCACGTTTTCTTCGGCCCCATATTTCGGTATTTCCCTCTATAGCCGGCGCCA
>Ga0179593_1551535_pt1 | contig 18216 bp, 17 predicted proteins | sample CZODoug2_1_08_16_FD_185931 | JGI IMG/M metagenome (GOLD analysis project Ga0179593, IMG submission 185931) | Vadose zone soil fungal communities from Angelo Coast Range Reserve, California, USA - CZODoug2_1_08_16fungal (PacBio error correction) | ecosystem: Environmental > Terrestrial > Soil >... | reverse complement strand
GTGCAGTTCGGGGAACTATATGGATTTTAGTGAATGCGTGCGTTCTCTCCTTCCAGTCTCCCCCTTCGACCGCAACTTTCGTTAAGAGATGTCTACGGTATCCTGCCCCCAGAGAGTGACCTTCTAGGGGCTATTCCTCATCTAATCCCTTCTTCTCCCCCTGCACCGTCTGATCCCAGAGCGTGGGGCCTTTCGGAAGGCGGTCCACCTTTTTCGAAGGTGCCGTTTTCCCCTTCCTGTTCCCCTCCCCTTTTCTGGACCTTCGTCCTGGAGCGACGATCACCCACAGGGTCGAGCTTAGAATGTGGCGTCCCTTCGATCGGCCCCTCTACTTCAGGGAAGCCAACTATTCCTCTGCCTTTCCAAGATAGGAACGTTTTCCCAAACCCCCTCCCGTAGGCATGCTGCCCCCGTTCCACTTTTCGCCCATCGGCAACATGCTGTTTTTTTTTATAAGCAGCACCCTCCTTTTTTCTCTTGCCCCTCTATCATGCCCAGTCGACCTCGTCAACAACTGCCCCCGTTTTCTTGCAATCCCCTTCCTTTCCAATCTCGTATGCCTTCCCGAGATTGCCTTCCCTGCCTTACCCAATAGAAAAGACCGGAGGTCTGCCCTTGATAACGACCGAGCCGTGTCCTCTTCTTAGGTGTTCGCTTTCCCCCCCCTCTTTTTTAACCTTCCCTTGCACCACTAAGTGATCTTCCGACTTGCCATCTCCGTTGGGCGTTCTCCCACGGTCTTAAACCTCCCCCCTCTTCGCCCCCCAGGGCCCTGTTTTTCCCAAAGCTTCTTCCCCCTCCTCCCCTGTTTGGTCGAACAGGTTTTGTCCCTACTAGCTAGTGATCAGTACCCGCTGAGTTCCGCCAGCCTTGCGAGGTGTTTTTTATTTTTCCTTCCTCTCCGAGAGAACTTCATTTTTCCTAGCTAGTCCTTCACCGGCAATCCTTCTCATTGGCGACTCCCCCGCCCTTTATGCGCTGGAAAAACAACTTTTTTTTTCATACATACAGTGCCCGTTGCCCTTTGGCACAATTGCTAGGCGCGGCCTTTTTCCTGTCTTTCGCAATCCCCAGAGGCCCTGTCGAGTCCTCGTGACCTTTTTTTTTTTTCGTCTATAAATAAAATCATAACCCTTTTTTTACACTGTTCTTACCCCGTTTTTCCTTTTCTCGAATTGCCTCCCCTTCACGAGTTCGTGCCCTTTTTCTGAGTCTTTTTACTTCCCAACATATCTGTTGGATTTTCACAGAATACGGTTCGTTGTGCATTTGGTTTTTCGTTTGTGTTGGTTGTCTTTTTTTTTTTTCTTTTTATTGTTTTTTTTTTTATTTCCTTTTTTTTTTTTGACCTGTATTTACTCCCCTCACGCTCCTATTATTTAATGGACACAGGCACTAAAGGGTCGAAACTGCTTTATCTCTTTCGTGAGTCGTCTGGAGACCCCTTTTAATCGATCGTCAAACCCTTTTTAAACACCTTTCGACTCTAGACGACGGTTTTTCCCCGACCACCACCCAGCCTCGTCATTACACACTTCCCAGTATTAGTGATATATTCCCTCTCTATGAGTGTCCCCCTCTTTTCAGAGATGGAAACTTCTTTTGTAGAGTAAACCCCAGCGTACGTTGTTAGAGGGAAAGAGAACCTAGGCCTTCCTTTTGACGGAATATTCAATTGCACAGCTTCTTTTAGCTCGACATTTTAATCAACATCTGTCAAGAGAAATTGAGTCGTTCCCCCACATTTCCGAGCCTTTTCTGCCTGGAGGGGTCCCAACTTTCCTTCACGAGTTGAATTTGTTTTGATTTCTTTGAAGCGGTCATACGGTCGCCTTTGCGAATTTAAGGGGAGAGGCTCCTCTTTTCTTCCCCTTTTTCTTTCATTTCACCGCAGGTTTTGAACGCAGTTTCATGGATAGGCATGACTCTTAGATAGCCCGCTCCTTGCCCCCTGTAGCACATCTTTATAACTGGCGATCCCTTCGGGCCGGATTGAGATTCAAGGAGCGGCTTTACTATTTCAGCTCAGTTTAGGTCTTATTGCGTTCCTAGTCTATTTCCTTTACTTCTCGATATAACTGTTTTGCATGGAAACTGCCTTCCCCCACGGCTTTCCCGTCCAGGAACCTTTTATTCATTTGACCCTCTGACAAGAGAAAATTCTAATCTTCTGCGTGAGTGTCATACACCTCCTCCCTCTTTCACCCCCATCCACCTTTTGTGTTTGGAGCCTTTGAAATTTTTCCTTTGTAGCTTACTGCCCTTTTTCCCCCAAGACTGTCGTCCCCCATTCGAAGACTTTACTTTGCCCCCCCGTTTAGTTGAAAATTAACTTCCTGGCTGCAGAACTTTTTGAAACTTCCTCTTCCCTTTCCTTAGATTTCAATTCCTTTCTCAGGAAGTTTGATAAGACGTCTCGTTATTTCACATTTTTTAGGCTTACCTTCTTTCTTTTTTCACGCTCTCCCACAAGTTCAAAGGCGACCGTCACCTTGTGCTTTGTGACGGTCGTCTTTACAATCGCCGCTATGAGTCTTTTGCGGGATCTCTTTGGAACAAGTTGTGAAAAAGTCCCTTGGTATCCGACAACCTGGAAGAAGATGTTGCCTCCTGACCTTATTACGACATCCCCTTTTCCAGAGGCGCGGCGGCCTCGAGCAGTACTGATTTCCCCAGTTACTCAGATCTATGTAAAAATTGACGCACTTCTTTTCTGATGATTGATACGCCCTGGATCCCTCCTTTTTGTTCTCGGGGTTCCTCTGCATCTTTATGTTGCACAGAAAAACTGCGCAGCACTTCGTTTTTGATTGAATTGAGAAACCCTAGCCCGGCCCCCCTTTCCCCTTTCCCCTTTGCGGCGCCCGGATTCATTGCCGCCGCGCGACGGCTTGTTACTGACGGACAACGCTCACGCATTCCCCCTTTCGCATCCTGCACGATCAGTCTTTTGTCTTGTTTTTTCTCATACTACGCTGGCCAGTTGGACTCACGCCGATCTGTAAGAGATCCCTTAACCTTTGTCCCAGTTTTCTTCTGGCCACGGAAACTTCTGCCGGCTTTTCTGACGAACCCGTTTTCTCTGTTTCCACGAAAAGACGGCCATTTTCATTGTCGCATCTTCCCCACGGCTTAAGAGCCGTTATGCCGGGCTAGCGGGTTCTCGTGGCCGGCTTTTCCTCGAGATGGTGTGGTCTCCTCTCTCTGTGCACAAGGCGTTTTCGCCCCTGCACACAGATAATGAGTCGGCCTCTCCGGTCATTATCAGCCCTCGCGTTCGATGGTCAATAACGCTTTTTTCTTGGTGTACTCTGTTCAAACCGACTTCCCCCCCCCACCCCCACAAAATCACAAAATGGCTCCCGAAAGAATATAACCTTCCGAGTATTTTTCCACGATGCTGGTTGCTTTCAAGCGCTGAATTTCGTCGCCAACTCTTCTGGAGAAGGGCGACGTGCCTACCCCCCTTTACTTTGTAAACATCTTCTTAAAAAAAAGGGTTATTTTCCGGTGTATTTCCCCTCGGGTCCCCAGCCTTAATAGACAGAAGTCCTTCATGTATGCTCCTTTGCAACAGAATTTTCCCCATTTGCTCCCATTGTACATGGAAACCCCCGTTTCGATGGGGTTCCTTCCTGATCTTTGTCTTTTTACAAGAAAGCCCTTAGTGTTCGAATGAAGTTTTAGGTTGAGGCCCCCCCCCAACTCAATTCTTCTCAGCCTTCCTTGTCTATTTCTATCGGCGCTCTGCCTAAATTTAGCACTCTAGCCCTCCTGAAGGATTTTGTCTTTCCCAAACCGTCCGTCTTCTGATTGCCCTTTGTCGTGAAACGGACCTGTTCGCCCCCCCCACGATACACTGCGTTGTTTTTCCGAATTGTTTTTCCTTGCTCCTTCTGGCCTGGGGTGGTTGGCTGCATCTTGTTCCTGAATAAGGGTCCCACGGGGCCAACTGATAGTAAAGATTTTTCTCCCCTTGTATCCTTTCTGATTCGTCAAGGCACCTCGCATGATTTAACTCTAAGTTAGCGATTTATCCGGTCAGTCTGGCAAAGCTTCGTTTTTTTTTTAAAGGAGTTTTTGACCTCCTCTGCGGAGATGGCTCGAGCTGTCCCTCTGAGGGGGCTTTGATTCCTAATACCTGGTTTAAGTGCTATTCCCGCTTTTAGATTGTTTCCTCTGAGGCGAGAAAGCTTTGAGTGGGCGTACGAACGTCTTTTTTGACAGGAGAATTTCTGACCTGTTCGATACAGAATAATGTTGCGGTTTTCAGAGTTATTAAGTCCTCTCCCTTTTTGCTCCCGAATATTCAAGTTCGAAATCGATGCGACCTGCTCGATTAGAAGAAAATTTGTTCCCCTATAAAGAAGTTTCCTCCCTTCAGAAAGCGCTAAGAAAGAATTTTTTTCTACACATGCCGAAATTCTCACTCTCAAAGAGACCCCTGTTGAAAAACCCATGACGACGCCGACTATGAGAAGAGGGTTCTCATACTTCCTCCTCGGAGCCTTGTAGGCGCCTTAGAAGAGATACAGTCTCGATGAGTCGTTTTTTTTCAATAGCACGTACCTCCAGAACACTAAAGGCTCGAGCAGTGAGCCCTCCCTCGACTGAGACCACCCGATATTCTTTTAATCCCTACTTTTTTTCTTTTTCTACCGGTCCATTCGGCCCAGCTTTCCCTAATTTTGGCTCCTATCTGGAGTGAGCGAATAAGTCGGTTATGTTCACGGTCACGAAACCCTCCTCGATCTCTTTCAAGCCCACCGACACGTTTATCTTCCCTAAGCCTTTCCTTGTGCTATGGGCCATCCCCCCGCCGTTGACCTTTGTGATTTGTCTTTTTTCTTCGGGAACTTTTCGTGTTGGTTCGAAATCGGAGGGAGAGGTAGGGCTGAAAGAGGATGGTCCGGGAAACCCTCTTTTCTGTAGTAGAGAGCCGGTGTTTTTTTTTTTTTGTTTTGTTGTTTTTGCTCTCTTGAAGGCGAGGTAGTCCCCCATGGCCATGGAGTGATCCCAGAGTTCGGCTCGGTTTATTCAAGTGGTCGCAAAAAAGGAGCTGCGACCCGCCCGCAGGTAATTTCAAAATTTCCAAGAGCCCCGAGGGGATTTGGGCTCGAAAACCTAATCCTGCACATCTTAATTCGCACTTCCCCCAAGACGTTGTATAGTACTCCCCGCATATGTTACTTAGAAGGCGCATCGACAGAACTTTCACTCGTTTACCCTCGTCAAAGGGCCCCCCACCACCACCCCCCCACCTTTCCTTCCCATCCCTTTCCCCTCGTTCATCTGCCCCATCGTTGCTTTCCCCTTTTTGTGAACTCCTGGGCGTTCATGTGTTTCCCTTGCTGGTTTTACCAATTACAAGGCAAACCCCCTAATTTAGAACGATCCCCTTCGAAGTGTTCCGGCCCTCGGTCTCTGTCACACGAGAGTGCCACACATGGGACAGTTCCTCAGTAACCATGCTTTGAGATTGTACCTTTCAGAAGGGAGGACCGTCCCCCTCTTCGTTTTTTTCTGTTGATAAGGATTCTGTTCCGATCTTTGCCTCAAGATTAAATCAATTCCAATCGGCTAGCGGTTGCGCGGCCCGGCGAAAGCCTGTGAATTCAGTCTCCGCAGCTGGTAATTATCAGGTGACCCCCCCAGACATTCACTTTGGATTTCGTCGACCTTCGAACTCTGTGATATCGTTGATCAGGCGTGACTCGTTTTCAATCCACATCCCCTTTTACTGCCCATCTGCACATTCCTTTCTGATCCCGTCCGGGCCGCTGGGGCGTTCCTGCGGATAGTGATCCCAGGTACCTATCCGCAACTACTTGTGTACCTTCTTATTAACTCGCCCTCACTCGTACCCCTGTCATCGTTCGAACGTGCAAGGCCCCTAGCATCTCCCTCCGACGAAAGATATGACTCTTTCTTTCTTTTTGGACATTTGGTTCCTTGATTCGTTGGTTGAGTTTTTAGGTTTCAAGTAACCCGACAAGGCGACCCTCTCTTACCCGTCCCCCCCTCATTTTTTCCACCATCGGCGAACCCTTTGTGTCCGTAGTGAGATAGTCGAGGAGGCAGAAGGTCCCCCCCCCAGCTGTTCAACCCCTGGCTAAGTCAGCTTGTTGAAGAGGAGACCCAGTATCCTCCCTAAGTTTCCCCCTCAAAGTCCTTTGAGTAGAATTTCCTCTGAAACGCTGCGATAACCAGTTACTTTGCCCCTGCGAGCGCACATTCCCCCCTCATTACGTTGTTTAGCTGGAAATCCATGGAAGGCGAATTCAGTCGCTTGTAAGATTCCGGGCTCCTCTAGTACTCGCCCCATTTTTCCCTTTTTTCCCTTCCGATTCCATTGAGGCGCAAAAAATATTCACCTTGAACGGTCGGTCGGAAGGGCAATCTCGTTGAAGAGTGATTTTCTTCTTCCCAGATTCCTTTTTCTGTGTGAGACTGCAACTTCCTTGGTTCTAGCTCTACCCTATCTGCTTTTTTTACCGTTTGAGAAAGACCTTCGTTCCACAAGCACTCCTCTTCGATCGTTTCTTTATGCTGAGACCGGATCCCCCTTAAAATTTCCCCCGTAAAGTCCCGTAGCGCTTGACCTCCATTGTCTGCTTCTCCGAACCTTGATCGCGAGAAAAGGGCCGTCCCCGAAAAGGGGATTACCCTTTTTTTTAGTACCGGTCCCTCCCTGTCCCCGTTGCCCCCCCCGTCGATCCCGCGACCCATTCTCATCAGCAAGTACCCTACACGTTCACCCATCCACTTTGCGTCGCTTGCCCTGCTTTTGTCGGAGCCGACTCTTAAACGCCTGGTAGTCCCACATGTTAGTCCTGCACGCCCGGCCTTCCTTACCCTGGTCTGAAGTGTCCATTCATTCCGGGGTCCGCCCGGAAACTCCGTATCACCTTCCACTTCCTCACCTCCGAGACAGTCGGCGCATTTCTCTTACATGTGGGACTCCCATTTTAGCAGGCTGCGCTCGAACCATGGACTCCGTACGCGACCCCCCCTTTTTGCTTCGATTTTTTCCCCGAACAAAGGGCGAGATATGGCGAAGGGGCCTCAGACCTAGGGACCCCCATGGCGTAAAAATTGTTTGGAAAGCCCCACAAAGGCCGATGTTTACTCCTCTGAGAGAGGACGTTTTTTTTTCTCTTCTAGCTACCCGGCAAGTCGAGTCCCCTGATCGACAATAAATATTGATGAATCTCAATTATCCTGGTGCCAACCCTTTATCCTCCTTTTCTTCCTTTCCCCATGATCGCCTGGATTTCTAGTGGTCCATAACCCGATGTTCCCCTTTTCACGTCAATCGTCCTACACCAATATGCGTTTAGCAGCGGCTCCTTTTCCTTATGGGATTGTCGAACATCTTGAAGGACCAAAAGCTGCGGTCCGAGGTCTTCCTCCCTTGTTTCACGTTCCCCTTTCTTTTCAGAAGGACACCGTAAATATGCCCAGATCCCCAGTATGCGATCCCGGTTAAAGATTGTTTTTTTTTTCTTCAATCTCGTCTAATTTTTAGCTCGCCTCTTCGTGAGGAACCCCAGGAATCCCAGTCATGCTAAGCCCTGAGTTAATGGCGACCACGAACCGTGCCGGCGAAAAAACCCGTTCCGTCTTTTTCCCCTAAAAGAGCCCAGGCCCAAATGGGGCCTCGAGACGGCTGGTCCATATATGTGCCAGGCTCTAGCAACTTTAAGCCTTTTCTTGGCGAGACGGCGTTAGGCGGAGTGGTTTTTTGGAATGAGCGCGTTAAACGTTGGTTTAATTGGTGGAAAAGTTCTACTTGGTGTAAATTGAGTCGGGGCAGTGCAGCACTCTCCAACCCGATATATCTTTATACTTTTTGATTTACTTAGGTTGCCTTATCTCATAATGTAGTGGTTGTCGACAGTGTTACAAAACGTCCGTAAAAAAAACAACCCCCCCCCCCCGAAAATCACATTGGCCAGTCTCTCCCTCCAGCACCGCCTTCATTGAGATCTCCCCTTGTTGGATATGAAAGCGAGTCTTCGTAACACTTTTGGACATATGAACGTCTTTACTGGTACCCTCCCCCCCGAGATTGTACACACAAAGGTCCCCCAAACTTTGTTAACTCGGCTGTTTCGGAAGGAGGTTCATCCCGTAGTAAATCATCTGGCCCAATGGTATGCATACAACGACTTTCATGTTTTCCTTTTGGCAGTCTCCTGTCCATTTAAACCAACTTTTAGATGGATGGCCTTACAAAGATATTTGTCTAAAGTCTTAGCGCACATCGCCGTGCAGTCTGGCGTTAAACATTCCCCAAAGCGGAACTCCTGTCTGACCTGGCGTCTTTATGTAATGCCCACTTTCTACCCTTTTATCTTTTAATCTTAGTCTTTGTCTCCCCCATAGATCTTCTGGGATACTTACGAGAGGGCACCCCTCCCCCTCACTTCCCCTTTCCGTGCCTCCCCTACTGGTTCATGGCACTTGTCGTTCCTTAATTCCCCCAGATGGTTTCCATGCCGACGTGGGCTACCCCTCCCAGTCCTTTTCCCTTTCTCCACATGAGTGTTCTCTTGCCTTTTCCGTGGAGGATTGCCGTCAAACCTAGCTTCGTCTTTCATGCGAATAGCGCAACTTTTCTCTTGTCCTCTTGTTTTTTTCCCCCCCAATTTCGTTGCGATGGTTGTACCCGGAGGTTTCCCTATACTGCGATCGATTCCTGCGGGGTTTTTAGTGACCTCTTCCTGAAGAAAACTACCAGGATGGTTTTACGTGCATCCTGAAGATTGTCTGCATATATTTATCCAACTCCCCTCTGTTTTTACCTTTCGTATAACAGCAATGTTTCCCCCCTTCTCCTGTAGTTCTATGGTATCCCAGGCTCCTCGTGTGGCGTCTTTGAACCAGCTTATTACCGGCGGAACTTTGTACAATTCCCTCTTGCCCCTTTAGTTAAAATTGGACCCCCCAGTCGCTCCGTCCCAGCCCGCTGTGCCGAGTTCCTCGTCCCCTCCCCCCCTAAGTGCTAGTTACATTCAACCTTCGCCCTGTTGCCGCAATTCCGCCCTTCGCACCCTTCATCACTGGGCATCATACCTGAAGTGCTTCCCCTCCCTATATGGGCGCGTTTTAGCCGAAGCCTCTTTTATCCCCTCTTGCTATCTAGTCCCGTATACGTCGGCGCCGACGATCCAAGATTCTTCTTGAGGTCTTATCTTTTTTTCCCTCTAGTCGACCTTTGATCTTGAGCCCCCCCTCCGGTTCAATCAGATTTCACCACGGCCATTTTCCCCCCCTCACTCATAAGTTTTTGTTGTTGAGAGAGATTTTCCTTTTTTCTTTGCTGATGCGACGCTGGTGTATATAAGTTTGTCTCTTACTTGCGCCTCGAAGACGCTCTCTGCCCGAATGGATCTTTCTGACGACGTCCTTTCTGCCCTCAGCCCGAGTCCCGAAGGAGGCTAGGTTCTCCCCTCTGAACGGGGGGAACTTTGACTCTGATGTGCCACTGGTGGCCTGCATTTTTTTTTTGGCCCCGGAAACTTTGTGTGGGAGACAGCGTGCGTGCCTCGTTGCCGTGGTCTGTTGAGCATTGGCAACATCTTTAGCGATCTTCTGGCGCTTGACAATGTCTCGGTCCCGGAGTTGCGTCAATTTTCCTTTAACCCTATACCCGTTTCCGTCGGGCAAGCTATACGTGCGACCCTGCACCCCTTTCTTCCGCCAGGTCGTCCTTGCAACCTTCCCCCTTTGGTTTTTCCCTTCCCCGCTAAGTGCTCCTCCTCCCAATCGGCCACAAGCCTCCTCGTCAAATCACCCCCCCGAGGTCTCGAGTACTTTTTTCCCCTTCGCAGCTGGACTCGGGTGGGTTTGGTTTTGGGTTGTTCTACCGCGATTTGATGTAAAAATAGCCACTTACAGGGCTTCCATTACTTTCGCTCCTGTTACATCTCCGTAGTAGGTGTCATTCTTCCGAAGGCACAACCGTGCAAATCTTGTTCTAGACGAAGATGCCCACTTTCTCGACGTGTTTTGGACCATTAGTTATCCCTTCCCCCCTTTTGAGTTAACACCCAGGCCCTGAAAGGGAGACAGGACCCCCGGCTTTCACGCTAGGTAAACAGGGTTTGCCGCAAGAGCTCGTGATATCCCGAGGTCCTTCTGGTTTTCCAGCCGGCCCCTTTCCGGTAGATCGAGGGTTTAGGTCAGACACGCCTCGCGCTAGACACGAGACGGCAGGACTGGCCGCTTCCCTCCCCTTCAAGCGTTGACAAGACATCCCTCCTCTTGGAGCGCCGAACGTCTGGCAAACATATCGTGCACCAGCTCTCCAGCGCTCCCCTTTTCCATATGAACTTCTTACATGACCCCATCGGCAGTCGTGATGAGCATACCGAAGTTTCCTTTGTGATAGTGTTCCCAGATTTCCCCCATCCATCTCAACCCCTTTTGTGTAAATTTTGCTGTATTCAATTTCCTTTTTCTCGGCCCATAGTAACCCTATATAAAATGAAAGTCCCACTAAGTCACTTTTATGGAGGCCATCAATTGTTCTCTATCCTGCCATTTTTGGTTTTGATTCGTTTGTTTGTACGTCTTTAACAAAAGGCACGCCTCCCCCACCTTGCGACCGAACCCCTTCTAGACAATGCCATGATTAGGACCGGTTGAGCCCCTCTGGGGCCTACCTCAAAACACGTAAAACAGGGCCTAGGACTAAGTTTAACTCCTTTTTCAAACCCCGCTCTTAATCCGTAATTTCCGACCCCAGTAATTATGTCCTGTTGCTAGTAGCCGTACCTTTTTCTTTATCCAGAGTGGGACATCTAACCGGTTCCGCTATTGTTCCGGCTTATGACTGGTTTTTTCGCCCGGGCACTGACCTTTTTTTTCAGCATTGCGCTCTGGCCCTTATCCCTTGCGTTCCTGATCGTCTGTTGAGGATTATAAAAGATTTGCTAGAGATTAATTTGACACAAACACATTTGAACTTTTCTATCGCTTTCGGAGTCAGGGCCGGTGAGGTTCCTTTTATCATAGTATTCCGTTTCTCGAGTAGTCTGGAGCCAAGACCTCCAAAGTGGGCGTTCCATCCTCCACTCCCTCGCCCCTCCCTCCTTGTTTTGCGACTCAGATTGGGATGAACTAGGCAGAAGTCTCCTTAACCGCCTCCTTTTCTTGTAGAAAGCTCCCCCCCGCCTCCATTTTCTACTAATTACCCTTCTTGAATCGAAGTTTTCCCAGTATGAAATACCTTCTTTTTTATGGCGTCTTGCGAAGTCAGAAATCTCTTCTCCACTCTTCGTCGGCAGACGACGGAACCAGCGGTTCACGGCTGGTGCATGGCCTTAGCCTAATGTGCTCCCCCCTTTAAAAGTATCCCCCCCACACCCCCTGACTTTTTTTTTTAACCCTTCCTTCTTTTTTTTTCTCGTCTTCAAGACCCCCTCGACCGTAACAATCCCCCTGTGGCGTGTCGTTCCTCTTTTCCTTTGTGTGAGCGTCGCGGATCTTATAAACGCCTTTCCTCCCCACCATGTTTAACGGCCTAATTCCAACCAGTTCTTTTTTAACAATACCCGTGTGAGTTCAGCGACCCAACTCTCATCAGGTCACCTTTTCAAAGAAACCCCTACTTTTTTCCCCCGGCTTGTCTTCTATTGGATGACCGGCGCCCCCGGATTCGTCGCTCTCCCAAAAAGCAGTACGGCCTCGACCTCCGATGGGTTCTCCGGTCTTGGTATTTTTTTGATCTGAGATAGCGTACTGCCTTTTCACGTGCCCCTTTACTGGGGATACGCCCCAACAAGCCGATTCCTAACCTCTTTGATGAGTCCTTTTTCTCGAAGACTTCCAGGGTCCGTGGTCGTCTTGCACTCAGCATATTTTCAATTGATTCAACTCTTTTTTTAACAAATTTTTTTCGATTCAAGCATCCCTGTCTGAAGTGATCGCCCCCCCGACATGTTCTAACATGATCTGCCCATTCCTCTTCGTATAGCATATTTCTTATGGTCCCCCCTTTCCTTTTCTGTTTAATGAAGGGCATGTTGTCTACAATCTTTCTTAGGCCAACTGGAAGTCATTTGAGATGCTAACAACTGTATCTACTGCGACATGCCTGGCGAAGAATTCACCATTTGCCCTCGTCCCAAAGATTTTCCCGCCTCCCCTTCGATCCTAGGAAATAGCATTTTTTTTTTCTCCCCAGATCTCGCATTTCCCACTCTTTTTGTACTCCGCCCCGGAAATCTATCCCTCGGGCAGAAGTTCGGAAGAGCATTGTCTGCAGACGGAGCAAACCTTTATCGTGTATTGTTCCGACAATCGGACACAGGAACTTTTCAGACCTTTTTATCAGTCTGTGTCCCTTCTGCTTTCAGACTTGGCCCTTCGCACTCGACGGTGACCTTGGCGACTTCCCGTCCTCGAGCTGGTTCTCTCGGCGCCGTTTACAAACGTGTCTCTCCCATTCCCGTGCACCCGTCCCTTTTTGACTTAGCGGTTTTCTTTAGCGAGCTCACGATTCCGAAATCTTTTTAGAAGAGATTTGCCTATTTTAGCTTCGTCGCCTGGCGGTTCCATTGTGTACTTTCTCAAACCCCTCCCACACCCACACGTCCCTTCACTCAACTGCAAATTCGCTGAAACTCTTCCTTTATTCTCCCAGAGTTCTTTGGAGCTTAAAAGGAGTCCTGCAACTTCCCCCTCGAACTGCTGACGAGTATCTTTCCGAACACGTTCGAGTGTACTTCCTTGTACACCAAAGGGATGCGATTGGGGATAGGGACTCCTTCTTTCCTCACCTTCTCCCCCGCCCTGCACCCGCAAGACGCACGCCCCCTTGAAGCTTTGTGCCAGGCCGTATAATTGTGGATGGAGAAAACATTCGGCCGTTGTATCTCCACCCCTTGTTCCCAGCCCCCCCAGCGATGTCCCCCTCGTGAATGTAGCGGTTCAAACTGGATTCAATTTCCGGTTCTTCAAGGGAGTTCTAGTCTCGTGAGCGCCCCTGCCCTAAAACCTCCGTCAGGTAAGGTGCCGGCTGTCTCAACAAGGCTAGACCTTTTGATGCGGACTTTGAGGCACGACCTGTCTACCCCAAAATACCCGCGTCTGGCATGTTCACGTAGTCCCTGTTTCAATGTCCACCTCCGGGCCGATTCCCCCTCTTTTTTGAGCACGTCTTTAATCAGTTTTCTACCCCTGTGTATCTTGAACCAGTGTAGCATTGCTGTCTCCCGACACTCGCCGTTATCTTTTTTTCTCCTGTCGCAACCCTTCCTAAGCCCCCCTTGGCTTGTCCGGCTTTCCCGCATTCCTTGCGCGCCATCCTCCTCTCACATCGCGGGGAGTCCTAGTTGCCCGCTACCTTTTTGAGACTTTTTTTCAATTGAAGGTGGTTGTGTCCCTATATTCGCAACTTCCCCTTGTTTCCCCCCCCCCTTTTTCTCCCCCCGAACAACCCTCCCCCCGGGGTTCGCCCGGCGTTTTCCTAATAGCGCTCGTCTATGGAGCGTGCTCTTTATGGACCGCTAGGGTCTCAATCCCGACACTCTCCCTGTTTTTTCTATCGAAAGGTTTTTTTTTCCCCCCAAGCGCCCACAGTCTCGTCCGATCTCTTGTGCATCTCGAGCAGTTCACGCCGAATTCCTTTTTTATTGACCACGTTTTCGACCAATTTCCGCCCCCAAGTCTGGCATAGGATTTCGACTCCCCGCCGTCTATGAGGCGACGGTTCTCCTTTCCTCCCTGAGCCAAGTTTTTTCTCTCCAGTTCTTCCTTCTTTTGAGCCTCTCTCAAATAGGTTCGGACAGAGGTTTGAGCATCCGCAGTTCCAGGCTCTGTTCAACCTCTGAATTGACCAACTTCCATCTTTTAATAAATTGTTGTTTAGAGAGATGCTGTTTTCCCCCCCATTAGAGTCATTACCTTCTTGGGCTCCGTTTGGTGAGCGATTCATTAGGACTCTACTAAGTCTCCGGTTTCCACCCCCCCCTCTTTCGGATCAGTCAAAGTTATAATGCTCTCGTGCATAGAATTAGGCTTGATGACCAGCGTCCCCCCCCCTCTCCTAAGTCGGCCGTTTTACTATGATGTCCCCAGTGCTGGTTGAATACCCCCCCCCCCCCGTATTCTTTTTTTTTATTTTCTTTCTTTGTGTGTGCTTGCCCCTTCCAGGTCGAAACTTATTGAAAGGTTCGACTGCGTAACGCGGCGGAGCCGGCCCGTAGTAGAGCGCCTCCTCCCGGTCTCCTTGCATGAGGCGGCACCTGTCGATCGTTTTTATTGGACAGGCTCGACTTTTTACGGCAAGCCTTGCACACCTCACTGAGCTTGCCCCACCTAGGAAGGCACGGCATCTGAGGATACACCTCCCGCGGGTACTTGGATCTACTATATCCCCCAAAGCCTATCGCAATTTTAGCTTCAAAAAAAGCGTTAGGGCCGTCTCGTCCATAACGCAAGCTGGCCTGAAGCCACTCTCCCTCGATGTTACCGACTGTTTAAACAATCTGACAGGGCTGTCCATCCCTCAAGGTCCCCCCCGGCGATCAATGACACGCACGGCGGAGGTGTTTCCTGCAAATATCGCCCACTGACCCCCGTGTTATATCGTCCGAGCATAGACTGGTTGCTCCCCAGGTCGGAACCACGGCGTGTCCACCCCCACGTCCAAAAACCGGGTTTAAATACACACTTTTTTCTCCGCTGGTCTAGGTAACATTTCTTTGCAATAGCTTTAGTGACGCACTATCTGATTCTGGGGGAGGCCCCCGCCGGACAGAATTCCTTTTTCCCCGCGGAGTTTTGCAGGTTGCAGGGCGTTTCCGTAACTAGCCGGAAGTCCGTCCTCGCCCCCTGTGACTTCTACTTTCCCCAGTTTCCCCCCCGCTGCAGGGCTTGGTACTCTAGATAAGGTAGATGGGAAACCTCTAGGGCAATAGTCCCCCCCCCATCAGAGTTTCCCTCGCATAACGTGCCAACCGCGTCACCAATTGTTTCTGCAATCACAAGTTACGATGGAGGGAAACGACTTTATTAAGACGAGCCTTTATCCCCCCCAAAATCAAACCAGTTTTGCTAAGGCTTTTTATTCCCACCCAGCAGTGTTCGAATAATTGCTCGTTTCCTCGTTTCTGCCAAGGTTTCTTTCCTACACCTCCCCCTTCCTTTTTTTAGCTAATTCAATGTTCATCGGTCTTCGAGAACGTGTTTTGGTCTTTGATTTTCCGTGGTGGTTGTCCTTAGGTTGGCCACGTTCCCCCCCAGACCCCAGACAAGCGACTGATATTCCGATTACCAACGCAACCTAGCCACTTCTTTGCTCAATCGTTACGAGATTTAGGATTATATTACGTCTATCTACCACAGTATTTCCCAAACTTCTCATATCTACGACGGTTCGACTCTTGACCCACACCCCAGCTCGCGTCCGCAGCCCTTTATTACACTGCTGCGTTGCCTTAACTTATTACATTACTTTTTTTTGCCCTTTTTTGCAACAGTTCCTGGCCAGCTCTTTTACGGTCACGAATTCTATTTTACGGGCACACAAGTCACGGACTGTCCCTGCAGCCGGACCCGGAGAAATGCCCGCCCCCCTTTAGTATCAGCATTCGGCATCTAATAGTTTTTTTTCCCAGATCATTGATGAGAAAACAAACTCCATTACTCAATGGATCTTCCTTTCCTGGCTGAAGTTCCCCTATTTTCCTTTTCCGAGTTGCCTTGTCTTCCGGTAGCTGTCAGATGTTAGCCCCCTTTTTTCCCTAATTATTTAACTTTGAAATAAAGCTTCGTACCCCGTGCCACTTCTTCATTGTGCCTGAAATCTGATTTTGTCAATCGTCGCCCCCTCGATCCGATCCTTACCTCTTAGAACATAGGCTTCCTTTCTCCACCAGTGTGAAGTTTACTTCTTGAATTCACGTTCCTCTCCCTTAGGCTCTTTCCATTTACAGACCCAAGGGCATCGCGGAGAGGGACTCTCAGCAGGCTCCCCCCAACTGATTGTCTATCTTACTGTGCTTCCTTCAGTCGTCTCCCCCCAGAATTCATCTTAGGCCCTCCAATCCAATATCTTCTTCCCCACCCCAACCGGTGTTTGCGTAGGAGCCTCATGCTTGTGAGGACCCCCCCCCCGGGCCCAGCCTGTCGTCCCTTCTAAGAATGTCTTCGCCAAGTCGGCTTCGGATTATACTTCCCTGGTTCCACGCCCATTTTCCAAAACTGCGCTATGTTGGCCGTCAGAAGACCCGTCCCATCCTTTTTCAGGGGAACGGCATCCTCTGTGGGCTTTAACAGTTTTAAGACTGACTTTCGCTCTGACCCCAAGCCCCCCCCATTCCCTACTACAGAAGAAACTTTGATGGGTTGATTTTTTTTTTTGTTATTTCGCCGACGCGATGAGAATTTCTCGGGATTATTACACCTTTTGGGGCCCCGTTCCCCCCTTGCCGAACCCTTTATTAAGCCATTGGTGTGCGGCCGTGATCTTTCCTTTTCCGGCAAGTTGCTCGGAGCAAGATCCTACTGATTTTTGAAAATCCAGATCTTTGACTTTTTTAACCTCAAGGACCTGCTTTTCCTTGAATGCCCTGGCGCTCTTCTTTGTACAGCATATGGAAGTTGAGCCCTTTCATATTTCGCTATGTGCAGCCCTTTTCTTTTTCAACTTGCTGCTGGAGATATGTCGAACCCAGTGGAGACCACTCCCGCACTTCCCTTCGCGTGCTCAATCGTCTTCCTCCCCTTCCTCGGACGATCCCCCTTGTCACGACTGTTAGTATTTTCCCTCTGCGCCCGGACAGTTCTTTTACCCGGATTGCGCCTCAATGATTTTTCGGCAAATACGCCTTGTTTTTATTGCGACTTCTGCGGACTAAGTCACAGAGAGGGACAGTTCTACCGCTCGCGCATGAATAGGATTGCCCGGCCGACCCAGTCCTCCTTTGGTGTGACGAATCCTTAGGAACTGTTCTCATCTTTGTACCCCAGCGCTTGACGCAGGTTTACCTTTCCCCCGGTTACTTGGGGCGATGTCTGTTAATCCGATGGATGGTTGTTGTATCCTTTTCTTTGCCGTCAACAGTTACTGATGTACAGACCCCCTTTTTTGACTGACGGCTCCTTGCCTAGATACCGACCGGAGATGTTCCCTTCCTCTGTGATTCCGTCAATCAGATCTGTCCCCTTTTTCGGTTCGTGGGGATTTTCAACCTTGTTCTCCACCAGTCGTTTCCGGCGTCACACACCCACCGTGACAACTACCAAACTGTCCACTTCCTAGACAACTCAGATTTATCTGAGCTGGGAGCTGTTGCGTCCTGACACGTTACAAGATTGGGACTTCGACAGGACGACCGTCGGTCTTTCGAAACATGCTCTTTTTAAGCCCGCCGGTACCCCACAATGGTTAGCATCTTGGAAGGGTGAGTCAATAGGAGTTTTTTAATATCGTACGTCAGAACCAGTCGATTGACAGCTGGATGCCCCAGCACATTTTCTTTCTTAATGTCACTTCACTTGTGCAAGATGGCCCCCCACCTTTTTCTAGTGGAGATATAGTGCTTATGAAACGATAGTTTTTTTTCCCAGAACATCCCCTTCTAGCAAAAGAGTTCCGTAGGATTGACGGCCTTTCTCCCTCGAGGGAATGCCTCCACACCCGTTTTTTTTTTTTTTTTTTTTGTTGTTGGTTTTTTTTTTTTTTGTTTTTTTTTTTTTCCTTTTTTTTTCGTGTTGTTGTGGTTTGTGAATTTTTGAGTAGTTCTCTCGCGTGACGCTTCCCCCACCTTCTCGCAGTTCCTAGTTGGACGGATGGTTTGAACGGAAAGTCCCTTTCTTTTACTAAGATAGATGGAACTTCAAATGTCATCACCCCTCTCCCAGCGTCACTCGGTAATGTAATGTCCTTTCCCTGGGTGTTTACGGACGATTTCTTCTCCCGCCCCTTTTTTTTTAAGTTAGCGCCCACGTCGTATCATGCGGTTTTTTTTTCCCCCGTAATTGCTGTTAGGATTTTAATGGTAACCTCGGCGTAGAGTTTCGGAGGAGCTAACACTTCCTTTCGCCACCCGCCTTTTTCGATGGTGATTGTACAAGGTTTTCGATGGCCCCGTCTCAGATAGTATTGGGTTTGTTTTAGTGACTGATAAATACTTTTTTTGGTTGCTCTTCTCTGTGGTCATGATTATTGATGCGAGCAAACTTAGTTTTCTGGGTATACGC
>Ga0179593_1366205_pt1 | contig 18216 bp, 29 predicted proteins | sample CZODoug2_1_08_16_FD_185931 | JGI IMG/M metagenome (GOLD analysis project Ga0179593, IMG submission 185931) | Vadose zone soil fungal communities from Angelo Coast Range Reserve, California, USA - CZODoug2_1_08_16fungal (PacBio error correction) | ecosystem: Environmental > Terrestrial > Soil >... | reverse complement strand
GAATTAAATTGTTCCTTTCTTTTTCTCCCCTGCTTTTTTGTCTATCTTTTTTCTTTTCCTTTCCCCGAGGTTGCTTTCCAACCCGCTTCCATCGTCATTTTGAACAGTGTTTCCCCCAATTTTTTTTTCTTGTACTGACCTTTGCTGTTGGACCTCACCTTTTTTTCCGGCCCGAAAGCCCCTTTCATGGGCCTGCTCTTTTTCCCCTTCTTTTTAGGCCGATTGATCCCCGTTTTCCCCTCACTCCAGGGGTTTATATTCCTTCCACCCCCTGACCCTCCCTTTGGCCATCCCACGGGTTGGCGCTCGGATTCGTACTTAAAAACAACTTCCGGCCCATTTATCTGCCTGGGGGTCCGTTTTCAAAAGGTCCATTTTCTGCTATCGCTGCCTTTCCCCTTCCCTTCCCCCTTCTTGTCGTCCAATTTAGCATTGGTCTCAACCGGGTCCGCGGTCTCACCTCGTCCACTCTTTTTTTATTGTTGCAGACATGCTTTCGGACAGTTCCCCTCCCCCCTCTCCCCCCGTCAACGATCGACTTTCTCTGGGAACTGTTTTTTTGCTTCCCCCTTTCCCCTTTTCCCTGCTGCAACGGTCCCTCAATTCAACCCCGGCGCCGCCCGTTTCTTACTTTTCAACTTGGATACGCCCAGCAGATTGCACTTGTGCGCTATGTACCCCTTTCCGCGCCCCTCTTGTTTTTCTCGGTTCGCCCTGTTTTCTCCAGTGATGTTTTGTCCGATGTTTGTCTGTGAGTTCGCCATCTTCCGCCGTGGATAGGTGAGTGGTGTCCTCCCTTTTTCCCGTTTGAGGCCTCTGAGTGGAAATTGTTCCCTTTTTTTTTTTTTGTCCCAACTTCGCCACTCGGCGTGCTTTACTTTTCCTCGGAATTTTCACCCCTAATGCTGGGCCAGCTTGTCAAAAAGTCTTCCTCCCGTCTTTTACATTGGTCGTTTAATTCGTTTTACCCCCCTTTGATTTTCTTTTCACACCTTCCACCCCCCTTTTTATTTTTTCAGTTAGGGTCATTTTTCTGTTGCAAGTTTTCCTTTTTTTCAGGTCCTGGAATTTCCCCCCGGTAGCAAACATTTTCTTTCTATGCCGTCGACCCTTTCTTTTTCCCATTCCCATTCTGCTGGAATTTAGTTCGCTTTCTTTTTTTTCCTTCTCCCCTGGTCCGTGGTTTCTTAGTCACCGTTGCTACGAAATTCCTTTTTCTATCTCTGCCCCCGTTTCGAGTCTTTCTTTGCTGTTTTAAGGGAGGACAGGCTCCTTTTGTTTGGAAAGGTCGTCCCCCAAATTCCCCTTCGTGTCCCTTTCCTTTGGCAACCAGTTTTGCAGTCTTCCGACATGTTTTCCCCACCCCATTACCTGGTCCCCCAAAAGGTGTGCTCGCTTCGTTTTTTGTTTGTGATCCCGACTTTTTTACCAAAAAGGTATTTTGCGCGTGGGCAGACCTGGTCCCCCTTTTTTCCCGGGCCACCGTCATTCGGTCCTTTTTTAGATTAAGTCATATTTCTTTCTTTTCCCCCACCTGCCGTGAATTCTGCCTTTTCCTTTTTTCCGTTTTTTTGCAGCTTACGTTACCTTTCTTTTGACTGGGCCTTTTTTCTTTATTACGACAATTTTAATTCCTTTTTTTTCACTCTCCCGTTGAGAGGTCTTGTCCCCCGATTCTTCTGAGTGATTTCCCGCTCCTTTTTTTCCCCTATTTTTGAAGGACGAGTCTTGCCTTTTTTCCCTCTATCAGATTGGATACCCTGGGAGTGGAAAACTTTTCCAGCCTCGTTCCTCGGGCTTGGATTGGTTCCCCCCCCCCCCCCCCAAAAAACCCACAACCCAACCCTCCCTTTTTCTTTTTTTTCGGTCAGGGAAAACATTGTTGAATTTGTTGAGCTTGTATATAGGCTTGGGGTGGCCCCTCCCCCGCTCGGTCATCTTGACCCTTCCCCCCTGTCCTTGTTGTTCCCTTCCTTCACCCCCCCCAAGCTCCACACGTGCGGCTACCCTTTACCCTTGAATTCTACGACCTTCTTTGCTCCGATCCAACTCCAAACGTGACTCCTTTTGACCACTTCCCTCTGTCTCTGGAATTGGAATTTCCCTCCTTTTTGCTTTTTATACCTCCACTTTGCCTTTTGCGCCGTTTTCCTTCTCCGGGATGGCCCCAAGGGAACACTCGGTTGATGATTCTTTTCTTTCTGTTTTTTTCCAATGTTGACGCTTTTCCCGTTCACCCCCCCACCCCCCCTGTCGGATGCTTCAGCCCCTTTTGGCCTTCAGCTGGGGCGCCCCTTTTTAAAACGGTAAGCCTTTGCTTCTTCTTTTTTTCCCTTTTTCCCCTGTGCACGGACTCGTTTTTTTTTCGGTCTCTTCTTTTTTTGGCATCTTTTACCTCTTTCGTGTTCGAGACTTGTGCCCAACCCCGAAATTTTTTCATCCAACTTTTCGAGATACAACTTTTTGCCGCCCCCTTTTTTCCCTTTTTTCTTTTCCGCTTGTTTGATGGGGAATTTCGTCCCCCTTTTGGGTGGTGTGGCACGGCCCTGGTTCCCTTTTGCTCCACCCAAGTCCTTTACCCCTTTTTGGCCAACGATAATATTCCCAGGATCTAACCTCAGTCCCCCCAAAGATGTCCAAATTTGCCGCCCAACAAGGCTGCCATTTTTTTTTTTCTCATTTCGCTCCTGGTACTCTCCCATAACTCTTTTTCCCTTGTTCCCCCCCTGCCCCTTCTTTATTCCCAATCTTTTCGGCCAAAGCGTTTTTCTTCTTCGGCAGGGAAGCTTTCATGAGAGCGTCATCCCCCCTTTTCTTTCCTGCATCACTTGCCAGTGTCAGCCCTTTTTTCCCTATTTCCTTTTTTTCCCTGTATGCAAAAAAAATTCCCTTTTTGGTTCTGTCCCTTTTTTTTTCTTGACGTGAATCCATTTTTGGTGCTGTTGATTCCCCTTTTGTTGTTGCCCACACCGGTTTAAGGGTGGTTTTTTTCCCTTTTCTTTTTGATGTAATCGTCGGTTCTCCTTCCATCCTGTTTCAAAAGCGTTACGGGTTTTTTTCCCTTTTTTTCCTTTTGGTCTCCTCACTTTTCGTGCCTTTTTTCCTTTGCTTGCCCCCTTATTTCCTTTCTGTACCCCCCCTGTCCGTCCCGGACCCTCCCATCCGCTTTCACTGTCATTTTTTTTTTCTTTTCCCTTTTTTTTTGGGGATTTCTTGCTTTGGTTCCCTTTTCTTTTTCTGTTTTTTGTTTTTTTCTGTCCACCCCCTCCGGCTTTTTTTTCTGGTACACACCTGATTTCACGGGTGAAAACTGTGATTTTTTCTGTTTTCTTTTTCTGGTGCTTTCTTTTTTCTTCTGAGGTTTCGCCGTTTCTTTTCCCCCCCCTCCTCCCCTTCCTTTTTTTTTTTTTTTGGTGAGAGTCGTATTTATGCGAGAAAAAACTTCAGTCTCCAACCTTTTCCCAGTCCTTACACCCCTTTTCCCCCCCTTGCACCATTTCCCCCCAGTTTTTCCCTTCCTCTTTAGAACCCCCCCCGGCCGGGTTTCCTTTGATGGAAATCCCTTTTTTTTAAGTAAGGTCAATTAAAGTCAACCTTTTTCCGGTCCAATCCCCTCATTCGGGCTGGTCAGACACTGTCCGTGTGGGGAAACCTCTTGTTTTGATTCCCCCCCGGGTTTGGGACGGGCCGGCTTTGGGACGGAAGAAATGGTTTCAGCAAGTTCCTTCCCTTTTTTTTTTTCCCCTGAAGGCCCCACGTGTAGGAAGGACCCGGTTTTCCGCCCAGTTCTAGCTGGCTTTTTTTTCCCGCCATGAATTGCCCCCCCTTTCTCCTCAAACGTCTCCCGAAAATCCCAGCAACCCCCCCCTCTCCCCCTTTTTTTGTTTGCCCACAATGTCTTCCCCCCCCTCCCCCTTTTCTTATTTTCCTCGTTCCCCCTTTTCCCCCCACTCTTGACTCCAAACACCCCCTTCCCCTTTTCCGTTTTTTCACCTCCGGCCACGCCTCTGAAAAACCCGGTTTTTTTTTCAAAAAAAACAACCCTGTTGTTTCTTGTCCTTCCGTTTTGGGCCTCATCGTGATTGGATTCTTTTCTTCCGTCCGCTTCCCCCCCTCCATCCCTCTTGGGCAACGCTGACCCCAAACCCCGCTGAGGAAGGAGGTTCACGTTCCCGCACTTCCACCCTATTTCGTTATCTACGTCTTCCCTTGGCTGGCCAGCCACAATGTCTCCTGTTTTGTGCTCCAATTTTCAGATTTTTTTTTTGCTGGGTTTCTCTCGAGAAACCTCTTCGTCTTTCTCAACATTTACTTTCCTTTTTGATTGCATGTTTAAACCATTTCCTTGAAACAGTGGAGATTCCCCCCCTCCACCCACAGACAGCCCTTTTTCGTACTCCCAACAGTCCTCAACCTCTGCCAGTGTCTTGATACTTAGAATTTGAGATGGTCCCCCTTTTTTGTGGTGGGGCCTATCTCTGCCGAGCGGTTTGGTCGAAGCCGCTTTGTACTCCCCCCCTATTCCTCTCCTAATCATTGCCCGTTTTTTTTTCCGTTTCCCGTCACACCCCTTCATAGCCAGCCGTCTTTAGACCCTGTTAAATCGAAACCGTTTTGCTTTGCCTTCCCCTCTTTTCTTTGCAGCTCCCCGCGGTTTCCATGGGGGCCCGCCGGAAAACATTTTTTTCAACTCAAGGCTTTAGTATCTTCAAACTGCTTTCCTCCACTCCCGGAAAAGACTTTTTCCCCTTCCCCCCCAAAAATGTCTCCGGGGGGCTTTTTTAGAACCCGGCCACATGTCAGCATACCAATTACCGATTTTTCCCCCCCCCTTTTCTTTTTCAAACCTGTGCGTTTTTTTCCCCTTGCGTTTCTTCTTTAAAGGGCATTGCTGGTACCATTCGTTAAAGTCGTCTTCGTAAGCCGCGTTTATTTTTTGTTGGGGGGGGTTGTTTGGCTCCGCCTTGCTGTGAACAACCCCCCCCAGCCAAGTTGTCGGCCACGAGCCGTCCTGCTCTTTTTTTTTTTCGTTGTCCCAGTCCCCCGATATTTTCCCCCCCACCCTTTTTCCGCCACTCCGTTGTTTTTCCCCTTCCGTGCGTTTTTCCATTTTCTTTTTTTTTTTACCACCAATACCCGCTTTTGCCTTTTCGGAGGGATAGTTTGGGTCTCCCGTGGTTTTTTCCCGTTCCCCCCCATTTTCTTCCGCTTTGAAAAATGTCCCCCTCCGTTTTCCAAACCCTTTGCAAATTAGGAACCAAAAAAAGAAAAAGGACCCAACTCGCCCCCCAACTCCAACTCCAAGATTACTCGTGCCAAAGTGCCGCTTTGTTCCAAGTTTGCTTTCCGTTGGAAGTTCTGATAATTTCCATTCTCAAGTTCCTTTTTTGCCCTTTCCAGTAGGAAGCTCTTCCACTCTCCCCCGTTTGCATCCTTTTTTTTCCTTCAAGGTTTGTTCTTGGCCGATAATCGAAAGGTACTGATACACTTTCGTTTTCATTTCCTGTCCTGTGTTTTTGCCACCCTGTCCTTCCCTTTGACATGCACCTTCCAGTTCTCCACACGCTCAGACTCTCCCAGTTTTGTAAACCCTTTACTTTTTTTGTCCCATGTCGTGCCCAAAGGATTGTCCTTTTTTGAACCAATTAGACTTTTTTTTTTTTCCTGTCCGGAGATTTTTTTCCCTTCCTTCCCTTTAACCCAAAGGAGCCCTTGTTTCCCCCCCTCCCTCCCATAACGAGAATCGACACCCCTCTCGGCCCCCCGTCTCCGCCACTGTAAATTACGGTTTTGGGAGTGTTTTTCCCCCCCCTCCCCCTTCCCTTTTTTTCCCCCCCCCCGTTTTTTCACATCTGTGTTCTGCAACCAGCTTTGCTGGGCGGGGCCCCTGTTTCCCCTTCTCCGAAGGGTCAGAGACCCCGCCCCCACTTAAGACCGGGCCCTTTTTTCCCTGTCCACGCACAACGGACCCTTACCGGATTTTACACGGCCCTTGCTGCCGTTTGTTGGACTAGGTGTTGAAAGGACTCACCCTCGTTTCTCACATCTCTCGGTCCCTCACATGTCCCCTTCTGCGGCCTTACTTTTTTTTCTAAGTCTTTTTGGCCCCCATCTGATGAAAATGGTGATTCAAGTCTTCCCAGTTCAACTGCCCTTCGCTGATCCTTTGGCACCAGCCCTGTTTCACCCTTTCCCCCACGTCTTTTCTTTTTCCCCCGCCCTTGTTTTTGCCCTTTTACGACAATCAGTATCCTTTTTATTTTGACACACGATGGCGACACTCCCTTTCCCCCACAAAAATCCGCCCCCCCTTACTTTCCACCTTTGCCTGCGCCCTGTCCTGAAACAAAAACCCGCGTCTCCCTTTCCCTCCCTCTCTCTGGCGTGCAAGCTTGGTCTTGGTCCTTTCCCTTTACAGTAACCCTTTGTCGGGCGCCCTCCGTTTGCATTGGCAAGGACGTTGTCCCCTTCTTTCCAGTAATTTTTTGTGCGTTCACCCTTCCCGGTAGACAGCAAACGTTTTGTTTTGTAAGTTGCTTTTTTCGTTGCTGGCGAAGCCTGTTGCTGCAAAGCGCTCTTCAATACTTGCGTCGTTCCCTTTTTTTTTTTTCTTTGAGATTTTCTTTTTACTTGCTACCTTCGGCCCGTTCCAGTTGAGTCAAAAGGTTCTTTCCTGACTCTGCTGCTCCTTTTGTCCAGTTGTCCTTTTTTTTTCAATTAACTGCATGATACTCTGGCCCCACCGGACATCTGTGTTTCTTTGTTTCCTCCCCCCGCTAGGAAAACACTTGATGCCCCCCGTTGTCCTTGTTTCTACCCCTTTTCCATGTCTGGGCCGTTTTTCTCCCCTACGGTGATACCTTTAGGCAGTAATATTGCTGTTGCCTTCACACTCTTCCCTCCTTTTATAGTTTTGCGGCGTTCCTCGTGACCAAGTGGCAGCCCCCCAACAAAAACAGGACGTACACCGCCAATTTTGGTTTCTTGTTCTTTTTTCCCCGGAGGTCTCAGTTCTCTTGTTTCCCTTTATAGGCCGCGGCATCATTTACCCCTATGTTTTTCCTCCACTACGTCGGCACAGTTTTTCATTCATCTTGCTCTTTTTCCCTCCTTTTACTACCCCGTGTTGTTGTTTGTCCTCTCTTAATTCCACGTGCCTTTTTATGTTGCCCCCCTCTTTTTTTTTTTCCTTTCCTGGATAAGAGGTTTGAAGAAATTCCTCCCCCGTCCATCTGTCTTCCACCTCCCCAGTCACCCCCATGTTTCCTGGATGTGTTACTTCTTTTTTGCTGATTCCGGAAAGAGTGACTCCCCTGTCCCTTTATCCTTGGTTTTTTTTAGAGATTTTTCCCATCAGATAGTTCGTTTCCCGACTTCTCACCTTTTTGGTCCCCTCCCTTTTCCCCCCCCCCTTACGCTCCCATCCGATAAACAGGGAAAAGCCGTTTTTGCTTTAACTGTTGTGGGCGCGCTGGAATTCAGTCCCCTCCCCTTCCCTTGGCAACTATCTGCAGGGAAAGTTTTTTTCCCAAGGAAAGTAGGACTCTTTTAGTCCCCTCCATCGTCCCATCCACTGGTGAAATGTCTCTCGCACTGGAGCCCCAAGTCTCGGTCCTATTTACTTCCCTTTATTGAGCGAAATTTTTTTTTCCCAGCCGTTGTTCACGCGCTACACCTCCCCTCTCTGTGACTGTATCCCTTTGAACTGTCCCTTCCCCTTATGGACGAGGGAACACTTGTGCTGCCAATTCCCCGGTCTTCCAGCAACGTCACTTGCCTTGTTTTCCCCATCGGAAGTTTGACTCTGGCACCCTCAGCTTTGCCTCTGACTTTCCCTGCGCCTCTTTCTCCTTTTCTCTCCCTTGTTGACCCTAATGTTTCATTTCGTGCCTATGTGCTGGAGGTCTCCCTGCGTTCCCCCTCATTGGGCTCTTTCTTGTCGTACTTTCCCACTCTTTCGTCCCTCCGCTGCTTAACTGTACTTTTTTTATTGTGCCCATTTCTCCCCCTCCCTTGCTTATGTTAACTGTCATCGTTGCCCCCTAAAACATAAGTTACAGAATTTTTTGCCGTCCTTCGAAAGCGTCTCAGATTTCCCCCCCATTGTCGTTACATCTATCTTGGGATTTTCCTTTTCTTTTTTTCTTCCGTTCAACCAACAACTCTTTCCCCACCCCTTGCCTGATGCCGTCTCTAGGAATTTTTCTTTTGTTCCCCAGTTTTCCTTGTTTTTTTTTTTCCTTGGAATTGCCTGTTTTTTCTCCCCAAATTTGTGTCCTGTTCTCTTTTCCCCTTGAACCCTGTTTCCCTGCCCATCCTGGTACTTTTCAGGCCCAGATTTGAGGAGGAACTGACTTGGCTCTTCACACCGTTCTTTTCCCCTTCCCTTTTTCTCCCCGATCGCGTTTTTTTTCTTTAGTCTCGTTCTTCTGTCTTTAAGGTGTGCCATTCCCCTTTGTTTCTGCGTTGGGAAACCTACTTCCCCCCCCCCCCCCATACTCACACACGACACAATGAGAGAGACCCCTTATGCATGTGGGTGCACATTTTTTTGCCCTTTCCCCTGCCCTACACAGGGAACTTTTAAAACCAAGGTTCTTCTTTCCCGCTAGTGTTTTTTCCTCAGTTCTCCGTTGGCACGTCGCGCGGGGCCAGTTGGAACCCCCTTTTGCTTTTTCCCAGGGTCACTTGAGGGCCGCCTTGGGAATTCCCTCCCTTGATCCTGCCAACAACCCCCCCCGCCCCCCTAAAGGTCTTGCCCCCTGGGCCATCTGTTTTCCTAGTTTACTGCGTGCCCTCTGTTCCCTTTGTCCTTTTTATCCCTCCCTTCTTTCGGCTACAACTTGTTGCACTCCGTCTCTTTCGTTCCCCCGACTTATCTGGAGTTGGATTTCTATTCCCCATTTCTTTTTTGGTCAAGCATTGTGTGGAGTTTTACGCTTTTTTTTTTTTTTTCTTTGTTTTTCTCCCCTGTAATAACTTGGGCTACCCCGTTCTCCATACAAATAGAGTCCTTTTTCCTCCCTCGGTGATTGTTTGTCCCCCCCCCCCCCCCCGTTTTGCCAATTCTTTTGCTCGTTAATTGAAACACTCGTGGACTGGACGAGTTGATAGCGTTGCTGTTTACCTAACCTTCTCCGTCCCTTCCCTCTGTTTTTGACCGACCCCACACTTTTTACCTTGTGTTGGTCAAGCAGGACAATGCTCCAACCCCCCCCCCATCCTCAACTGGCCTAACTCATCACCTTCTCGAAGAATTTTAGTTTCTTGCTCCGAGACCCCTCCCTTGTGTCCGTCCCTCTTTTTTTTTTTCAACCTCTACCCCCGTTTGTATAGGAAAGGTGGCTAGGATTTTTTTGCGTTGTTGTCTTTTTAACCCCATTCCACACCTTGCCCCTCCCTTGGAGAATGGTTTGTTACTTTTTATTTCCGTTTGCTTTTTCAACTTTCACAATCGTTTTTTGTTTACGCTTGTCCGCGGGCTGGTCCAGTTCTTTTCCTTTTTTGCCCCTCGAAACCGCCGGCGGTGCTTCCTTTCCCACAAGGGGGAGGTGTCCTCTTCTTGGTTTCGTCCCTTTGACCAAGTTAAAGCCAGCTGCCGTTATTGTTAAGGTAGGTGAAAAACGGGAATCGGCTTTCTTGTGATTCCTTTCCCTTTTTTCCATGGCCTCCTTCTACCCGAGGATCTATTATTTCCCCCACCCCGTCAACCCCCTTGTTCAATAAAGTGCTCGGAACCCCTGGCCGTTTTTTTTTCTTTTCTTTCCTGTTGGTCTTGCCTTCGGATGCTTTTGGAATCTCCTTCCTGGTTCCTTCCCCCATTGTTTCCAGTTCCCACAACCCTCCCCCCCATGCCAGGGAGGACCAGTCTTATTTCATGGGATTCTCAACCAGCCGAAACCAACCCTCTTTTCCCTTTGCGCCACCCCCATTCGTGGTGGACCCGTTGGCTTGCCCTTCTCCTGTAGCGGGGCCTTGTTTTTTTTCTACTTTTCCCCGGTCCCTTGGCCCTTGCCAAACTTGCTCAAATTAACGTTTTTTTTTTTCGTTCCAAGTCTTTGTATCTTCTTTAGTTCTGGGTTGTGCTTTTTCCTTTCAGACCGCGCATCAGTCTTCTTGCCCTCTCCTCCTTACAGTTGTCCTCCTTGGTGCCGCTTTTTCTTGTGTTTTAGGAAAAAAAACGTGGAAAACTGGCTTTTTTTTTTGCCTTTTCTTGCTTTGGTTCGGCCCCCTCTCCCTCATTGGTTTTGCAGTGTTTCCCCCCCCAAGGTTGTTCTTTCCGGTGTTTTTTGCTTTGGATTCTGTGAATGTGGAGGAGTTGGTACTTATTTTTTCATGGTCTTCCCAAAGCAGATTCTAATTTTTTAGGGGCTTTTTCCCCCCACTTTCTTCGTGATTTCTTTCCTTTTATGACCCCCCATATTTCTTTGTTTTTAAATCTTTCCAAGGAAATTAATTAGCCTTAAGTAAGTATTTGTCACAGCGCTTGGCTTTTATGGAATTTTTTGGATTTATTTATTTTTCCGTTGGTAGTGATTTCCAATCCCCCTGCTTCCTTTTTTTGTGTCGCAAGATTCCCAGGGAAAACACCCCCCCTTGATTTGGTGATTTTTCCCTTTTTTCTCCTTTGTTCCCCTTTTGGTTCATATGAGGGTCTGAGATCCTTTTCTCTCTTTTCCTCCTAATCGGGTTGTGTTTTTCTAGATTTTCTTCTCCGGAACCCCCTCCCCCCGCCAAACTTCAGATAACCCAGAATCGTACAAGCTACCCCCCCTGGCCCCCTGTCCCCATCAACAGTTTTTTTTCCCCGTTTTAATCTTTTTCCTTTTTTTTCCCCCCCCCCAAAGCCCTTTTTTTTTATGAGACACCATTTTCCACCTCCGTCAGAACCTAAACAGAAGCCCCCCCATTCCCTAAATTCCCCTTTCGGCGGCAGACTGTACCTTTTGGTGTCCCACCGACACTCTTTTTTTATGGTATTTTCGTTTCCCCGAAATTTGGACCCGAGACCACTATTGGTTTCCAATGCAACTTGAAATCACGAAGTGACCTTTCCCCACTTTGAGGAAGACGGCCGACCCTTTTTTTTTTTTCTTATTATCCTCTCGGAAACTTTTTTCCGCCATTCATGCTCTTTTTTTTTGCCTTACCCGCGTAAGAAATACACCTCCCCCCCCCACCCCCCCCCACTTTTTTCAACCCAACTGTGTTTTTGAACCACTGGCTCCCTCCCCAAAATGTCTCTTCGTCGTCCTCCACCACCCCCCCAGCGGCAGTCCCCAAGCCATGTCCTTTTTTTTTATTCCGACCCTGGACCTTTGCCCCCCTGTCTGACCACTGTTTTTCTTGATTTTGTCCCTGTCCCCAATACAGTTCTGGCTTTTTCTCATGCCTCTCCCTAATCAAGGTGACTCCCCCCCCCGCCTTTGCCCCGTTCCTCCCCCCCACAGATGCTCATACTATTTGCCTGGCCAACAGACCTGAGGGTCGTGAGCTTCCAGTCTCTCCTTCTGGCACCCAAGTCCCAATTTCTCTTGTTGCGCAAATCATTGGCAGATTTTTTTTTTTCCTCCTGTTACTCTTTATGACTCCATATCGTGCCCCCCCCCCCCCCTGTTAATTTGGCTTTTTCTCCATGACCCCTTTCCAGTCCCCGTTTTCAGTAAGCGGATTTCCCCTGCCATGCCTTATTAGGAATTCCCACCCCGGGTCCCCCCCCCCGCGGGTCCCGGATTTTCCCGAGAACGTTGCGTTGTATGACAATTTCGGGTTGGGCCATTACCAGAGCCGCCTTTGTTATCCGCTGCCCCCATCCCAAGCGATCACTTCCTTCCCCCTATGCCTTTCACTTTGACCGTAACATCTGTCAAAGCCTGGGCTTACCCCCCTTTTTCAAGGCTGGCCCCAAGATTGCACCCGGATTTTTGTCTGAAAGTGGACTCTCGCTTTTCCGAGGGGGCCGCGGACACAATGGTTTTTTGAACGTCAAGCCTTTTTCAGATTATTTAAACCCTGGATGTTCTCCTTCCCCTTTAAGAAAGTTACCAACGTTCCCCCCCCCAATCCCCCCCCCGCCGGTTTTGATGGGTAGACCCCCCGACCCCCCTTTCGATTCCACTTCCTCCTCCCATTGTCTTTTCACCCGCCGGCACTGTACAACGTTTGGTTTTCTTGGAGCCCTGGCCCGACAATCTTCCTCCTTTTTTGAAGGCCCTTCTCAGTCAGCCGCGTTTGAGCTTTGGGTTTGTACCCATTATTCACTGATTGACCCCCCCCCCAGTTATTTTTGTTTTCCCCCCCCCCCCCCAACGATGGCTTTTACTTGCCGTCAGGCGTATGTTTTTTTCGTCCACTTTTTGAAGATATTTCCAACCGTGCGTTCCCACAATCCCCTCTTTTTCCCGATGAAGCATTCATTTCTTTTTCTTCCCACTCCCCTCTTTTCGAGGCTTTCTCGGTATCCGTTCTGCTTTGCAACTGTGTGTTTGCCGCCCCCCCCCCCTCTTCTTTCTCCCTAAACAGTCCCAGCCTCTCTCCCCCCCCCCCAATGCCCCGGAACAAAACCAGTTGGCCCCCCCCAGGTCAACATCGCCACCACCCTCAAGATTCCTGTTGCCCCCCCCAACCCGCGGGTGTACCAATGGTTTGCGTTGGCCCCCCTTCAAATTATTTGGCTCTCAGAAATCTTTTCCCTTCTGTACTGTTTTGACGGCCGGAAGCTGCGAAAAACGATGTTCCCCCCCCTTGCGTGCATTTCGGTCCCTTTCTTTCGGAAGATCAGTTAATGACTGAAGCTCCCACGTTAGAATAAGGTACCGTTTCCATTTGCCAGGTATTTGTGAACCAGCGCAACCCTTTTTCCCCGGTTCTACCCACCGCTCCTTTTTTCGTGAGTACCTTTTTTTGGTACCCCCCTTTCTTTTTTGGTGGGTTTTTGACCCCCCCAAGTCTTAGGAAAGATGCCTTTTTCCCACTTCAGTCGAAGTTGCGATTTTTGACGCCTCCTTCCCCCCCCCCCCCGGGGAAGCATTTTGTCCTTCATGACACCTCCCGTAGTTCTCTCAACATCGCGCACGAGGGACTTGATCTTGAACCTGATTCCTTCCAGGCAGTTCCTTTTGTTTTTTATACCTGGCCCCCCCTGGCCCTGTCTCCGCCACCATCTGTGCCCTTTCCATTACAAAAGCCTTCGGTCCTTGGAAATATATTTCGGACTTTCCCTTGCGGACCCGCCCCCCCCAAGTTTTTGAGACCCTTTTTCCAGGTACACCGACAACAGAAATTGTCAGCCCTTTCCCCCTCCTCAGTCTTTCCCCTGGGTGTCCATCTTTTTTTCGTTTTCTGTACGGCCACCAATCCGTGATCTTTTTCTCCCTCTGGGAAACCCTCCCCCCACCTGTTCCACATCCCTTTTCGTCCTTTTCGAAGCCCGGCCCATCTTCTGAATGTTTTCCTTCCTGCTCACCGTTTTCACCTTGATCCCAGCTTTCCCAATTTTTTTTTTTTTCGCAAATTGACCAACTTTCCCCGCTTCGGCCGTTTCTTTGACATGAATTGGAACTTACGAACCCCAAATCACCAGCAAGGAGTTTTTTTAACGCTTTGCGAATCCCTGCACCACTCGGCCCTCCCCCCCCTTCATTATGGTACACCAGGTTTCCGCTCAACGAAGGATCCAACCAAGGCGGCTCGGACCAAGTAAGGAAGCTGCGTTGGCCCCCGTTTGTGTGGCCGGATCCAGTCCCCTTCCCGCACGTGGGTCGGGCTTCCTTTTTCTTGACAAGCAGTTGTCCCTCCCGTCCCCCGGAAGTGTACGGCGTTCCATTGTGAGACCCTCCTTTTGATCGTTCTTTTTTTTTGTCTGCTGCGTTCGTTTCGTCTGGCCGTGAACAGAACATTTTCGCTGAAAACCTCCCCGTTGAGTCAATCGGAGTTTCAACCCGCTTTTGGTCTCTTTTTCCTTGTATAATCACGCACGGCCCCTTTTAGTTGCTGACCTCTTCCGCCTCTAGGCTCCGTGCCACTTTTTCATTTCCCTGTCCAGATAGCTTTTTTCGAAAAGTAATTTTTGACATCCCCGTTCGGCAACCCTTTAGGCCCGGGATTTCCTTGTTCCTCTCGTTTTCTTTTTCTGGCCGTTTCCCCGGATCTCCCTCCTTCACTACTAAGCTTTTTGCTTTCCAAAATCTTCCCCTTTCTCCGGGCTTTCGGGGGCGCCGTTTTCAGGCGGGCATGCAGCAACCCACCCCCGCTCCCCCCCCCTTTCTGCCCATTTTTTTTGCCCATTTTCCCTTTTTTCTCGATGACCTCATGTTTTCGATATGCCACCCTCGTAGGCGCGGCAGAGTAGACAACCGCTTGTTTTTTTTCGACCTAGCGGCACAGTTGCATTTTTTTCCTTCTCTAGGTTGTCTCAGCCTCTTTGTTTTTTGTGGGTTTTTTTGGAGAGAGATGAATCAAAACCTTTGCCGCTATTTTCCCCCACAGTTTTTCTTTTTCCTTTGGCCGATACCCTCTGGTTGCCGGGTCTCGCCCCCCTTTTCCCCTTCCATCGCTGAAACGGCCACGTCACCACCCCCCTGGCGGTTTTTGTACGGCTTTTTTGGTTCTTTTTTCGCCGTGACTTTTTTTTTCCTGCCCGGAGACATGTCCTTGAGCCCTTTGACCCTCCCCCCTATCCCTGTTCGGACCGACTGGTGTCTACCCCGTAGGTTTTGCCGCCACGCCATTCCCTCACTTCTCGCTAACCAGTACATCCCCTGTCCATTTTCAACCGGTTTTTTTTGGTTTTTTTTTTTTTTGTTTTTTTTTTTACGGAACCCACCGTACGTTTTGGGCCCCTCATCTGCCAGGGGCCTTTAAACCCTGGCCCAGTTAGCCTCTCGACCCAGTTTTTTTCCTTTCATCACTCCGGTGCCGTTTTTGATACAGTCGGCACAGTGATCCCACGCGCCCCGTCTTGTACTTGACCTTATTACCTAACTTATTTGTATCAGTCCTTTTCTTTCTCCGCCCGGCAACGCGGCTACAAACCTCACTCCATCCGTTTCCCTTTTTTGCCGGGCCCGTACTTTTGACCTCTCCTTGTCAATCCACTTGCGGCCAACTCCCAAAGTTTTTTTTTCTTTACTTTCCGGGAGCAGTATGGCACGCTTCTACTTGAAACTTTCCCCTTCCGATGTTTTGGTTATCTCGGTGCTCGTCCCCTTTTTTCCCTACTGGGATTGTCTGGTGCCGGATTTTGCCCTTTCCTTCACGAAATCTTCCCCCCCTCCTGTTTGGTCTCGGTTATTGTAGTATTTCACGCAAGCTGTCCTCCAGCGTGGAAAGATTTTTTTTTTCCAATTTGCTTGTTTTTCCCCCAAAATTTAGCAAGCTTTGGCGGTGTTTCCTGTCATCAGGTCCCTTCACCCCCCTTCCATTTTTAAGGATGGGGACGCGGACGCCAAAGTGCTTCCCCCTTTTTTCCATTTGGCGTTCCCATTTTCCTTGGTCTTTGTCAAGCCAGTTTCCCGCCCCCCCCCACCCCCTATTACACCATCTCATCTTGGCCTTAGGTATTATTGCAAGGTTACGTTGTTCGGTTCCTGGTTTTCCTTTTTCAGGTTTTTTCGTCCAACTCTTCTCCCCTCGTGACCCGTAGGCCCCACCTCTTTTCCCGTTTTTCTCCATCGATGTGATTTCCGACCCTATTGCTTTTTGGCAGTTTTTGACGCCGGGGGGGGGGGGTGGGGTTTGTTGTGTTGGTTGGGGGGGGTGGGTTTTGGGGGTGGGGGGGGGGGTGGGTGTTTTTTTTTTTGTGGGGTGTTTTGGGGGGTTTGTGGGTGGGGGGTTTGGTTGGGTGTTTTGGTTTTTTTGGGGGTTTTGTGGGGGGTGGGGTGGTTGGTGGGGGGGGTTTTTTTTGGGGTGGGGGGGGGGGGGGTTGGGGGGGGGGCTTAGTTACCCCCCTGCGGGCCGTCCACTTACTTCTCGCTCGCTTTTTTTCGAGTCTTTCTTTAGTTTTTTCCCTTGATTCTTTCCTCCTTTGTTGATTTAAGGCGTCCCCAAACTCGGGTCCTTAGTGCATGGTCTGGGCACCAGGGACAGATTCCGCCCCCCTTTTCCACAGTAAAAATGAGGGTTACCCCCCTTTTCAGCTAGGGGCGTTTTGGATCGATGGTTTACCCCTTATTTTACTAGGTTTTTTCCCCTTAAATGGCAGTTGCACGTGTTTCCTTGCTTTTCTTTTTTTTTTTTTTTTTTTTTTTTTTTTTTTTTTTTTTTTTTTTTTTTGTTTTTTTTTGTTTTTTTTGTGTGCGGCCTGGAGCTTCCGTTTCTTTTTTTCTCGGCCAAACAAACACTGCCTTTTTTCCCCTTTCTTCCAATTGCACGGTGACCCCTTTGTTCCTCTTTCCGGGCCGTTGCCTTTTCACTGCCCCACTGTGGCCATCTTTTTATAGAAACATCCTTTTTTCCCCCCGGCGCAACTTTCAGCCGCAGCGGTTGGTGTGGCACGATTATCTGGCGTTTTTCATTTGCTCTTTTTTTTCCTTTTTTTCTTTTTTTCCTTCCTTGTTTTTGCCGGACGAGTCTGGACTTGTTTTCAGCGCCCTTGCCCTTTGGCTCCCCCCCCGGGATCCCTCAACCTGAGGTTCCTCGTCATCGGGGTATGGGTGCACCCTCCCCCCCCCGTCTACCGATGTCTCGGACTTTACCCCTCGTTCTTGGTTCCTACTTTTTCCGGCGGAACCCGAAAATTTTTTTTTTCGGTTTTTCCCCTTGTTCCGACAAAAGGTAGGTGTTGTCCAAGTTTCCCTTACCCCCCCCATCTTCCCACCCCCCCCCGGATCCCATTCTTCCCTCAATAAGGCCTTTCGACTCCATTGTCTTGTGTCTTTCGCCCCTATGACACGCCGTGACGCCGGCGTTGAATCTCCGGCATCGGAAGGGCCCGCAACGGGCGTTGTTTACCCTCCCTTCTTTTTTTTTTCTGCCTGTGTGCCTTCTCTTCTTTTTTGTCTTTCCCCCTTGTTTTTGACAATCCCGGGTTGAAGACTGACGCTTGGGGGCGCCCCCCCCCCAGTTGCCGCGTCACTCGAACACTCCTTCGGATTCTTTTAAGTCCTTCGTTTTCGGTCCACCCAGGGGGGCGGTCCTTTACCAGTTAATCCTCGGCGTGTATATGTGGGAACGTTCGGCCCCCCTGGACCTGTGAGGGTTTTGTTTTTCCCTTTTGTTTGGGAATCTTTAGACCCATCCCCTTGGTCTCGTTCATATGGCCCCCCCCCCCCCCCAACTGTTCATCAAGTTCTAGCATGTCTTTTTTGCTACTGTGGCATTCCTCGGCTTTTTGGTCCCCCCCTCTCTTCCAACTGTTTCGTTCCCCCCATGGCCTTTTGCTCAAAATCACTGTGTCCCCCCTTGGAGTACACCGATATTATAAGGATCTAAAGCATTTCCCCCCCCCCCCCAATCTTTCCCCAATTTGAGCACCAGGCCGACAGTTTCCTTTTCCAAGGTCATTTCGTCTTTGGGACCGCCCCCTTCACCTCTTGGTACTTTGTGCATTCCAATCTTTCATACCCAATAGTTTAGTGACAAAGAGTGATCTTATCGGGAGGTCAGCGTATTTCCTCCTTTTGCGCAATTACCATTTAGTCTTCACTTTCTCCCCTGAGCACATTTGTTCCCCCTGCCCCTGTTTCCTGCGTCGTTCTTATGAAACAAAACACGGACCTCTTTGGTTTTCGTCTTTGGGTTTTTGAGGACGTTCCTCCATTTGGTTGCCCCCCCCTGGTTTCTCCTTGTGTCACCCCCACGGTTTTCGGTGTTTTTTTGTGGGGGGTGTGGGTGATGGGTTTTTTTTTTTTTTTGCTGAACTTTTCATTCGAAGGCCAATTATGGCGGCCCCCAGGTTCCCCCTCACTATTTTCAGTTCTTCCTGGTCTTCCCCCCTCCCCTTTTCTTTTCGTGCTTCCAGTGGCTGAAACGATTCTACGGTCCATCGCCCCCCTCCCACAATTCCTCCAGCATCCTTTCCCTTCCAAGTCTGCCGCCCGGTGGTATTATGGCCTTTTTTTCTTTCTTTCTTACGGGCTTGTATGTGTCCCCCTTTCCCCCTCCCGGCTTTTTTTTTTTTTTTTTTTTTTTTTTTTTTTTTTTTTTGTCGACCGCTTTCACTGTCAACACCTGTTAATTTGTGTTCGCTGTTCTTGTTCTCTGAGTTTTGTCGCGCTT
>Ga0179593_1523455_pt1 | contig 18217 bp, 24 predicted proteins | sample CZODoug2_1_08_16_FD_185931 | JGI IMG/M metagenome (GOLD analysis project Ga0179593, IMG submission 185931) | Vadose zone soil fungal communities from Angelo Coast Range Reserve, California, USA - CZODoug2_1_08_16fungal (PacBio error correction) | ecosystem: Environmental > Terrestrial > Soil >... | reverse complement strand
TCTACCTTTGCTGACCCTTTTTTACTCTTTCGAGTGCCTTTTATTGCGTCCTCGCGATTATCGTTCACGCTTGCTCACTTCTTACTGGCTTTCCGTTTTTTTTTCTTGGGCGTCTCGACGCGACGGTTTTTTGCACCCTGCGCTCCGAGGTGTCGGACACCCTTCGCACACGGCTCAGCCCTCATACTCTCCATTTCCCTTATTCCCTGCAATTGCGATTGACATAGCCGTAGGGTTTTCCTCTTACGGAATTTTCCCCCCCCCCCCCCTCTCAGGAGGTTCCTGCTACCGTCCTTTGTCGCCTTTGCCTTGCTTATGCTCGGCTCGACCGGAATGAGCTGTTTCTCCGGCTTCTCTTGAATCTGCTCGCATTTATGACTGCATGTTCCACCATTCAGGCGTGGGTTTCCTTCACCTGCTAGGATTTGAGTTTTTTATTCGCAAGTCAGGTCGTTTTTTTCCCCTGAGTCCTCGTCCTTGTTGCTTCAAACGTACGGATCATCATTCTGCTCAGCAATACCAGCGCGAGTTCAAACTGCAGAACATCGCTTTGCTTTTTCTTTCTGTCTGCGAAGAAGTTTTCGGTCGGTCGCTTTCTTCGCGTATTCTACGGTCCCCATCCTCCTCTCACCCAAACCCCAGTGTTTGTTCGGTTCCCCCTTTTTCCCCACGAACACGGGATAGATTTTACATTCCTGAATCTTTCCGGCGCAATGTATCAGTGTCGTCCCCCCCGCGACTCGGTCCCTCCTCGCCAAGCCCCCTTCATCTTTCCCTTTCAATCAACAAATTTTCGCGATTTTTTCCCCATCTCGTCCCAGTCCGCGCTGCCCCTCTTTGTCTCCTTCGTTCGGACCAGCAGCCTTTTTTGAGGACATTTGCGTCCGATATTTTTCAGACCGATCTTCCCCATCAGCACTCGCTCGTCGGCCGATGAGCCTCGTGTTTTGTCTCATTTCTTTGAGCTAGCTCACCCCCTCCTTCTTACTTTTGTTTTTTTTTTCCAATTTTTTTTTCTTTTTCCCCTTTATCATTCGGGAAAGTTGGCTTTTGCTTCCTCTCTCGCCCGGGTCATTGCTTAGCTACTCGTTTTGTCTTTTTTTTCTTAATTAACAGCAACGCCTCCCTTTCTCTTCTTTTTCACGCCCTTTTTGAAATTCGCGGGCACGCAATCACTCTGATCTAACTTCTACCCCGATTTTCCGCCTTCATGTGTATTACCTTTTTCCTCTTTTCGCCTGCCCACACTACTGTTCGGATGCCTGGTTTCCACCTTCTGCATCAAAACCCGCCCCATAGGCTGCACTGACTTGTTCTCCTTAAGGTCACTCGAGGCACTTTTTTTTTTTTTTTCCGGGTAGGTAACGTGTTCTCAGTTGGTGTTTTTGTGTTTTTTTTTTTCTTTTTTTTTTTTTTTGGTCATCCTGCTCGAATCTGTCCTCGCGGTCTTTAAACAGAAACGTTTTGCTCCTTTTCTTTTTCCCGCGGGAGCGGGTGGGTGTGGTCCCAGATACCCCTCTCTGGTGGATACGGGTATGCGGCCCTTTTTCACTCGATTCCAGTGAAACTTTCTCATTCCCCGATGCGACCATTTTCCTTCGTTTAGAGTGATCGGTCCAGGTCAACATCGCGGGGGGGCTTTCTTTAGGAGAACATGCCTGTTCTTTTTATGTTTTCTTTTGACGCGTGGACCTCCCCGACCCTTCCCTTTGTTTTTTGCGTGTGTTTTTTGAAGTAGAGACTCCTCTCCTTTGGGTGCCCATTTTCCAGCTCTTCTTGAACTCGTTTGCTCGGCACATTTGTGTCTTTTTCTTCTTTCTCCAGCCCCACACCTCCTCACATTTGCATTCCTCTACTCTCCTTTTTGTTTCTGTCGAGTGAATGGTCGGAGTGGTTTGCCTTGTTCCTGCCTCCCCACATGCGTCGTTTTTGTTCAAAGCGGATGGGTTATTCAGGCTACTTTTTTCTAGTTTCCCCTTTGTCTTTTCTCATGAGGCTCGACTGCGCCCCCACATTTCCCACCTGACTCTTTCCGGCCGACTTACCATGCACCTACTTTGAGGTTTTTACCCTCAGCTTTTTTTACCATTACCGCCTTCTCTTCTGGTCTGTCTTGGGCGAATAGTCTTTTCCCTGTGATTCTTTTTTCTTCTGTCCCTCACCTTCGGAAGGCACAACGAATCTGATTTGACCCCGTCCCTGGTCGTGGCCCCCTTACCGTTTTGGCCGAATCTTTTTGTTTCTTCTCCCTACTCACCCGGATACGAAAGCTTTTTTCCCTTCTTGCTTCCAGCAGCGTATGTACTTCCGCATTCCACCAGCGGCTGGGCCTCGTTTTGATTACGCATTTTTCTTCATCCTTTCTTTCTTTTTGTGGGCTGGTTTTTTCGAGAGTTCACCGGCCTTCCCCCAACCGTTGTGTGATTATTCGCGGTGGCAGTCGTGTCGGAGGTGCCAGGTTCCTTTTTTTTTCCCCGTTTTCCAATCGTGGTCGAATTTAGTTTTTTTCATCTTTGATTGCGCGAATTCAGACTTTTTCTCGGCATAGCGATTTGCGTTGCTGTTGTTCTCTCTCTCTCCAAAGGCGATTCTCGCTGTAATTTTTCTTCCCGGTCCTCTCGAGCCTGAATCCCCTTTCGTCAAGGCGGCATCCTCCTAATGACCGATTCTTACTCTTCCCCGCCCGGCGCCCCTCTCTTTGAAGAAGTGCGGCTCGTACTCCCTCTTTGATATCAAACAACATTTTTCCCCCCCCGGAACCCTCTTTTGGGTCTTCTGGGGACTGAATAGTTCTGCTTCCCTTGCGCCCTGCCAAACTGTTCTTTGTTAGGTTGCTCTTCAAGAATCCTCGCGTTTTCTTCTCTCCTGGTTGGGCGGCGGATGTTTTACATTCCCTGCCGTTTTTTTTTTCTTGCCCGCGTTGCTCGGGACTGCTTGGCGGATTTTTTTTTCGGACTCTTTCTTTCACCCAAATGACGCAATGGCGCCGCCCTGCCTCTCTTTCTTCGATCTCCTTGGTTCTCGTGTTTCTTTGCGACCGCACTCTCACTGTTTTTTCTTCGGTCTATTCGTTCCCTCCCGTTCGACTCCGCGCTTTTCGCGGTTTTTTTTTTTCGCAGTTTGCAGCGAGCGCCCCGCGCGCGCATTCCTTCTCGTTTTCCGCTGGTTTGGTTTGTCGGTCCGAAATTTCTTCGGCGCTTCGGGAGAGTCGATCAGGGTTCTCCGCACCTTTTTTTCAGATCCCTCCTGACATCGGTATTCAGGTGACGGATCCCCTCCTCTCAGTGGACTACTCGTCGATTTTTTTTAAATTGCCGCTATTCTTTTTTTTTCCTTTTTCGTGTCTCACAAGAGTAATTGGGCTATTTCGTTTCTTTGTTTTAGTCGTGCGACAATCGTATCAGGCCTTTTGCCGTTTCTTTTAAGTCTCGCCTTGGAACTCCTTTTTCGATGGGCATAGCTTTTTTACGTCTCCTTTATAAGTGAGAGGCGGCAGTTGTTTTGTTTTCCCCCCCTTCCTTGTGTTCTCTTCACAGCAGATCGAGATCGTGCCAAGACCCCTCTCCCATCAACTCCCCTTTTTCTCGCAGTTGCGTTTAAAGACTTTACGGCGTTTGGACCCCATCTGCATCGCAGCGTTCTCCCCCTTTTGGCGATTCGGGGGGCGTTGTAGATATATCTCTCAAGTTGTTGTTGTTGATTTGATCCCTTCCTGCCCACTACTCTTCTCCGTTTCTAAACCTTTTTTGCCTTTTTCCTGTTTTCTCCCCTTTTTTTTCGCTCTCGGTTCACGACTACCCTCTCTCTCCCCCGGGCGGTTGAGACTTTTCTTGAGTTTTCCTTCGCGATCTGCGGTCATTGACCCCAAATTTTAGAGAGACCCGGTCCCCTTCGTCCCTTTCCCGCTTCTCCATACCGTATCTTTTTTTTCATTTAAACTTCTTCCCGCCAATCGGCGTTTTTCTTTTGGGTAGTCTTTCTCTTCGTTTCCTTCTGCCCTTTTTCCCCATCCGCTTGCCTTTTCCAAGTTTGCGCGTTTTTTAAACCAGGTCGGCTTGCTTTTTCGTGACTGACGATGGTCTCGGCTTTCCCGGGGCTGGAAACTTGCTCCTTTCATGACTGCCGTTTCCACCTTTCTCGCGGCTTTTTCCTTTCAACCGCGTATTTTCATGGCTCTTCGCTAGTAAGCGCCCTTCCGTCGTATCCTTATCTCTCCCATTTTTCCCCCAATTGTACATCAGTCGGCCATTCCCCCCCCCAGCTCTTAGCGCCACCCCCCTCCTAGTGGCCGCCTTTCGCTCTGTGCAGAAGAAGTGCTCCACGTCGCGCCTTTTTCCTGCTGGATTCGCGACCGTTTGTTTTCTTATCGTCTCCTCCATACTCCCGTTTGAGTGCTGTCGAAACTTTACCCGACCCTTTCCGATCGCAATTTGCATCGCTTTACATGTTCGGCTCTTTTCCCATTTAGAACAGTTCGTAGGCTAGGCATCCCCCTTTCGCGTCTCTCCTCCCCCTCTTTCCCATCACCATTCGCGCGCGTGTGGCGCTCCCCGGCCTAGCACGGAGCATCGTCCCGCTTTACTTTCCATATGACTTGGTCCCCGCCTCTGTTGGAGCCATTGTCACTCCCCCCGACTCCTCTGCAGAAATTGAATGAGTCCCCATCAGCACCCTGACTTTTTTCTTGTCGTTTTCAGTTTTTTCCTTTGTTCAGCGAGGCCGCACGTCTACCCCCCTACCTTGTTTGAGGTTTCTATTGCGCCCCCTTTTCCATTAGTGCAATGTCGGTTTGCTCTTCTCTGGTCTTGCAAGGTTTTCAGGCGTTTTTTCTTTTACGGTTTCCTTTACTGAAGGCCTCGCCTTGTTTCGCGTGCCCGTCACCATTACGCATCGGCGTCCTTTTGACCTCGGTTTTCCCTCCAATCATCTCTTCCTCCTTTTCCAAGATTTGCCGGCCAGCTTCCGGCCGTTCAAGCAGAAGCCTTCCAGCTAAAATCATCATTCCCTTTGTGGCTTGGTACCTTTCGTTCATCCCAACAGCGCCCAGGCAGTTCCTTCATTTCCCTCCAATTCGGGTCACTCCGGTTTTTTGTCCCCCACTTCTCTTCGCTAACGCTGCGGGAAGTCCAGGTCAAAATCCAATTGCTCTTTCTTTCCGTCTTTTCTTCGGTCTGTTCTTCCCACCCCTGTGAATTCGGCCCCTCAGTTGAGTCTTGTGTTGGTCCACATGACAGTTTTTGATCTCTCCGGTTCCAAAAGGAATGCATCCTACATTTTCCCCCTTTTTCGCCTCTTTCCTCCGCGCGTCTTGACGGCGGTCATCGTCATAACTTTTGTTTTTGAGAGTCTCCTTTCCGTGAATCGTAATTTTTTTTTTTTTTCCATCTTCCGGTCTGTGTGGCGCATCCACTTCTTATTTCCCCAGGCTATCTCTTGTAAGCAATCTTTGCCCCCCGCTTCCCCCCCTTTTTTGCAGGATCTGGGATCTTCCCACATTCTTTAACTTCTTCTTTTTTCATCATCCGTCTGTTGTTTTATATTCCTTTCTGGGTTCGATAATGCCCGGAACACAATGGCCTTTTCTCCCTGATGGCGTATGGCTCTTTTTTCCTCTCCTGTCCCCATTTTTCTCAGTCCCCTGACTCACTCCACCGGTTTCCTTCCTAGGCCGGCCCCAGTTCATGTTCTCCAATTTTCCGGCATGTTCTGGTTCGCACTCGCTTTTTGAGTACACTGTCAGCCTTCACCGTCGTTGTCCTCGGGTTAGCCCTTCGTCTTCCCTTTTTTTTCCTGTGTCGGATGGCGTCTGTTGAAGGACCGATCCGTACCAAAACGCTGATCGCTTTTTTTTTCCAAAACTCCGCCGTGAACCTCTACTTTCTTGATGTCACTTTCTTTTTCACATATCGCCCCGTGTTAGTCTTATGACCAAGCATTGGATGTACCCGGCTCCCTCGTCAGTTACCGGCTTCCCTTCGTTACCCCCCTAGATTGCCTCTATGTGACATTTAATTTTTTCCTATTTGCTTTCTCATTCCCGTTGGGGAGCTTTTTTTTTCCTTTCGTCTCCCAGGCACTTTCCTCACTTTTAGGTCCGGCTGGTGGAGTCGCTTGGCTGGTGTACCGGTCCTCTTCCCTTTCGCCCGTTTTTTATTTTTGCCTCCCTTTGCGCTTCTCTCAATTCCTTTCTCTCTCGGATTGCCTTTTTTTGTACTTGCAGCTCGATACCAAGGCGATTGTCCTTTCCTGAAGAGATTCTCCCTCCTTTCCAAAATTACCCTCCTTTTCCTCTCCTTTCTCTTTTTACCCTTACTCCGCAACAGCTTACCGGAATCTTTGGACTTTTGCTCTAGTCTCAAATTACTTTTTCACATTTTTCCAGTTTTTCTTTTTGACCATTTAATCGTTCTGCTTGATTTTGAGCCTTAACCACCAAAACCAAAAAAATTGTCTCTTCAGGCCGACCACTCCGAATTCTGTATTATCGGAGATGTTAGTTGATTGTCGAACAACCTACCTCCTCTAAGTTTTGTCAAGCGTGCGCCTCCGGAGCTTTCTTCGTGTTCTTGGAGTTTACTTACGGCGCGTTCGACCAATGATAGACCATTTCTTTCCCCCTGACGCGATTTTTCGCTCTTTTTATAAGTTTTCCTTTTCTTTGCCCCCGCACTCTTCCACTTTATTCTGACCTGTCTACTTTTCCGCATCGAGCCTCCCTGCTTTTGGGGTCCTTCTCTTTTTCTTCTTCATCTTTCAGCGCGGCAGGTTTTGGTTTTCTTTTCATTTTGCGCATTTTATTCTGTTCCTTTGATGCTTCCTTCTGTTTTCACTCTGCTCTCTTCTTTTTTTTTTTCGATCCGTTTTCGATCCGCACCTCTCTTGATTCTTCCCTTCTACTTCCGGTATCGCGGTTTTTTTTGGATCCCCCCGGCGATCCCTTTTTAATGCAATCGTTCACCTCGAGAGTCCGTCCCGGCGTAAGTGTTTCCGGAGGGATCACATTTTTCCCCGGGAGAGCCAGCTTCACCGACTTACTTCTACGACTCACCCACTAGTATCAGGCTCTGACTTTTTCCTATTCATTTTCGTATCGCCGCTAATAATCGCTTTTTCTTTTTCCCTCTTTCTTGCATTCTTTGCGTCAAGTTCTTCGACTTCTTCGTCCTTCCGGTCTATGGTGTCGAAAATCTCGTCTTTCCTCGTTTGTTTTTGAGTACCCTTCGCCTCTAGTTCAACAGATCACCTGCTTAAACCCCCCCCCCTTCCCGTTTTGCGCGAAGTGTGCCGTCTTTCCCCAGATTCTCGCTCGGCCTTATGCAGGAACCCCCTCCGCCCCCCTGTCATCTTTCCACTTATTCCTGAAGATCTCTTCCCCTCTCTATCTCTATATTGTATTCGTGTTGTTTTCTAGAGATCTACTTGATTTCCCCCGAATCGTTAATCATGCATTCAATACGCTGTCGCTTCTTTTTCCTTCTTACGCTTCCTTCTTTTGCCTAGACATCCATTCTCTTGGAGTGATTTTCTCTGTTACTTTTAGCGCGTGGCACCCCCTCGTTGGCTTTCGGATTTTTGACCCGCTTTTTTTTACTCTGTCTTCCGTATCGTCTTTTTAACCTTTCTCGACGAAAGGCTCATGCCCTGAACACGAGGCCTCCGGGACGTTTAACTTAACATCTCCCCGGACCTTTCGAGCAGATCCTTAGTTGCGGCGTTACAAGGTCAGTTTGCTCTTTTCCCGCGAATGGAACGATGGTGAATCCCCACTTTTTCCCTCTACTTCATGCCTTTATCGACGTTCTTTTTTCCTTACGCCGGCGTTTCCCGCCACTGTACTGTGCGAGTTTTTTCCTCCTTCGGATCTCCTCGCGCAGCCGCGCCTTCATTTTATCCCGTAACTCCGCAATCCAGCGCATCTTTCCAACACGCCCGACCGTGCTTTCCTATCTTTTTTTTCTGCGATTTTTTCCCCCGCTTTCGCGACGGCGTCCTGCCTTACTTGATCCATTTGAATCATCTCCAATTCTTCTTGAACCCAGAGTGCTGGCGCACCTGGCCCTTTTTTTTCTGATCTGTTGCAACTTGCTTGCCGGTTCGACGGGCGCCTGGCGTCCCCTTGTTCGGGCCCCCTTTTTCGGTCCCTCTCCCTACCAACGTCTCTTTCCCTCTTCTAGCGCAAACAGCTTCCACTCTTCCTTCGTCTTCGCTGTTTTTATTCCATTCCGCAGGCCTCTTTCCTTTTTCTTCCTTCGGAGGACAAGCTTTTTTCATTTCTTTGAATTGTCTCCCGCCCGCAGATTACGATTCCACTGTCCCAATGTCTTTCGATTTTTGGCGCCGATGAGAAGTGAGACTCCTTTGTCGCGTTCAGTACGTCTTCAACTTCACCTTGTGGTCTTTAGTGTGCTAATCGGAACTTTAGGTTCTACTGTTCCGGCGTTATTTTCTGTGTTGTGCCGCCCGGGCTTTCGCTCTCTTCTCCCCCTTTTGTCCACCCTGTTTTTTTCGAGAATCGCCTCGGTTTCTTACGAGCTCCTGGAAAGCAACGCCGCTTCTTTGAAAGGGGACTGCGGAAATTGTGAGGGGGGGGGGGCAACCCCCCGCCAATTTCCCTTTCTCGCTATCTATTCGACGCTTCTCCCTCTCCTTCGTTTTTCCACGCCTACGCCGCATGCACCACCACCTCTCCCCCTTCCCGGTTCGGAATGCTTCGCACCTCTTCCTCCCCCCTCGCACACTGCGGCTGCACGCTTTTTAAGTCCCCTTTTCGGTTTCACATCGATTTTGCTTCCGTCTCGGCGGTTTCTTACGCTTTTCCTGACCGTTCCCTCGGTACCTCCAAAGCTTCGAAAGACCTGTTTTTAGGTTGAAATACAGAACAACTGTCCCCCCATCCTTCCTCTTTTTTCACTTTTTTAGCGTTGGTCAAATCGATCCTTTCTTTTGTTTTTTTACGGTTCCTTCCCTTCACCTCCTTCCCCCTCTTAAATCGCGCCCCTCTGCCCCCTCGCCCGCTTCGTGAAGGTTCCCAATAAAGGTAAACCCCTTCGTTTTTCGCAGCGGCTACCCATGTCTTCCCTCTCCTGGTCGTGCTTGACGCAGTTAAAGACCAAGGACCCTTGATTGTGGAGCCTTCGAGCCTAATCTTGCACCTGTGACCCTCCTTCGTTCGACCCTCTTTTTCCCCCTCGCCATCCTTTTCCCTACTTTCGGTTTCTTGCTTCTGATCTGGCATAACCTCCCCTCAGCTGAGCTTTTCTCATAATATCCTGTTGTTTTTTCTTCTATCCTTTTCTTCGTCTTGGTTTTTATCTCTGCCGACGACAAAATGGTTCTTTTATTTCCCTAGGAAGGATCAGGGCTCTTGTTAGCCCCTCCTTTCACATGTTTTTTATGAGTTTCTCGAATTGTTCCACACTTTCTCTTTTTTTCCGTTTCTTTATCACGGCGTAGTCCTTAGATTTTTTTTTCTCTTCCGATCCTCTTTTTTGATTACCGATCATCTTTTTTTCGTCTTTTAGAGCTCTTTTCACTGTGATCATTGTTTGTTTTCCGTGTTTCCGAGTTTCTCCGCCGCCCACCAGCCCCCTTTTACTCTTTCCACATACCGTCTTCCCTCCTGAGTTTCCTTGCACTTTCTGTATTTCATACCTCCCTAGTTACGATTTAAGCCTTGGAGTGTACCTGTTACTCTTCTGTCGGACTCGAGCGGGAAACATTTTCCTCGATGTTCCGCTCCATTTTTTCCCTGCTCTTGTGCAGCCTTTCTGTTTCGGTTTTTATTCGAAATGATGGATATTTTCGGCTTTCCCCGCACAGTCGTGATGAGACTGATTTTTCCTGCCGGTGACTCTTCCGTAATCGGTGCTTGCCCCTTTGGTCTTACCCGTTCTGCGAAGTGTGCGTCCCCCGCGAATTTCCGCTCTCGATATTCTTTCTTTTTGTTACTGAATCCCCAGGGACGTTTTCCTTTTCAATCCGCCCTCTGACAGCACCCTCACCCTTTGGAAAGCTTCCTCCCCCTATCCCCTAAAAGTTTCCCTCCGCAAACGTTCTTACGGTTCAATTTCAGGACGTTTTCTCTTCGACTTCTCGATATCTCACACCTTTCCCCCCGGCTACCTTTTCCCGAAACGCGTTTGCTTGATGGTCAATTGGAATCCTTTTGATTTTTTCTTGCCAATTCGAAAACTGATGTTTCTGAAGGATCCTCTCTCTTCTTTTTCCCTTTCTATGTTTGATGGCGCCAACTTGCCTTGTTGTGATCCTTCTGCTTTTTTAGTTTTTTTTTTCTTTTTTTCCGTTCGAACCCTTTTTCTTTCTTTTCTTTCCCTGAACTTCTTTCCATGAGTTTCGATTCCTTTTATCTTTTCTTCGACGCTTTATGCGGCCTGTCCTCTATACGTTTTTTCGTCACCCCCTCTAGTGCGAGGCTTTTGACTCACCCTCTCTTTTTTTTTCCTCGCGCTGCGAGTCTGGCGGTGGTTTTCGTCCTCTCTTATTTTCTTTTCTCCGGATGATTCATTCCTTCAGGTTTTGCTCGTCGATTTCTTCGATCCTTTCCCACGGCGCGCTTGGACTTCCTACTTCCTCCCCTTCCTTTACTTTCTTTTGAGGACCCCCCGCCGCGATTCTTTTGTTCCCTTTCTAGACGCTTTCTCGATTCCCTGTGGTTTCCCCCGAATTCCGGGCGAGACTCTCCTTCTACTTTTTCCCTCTCGCTGCAACTTTCTTCTCGGCCGTCTTCTCGCCTTCCTCATCTGGAGGTCTTTTCCAGTTGATTTCGGGCCCAAGGTAACTTTTTACCCTTCATGATTTCCTTTTTCGTGCGAGTCTCAAGTTTTGCGAGACCGTCGCGATCTGTCCATTTCCCTGAAATCTCCCCAATGTTTTTTCCCCCCTATTCCTTTCGTGACTCTTTCCTAGGTCTTGTGCAGGGAACATTTTTGTGTTTTTTTTTTGTGTTGCCTAGGAGTATTATCCGCTCTTTTCTGTTGCCGTCCCCGTATTCTTTCTCTTTTCTCCTCCTCTTGTTCTCTTGATTCTAATTGCTGCACCAAATCGTTTCAGCAAGTGTTACTTTGTAGGGGCGCTTTTTAAGACTGACCCGTCCTTCTCCCTTCCCGCCGCCGATCACTTTTCCCCCCCTGCCGCTATTTTCTCTTATCTGTTTTACCTTCCTTTTGGGCTGCCACACCTGTCCTTTTCGTTTCCCCCTCGCAACCTGCCCGCCTGTATCTTTTAACCGGAAAGAACATAAGTTTGAACCCTTAGGCGTCCGTTCTCCTCCCCCCTCGACCGGCGGCGCTGCCTGTGTCTCTACCCTCTGGACGCGTAAAGGTTTCTCCGCTTTCTCTACTGAATCTTTGAGTCCACGGAAGTGAAGTATTCATCGCCGCTTCTCTTGGCCCCTTGAACCTCCCATTGTTGTCTCCTTCACCTTTCCGATACCGGAACCGGCATTCCCTCGTCAGATCGCCCCCTCCCTCCTTCCTCTCGACGCTCCGCAGCGCCTGAACTTCTATCCCGCGACCCCCGATCTCCCCTGCCACAAGCCAGAACGATGATCTTCAGCCCTCTTTTTTTTTTTTCTTCTCCATCTTGTCCCCCCGCCGCGCGTTCGTGTTCTGCGTACTTGACTGTTTCCTGGACTCTCCCCCAGTTGACTCGTTGCGGTCGCAAAGTGTCCCCGATCCCCACGGTGATCAACTCTCCTTCCTTGCTTCTTTTCTTTCCTCCATGGCGATTCCTACTTCTCGGCGAGCCCTTAAACTTATCTCCCTCCCTCCGATCCTCCCGCTTTTCCCCCCCTTCTTATTCATCTCCCCCCTACACTCACTTCGACTTCTTTCTTTTTAGTAATTCTTCTTTCCAGCTCCTTTTTTCTACCTTGGTTCCGATCTCTCTGACCCTTTCCCGGTCCCAACATCCGTTTTTCTGTCTTTTTGAGAATCGCAGCATTAGGTCCTCCCGGAGCCGCAGTTTTTTTCCACCCCCTTTTCCTCCCTCTCAGACGGTCCTCTGAGGGAATCCGTGCAGCCTATCGGAATTCCATTCTTTCTTTTTCCGGTCTGCTGGGTGGATACTTTTTTCTTTCCGATCTTTTTTCCCCTCCCGAATCGTTTTTGCTTCTTCTTTAGTGCAACCGACGCCGCAGCGTTCTCGTGAGCTTCTTTACATCAAGCCAAATCACTTTTTGCCTCCTTCCTCCGTTCCCATTTTGGCCGGATTACGGACCCCCCTTTCTCCTGCGTCCCCGTCCCACTCCGACGGTTTGCGGCTTGCCAAACATTCCAGAACCCCCTCGCACCCTTTCTTCTCACGCGAGATTGTCCTCCTTTTCCGGCCATTCCTGCGCTTGCGGCTCGGCGATCCGCGCGTCTTCCCCTCTTTCCAATCCGGCTTTCGACCTTTCCCCTGTCGCGGTTCTTTTTTCCTAATTTCCCCCCCCCTTTCCCCGTATCGGTCTTGTAGGTTTCACGCCTTCTAGGTTTTTTTCGAGGTTGCGTACTCAGCTGCATTTTCCTCCTCCCTATCACATTTCCGCTATTTTTCCCCATTTTTCCAGTCCTCCTCTTGACGGCCCGGTAATCACTTAAACCGTGCGCGATACGTGCTCCCCATTGCTTCTAGATTTTCTTTTCGATTTCCTTCCAATCCCGGTTTTTTTCCAGCCTATCTCTCCACAGTGTCGGGTCAGTTTCGGACAGATGCCTTACCTCTCATCCCTTGTCTCCGGACCCGTCCCCTTTTTAAGGATATTGACCCCTGTGCAATCTCTCTTCCTCTTTCCCTTGTTGTTCTCTCTCTCACAGGTTCTTAGTTCTGATCTCTTGTCCGCCCGTCGGCGTTAAGAGGATGGTAGTCCGCTATGTTTCCTCTACCAGGTGCTTTAGTTATATGAGCACCCCTTGTTCTTCACCCCTGTTAGCCTAACATGCACGATTTTTGTTTCCCGGCTCCGATCTACCCCCCCCTTGTGGTTGTTGGGTGGTGGTGTGTTTTTGTTTTTTTTTTTGTTTTGGGTGGTTTTTTTGTTGGGTTTTTTTTGTTGATTACGGTCACCTGTCTATAGCCAGATTTTACTTTGTATTTCCCCCCCCTTTTTTTTTTATCCCCGTTTTACTCCCCCAAACGACCTCCCTTGACCCCCCCTAACCGTTTTCCCTAAGGAGTCCGCTCTTGCCCCTTTTTCCACTCTCCCCTCGAAACAGGTCCCCCGATTTCTTTCTCCTTCCCCGCTCTTTTCCTTCAGGACTCGCCGCCCGTTCTCTCTTTGCGGCTTCCAATGTCCGGTCCCTCATGCCTTGTCGTTCTTCTTCACTCTGTTCTCCAGAAGTCTCCCCCCGTCGTTCTTATCGTGTGCCCTGGCGAGCTCGGCTGTGTCTTTTTTCACTCCCTCAATCGTGGTCGAGGTTTCGCGGCCAGAAGTTTCAGTTCTCTCTTCCTTAATTTTTTTTTCGCAGTCTTGGCTCCTTGTTCCTTCTTTCCCACGATCGCAACATTCCAGGTCTCCCTTCCCCTTCTTGTCATCCATGCCTCACGGTACCCTCCCCCCCTTAACTCCGCCTCCATTGCTACTTTCTTTTTTTTTCTTCCCCCGCTCAAACCGGCTTTCCTTCCCTTATCTGTGTTTGTCCGAGTGCGATCCCAAACCCAAACTTATCCCCTTCGCCTTCCTGCATTTTGTTTCCGATTGGAACCTTGGCCTCGTCTGTTCCCCCTGTGAGCCTCACCTTTGTGATGTCTTAGCCATCTCACAGACGAGGTTGGCGCCTTTTTTTCCGCTTTTTTTATGTTCTCCCCCCTTTCGCGGAATTTTTTACTCGCGTCGGCCTCTTGGCGGACGCGCTGGTTTAGGGATCGCCTACTTCCCTTATAACCCCTGATAGCCCATGTCTCTTCTTCTCCTTTCTCTCGCATTTTAGCCTCCGTGGTGATCGTGTTCCCTTTCACCCCTCAGGCGTTTTAATTCTTTCCACCGTGATCAAGTACGTTTAAGCCCTCCTCCCTCGTATCTGGCGGCGGGGGACTGTCCTTTCTTCTCCCCCCTTCATATTCCGCCTTCCCTCTTTATGAGACGGTGCCGGTTGCGCTCGTTTTCCGTTTCCTGTCGTCTTTTCCTTCGCTTCTTTAGGTCGCTACTTTGGATTCCTCCCTTCCGATTCTTTTCTGCGAATGCCATTACTTTTTCCTCCGGTTTAAGGATTCCCACCTATTTTTCCAATTGCCTAAGCCTTCGCGATCCCCCTTGTTTTCCTTCTTGTTTCACCCCCTTCTTTAATTTTGCCGAGCGGACTAGTTTTTCTTAGTGCCCCCTTCGACAAATGTATACTGCAGTAGCATTTACACTTAGTCTCGCCCGGCCCGGTTCTATTCCCCCTAGAATTTTCTTTTTCCTAAGTTTGGACCGTTATGCGTTCCCTTTTGCCGTTTTTCCGAAACTCTTCGCGTCTCCTCTTACCCCCTCGCTATCGGAAACCCGCTTCCCTCCTTCCCAACTTCTTTCCCCTCCGTTGCGCGTTCTCGTCGTGCCGATGAGCCTCGCTGCCTCTGGCAGGACAATCCTTTTCCCTTCTTTATCATTTTTTTTTATGAACGATTCTGGGTCCCTTTTCCTCTCTTCTCCCCTCTTGGTTGCTATGATCTACAGGGTTCCCCCCTCCCCCTCATCCAGCAGTGGATAATACGCTTCTTTTTTGTTCCATTCGTCCTTTTCCTTCTTGCTCATTTCATCCGCTTTGACGGCGACTTTTTTTTTTTCCTCGGATATTTTCGATCCGCTCTTTTCTTTTTTTTCCCCCATTTCTCGGACTCAATTTTCGAAAACCCTCCCCACCCGGGATAGTATTTCGCGTAAATTTCCCCTTCCCCAAATCATTCCTTTCCCTTTTTTAGCCCCGTTCGTCCTTCCCCTCTTCTTAACTTTCCCGGTGCGCTGCCCTTTCCCCAGTTTTTCTGTGCCCATGTCGTTCGACTCTTCCCGCGGACTTGGTCGTCCCATTCTGACTCCTTTCCCTTATGCCCCCTTTCTTCCTACGAGGCCCACCCCGCCTCTGTTTGGCTTCCACATGAGATCCCTGGTAAATGTCTCGCCTCTTTTCGCTCGTCTTCCCTTTCTCAGTGCACTTTTTATGTCCCTGTATAACTATTATCCTTCGTCCCCCCGTAAACCAGGCAATTTTCCCCCCCCTTTCAACCGCACCCCACCGCCAGACCGATGCCTCTCCCCCTTTGGTCGCCTTGACCTTTTCCGACCTCTTTCCTTCCCTCCCTTTCCCCCCCGACCCGGCTCCTTATGAACTCCCGTACGATCCGTTCATCATCCGTCATAAATCCAGTGACTAGTGTTCCCCTTGACCCCCCCGATCAAAACTTGTTATTTCCTGTCCCCTTTTCCCGATGGTTTCGACTTCCCCTTTGCATTCCCGCCCCTAGGAGCTCAACAAGCGCTCAGCAAATACTTTAGTCCCCCCCCCACCACAATTCGTCCGTGGATTGGAGAAATTCCTCGCCCCTCCCCTTCCCGAGAATAGTCCCCTTTTTTTTTTTTTCCCCCCCGAACAGGTTGGCGTGGCACTCCCTATATCTCCCTCTCTCCACTTGTCCACCATCCACTCCCCAACCCCTTTTTTCCCGATGCGCCGATTCCGTTGTTTAGACCCTAGCTCTCACAGCATTCACATTTTTTCCCCCTACTCCCTTTTTCTCTTCCGATTTGCAGCGCATTCCGTTGCCTTCTTTGTCCTATTTCCCCCCGATTTCTCCTGGTGCCGGGCGATTTTCGGTAATTGCACTGTCTGAGACTTTTCTTTCTCGCTGAGTTCCTTCCCCGTTTCCCACATACTGCTCCCTTCTTCCCTCTTCAAGTTCTCTTTCCCCTCCCACGTGCCCTCTACAGTCCCCTCTTTTGTACAGTCTCCGTCCTTAATCTGATCATTCCCATCGTCCCGTTTCCGTTGGCTGCCTGTAGCAACCTTCCTCCCACTGCAACCCTGCCCGGGGTCCTTCCGCTCTTTTCAGTCCGTTTCCGTCAATCTTTTTTCTTTCTCGGCGATTCCCCCCCTGTTTGAAGTACCTCGTACCTCCCCTTTTCCCTCCCTCTTACCTTTTTTTGTTAGTTGAAATACAGAACTCAGATTTTCCCTTCGGTTCACGCGGGCGTTGGTCAATCGATCCTTTTTTTCTCGTTGCAGTCTTCCCCCTCTTTTTCCCCGATTCCCACGCGCCTCGCTCCTGCACCCCTCCTTACGGCGGTTAACTCCCAGGTAAAACATCCTTTGTTTTCTCAGCCCATGTCTTACTCGCATGGTAGTCCGACTTTGCCCCCTTCTTCCGTTGTGTGGCGGGGTCAGCCCCCACTTTTTGATTTGGCTTTCGCCCGATGTACGCCCATTCCGATTTCTCCCTTTCTTGTTTTGGCGGCAGGATTTTTCTCCCGCCCCCTGACTTTTTCTATTCCTCCTCCGTCTTTTTTGTGTTTTTTTTCGCCTTTTCGTCTGATCCGATCCTTTTTCGCCGCCACACCATTTCGGCTTATTTTCCCTTTCAGTATCGGCTTTTGTCGACTGCCCTGCCCCCCCCCATCTTCAGATTTCTCTTTTCTCGACTGAGACTCCACCTTTATCCTCTGTCTGACATCAGGCCCTTTTGGAGGATCCGCCCTCAGAGGTTTACCTGTCTCTTGCACGCTTTTGTCGGCATCGGGTGCGCCCCGCTCCTATTTCCTTCTTCTACTTTCCTTGTTCCGCTGCCTCCCCCCCCACGATCGATTGACCCACCTCCCCGGAGTTCCCCTTCGTTCCCTCTCTTCTCTTTTTGTATTTTTCCAATACGAGACCCGTCCCTCCTTTTTCCTTCCTTTTCCCTTGGACTTCTCCTTTACTTTTTCTTTCCCTCTTTCCGCGCCTGATAGAGGGTCTTCTCTCTTCTTTCAAGCTCGGCGTGAATCCCTCGCTGCTGCCCTTTTTTTTGACAAGCTGACTCAAGGGTCCCTCCCCCCACTTCGCTTTGTGGCAGGCCGCGTTCTGTCAGTCATAGGGCTTTCCCCTCTGTGGCCGTTTCTTCGCTCCTTGCTTTTATCTCCCTCTTTCCTCCTCTTCGATGCGGCGTGCTGTTGCCCTAGCCCTCAATTCTTCTCTGTCAGTTCCTTTCTGTCCTCTGCGTTCTCTTGTCACTTACCGGCCGGCTTTCTACCTCGAATATTCCGATTTGCTGCACAGCTCCCCCCTTGCCCCCAACTCAACCTGTGAGGAATTTTTTTCAGACGTGCCCGGTGTTTAATTTTCAACTTTCTCTTTATCGCTGTGGGCGATGGGGTACATGACTTTATTTGTGCGACACTCTTCCCCTTTCCTTCCCGTTCTGTCAGGACGAGTTGCGATTAGCGCTCTTTTGTCGTTGTTGGATCCCCAACATCGTCTCTTGCTCTTTTAAAGCTGCGCTCGTTTGTTTTTTTTTTGGGGGTACGGCGGGTTTCGACACCCCCTGATCGCTTCCTCCCCTGACTGCCGTAGATTCCCCTGGACTCTCGATTGCCCTTGTTTGATCGTTACTTTTTCCTCCATTTTGTTTATATGGGAGGATTCCCCTTGTATCCAGTTTCCTGTCTGCGAATAGAGACCTCCTTTGCTTTTCGTTCCTTCCCGAGAGCATCTTTAGCGCCATTTGCCAGTTTTGCTTTTTAGGTTGCGCTCGCGGTTTATTGTGCTTGTGGTTTCTTTACTATGACACTTCTCATTCTCTGTTGGAGCTTCAGTTTATTCTTCTCGCACGGCTCTTTCCATGCTTTCCTTCCTTAAGGATCCCACACGCCGCTGATTTCATTTTGCCTCCCCTTTCGCTAAAAGAGAGCGATTACCGTTTCTTTCCTTGGGACCCCTTTTTTTACGTCTTTCCCTTTAAGCTTCTACCTGGTTTCACGCTGCCCTTTGAACCCTCTCTCCTCCAGCCCTTCTAGATGGTAAAATTCTTTTCTCCTTCTCTTTCCTTATGGGCCTTATTGATCCTCGGAGCGAACGTATGAGCTTACTTCTTTTTTTTGTTTTTTGAAAATTTCGCGCCGAGTTGTTGCAGACCCGTGTCTTCTTCTCCCCCCTATACGCGAAAATTAACTCCCTTGTGTTTCGTTCTTTTTTTTCAAGATGTTTAGCGCTGCGGTTTTCCGTTCCCCCTCTCAGCGTCTCTATTCCCTTCTGGAAGGCCGGTAGTTTCATTT
>Ga0179593_1542740_pt1 | contig 18218 bp, 22 predicted proteins | sample CZODoug2_1_08_16_FD_185931 | JGI IMG/M metagenome (GOLD analysis project Ga0179593, IMG submission 185931) | Vadose zone soil fungal communities from Angelo Coast Range Reserve, California, USA - CZODoug2_1_08_16fungal (PacBio error correction) | ecosystem: Environmental > Terrestrial > Soil >... | reverse complement strand
ATCATCGTGTCCGGGTCCGCCCCGTTCTTTTCTCCTGTCTTGGGAACTGGTTTTCCCTTTCTCCCCTTCCTTTTCTGACTTCCTCCTTTTTTATTTAGTTGGCTTGAGCTCTCCCATGCTCCTAATTTTCTCTTGTCCGTCACTCCCTGCAGGAATACCGAAATTTAACGAAGGCAGCCAATCATGGAGTAACGCTTAAGGATTCTTCCTCGGAAGTCCTTTGGGGGCCCCCTCGGAAAGCCCTATCAAAAACGGACATCCCCTCCACTGATCGATTTTCCCCCTTGATAGTTTTATCTCCCCTTTTTTCAGATAATCCCTAACTTGCGCATGCTACGCAGCAGATTTTTGTTTCCATTTCTCTTTGGTACCTCTCCGGTTAGGAATCTCGTGGAGCCCCGGCTCCCCCGGATAATTAAAAGATGTTTATCTAAGATAAGTGTTTATCGGTCACGGGGCCACCTTCGTCACTTCTTTGGGCTTCGCGTTCGAGTCTAGGGCTCGCCCCCTCCCGCGATGTCTTTTGAGACCTTACAGCTCCAGAGTAGAAGCGGGATGGCCGCCTGTAGCAGCGGCGGCCTGATCCTTTGACTCTCCCAGTGATGTTAGCGATAGTGACATCCTAATTGATCTCCCCTTTTCCAGGTACAGCTCTTTTCTGGTTTACTAGGGCATAATACCGGGGACTACGCTGTCTACACGATAACTCCTACTCATTTTTTTTGAAAGAGTATATTTCCACCCTGCTTCCTCAACCCCTTTCTTTAGAATAATGATTGCAATGCTTTTACATGTTTTTGGATGCACTTTGACCGCCGACGTAAGATATTCAACATTCTTGCGACTCCCTCCTGTCACCAAACTGGGTGGATCAAACGATTCGCGCATTCTGGGTCTTGCTTATATAAAAGGTTACCATAACCTTTCCCCGCGCTGTTCCCTCCCTTTAATAGACAATCTGTAGGGGAGAGTTTGAGATAGATGTCCGTCGTGAACCCCCGACCTGTTTTTGAGCAGTTATAGTGTCTTTTTTTGCTTGTCTTCCCTTTCGCAAATCGAGCATCTGCGGCCGTTAGAGATCGGTGCATTTGTCTACTGCATTTTTTCGGCTTTCCGATCTGACGACGGAGAGCTTCGCTAGACTCCCGCCTCTCTCGGACCTTTCCTTTTTTTCTTCTCCGGAATACTATCAAAGACCCCTTTAGCGGGAGGAATATACTATCATTCTTGACGCGGATTTCTCTTCCAAAGACCGTGAACTCTTTTTCTCCGGCGGTGCCTCAGAAAATCCCCTCGTTCGACCCCCTGGCCGTGTTAGATGTCCTCCTCCCTTAGAACTTCTCCCGCAGATAACTATCTCCTGCACAAAAGGTGGTGGTTTTTACGGTAACAGTTTTTCCCCCTCAGCTCCTTACTGAGACCTCCTTTTCGACTTTCGTAGCCCCTTGTCGAGAGAACCCCTCCTCTTAGGCCCTTGGCAGCAGCGCATTCGTCATCTTTGAATGGTTGTTTTCGCAATGGCTCTCTGCCAGAGCTTTTTTGTTTTGCTCAAACCTTTCGCACGCTCACCGAAGCACTTGAGTAGGTCGGGGCCTTAGCGTCACACTCTCATTGAATAGCTCAGTGCCTCTCTTTTGAGGGTGCGTCTTTTTGTATGGTGAAAGTGTTTAAGGGTTTTTTCACGCGATTTTTGGATTCCTCAGCAGTCCCCTCCGACTATTTTTGAGCCCCAGTGTCCCTTTCTTCGCGGGTCCTTTACCTTTTGACGCCCCTTTCTATGAAGACTATCACATGCCGGTTCTCCCGGCACTCCTACCTCCCTCTTACTTCTTGTACCCCTTTCCTCATCGATCCCTTTGTTTTTGACATACTTTCTTCCTCCTTTTCTATTAAGATCCTTCCCATTTTACTTGGAGAATGCGTCAGGATCTTCACCCTCTCTCACTAATGTCCTCCGTTGTGTTTTCTAGTCTATTCATCCCTCTGAGCCCTTTCCCCCGATCCGAATTCGTTCCGCATCTTTTTCCTGATGATGTCCCTTTTTGGAGACGTCCCCTAGTCCGACAGCGATTAAGATAGAGTTGGCTTTCAGTCACATTTCAGACGTTTTCGGAGAGAAGTAGGGACCCTCTACTCTTCTCCCCCCTCTTTTTTTTTCAGCTTTCTTCTCCACCAAATGCCCGAGTGTTAGAGAAAACTGGGATGACTCAAGCCCAGAGTCATGTACGATGCTGCCCCTATTTACTCCTTCCCCCCCCCCCTAAACCCTCCTTAAAGGATTCGGTACATTGACTTATGCAAGCCTTGAACCTCCCGACTGCGACGGTTTTTTTCTTCGTTGATCGGACGCGACGTTTGTGAGATTTGCGGGGACCCCATAGTCCTTTTTTCAATTCCACTTAGAAAGTCCGAACTCCCTTCCGATGCCTTTTCTCTCCCCGGAAGTGGCCTTTCCTAGGAGTAATTTTTTCGGCCGCAGCAAGCCGATTTCTACTCTTCTCATCTCATTCTCGTTGTAGGGTTCCCCGCCCAAACCCCCCAAAAATTTTTCCCAGGCACGAGTACCTTTAGCGAAGCCTCTCTTTCCCGAAAGAACGCCGGCATCCTTGGCCTCAATACCAGAGGGCGGTTCCTCCCCCCGGCGTTCCCCCCGGTTTCCAGCCTGCATTTTTTTTTTTTCCTTCAGCGTAGTTCCCTCGAGCGCGATCAAATGATGCCTCCCGGCCGTTCCCCGGTTTTGAATTAAGGTGTTCCGTTCTCCACTTTTTTTCAGCAGATGTTAGCGCACGCTGCTCTCCGTTCTAACCCCTGCCCTTTCCCCAACGAAAACGATTCCCCCCCCATTTCCCTAGGATCCCGACGACTCTTCTCCTCTTTCTCCGATTACGGACCTCCGCAAGAACACTCGAACGTTTCTCACGTAGTCTTTTCTAGACTTGACAATCAAAGCCCGTTTCCCCGGCTTCTTTTTCCCCTTCTTTCCTCTTTGGTTGAAACTTGCTTGGTCTGGAACCTGAAGCCCTTTTCAACGTCGAGCAACGCAGCTGATCTTGTTTTTAGCCCCCCCCCCCTTTTCAGGGTTTCTGTCCCGCGCATGACTTTTCCAGTTTTCGTCGACGAGACCATTGGGATCACACCTTTCCACTTTGCAATCATGTTACCTTCCGGTTGGTATAACCCTGTGGGTCCCTGATTCTGAAGCTCTTTATGGATCTTTTAGCCAGCGGTAGCAACTCTCCCCTCACCCCGACCTGGGGACTTTTTCCTATGGATGCCTCGACGATCCATTTTGTGTCTCTGAGGCTCTTACAGTCTGAAGATGACGACTCTAGGAGCGCGGTCTCTCGTCTTTCCCTTTCCCTAACGCATCGAGAGATTTCTCGTAAGGTCTCCAAATGTAAAGATCCTCTGAAACAAAATTCGTAATTGGTTTTGTCTCCGTGCCCCGACCTTATTTCAGGATAGGGTCGTCAGTTTTCTTTCCAGCGTCCCCCCCTTTTACTCCTTTCCTCACCAGGTTCCGTTCGTCAGGGGACACCCCTTTCCTCTTCCTTGTTTTTTGGCCCGCCTTTCCCCGGACTCCGCGAAATTTGCTTCCTCTTTTCCTTTTTCTCTGACCTTTCCCCCTGACCCAACCAGCGACCCCTTTATTCTTTTTCTTTCAGGTTGCGAACAGGTGTGGCTATGTCTCTCAATCCCGGTCTCCTTTCCCTGTGATTCTCTTTTCGAATACTTGTCCCCCTGATGGAGAACCTTTTCCGTTTTCTTTTCCTCTGCCTGGTCCCTTTCCCCTCCTTCACATCGCTAAGCACCGTTCCACCTTAGAGCATGTTTGAGCATCAAGCCTTCGAACGAAATCCTTGTGGCGGTTTGTCCCAATTTTCCTTTTTGCCCATTCTTTCTCTTGCGACACGAGACGGCAGAGTACCAGGACCACCCTTCTTCCCCCCTCACCTTTTTTTTTCTTCGAGATTCATTTTTTTTTTTTCTCACTTTTTTGAAAGACGTCTACGTGTTCGATCTCTGTGGTTAAACTTTTTTCCTGGCGCCTAATAATACCCCTTTTTCGCAACCCCAAAACCCCACCAACCCCACACCCCGGGAGTATCTGATTTCGATAGGAAGACTTCGCTCGCACACATTTTTTTCCTCCACTTTTTCAATCATTTTCCCCTCCATGCGAAGGATTTTGAAACATCTTTCTTCTTCCCTTTGGAAGTCCCTTGTGGACTGTTCTTTCCATTCTCCTCAGGTAGGCTTTGACCATGAGCCACACTGTCGCACCCCTTACAGCAATTTCATCCCTTTCTTTTACCCCTATTTTCGACTACTCCCTGAAATAGGCGAGGCCTTTTCATGATTTTTCACACCTCTGAATTTCGTGTCCCTGAAAGGCCGGTCCGGTTTCCCTTTTCCCTAAGGCCTCTACCTTTTTAAATTACCCGAAACAGATGAGATTGATTTCATCTCGTGTTCCTTTCCTCTACCCTTCTTAAATCCGGGGTTTCCCATCGCGTCTTGTTAATTTGCACTGCTTTAATCTAGAGATTCCCCACGACGAGGAAGCCCACCCCCCCCCCCCCCCCCCCCCCCCTCCCCTCCTCGGGCTTCCTTTAGGAAAGAGGCCGACGTGGAACCCGTTGGCCTCGGTGCGCTCCCCCCCGTGCGTTCCTTGAAAATCTTTCCTCTTCTTTTACAGATCTAGCTTGCTGCGTTTCCATCCACGAACGGAGTTCCCGGAGAAAACGATCCAGCGCTTCCTGGCGTGGCCCTGACTTTTCTTTTCCCAAGTTACCCCCTCCGTCGCTTGACTCCAAAGAATGATGCATGCCGCTGCTTTTCCTTTTCCCAATTTGCTACCCCCCCCCCCCCCCCCCCACCGCACGCTCGTAACTTCCGTCATGCGCGGGTCCCTTTGGATCTACCCAGTGAGCCCAGATTTTGGACCCCCCCGTCGTTTTTGCGGTAGTTTTCTTCCCCCTTTTTTCCCAGAAAAAGCGCCTCGCACTCCTCGGGAAAGCATTGAAAGCGGACAGGAGCTGGGAGTCGGTCGCAGGCCCGTCGTCCACAATGTTTTTTGGCGGGACTTGAGAGGGCGCATGTCCTGCCCTCCCCGGTGGCCCTCCTTTCAGAGCTCCCTAGTTTCATTTTCAATCGTTTAGATTTTCTCCCCAGAGGCCCTTTTTTCTCGAAGCCTTCTGAGCACGCGACCTAGAACGTATTAGGATAAGTGAATGGCTCTCCCGTCCCTTTACACATGCGGAGGACTCCGATCATTCTCGCCCTACTCTCAGGATGAATAGGAATGACACAAATGACTTTCTCACTTTATTTTTCCTCCTCCGAACTCCCGGTATTTCTAATTAACTGCTTTCCTCTGGTTGCATGAATCTTTTTCTTCGCATACCTTTCTGTCGCGCCGGGCCCGGTTGTTTGGGGGGTTCTTATCTCTTTTAAAGAAAACCTCCTCATGCCTCTCCCCCTTGAGATCCCTAGGATACATATGAGCAGCCGCCTGACGAGTACCCCCCCCTGAGCAGTTGACTCCCGGTCTCATCTCAAGTACGAGGAGACGCGTCTCCTGGTCGAGTTTTTCGCCCCTAGAACCCAATACCCTGACGTTATCCCTGCTGGGGCCGCTAGGTTCCCATCGGACATTTTCCATCTCCTGTCTTTCGCATCCTGATTAGGCGAGGAGGCTCATTTCTTTTCCGCGGGCCCAAGATTTTGGATGATATTTGTAAGTTCCCAATCATACAGAGTTCGTCCCCCGCTGTCAGTTTTTTTCCGCAGTTTCCTTTCGCCCCCCTTGCGCCCCCCCCGCGATAGGAGCGGAATTTCGCTACCCTGCCTCTTTTCGGCAATTTTTTTCCCTTTTCCTTACTTTCCCCCTCTCACTGCTTTTAGTTGTCCTCACACCTTTCCCTTCTATCTTTAATTTCTTCCCGACTTCAGGTCCCAGAACGGAGGAATGCTTCTCCATTTGATTCTATTTTCCTCCTCCTTTCCGTTGTGTTTTTTTCTTCTTTTTCTTCAGACACCTCGTATCCTTCCTTTCATAAAGTCCTTTTACTGCAGGTCTCATCGCCCCAGTGTCGATTGAAGGTTTTCCTGCTTCTTTTATTGGGAATTTTTCCGGCCAACAGAGCTATCAGCTAACCTTCTTTGCGTTCCGTTTCCTCTTCCTTATTCCTTCATGTGAATCGGCTGAAGATTCCGCGAGAACACCGTCGCGCTGTTCTCATCGATTATTACGCCCCAGATTTTTAACTGCCCTGGGAAGCCCCCTTCTCTTCCCTTTCTTCAAGGACCCCTCACCATCGAGTTTTCCAGATATGTCCGGCAAAAGAAGATTTCGACCGCCGACAGGGGACCAGACCACTTAGATTATGTCTCGCCTCCCTTTTCTGATTTTTCCCCTAAGCGGACCTCTTACTACGCGTTGAGGTTGCTTAGGTGTCGTTCTCCTCCTTAGTCCCCCCCAATCCCTTTAGCCCCCAGGCGATATCCTTCTCCTGCGCATCCATTCACCGAACACCCAACCATTCCCCCCCGGCTTTTCCTTTATCCTTCCTCTCGGCCGTTCTTTCCTTAGATTCTAGACTTATTTTTTTTTTTTCTAACTCTTCGCCCCCATGAGAATGAAGGACCAGTTCAGGTCTGGTACCCCTCTCTTTTACCTTTCCCCCCCAAGCTCGACCAGTAGAGCCCTTCGTTCCAGATCCGGCCTCGAGTCCTTTAGAAAAGGGAAATCACTTCATATACCGTAGGTCTGTTCACTTCCCCACCCCTCCCCGCAGTTGGTAAGGCTTTCGACTCCTCTCTCCTCGACCATCAGTTCAAAGTTCCCCGAAGACGAGACCTGGTGGTCGTATCCTTTTGCTCCCCGCCCATCACAATGTATCCCCCGTGCGCTTTGAGCCCCGCTGTAGCTTTTTTCTCCTAGAACCATGCCGCCCGACCCCCTCAAGATTTCGCTCCCCCAATGTGCAATTCAGCCTTTAGGCAAAGAGAGCCCTCTCTGGACCCTCCCACTTTCTCACTCCTCAAAAAACCCCTTAGAGATTGGGGTCTATTTCTCTTGACCCTACTCAAAATTAAATCTTCTTTTTGAAATTTTCCCCTTTTCCGCTTGGGTCCATTTTATTGAGTATCCCGGCAGCCCCCAAAAGAGCCCTGACCTGTACCCTTTTTCTTTTCTTGGAGTACACCCCTTTTTAAGCAGGAGTCAATCCTTTCCTCGTGCCTGTGACGTAGAAGAGACTTCACCCCGTCCCCCCAGGAATTCTTTTTTCCTGCCGGGCGCCCTCCAGGTTTTTTCTCCCCCCACTGAGGTCCCCCTAGTTGCTTTTCCTCCGAGATTTTTTCTAGATAGTGTTCGGCCGGTCCTAACCCAACTAGGTTGACTTTTTTTCCCCTCTCTATCCATTCTGTCAGGATGTTTTTCAGCCGAGCCGTTCCTACATCAAGGTGTCGCTCGATGAACTCGCCTTCTCCGCCATTGAGGCAGCCTGTCTCCGTCCTTCCTTTCCTCTTGAAATTCCCCTTCTAATAGCCTCTCAGGTTGTCGCCTTTCGGTCAATGAACCTTTGGCCCGGCCGCCCGATGTGGGCCCCGACGACTTTCCCGATTGAAAACGTAGCTGTCCATCTCCTTTTGGGGGCGCCCCCTTATTCCCCTGAAGTACGAGGGAATCGACCCCTGACGAGGGCCCTTTCCTGGTGTACCCCCCATTCTGTTGTCCTCCCCGTGTCTCCCCAACAGACCCGGTTTTCCCTCTTTTTTTTAGCTTTCTTCGAACCGAAATGGTAACAACCCCCGCTCAATGGATGATTCTGTTGCCAGGGTGGCTAATGGTTTTCCCGCTTTTCTTTCGTCCCAGGTCTTCGAGGACGAATAATTCCCTGGTTGCCCTTCCGGGTCCTCCTTTTTCTTTTACTTGCCCATTTCCCTTTCTTTCCCTTAAAAATCGATACAGGCGGGAACATGTCGAGCCATGTGCTTCCTTTTCGTTGACGACCCGTTTTCTGGAGTGGCTTAGTTCCTTTACGGATCTTACCTTTCCACACGAGATCTGCCACTTTATTTGACCTTCTTGATCTCTCTCTTTTTTGAGAGAGAACTTTTTCCCTTTTTCTGATGCACGTCTACGGTCCTTTGAGCGCGCGGGGGAACTGGTCATTTTTTTTCCTACGCTCGATCCGTTACGTGAATCCCGACCGAGCCATTTAGGCTTTCTTTCCTTTTCATTACGATGTGAAGCAATGTCACTTTTTTCCTGACGCCCCCCCCCCTCGCAACACATTTCCTCCCCTGAACCTGTGGAAGTTTTCCTTTAGCGGGTGGGGAAATGGGGCTCTGCGTAAGCCTTTATGCTGCCCCATTCTTTCTTGCACTTTATCCATGATCTCGGTTTACCATTACGTTTCGTTCTCCCCTTCGAAAATTTCCCTTTTTCACGTTTTTTCAACGCATTTTTTTTGCAAGAGATGAACTCTTCATGGTGTGTCCCCTTCCCGTTTCAGTTTTCTTCTCCGGAGTCGGCCCCGACAATTTAATGCACCTTGCCGTTCCCTTTTCAAACATTTTCCCCCCCCTTGAGTCATCAGAATGGTTGGTGCAAAATCGGCTTTGCTATATGGTTAATCCATTCTCTAACAACTCATTATAGTATTTACGCGGGATATGAGAAGCTGCTACTTCCCTTCTTTCTTTAGAGACCCCCCCCCAAACCCCCCCCCATGATATAGGATAGCTCAATAAGGACATCTTTTTGTCTTCGTTTCTTGTTATCTGGGAAAGGCTAACTTGCAGTACCCCACGATCTCCCCCCCCCCCTTCCGGGCTGCCTTTTCCTTATTGTGGCCCCGAAGTTAAAGTACCATGAGACCACTCCTCTTACTCTTACTTTTTCCAGGTTTGGAAGGGTTGCCCCCCTCTCCGTAACTACTTCCCAGATCCCTCCTCCTTTCCGATGTCCCCCCCCAAAATATGACGACTGGACTCAACTGAATCAGGGCGATTTTCTTTTCGAACTGTTTTTTACATAAAAGACTGTTACCGCCTGAGGTTTTCACTGTTTCTTCCCCTCCCGGGCTTTTTTTTTTTTCAGACCTTTTAATTAGAAATAAGCAAAAGCTCAGGTTTTGCCTGATCTTCTTGCGACGCCTCGCAAGAGGCGTTCGTGTAGCTTTTCTTCTTTTTCTCCTCTCGTCTTGGCGCCCTCCTTTTTTTTGCTTCACTGGAGATCATGTCGAGTTTCCAACTTCTCCTCCCCCCTGCATTCCCCGGATGTTCACACTGCCCCCCTTTTTCGTTTTCCCTCTTTTTTTATTCATCATTGGATCGCGACTCTTCTCTTTAGCCTAGGCCTTCCATTTAAAGTTTGCCCGGTTGACCCCTCCCCGGTATTATTCCATAAGGATTTGCTTTTTTCCTGATGGCCCGAAGGAATACGAATCTGCTGATGCTCTAACTGTTCGCTTTCAAATGTGGTGGTGGTTGCCGATTGGCGCTCTTGGGTCAGAATGCGCATATGGGTCTCCCCTTCGTCCCCGATCTTCCTCCTCCCCCTTAACGCCGGAAAGATGCATAAAGCAATGAGCAGCGCTGTTGTTAAATGTTCTCGGCCATTCCTCTTCGATCTTTTCTCAGGATTGGTTGGGTAGCCCGAGATCCCCCCCTGTCGCAGCCGATAACTCCTCACCGCCCGGTCCCTTTGCAGTCTTTTCCTTCTCCGAATCCTGCCTTCCGAATGGTCTCTGATTTTGGGATGGGTGAGTCCTTGAATATCTGTTTGCAGGGCCGCCGCCTTTTTTCCTTTCTCCGAGTTAGAGCACCTCGTGCTTTTTCCCTTCGATTTCCCTGCGTGCCCTAACTCCCCCCATGCGAGAGTCGCTTTCCAGTGTGGCGATCTCCCCACCTTGCCCAGTTTCTCCTTTGGCACAGAGACGACGAATCGATTTTTTTTTATAGTCTCCCCCCCATAGATCCCCCCCCTCTTTCCAGAATTTAGTGACCCTCTTAGTAACTGAAGGTCAAGGACTTTTTCGAATGCCGCTCAGTCTCACTACCCAGTTGTCCTCCTTGAGTTAGGCCATTACCACGTATTTCTTCTTCTTCCCTATCCCTCCCAAGCCTTTTGATGTGGTGTCCCTCTTTATTTGGACAGAGCGGCGACTTCCAAAGAGCAGCACATCAGACCCCGATTTTTTCCTTCTTTGGAGGTGGCTGCTCTCCGTTCTTCCTCTCCACCCCGATCGCGACCCCTAGAAGAGGTTAGTAAAAGGTCTTTTCAAGAGGAGGTACACCCTAAAATGTTTGAATTCTGACTCTGGGGATTCACGTTCTCATTTTTACCGTGTAACGCCTTCCCTCAACCTGCTTTAGCCCCTTCCCCCTTCCATATCAACCTTTCCCCTCCAGGGATCTGTTTTCGCCATTCTGATTTCTTCTATTCCCGCGTATTCGTTTTCCCGCCGGGATCCGGACGGGCGTTCTTTCTTTTCGGTTTCTTCTTCGCAGCGGCCCCCCCCCCCCCTTCCAAGCCCTCGTAGATCGCCGCTGGAGAATGCGACCCCCTTGCCCCCCCCACCCCCCCTTCCAAGCTCTCTGCGGCGATGCCTCCCATGGCTCCTTTCTTCGCGCCCTCCCTCCGATCGGACGGAAAAATTCTGCTTTCCATGCGGCCAAGAGCGGTTTCTTTACCCCCAACCACCAAACTTTGGAAACGGTCCGACCTCCCCCCCTCCTCAGATTCCTCTTTTTAGTTTTTGAGGTTAAGGAAATTTAATTGGCACCTTTATTATTGCGACACGAGGCTTTTTCCAGGCTGCAAACTTCCGCCATATTTTGTCAGCTTTCTACTAATCCGCCCCCCCCCCCTGAGTTGCACGATCACAATGACCCGTTTTAGTAAATATTCCCCCGCCCCGGCTGCGCCGGTTCAGAGCCCTCCCTTATTCCCTCTACTTGTTTCTCTCTGACTTCGTCGTAGACGAGACAATGCCGCTGGAAGCCCAATCGTCCCCCACCTCGTCTCCCCCCTATTACCCGCGCCAGACAGACCGCATCATCTTCGTTTCGGACCCTTTCCCGAGACCGTCAAAAAAGCCGTCGCTTGGTTCTTTCTTTTCTGTAAGTGACCGACTCTTCCTCGTTCTGACCCCATGCGGTCCACCTTCTTCAAAAACAGTTCTTGGTATGGAAACTTTCTAGAAGCCGACCTTCAAAGAGACCTATTCAATTTCTTTTGCCAACAAAATTGTTTCTGTCGCCTGAACCATTAGGGAGTGACGTATCCCCCCGCTCACATTTTCCAAATCCCACGCATATTTCCCCCAAGGTTTTTCCCCCCTGCAACTCTGTAGACGGAATTTTTAGTGTTTTTGAAGCGTTCAAATAGACTCCCTCGCGAGGCTCCGTTTTTTTCTCCTCTTGAGCCCCGTTTTTTTTTATTGCCTGCCCCCCTCTCACCTTCACTTTCCATGATCCAATTCTAGAGATTAATAATTATCTTGGTTTCGCTCTCGTCCTCCTAGGGTTCCAAGTCGTCATGCGCCGACCTTTTCAGCCTGCTTTCCGGTTCCCTTCTTTCTCTCCACTCCCCTCCCGGCGAGCGTGTAGCGAAGGGGATGAACCCCTTTTTTCCCCCTTCTTAATTGAACTTTGGAGGAGGGCCGATTGACTGCTCCACTCGGATGTTAAGGTTATTCCTTTTCGGGCTTCTCGGGCCCCTTTCCGTCTTTTTTTGACGCGACGTGAAGGAAAAACCAGGTCTTTTTTCCCTCCTTTTGGTCCCCCCCAACCCCCACTCAGACGCTCCCTCGCAGGTGAGCTGCTGCGCGGACTTTCCCCTTTTAACCTCGTTGAGTACGGTGTGTCTCATTTTTCCCTCCCTTAACGTTCCCTTGACTTGAACCCAGGTTCCCCCCGGCGTAGAGGACCTTCCTTCCACGGGCGTTACCTTCTTTGCGCCTTTTTCCGAGCTCTTTCCTTCCAATCTCAGGAACGGGCAGTCCATCTTTCCCTTCCGAACCTCTTTTTTTCGTTTTCAATTCGTACTTTCATAGAGCTGAGGCGACCATGACCATTCCACGCGCGCTTCTGCGACTCTTCGTTCAGCGACCCTTCTCTCTATTTCCCTTTTCTCCTTTGAGAGTTACGTGTTCAGAGCGCTCTGGAACTTTCTTTGGATCCCCCCCCTCCCTTTCCGTCCCTGCAACAGATCTCCACTCTTGATTTTTATCCTTCTTCAGATAGAAACATGCTCGCGTGCCTGAGGCGATGTTGAAGTTTTTTCCCTAGTCAATGGGAAGGGCCGCTCTCCTGCCCTCCTTTTTTTGCGAGGTACTTTATTTTTAATCGAAGAGGGTGGGTTCGGGGCCAACCCTCCCCCTCCCCCCGTGCACCTTTCCACTTGTACGCCCAACCCCTTCCTTTTTTACCTTTCTCCATCTCACCGTGAATACTTTGCGTCTTGGTTTTTTTTTATTGGAGTTTTGGCACACACCCCCCGATTGGAATCTCATGGTGTGTCCCCTGAAATTTCGTCCGGTCCGCTACACCGCTTTTCAACAGACCCCCTTCCCCTCCTTTTAACTTTACAGTTCCCCTTCCGGTGCATGCCCGGCGTAATAGTATAACTGTGTTTGTTCCCTGTAGGGCCTCTACGAGCTCACGCCTTTCTTCCCCTTTTTGGTAGCCTTCCTCAGGCCGTCCCCTCCTCCCTGGCTGCACCCCGCCTTTGAGCAAGCAGGCTATTGGAACCCGATCCTTTCGTCTTTTTCTTCGTATCTAGTAACTACTCGATGGCTCAGATGTCGGTACCTCATGAGTTTTTTGTCTCGAGGGTGCAAGCCCCTTCCCGGGTCCTCCGCATTTTTTTTGACTGCTGCGCCTTCTTTCCTTTTCCACCTCCCCCTTGTTCCCCCGGCTTCGAAACATTACTGCCTTTCCCAAGTATGCCTCCCAATGACAGCTTTTTTGTTCTTTTTTTTTTGAACCAGCGTTTGCTACGTACCTGATGACCCTTCAGGCGTTTCCGCTGTAAAACCATTTGGTGACCCCATCAACGACACTGGCTCCCTCTTGGCTGGTCCCCCGGCCCTTTCCATTTTCGTGCTATACCCCCCCCCCCTCCCCCCCCTGTTTTTCTCGAATGGGAACGATTGCAGAAATTTTCACGGGCGGGAGTTGTGTTTCTTACATTCCCAACTTCGACCCTTTTCGGCGGAGGCAGATCTTCTATCGCGTTGCGCAGCCGATCTGTCTTTTCCGCCACTTTTTCTGAAGACCCCTTTCCGTCTTTTCCTCCTTCTTTTCAGACCGGCGTGAAGAAGCGACTCCGGTTGTCGCCATTATCAATCCCGGCCTCCCTATCCCTGAAGATTCTTTCTCTTCTAAGGATTCTCTCGCCTGACACACCTTGTTAATTTGTCTTTGGGCTGTCTAGAAAATGCACTTCCCTCCATTTGCAATTTTTTTGTCCTAATCTTTCCCCTTGACTATGTGTTTTCGCTAACGGGTCGAGAAGGGCCACCCGGTGTTGTGGTTTCCGGGACCCCTCGATTTCCCCTCCTCTTTTGAAGTCCGTGAGAATTCGACCCCTCTCTCCTCCTTTTAATTGGCGGAATCCCTGAAGACAGAGCAATTGCGCCGCGGCCGGTTTTTTCCCCCTTGTTAATCGGTCCTTTTAGAGCGGCCCCTGGATGGCGTTCGACGATCAACCCCCTGCGTTCCTCAAGAAGACCCTCAACGCCGTCGCCTTTTTTCCTCTCCCACCTGCAGGGCTTCCCCTTCTAGAAGGTCTTCCCGCCAATGATGCTTTTTTTTTTGATGATGCGAATATGAGGTTGCTAAGGCGGGACCCCCGTTCTTTTTAGGATGCCCCCAGCCGGACATCTCCAGAGGGCCTTTTCTCCGATCCTTGTTAAGTCGATAGCGGGGCGCATTTCTCCCCCCTGTGGGCGCCATCGACCCCTTAGGCCGACGATTTCCACATGAAGTTCGCACGGCACTCGTTCCCGCGCCCTAGTTTTGCCTTTGTACGCACACGTTATCTCCAACGATCACCCTTCTTTCACCCTTTTTCTTTCGTCGACTTCGATGACTGAAGGTCCCCTGATTTCCTCCTTAGCTCAGGTTCCTCTTCCTCCTCATAGTTTTGTTGTCTTCTTTGAATTCTCCCCCCCCCCTTGGTCTTCACCCTCAAGGGTTACGTTTGACGAAATTCTTGCCCGAAGTTTTTTTGATCGATATGATTCCAGTCTTTGTGCTTTTTTTCATAGACGCTTCGAGCCGCTTTATTACTCTTTCCTCGGCTTTCGTCCGCTTTGCCACCCTTCGGCCCGCGCATCGAGGTCGTCCCTCGTTCAAGCCAAATTTCCCGGTCAGTCTTTCTGAATGGCATCCTTCGAACAAACGCGGTCCCGCCGCTAGCGATTCTCCTGCTGCCCCCCCATCCCTTTTATGCTCCAGTCGTCATGCGTGCTTTCTTTTTCCGTTTTTTGCGATTCCTTGTGAACCTCTTTTTTTTGCTTTTCAGTTTTGATCTTCTCCCCTTCGGTGAGTTCGTTTTCAAACCCCCTCGAGCCGGCGATCCTTCCGGCGCATGCGTCCCCGTCCTTCCCCGATTTGCTATGACTTTCTTTCGTTTTTCTTTCGCGTTTTTTTCAGAGCCGATTCGATTCGCATCTTTTCTTCTCTCGGCTCTCTGTTCCCGGCCCACCCCTTTTTTCTCTAAATTAGAAGTCATTTTTCCGAGTTCTTTTTTCCAGCATGACCGTTTTCATCATTTTTATGCAATCCCTTTTCGCTCACCCAGGTTTAAATTTCCCTTTCCCCTTTCGTCTTTTCCCGGCGAGGCTTATCAGCGATCGCTGATCCCAATTGACCGGCGTAATCTTCTGTTGGACTTTTTTTCGTCTGAGTATGTCCCTCTTACTTTTTCCCGCGTATTTCGATAATGATTTTCGAGTTCCTAGCCTTAGACCCTCTGGTTTCCCCCATCGACAACCCCCATTTAGTCGAACAATCACAACGCTCGCCTCTCTTTCGTACTTCTGCCTTTTTCGTTCTTTCTCTTCGCAGGCCAAGCCGCCCCACGAGGACTTCGACAAACCCTTTCCTTCTTTTGACCTTGCTGATGTTATCTTTTTTTCCTCCAAGAGTTCACAGGTTAAGTCTTTTCCCCCCCTTCCCTGGGTTGAACAGTGCTTTTGGATTCCTTATCCGCCTTTTGCGATTAACCGCAGAAGGTCACAGCACCCCTCGCGACCCTTTGCGTCCCCCCAAGGTGTTTCTCATGCCTTCCCCACTATCCCCTCCGCGACTGGTCCCCGTACACATTCCCAGCGCATTGCAATCTCTTGGCTACGAAATTCGTGTCTTCTTCCATTTCTCTGACCCTGATGCCTTCTTGAGGCTGATCGTTTGGGTTTCCCTCGTTTTCTCGACAAACCTTCATCTTCCCCGTCTTTTCATTCGTTCTTTCCTTTCCTCGAGCCGTATACATCACTTTGCGCTCCGAGGATCTTCGGTCCCCGTCGTTTTTTCAGCCCGCTTTTCCTTCGGCTGTTAATATTTCCCCCTTACGCACACTCGCGCGCCCTGGGGTCGCGCCTTGGCCAACTGAACCCGAACCCTCCTCGATTTTCCCCCACATTCGTACTTTCCGTTGGAGCCTTTCTTTTTCTACACTGGATATTTCTTGTCCTGGTCTGGGTCGGGGCTCAATTGCCGCCGTACTGCGCCTTTTCTCCCTTCACTTCCTTTCCCCCAACTTCCCTAAACCAGGCCCCGCTCCCTCTTTTCAGGTTTTTTTTTCCCTCGAAACCTATTCCCTTTATTATATACCCACGATCCTGATCTGTCGGGTTTCCCCCCCTTTGTGTTCTTTCCTCATATTTAGGTTCCCCCACCCGGACGTTTCTTCCCTTTGTTTCGGTACGCCTATGGGCAAGTCCCCGGATCCCTTTGGCAGAGTCCTCCATGCGAATTGACTCAAAGATAAGGAAAGGAATGTCCATGAGGTCCCCTTCCTCCTCCCCTTTCTACGGGTTCTTCGACGTTTTAGGCGCCTCTTACCCGTTCCCCCTCCTGCGACCCCCGTCTCAGTTTTCTTTTTTTTTCCTGGACACTCTGACTCTCTCTCTCTATAGTTGTTGTGTGCTCTCGATCATCTGTTTAATTTCCCCCCGTTCCAAATTTTCTCTTGCGAGTGTTAAAAACACTTCTGCGACTACTGAATTGCACCAAGACCCGAGAATTTCTTTTCTTCTTCGAAGGCTTGGATTTTACATGATCGAATTGTGTTCCGTTTCGCCTCTTTCTCCACTTCATGTCCTCCATTGACATAAGGGAGTCCTTTTTTTGAGGTCTTGACTTAACTCAACGAAGTTTTTTTTGTTCCCCGGTGTCTTCCCTGAGACGTAGTTGGAGGCCCCCCCTTACCCCCCTTCGCAACCGGACAGACTCCGCCATTTCGGGGTTTACCTTATCGGTTGTAGCGCCTCAGCTGCCCCTGAAGGGATTGCGGATTTGGTTCATTTTGGAGGCCCCCTTTCGACAGTAAATCTTGGGTTTTCCGGCTGGAATGATTATGTTCCTCACGGTAAGCAGGAGATCCATGCTTTTGCCCTATACCACCTCTTATTTAGTCTCCACGTGTTCCCGTTCCTTCCCCTTTTTACAATGGTGGTTTCGCGTCTTTTTTTTTCATTGCCATGCGCTTCCACGAGCGATACTCTGTGGGAGATAGTTTTTTTTTCTTTTTGCTGTTCCTGCTAGGTTTCGGACCTAGTGTTTTTTTTGGCCCGATCGGTGGAACCCCGCTATGCCTTTTGTTCCCCTCCCTTATCAAAACTTTCTTTGTGCCACGATTTCCCCTGACCCACCGTGAATTTGATTGTCCATGTCAGTTTACCGAACCCCGATTTCTGGTCTTTCCAGCTTGATTTTTATGTTTTGGGTTCGGCTATTTTTAGGTCCACCTTGTATCTTTTTCCGTTCCCCCCACTTAAGTCATTTGGGAAACCCTTTTTTTCCTGAGAACGCCCGCCTGATCTGGCGTGAAGTCTTGTTTTAACCCTCCCCCCCCAAGGGGGAAATTGAAAAAGGTCTCCCCTCTGACGCCCTTTTTTTTTCGCTGTTGTTCATTGGACTTTTTCAGTTTGCGCAGTCCCGCTTGTAAAAGACCTTTTCATGCGCTCGTTTTCCTTTCCCACAGTTTTTTTCACTCCTCCCCCCAGCGCGATTTTGGGTAAATTGCGATCTTCCTGCCCCCCCTTCGGTTTTCTTCATTCAAGTTCCCACACAAGCTTCCAATCGCACGTGTTAATAAATTGCCCTGTGGATTTCCTTTTCTCCCCCGTAGCTCTCGGCTAACTTTTTTTTAACTCTGAAGTTATGTTGTTTTTAGGAGTCCCTTGCTAAGTCACGCATACCTTGCAATAGAACCGCGTCGGAGGGCCCTGCGCGTTGCATTGGTTCGAACATTTCCTCATTTGCATCTACTGTTTTCTCTAAGCACTAGTCCCCTCCCCTGATATTATGCTAGGACCCCTTTATGCGCTAGCAATTTTGGACTTTTCCAAAGTAGACCCCCCCCTTCCTCTCCAGCGCAACCCCCTACCCCTATATTCGGACTACTCCGCATCTGTCCGACCCCTCTTTCCATGTGTTCGGGAGATATGATGACCAGCCTCCCCCGGTACTTTTTTTGTTTGTGCTTCCCTCCACCTCCGTCCTTAGTTCATTCGTGAACCCCCCCCTCTCCTGTCCGCGACTTTCTGCTGCTCTGTTCGGATCGTGCCAAAACGGCTTGGTTTTGTTTGTCCTGTTTGAATCTGGTTTCCCCCCCCCCTTTTGCACCTGCGTCCCCCTTCGTATCGTCGCTCTCGCAGCTTAAAAGCGAGGATTCAGCCTTCACAGAAGCTCCTCAAGACCCGTGCTTTTTTTTGATTTTCCTTTTTACCCGACAGTAGCACTTCGTTCCCCCCACCCTCCACCTGGTCCCCCTTCAGGTTAGCTCTTTGCATACAAAGTATCCTGACAGCCGAACCGTTTTCTCACCCCCCCCCCCCCCGCCAGCGCTTTATTTTTACTCCTCTCAGAGCCCCCCTGACTCGCCTTGCAGTGCTTCCGGTGCGCATTCGAATGTGCAGACCATTGAGGAGCTTGGTCTTCCTCGCTTTTTCCTTATGAGCGTGTAACATTTT
>Ga0179593_1321028_pt1 | contig 18222 bp, 23 predicted proteins | sample CZODoug2_1_08_16_FD_185931 | JGI IMG/M metagenome (GOLD analysis project Ga0179593, IMG submission 185931) | Vadose zone soil fungal communities from Angelo Coast Range Reserve, California, USA - CZODoug2_1_08_16fungal (PacBio error correction) | ecosystem: Environmental > Terrestrial > Soil >... | reverse complement strand
CCGCGCGTCGATTTAGATGGCTGCCGTTGGGCCTGAGCCCCCGCCCCCCCTCGTCAAAAGTAGTTGCCCCCCCACCCCCATCCCCCGAACCCACCAACCAACCACCCTTCCTTCTGTTGGACAGCTCCTTTCTTTCTTCGCCTAAGCCCAATGAGCGCGTCACCACCCCACCCTGTGACCCCGGCAAGGTTCCATAAAGAACTTGAGCCCATTCCGCTGCATTTAACTGATGTGTCCCTCAACATCCGGTCTCTCCGCGCCCTCTTGTGTTTGGAGAGTAATTCTCTTTAGCACGAGCATACCCGAGCAGTCTCGAAGGCCCACTCCTAGGTGCGCACGGGCCTATACCCGGCGGCTATCTAGCACGGGTGACCGCTTGGAGGGCCCCACTATGACTGCCTTGCGTTTTTGTTTAAAGTAGACTCTATTTCCCCTGGTTATCCCAGCGCGATGCAGTGCAGTAGTTTCAGATTCTCAACGTTCCAAAGCGGCCGTAGTCCCTGCTTACTCTCCGATTTTCCCTTCGGTTAAGTCACCCCCTTGTTTGTACAGACCGCACTGTTGTAGATACCCCACAAATGCTATGTCGATCATCGTTGCCTATTACTCGATAGGAAGAATGACCACAGTTTTAATAATGTGAGTTAACCTCCCCAAGTTCCAGAGCTCACGAGCTGGCCGCTACATAATCTGACGTACCCCCCCCCACAACTTTGTCGTCCATCGTAATTAGCCCGCTTTCAGCACCCCGGTCCACCTCTGGGTTGTCCTCTGCGCGCCCCCCTTTTTTGAAAGTTGCCGTGCCCAGCCCTGGCCTCTAGAAAGACGTGGTGCGTCCCACTGTTCAAAGGTTATTGTTAATCATCTTCAACTTTACGCTTGCCGGAAGGTGGAAGGTATCTTCTGTTGTAGGTCCCTTGAGTTCCCCGAGTTCTGTCGCCCGCCAACCCCCCCCATTAGTTATGAACAGGCGATCCTCAGTGACACGTCGAAGGGGGCAGGGGCCCCCCCCGATGATGGTGTGCGCGGCTCCCTGAGTAAAGGATCTTGCTTGGCCCCCCCCCACACCTCTCAGTGGAGTCTAGTGTGCCCCGTAGAGGATTTCTTTTTTCGGCGATAAGCCCAGTCGTACGCCATTCATTCCCTCCAAACTTGGTGTGTGTACTTTTTTTTTCTTCCCGACTTTTACCTTAGGTGGGGTTGCCACAGTTCCCGCCCACCCCACAAAATGACCCAAACCCTCCCCCTCTGCTAAGATCCGAATTGTTCCGCAGAATGAGTCTTTGAGTGATTGCCCAGGCCACTCCAGCCTGATTTCTTGGACTTGTCGGTGGTAGCCTGAGTCAAACCCCAGTTCATCTCCCTTCGGTGCACACCTGGTTTGCAGCCAGCGAGGTTTCGGACCCATCTTTTTTCTAAGACGACCCGTTCCGCCCACAACCGGATGCCCGCTCCGCGCCCTGGCCCCTTGTTTGGGCACCGCCACGTTGCTGTCGCGCGCTGCGGGGCCCGATCACCGCCTTTTGACCCCACCCCGAGGAGTGTGCCCCCGGGGCCTCCACCACCTCTGGAGTACCAGCCCCACTTTGTTGGTTGACGGCCGGGCGGCGGCAAGGCCTCCCACCCCCTTCCGGTGGGTCGACGCTCCGGCTGGGGGATTTTTAATCTAACCCGGGGGCCCACTTCGTCCCCCCTCCCGCATAAAAATCAAGTCCCTTTTCCTTCCCCCCCTGGGCACTGCTTCCAGCTTCCCCGCTTAAACTTTTTTACAATTCCATTACCGCGCCCCCTCTGAAATTATCTTCTTTGACTGGAGATGTCCCCACTCCCCCTTTGTTACGGGAAAGTCGCCTCCCGCGACTGCCCCGCCACGCAGGCGTCCTGGGAGCTTGCTCAACTGTGCGACCTCCAGTCCCCCGGCACCCTCGGTGACACCCCCGTCTTCGAACCCCTGATCCTACTCCTGAGGATTCTGTCTCTTCGGGTTCAGGGTCCCCATTTTTTTTTTCCCGTTCGTCCAAGGCTCCGGTGAAACATTCCCTCGGTGCTGGCCTCCCCCTACTTCTTTCCCTTCCTAGGGGCCACCCCCTAACTTTTCACGGCCCCCCCAGTCCTCCCCCATACTTACGAAACCGGCGTTTTTTCCACCCCGTCCGGCACAACCCCCCACTAGTGGTCGGAACGATCATCCGGCGGATCCCCCCCCTCTCACGCGCACCCGTACCGCCGACGCTTCCACGGAGCATGCAGGCACGGCATCGATTATTTTTCCCGTGAACTACGTTTCCTCAGATTTCCGTTTGGTTTACCCTACGATCCCCTTCCAACAACGGCCAGCTTAGCTCATCCCCCATACATTTCTACACGATGGCTCCTGTTCCTCCTGATCAAGCAACGGATAGGATTCCCCCCCCCCCCCGCTTGCCCACGTACTTCCACGGGCCAGGGGTCTTTCGTTCGACGAAACGGAAATTTATTCTAAGAGGGAGAAACATTTTTTCCCGGACCCCTGACTCAGGGCTTGTTCCCCTTCCCACACAGAGAAGACTCGGACGACGTTCCCCCGCCCAGAAGAGCTACCCGAACTGTCAGCACTCTTCTTTCCAGTTCCCTAATAGCCACTTCGCCGCTCCCCAATGCGCAAGCCGTCGCCTGTTCGACCTTCTTCAACAGGGAGGAGCACGTTGGGGGGTTGGCGTTCGCCCCAAACCCCCGTCCGCGCTGGTACAATCGTTAGGCAGGTTTGGCCCTACCCCCAGGGCAGATTCTTCGCAAACGGCCGGATCCTTCCCCATTCTTGAACACCCTTTGGAAGTACACTTTCTAGGCACCGCTGTCCCTCAAGATAAAGGTAGAACCTCCCTAGCCTGTACGTCACGTTCTGCCCCCGGACATGTCCCCAGAGCCGGACGACATCACCTAGTGAATCAGACTTCGAAAAGGGTGGGGTCGCGTCCTTCCCCCCGCTTCAATCGTCAGCTGATAAAGGCTGGTTACGGCTTCGCCGCCCCACAATATGCTTCTTCCCTGGAGGTGGACGTGCGCGCACTCAGCCCCCCGCCTGGCTAGACCCCCTTTTTCTTAATGTGTCCCAGAACCCCGGGTCACGACGCCCGCACTGCGCACTTTCGTTGAATGCTGGTGGGCCGACGGGGTCTTCGAGCCCGAGTGCCCCGGCCTTAGGGCGACCTGAACTGCCCCGCTTGAGATAATTCCCCCTTGTCTTCCTCCAAGTGCCGCCCTCTGCCGGAGAGAAGGATTGAAGTTAAAACACGCCCCCAGCGCTCTCCCCTTTCCCGGCCCAGGCCGTCCCAGTTTTTGACCCAGCCGCTCCGAAGCTGACTACAACATCGGAACGCCGCTCAAGCTTTTACGTCTCGGACGGGCCTTTGAACAAGCAGTGCTCCAACTGGGGTATTTACTTCGACGATCCGGTTTGCCCTAAGGCACGCTGTTCTGATTGAGGCGATCCGATAAGATTTCCTGTAGATGCCCGGCTTGGCGGTTTCCCCCTGACGTTTTTTTTTTGCTATTTGCAATGTCAGTTCTTTTGATGTTGTAAATCATGAAGGAGGGGTGGTTATGAGGAATCATTAGACATTCTGGCTCGCTTCCAATGCTTCCTCTAGAGTGAACAATCTTGTGCTCGCCTCTGTGTCCGCACGATCTTTAACGGTGGTGCGCGCCGGCCACGCACGATTCTTTTAGGGCCCCTGGAACACTTCAGTTTTTCCCCTCGACTTCCCCGATTACTCAGGTCCGCGTTGCTTGTCCCGGTTTTTCTGAACATTTTGGTTGAACAGGCAGTTAACTAATTTTTCCTCGAAGGTGTATCAGGAATCTAAAAATGGGTCGAATTAAAGTTTTTTTTCCCGACTCCTTCGCGATGGGCCCGATTCCCTTTCCTCTGGTGGCCTTGCGGGGGAATCTATATCGTAATTCGGTTTTTTTTGTTTTTGTTTTTCTTTTTTTTGGGTTTTTTTTGGGGGTTTTTTTTGGTGGTTTGTACTTTTCGCGGTCGGACCCGATGCAGTCCCGCGAATAGCCTCTATTGAGGAGCTGCTTTGGACCTGTTCATCTTTTTCGGGGATTTGTTTGTCGGCCCGCGTCGCTGGCGCCGCATTTTTGAAAACAGATGGCCGAATAGTCTGACCCCCCCTCGTCCCCCGCCCCCACATGTATGCCCTCCACATTCTCTTTTGGATCACATCCTATTTTCCACTGTGGCTTTGATTTAGCCATAGATTCCCGATTTTTCGTTTCTTCCAAGACCAACTTTTGGCCTCGAGCCCACTAGTTTCCGCCCGAAAGGGCCCAGTGGTTTATGCTTTTCCACGATTGTCACCCGATGCGCATCTCCCCGGGGTGATCGTCGTTCATATCGCCTTCGTTGGTATCATTCCTTTTTGCGTGCTCATCTCTATGTGGTTGGTTGGCGCCGGATGTACTTCGACTTGAGGGGCGAAGCAAGGGGTCGGCCCCATTTTTATCGGGGTAATCAATTGACGCGCTATGGTTACTAGTCTATCCCCGCTCCATTTTCGTGCAATTTTTTCCTTTTTGAGTCGTTCCGGGGGGCCCCCTTTCCTTCGTGCTCTCCCCCTTTTCCGCTGCGAAGCCCTTTGAGGAGCAATGAAATTCGGGTCCTTCTGCCGTTTTGGGGATTGTGTTCCGCCTGCCTCTTGGTGGGTATGCGGCCCAGCCATTTCATCATTCCCCGTCAATCTGACTCACAGGTCCGATCCTGAAGTCTTCGAGTCCGGTTTCGAGAAGTCACTGGGCGCCAAGCTTCACATCATCACGGTCCCCCTACCCAGTTTTACTGCCTTCCCACTGGGTTCTACACTTTTCCCGCCGCGTCTTCGCCCTCAAGTGGTATCCGCCTTTTTCTTTAAGCCCAGCCGCTAACTGCGGACATAACTTTTCCAACTCCAGTCTGCTTACTTTTTTTTGGGGTTGCTGATTCGTCAGAAATCACTGGCCCATACCCTACCCAGGGCGTCACCTGTCACCCAAGCCCCGAGTGTTTGTTCCCAATTTGGGCCACCCAAGGACGGTGGCCCGCTATTCCTTGCCCCTCTGTTGCGGTTGGGAAGGCAGACGATTACGGGTGCGCATACTTTGCAATGCCCTTCTTTGATTTCCACTTTCCCATTGTAGCAGTGAATCCCCTGGGATCTTTCTCCCAGTCGCTCACCATCAATTCCTTTTCGTAAGAGTTCTCACCCCTTCCCCTCAGTTGAGCGACTACGCCCCACGCCCGACGTTTTCAACTTTCTCCGCGTTTTTATACCCGTACGTCTTCCCAGGCCCTTTGTCTGCGCGCTCGGTTCCCCTCTTGGCGTGGAATCCCATTCCCTTTCCAGGCCAAAGTGTGTTTCTCATCGGGCCTTACCGGGGGTCTCCAGTTGCAAGCTTTTTTTTGCGCCCCAAGTTCCTTGCTCCGCTTTGCCACTGCCTTTCCCGCCTTGGGGGTGAGGGGCGGCATCCCGCAAGGGCCGACCCCTCGGGACTATGCCTCGCCTACATGAGCCAGTCCGGCCCAGTCTTTTTGTTTTTTTTACTGACTCGTTCAAGCTTGTTTCCATCTATCTCCTCCCCCCTCCCAATTAGATCTGGAAAACCGGGATGTTGTAGACGGCGGCCAAGAACCAAGTTAGTTCCGTAACAGCCCCACATGGTTTACTGGACATGCGCGATCCGCAGTTTTTACTCCTCCTCATAACGGCTGGTTCCGTATGCTGGCTTGCCGGGTGATTGATTTTTGACAATTCACGATCCTTTTTTTTTTTTTTGCACGGCTTCCGAAATCGTTTCAGCGTTTTAAAGCAGACTCGCCGCCTCCCACAACCGACCTGTCCCTGACCCCTTTTTTACTCTCCTCGTAGTCTTCAGGTCGTGAGTCGTTGAGTCATCTTCTTTCGGGATCTTCCTCATCTTGCCCCCATTTTTTCTTCTTGGCGCTGGTTTGCGCGATCTCTCTCCTTCTCTGTTGTTTTTTTCTGCGCATCAAATTTTCGCCTCGGGTTCAGTAGGAAGGAGGTAGGACTCATGATCCGACCTAAGGCAGTTGAACAATTATGCCTTTGCCCGTTCTTTCTGACGTCGCATAGTCGTAATTGTTGCTATTGCCCCTTTGATTGTATTTTTTCGGTGCTTGCCTGTCTGTGTCTGCTTTTCCAGCAGTCCTGGATAATCTGCCTCGACCTCAATCCTTCCCGCCAGCATCGTTTTTCGGGCTGAACCTGTCTTTCGTTATTCTGCGTTCCGTCCTTCCAAGTTGGGCTTTCAGGTTCCACTTTTTTGCTTTGACTAGTTTGGTCTTTGTCCCTGATTTTCCATCGACTCTGTTCGGGAAGCGATAGGGATTGCAACGTCTTGCCCCGGGACTTAATTTGGGTCCGCTTCCCTGGAGAGGAATGCATAGCTGCCTCGATTGGTTGTCTCTTCCTTGGCGTTGTTTCCCCCACTTTAGTTTCTTTTTTTCGACGTCGATGGCATAGGTGTTTCTTGTCCTGTCGCGGTTAAGCTTGCACATCTAGGTTCCCTTTTTGGATACCTTCCCCCCCCCCAGCTAGACTGTCTCACTTTGTTTTGCCTCTCGGCCGATACTTCTCACATCCACTTCAGTCCCTCCGGCCAGTCTTTGACTTATGGCGTCTATATTGATCGAGTGGCGATTCGTTCTTCCTTATAGAGTTGCTTTTTGTGTGCCATTTTCTGCGTGATGGTGCATGTTCTTGTTTGAGTCCGCTCCCCTGTTGCTCTTTGATTGTTTTCTATAGCCGCGGTCTGGAAAGGATCGCCCCAATAGGCCGCATGCGCTTCTTTTTAATTGCTCTTGTAATCTTTTTTTTTTGCCGCCTCCGGTTGGCCCTGGTCGGTCTTGGCTCTCTTTCACCCTGTTGCGTCCGACGAGCTTGGCAGCTCGGTGCGTTATTTATTTTTCCTTTTAGTTCCCCTCGTGAGCGGTTAATGAGGTAGGTTTTCTTGAATCGGATTGATTGCCACCTTCCCCAAATCGTCGGCATTTTGTCTTGGCGACGTTTGATTTGTCTTTGTTTGCCGTGGTATCCGACATGAGGGGCGAAGACTTCGGGCTTCCGTGGTGCCCTCTTCCCAGTCGTGTCTCATCGATGGTAGAAGGGCCCGTTATTTTTTTTTTCCTCAACTTCTAGCCTCCGTGCGCGGGCTTTTTTCAGCGTTTTTTCTTAGCTGCGTCCTTGAAGGTCCCTCTTTCCGTGACCCTTTTTTCTAGCCGTGTTTCTGTTTGCCTCATTAACACTAATTTTTCATAGGCCGCCCCCCAACCTTCGGACCTTGCCTTCATTCTTTTATTTATTTTCTTCTTCGCGCGGCTCGATTTCCTGCTTGCAGCGGCGCGTTTCCTACCCCCTACAGTTCAGACCACTAGCCAGCGTGCTCCCGGTTGCGTCCTCTATACTCTTATTTCCTGAGGGTCAATTTTTCCTTCCGGGTCTTCGCGAAGCCATCCCCTTCCCCCCGTGGCGTAAAGCGACACCGGCTTCACGCCAGGCCCCGCCGGCGGATTTTTCGATGAAGTTCTTTTTCACTGATCACCGTTCAGGTTTATCTTCGCCCCACTCGTTCCAGTTTCTCCGCACGGCATCTGGAATTTTTTTTTTTCCACGCCCCCCGCTGGGCCCTTTTTTACGCTTTTTTTTTTTGCTACGCCAGTTGTTCCGCGAGGGATTCTGTATGGCCCACATTTTTATATTTTTCTTCTTATCGGAACCACCCCCTTTGAAGTTTCCGATTGCTCAGTCGCCCTTGGTTGTGGGCATCATTACGTGGCTTTTTTCGCGTCATGCCTCGTCTCCCGTTTTCGTTTGTTTTTTAGCGCGACTCCCGGCCCTCAATTTTTTTTTATTTCATTTGACCAGTTCCATACCCCCCATCGCGTCCATGCTTTATTCGCTTTGGCTTCATGGTATCCAGGCAAGCTTTCCTTTTTTTTATTTCTTTCCAATTCAGGAGGACCTGCACCGCAAGCGAATCGTGGTTCGATGTTCTCCCGGCGCTGAGCCAGGTGAAGGCGCTGACTCCTTTGGACGATGACTATCTTGCGTTCGATCTTTCAAGCATTTTTTTCGATGTCATAGCCCAGCCTGTTCGCCGTTTTTGCCGCGCCCTTTCAGGTGTTGGTGACTTAGAATAGTAGTTATCTCCGGCTTCCTGTGGCTTGTCTCCGTCCACCTTTTACCCTGGTTATGGGCGTCTTAGCACCCCATTTGTCCCCGTTCGAAGCTCTGCCCATGACTATCTAGTTATGCAGGGCTTTTTGGAATTGCAGCCAATCATAATCGCCCGCGGATCCTTATATCCCCCAGACGTCATGTTTTCGTTTTCGACCGGCCCATCTATTCTTGGCCACTCGCAGCATTCGGATTTTTTATCTCGTACCCCGCCACCGCCTTTTCCGATTGTTATCCCCGATTTCCAGCCCTCCTCCACGTTTCATTTTTCCTTTAGTTTTCCCGCTGTCGAAGCGTCCCCAGGTGATGCTGGAGCAGCGGTGGTCTGGGGTCGGTCGCCTTTTTTCTTTCCCTGAGTTCCTTGCCGATTTTTAGAGGCACACCCCCCGTTGCGTTCTGGTGTTTTCTCGACGGGCCTTTTTCTACTGGATTAGTGTTGTTTTGTGTCTTGCTGCCCTCCTTATCCGTTGATTTTTTTTTCGGCTTTTAAGAAGATTGATATCTGGTTTTTTGGGGCCCTCGTTACCCTTTCCCGCACACCACCTCTTCCTTTTTCACCCAGCACAGTCTTTTTTTGCGCCATGCCTGTGCATGCCGGCGTTGTTCTTTTTCATCTGGTTCTGTGGATTTTAATTTCCTGCCCATTTCCTTCCATGACGTTTCAAGTAAGTCCCCTTTGCGAGTTAATCGCCTTACACCCGTCTTCAGCCCGTTAGAAGAAGCCATCTTGGTGTGCGGGTTCTTCCGAAGCTTGTCTTTTCTTCCTTTTTCTGCCCCTTCTGATTTGGCCCAGCGGGTGCGCGGCCCTGTGATCAAGTGACTCCACGTTCTCGTTTTCGGCAGCTGGCTTTCCAGGATACGGGAGACAGTGTCCCAGGGTGTTTGATCCCTTTGAGCCCTGGATCTTCTTGGCCTTTTTATGGTCTGATCGTTTAGCCGCCGTCCATTTTTTTTTTTCTTTTGCTTGCAGGATGCCGCGGTGTATCTCTGCCTCTTTGTATTGATCCACCCCACTTTCGAGATTTGAGGCGCTGGATCCTCGCGGCCGTTTTTTTTTTTTCCCAGCAGTCTCCCACCCGTCAACATCTTTGAAGCTCCTAGGGCTTTGGTTGATTGCGTGTAGCTTCAATTTGGCGCTTGCGGGTGTTCAAGACCCTTCTTTGATGTTTTCTGCAAGGTCGTTTTTCGCGCGCGGTCGGGTTTCTCGTCCTTCATGTTTCGTTCGCGGTGCTTTCCTGAGGCGGGGTTACCACGCCGTGTGAATGCCTTTACACGTGCGCGCTGAGCCTCTGCCCACGGGATGTTCTTTGCCCGTTGTTTAACTCCCGACCCCGTCCTGGCCTTGGGCACGTATGTTGCCGCCTCGCCGTTGGCGTTTTCGTGCCCCACCTGCTGCCCCTTCCTCTCTTTTCCGGCCGTCTGGATTTGATCGCGTTTGTACGCGTCTTTTTCCCCACTTCCTTTTGGGACGTTATCCGAGGCATCTGGACCTTCTGCGCCCCTTGGTTTTTTGCCCAGTCGCATTTTTTTTTTTCCTTGAGATTGAAGCTTGTCATTTATGCGGTTCCGCCTCTCCTTATTGTCCAGCTTTTTGCCTTCCCACGGTTTTTTGGCCTCTGTGTTTCGTGCATTGATGAGATGCTGTTTTTGCTTTTTTAGTGTTGGCCGCTCCGCTTTTACCGAATTTTATTTTTAGTACCGTTCCTTGGCGCTGTCTTCCTGGTTTCTTATGCTGATTCGCCGCCTCAACTTTCATATTCTCTCCTTTTTTTCGTGGTGGCCCTACGATTTGTTTTTTGTCTTTTCGGAGTTTTTTAGCAAGCGTTTGCAGTCCGTTTCTGTTACGGTTGCGTTTTTCGCGGCCTTGACGTTTATTGTTCGCTTGCCAGTTTCCCTCCCCTTTTTTAGTCTCCCTTTGTGTTTTTGGTATGGTACAGGCTGTTCCCCCCCGGGATGGTTTTCCCCGGCGCTGCGGAAGTTCGGGTTCCCCCTTTTTCTTTGAGTGCTGTTTCTTGGGTTGCGGTTTCTTATCTGGTTATGCATCTTCGCCTTTCCTCTGAGCCACCTCTGATTTTTTGCCACCCATAGTTTCAGCCCCTTCCTTGTGGTTGTTCTTTTTGCCATTTCCAGGCGCAGGCCCCTTTTTCCTTCATCACGGGTCCGTTCCTACTGTTTTTATTGATCCACCTTGCCGCATTGACCCTGGGTTTTTCTTTCCGACGCGTTACTTTGTTTCCTACGCGCGACCCGAGAACTGCGGTGCCCCCCCGATTTGTTCCGGTCGGAGCTTTTTGTCCTTTTTTTTGCGGACATGTTAACCCCCCCTCCAACTCCTTCCAACCCAACCACCCCCCCAACCCCCACTTTTTGCGACCCCTATTTTTCCGGCAACCACGCCCGAGGGTTTCTCAAACCACCTGTGCCTTGTGGCGCTTTGATTTTGCTTCTGGGATTCTTCGACAGGCTTAGCTCGCCTTCTGTCTTCCGTGGGTTGCGTCGGATCACTCCTCAGGATTAGTTACTCGGCGCTTATCTCTTCTTTGCGTCTCGCTTTTTTGATTATGGCTGGCGCACCACCGCCCCCTGTTCGCAAGTGTCTACGCATGGTCTCGTGTTTTTAGGGTGATTGCGGTCTATGGAGTTTTTTTTCTGAACGTTTTATATCTATCTCTTCAACGGTACGTCATGACGTCACTGCCGTCGGGTTTCTTGCCCACCCCCATTTCCCTGTTCCACCTTTCCGCGACGCTCCAGATGGACGCCTTTTCACTGTCCCTCCTGATCTCTTGGCTTCATGCCCCTATTGTCCCCCGTTTGTTTGTGCTCTTTTGCGCTCGCATTTACCTCGAGTTTGCGACGGTCTTTTGCCGGTTTAGTTGGTTCCCGGCCTTTTATTTTCAGTTAACCTGATATTTCACGTGATCCGTCCGCTGGGGTTTACTGCTTGTCCCTATGAGCTTCACGGCCTGACCTTCTTGTTTTTCTTTCAAGTTAGGGATCTCCCTGTTTTCCACCCCGATGTTTTATTGTTTTTGAGTACGCTTCGACTTCGTTTCTTAGGCGCGCATCTTTGTGGTGGACGACTTATCACGTCTAGTGTTTTGGTCGGGCCACACGGTTTTTGTCCTGCAAGGTGGACGGGACAGGTCTGGTTCTGTCTTTGGTCTTTTCCTTCTTCCTCGCCTCCGTGACGGAAACGGCTTGCTTGCTAGGCTGTGTGCTCGAGGGTTTCCCCTCTTCGTTTGTTCATTTGCGTCTGCCCCCTGCTTAGCTTAAACTCTCATCCTCTCGCTTTTTACTTGCACATAATTGGGGCGGGCAGTTTGCTTTTCATAACAACCGCGCCAGGCTCTGTAATTTCCTGTTCCCCCCCCCCTCGCCACGTCGTCTCCGTATGATCGCCACTGTAGTCGGCCGTTCGGCAGTTCCTGTTTTCTGGCCCGTTCGCTCTGCTGCCTTTTTGTATTTTTGTTCACGTTTCTTCTGGGCCCATCCACACCGTCCGGTGAGGATGGTCTTACCGCTTTTTGATTCTGTGACCCCTTTCTTCGAGCGTTTCTGCGTGGCTGACCCTTTTTCCCGGGGTCCACCGAGTTTGCGGTTGAACGCTTTTTCGGTCTGCGTTTTGACTGTCGTCTGTCAACAAGCCCCCCCATTGCTCACCCCGCTCGTGGGGTTTTTGTTGTCGGGTTTCGGATGGTTTGCACTTCGTTTCCCGGAGGGTCTCCGCGCCGCTCGTGGATCTAGACTCCTCCTACACTCTTCTCTTCCTCCCTCCTCTTTTTTGGTAGATCCCCATGGGTCTATCAGACCCGCCCTGCTCCGATGAGCAGAAAACCCCGGTGACACGTGAGTTGCCCCCGCCTCCGAAAACATAAACCCCCCCCGGATCGGTTTCCTCCATGACCCCTTGTGGGACGGATGCATTTTCATCCCTCATCCGTTTCTGGCTGGCGTTCACCAGCGACTGTGGACCCGGCCCTTTCGAATCATGCCTCGTAGCAGCAGGCGCAGGTCGAATCCTTTGGTTTTCTCCAGTTGTGGGCCAACAGTCCTCGACGGTTTTTTCGCCCTCGTCCGCCTTTCGGCCCGATAACCTTCTTAACGGGGTCTGGCGCCCCGTTTTTTTCCTTTTTGCCGAAGCATCGGCTATCATTGCCCACCACACCCAGGTTAGCTGGTTGCGCGGCCACTGGTTCTCCTTGTCCGCGCTTTGTTTGTTAAGAGTACTATGACCGTTTCCCCTGCCAAGGGAAAGGCTACTTCAGTTCAGATTTGTCGTCACTCGAATCCGCCATTGCACGGCTTTCCCCCTTGCCGTACGACAAACTTCAGCCGTCCTCTGACAGCACTCGGTGTTGCCGGTTCCCCTCGGCCCACAACAGAAGGCGTAACCCAGACTCCACCCCATCCAGTTTCCCGTGCGGACCGATTGTCTTCTACGCACCACGCCACTGCCGTGTTCTCCAACACACCCCGATGCGAGCTTCAACCGTTCTTAAAGCCTTTCCTATTCTTTACCAACTCCTTTGGTCCCTTCGGGTCTTGTCCAAGTAAACTCGAGAAGGCCGGCCTTTTCACGTCGGCCTCATTCGACGCTTGCGGATGTCCCAAATCTATTACCTTCCCTTTCAGTATCGCATGGATTCTAGCTTTGACTTTGGTCTCGGGGGGGCTTCCGGATTTCATTGTGTCGCCCATTCCCAACCTATTGGTTCCGTAAGTATTGAACAGTCAAAATCCTCAGGTTTTGACGGTGAAGGGCTTCGTTTCACACGTGTTGAGCGCGGAGCAGATGGCCTCTCTGTGCTGGATGGGTGGCCCCCCCCTCCCCCGCGTTGCAGTGATGTATGACGTCCTTGATTCGCTAGATGATCATTTGGCTTTTTTTCACGCCCCGACCCCTTAGCGCCTCTTTCCTACACCGTGTTGTTTTTGACCGCCCTTCCTTTTTTTTTTTGTGTTTGACTGCTCCACAGTCGTTTTGTGCGTGCCCCCCCTTTCCACGACTAAACACCAAGCCTCTGATCCCCCTCCGCTGACATGTTAAGCTGTTACGAAACTGCGGCCGGAGGCTTGTCAAGTTGGGCAAGCCCTTTTCATCCCTCGTCGTGCGCCCCCCCTTTTCCGGTGGTTCTCTCCTATGGCGATTCTCCAAGCACCCAGGATATGCAGCGCCACTTGCACTTTGGGTTGAGACTTCCACTCGAGGGTTTGGTAGTTTTTTTTTTTCCCCGGCAAAAACTAGTTGGTCGCCGCTTCACACTTCCTCCCCCCAACGGATGCCGTCCTCACGCGAATAGTCGTTGTTGTTGAACCGCACTCTTGTTCTGGGCGCGCTATCGTGTTCTTTCCCGATACAGCGGCGGACCCCCGGTAACCTTCGTCCAGTTGTACACATCCCCGCTTTTTTATGTCTCCAACGCCCGCTCTTACGTAGAATTTCTTTGTTTGTTTCTTGGTCCAAAAGCCCCAAACCCGTGACAGTCTCCTCTTTTCGTCGGCTGGGCCCGTTCTACCCCCCTGTCCCCCCAAGATACCTCGCCATGGGCCCGCGCAAGCCCAAACGCGGGGCATCTGCCCCGGGCCAACGCCTTTCCAGCTCGCCGTCCCCTCACCCCGGTGTTGTCCTGATTCCTTCCCCTTCTCTAAAAAGTTCAGATTGCCCAACGATTTACTTGGCGCTGTTCACCAGAGCGCGGCGGTTCCCGGCTCGTCGCCCCCCGATCACAGCATTTTCGGCGGTCTTTGGTCTCCCCCGTTGTCTTTTCCCGGACCTCTTGGGTCCCCTCCGACAACGCGGCGACACTAAGGTCTTCCCCAGCCCTTTCATCTCCCTTAGGTGGCCTTCGGGGTAGCACTCTCCCCCGGCGAGTTTATTACACAGTTCCGGTTGCCCGGTCGGTTCCCCTTTCGGTCTCCCCTGGCCTGCACCCACAGAATTCCTGTCATTCTGCTACCATAAGTGGTAATTTTTACACGGCGAGAGTTCACCCGTCTTTCTGTTGGCCCCCCTTTACCTGAACTTTCCTGTTCGTTTGAACGTTTTCCCAAGGAATCCCCTTTTGCTTCGCAATTCCGCTCCCCCCCTTGCTTCTTTGATTCCTTCCTCTAGCAGGGCAAGTCGACCCCCGCTTTCTCGGTTTTGTTCCCCCAATACTTCGCCAATGATTTGCATTTTGGAGTACTTCTAAACCCCCCCCCGTCTCCGATTTCCTATCGGTTTCCGCCCGAACCGAGGACTGTGCGGGGGTCAGCGGATACGTCCCAACCGTCGAGGCTGCACCTACGTTCCCGAAGTGACATGGGGCTCCATGCGGCCCCCGCCAGGGTTGCCCTGCTCACGTGTTGGGCCTTTTACGTTCCCCATTCCCCTACGGGGCGGTGTGCAAGCACAGTCTTTAAACTCACATGGACTACTGGCTTTTCTCCGCCTCCCTCTGCGAAAGTAGCAACCCATTGCGTCTTCAAGCCTACCAAGCGACTGCTCTTTCCCACGACTTACAGCGTTGACTGACTGGTGGACGGCCGAACATCGGAGGAGTGTATTTTTTCCCTCATGTGTCCCCCCAACTCCAGCAGAGTCCCTTACCTCTGCCTTTTTACCTCACTTTTGGGTGGACTTTTTCTACCCGAGGTTAGTCAGACGCACCGCCGGAATCGTTTTGCACCCCTTTTTGGGATGGTTTCCCTGGCGTCCCCCGGCGGATTGTCCCCTTCGCGGCAAAATTCTTCCGACCTTCCCAACGCCATCCCGACGTTATGCCGGTCACTGACTCGCCGTCCGACAAGAGACTCTTCCTTTCAATCCTACGTTTGACCGATTTTGCTTCCCGGACTACTGTGCAAACTTCGCAATTCTCAGATAAAGGCCTGGTACGGATTTACGCCCTCCCACCCCAGCCCCACGATTTCGCTTCTCTTTCTTCTGTTGTCCTTCTAGTACTCGCCCCTGGTAAAAGAAGTTTTTAACCGGGGCGGAAGGGTTTTCTTCCTCAACTTTGGCCAGGCGCGGACCGGATTCCTCGTCCCGCCATGTTCCTTTTTTTTTTAGAAGAATGTTGAGATCGTTCGAGTTAGGTATTATCGTCAGACCCCCCCCTCCTTCCCGAGCCCCTTCATCTTCCCCCTGAGTTCTTTCCCCCAGGGTTCATTTTGGTAGGGATTTTTTAGTCTCACCAACATTTGCGTCATGCTCCAGGCATTTACAAGGCCCTGCCTCCCCTTGTGGCGCCGGCCTGTTCCTCACCCCCGGCAATTTTGCTTCCATTTCTTTACGCCGTTTCGCCTCCCCCGGACCCTCCTTCTCCACCACGGGATTTACGCCCCCTCGACGAGTGAGAGTCGTTTTCCTTTCCGCGAGAGTTATCTGAGGGGCTTGGAGGAGTAGATTTATTAACGGCGTTCTTTCCGCTGTAGTTGCCAACGATTAATATTAGTGCTGTACGGCGGTCGATGATTTTCCCCTCTTTACGTTCCTTCCTAATACTTTGGTAGGGCCTAGACTTCCATTATTGGTCTCCTTCTTCCCCCCTGGAACACTTAGGATACCCCTCCTCATGCCGTCTTCCTTTTCGTCGGGTGGTTGTGCGCCGTTCTTGCCCTGTTCGGCCGTTTGTCCTGCATCCCCTTGACTCGCGAGGCATTCCCGCATTCGCATTTCTTCTGTCGGGTCGCTTGCGGGTCGAGAACTGGGGCTCCTTGAATTATATGCTGCTTCCCATCCAACTCGACAGGCGTTCATATTTTGCAATCAAAATGATGGTCTCCGTCCCTTCCCCGTCTTGACCCCGCGCCCCTCCCCCGACCCGTGTGTTCTATGAGTTTCTCCCGGTTGGATTTTTCCCTCATCTGCTCCTCCTCTTCGGAGGGTCCTTGACCTTTTCTTGGACTCTAGCCAGAAGCCGAATCTTTCTCCGTTTCGCCTTATGAGTGGACTGGTCGTAAGAGCTGACCCCTTTGTGGCGGCCTGTCGGGCCGACGCGCATGTCGCCCCCCCTGCATATCTCGAACGCTCTGGCTCCTCGACTCTCCACGGGCCCTTGTCCCCCGAAACTCAGGTTGCTTCCTCTTGCAAGCATTGCCTTCTTCCAAGGGTCTTTCCTGACTCGCCACATCCGATTTGGTACGTCGATTCCCCAGGATAGGCGTTCAACCTGTGCGGATCGCGAACTTTCGTTCTCTTCCATGACCTCTGTCTTTGATCGCTTTTACACTCTCCGCGCCGTTTCCGATTCTTTGAGATCGGTGTTTCTTCCTTGAGCCGATAGGCTTTAGTTCCAGGGGAAGGTTCAGGACTTGCAGGGGGTCTTGGGCGTCATTTCTTGCGATTATCTTCCTCCCCGTTTTGAGGGGCGCCCCAAGTTTACCTTTCCGGATTGGACCCGCCTCTCCCGTGTTGAGTCTCCCTTCCCTTTTTTCCTTGAATACTTCTAGTCTTAAGTTTACATCTGGCAACTGCCCGAACTTTGGCGACGTTCTCTTTTTTTTGTGGACCCTTAAAGCCCGCGTCCGCTCGGATGCGCTCCTGGAGGATTCCAGGAACTCCCCGAGTGAATTTTTCCTTGCTTCCCGTGGTTGATTTTTTCCTGCACCCTCTTCATTTGGTACCTTCCCGTCATTCGGTATCAGCGTCGGTCTACTCCATTCCCTTTCCTTTCGCAGATCGTTCACTCCTTCCCCTCTGCCTCCCCCCATTTTTTTGGAAGTTTTTCACGGGCCTATCCATCACTGCCTAATCCGACCCTCAGACTGTTGCTGACGCCTCCCTGTCCGGGGCCACAACACAGCGCGCTCTTTTCGGCGGCGCCAGTGGATTATTACGCAACTGTTTTTCTTCCATAAACTCCCTCCTCCCGTCGCCCAACCCTTTTGTTTTTGCTCCTCGTGTGGGGCAGTTCTTCCCGTTCCTTCAATCTTCCTCCCTTCAATGGCAACTCCTCTCGGTGGTTTTTCCTCTGCGATTCCAGATTTCTCACGATCTGTCAATCTCGCACCCCCCACAACTCCCTGTGGATCCCTCCTCTTAAGGAGCCAAGGGACAATCTTTCCCCTTTGATCCCCCAACCCGATTACCCCCCCTTCTTGGACCTCCCCACTGAAGCGCAATGGCCTGGGCGATAATCGCCTTGGATACATCCCCGTGCAAGTTGCCTTTTATCCTTTCGCACCCCCTCACACATCCTCCGATCAAAATCCCCCAGCCCGCTTCCTTTTTTCAATCTACTGTTTTGCTATCACCTAAATAAGAAAGCCACGCGATTACTCCGCTCTCTCATACGCTATTCCCTTTGGCCCCCATTGGCTGACGCTTTCTTGGTTCCCCCCCTCTCTCGGCCCCCTTTTTGTTTTCCCCCTCCCACCCTCCAGGACCCAAATTCTTTGAGGTTAGCGGCCGCACAAGCTCGGACTGGCTCCTGGGAAAGCTGGTTCCGCCGACAAGGCCAGCCCCCGCCACGAGGCTCACCCCCCCTTTGCTCTTGGGTGTGTCTTCTCAACGTTCCTTCCCCAAGGTCGTCTTCCGCCCCTATGCCATTCCTCCCATCGTAGCCCCCCCTTTCCCTTTCGATTCCATCCGCCCCTCCACGTGTTTCCCTATCGATATCACACAACAGCGATCTTTTTGCAAAAAGCGGGCTTCTCCCCTAGGCCCGGGTCGAGTCCAAGATACTACCCCTTGCGCCCCACTTCATTGAACAGCCCATGCTGGACCTGTTTTGCAGACTCAGCGCTTTCCTGTCATTCTGCTCCTTTGTCCTCGCGCATGCGTCGTTCCTCATAGCGAGTCTCATGAATCGATCAAGGACGGCTGGACCTTCATCCCCGACGACCCGGACTCGCCAAGAACTCTCGTCCCTCTACCCCATCGCCTGGTTCCCCCAATCCTCCCAACCTTCTCTATTTGCCGTCTTCAGGGCGGGTCGTGGAGGGCATTGTATTTGACATTCGGATCTTAATTCTTTGCTGTCATTTCCTTCTGACATATGACGCTCATGCGCGTCCCTTT
>Ga0179593_1602668_pt1 | contig 18224 bp, 14 predicted proteins | sample CZODoug2_1_08_16_FD_185931 | JGI IMG/M metagenome (GOLD analysis project Ga0179593, IMG submission 185931) | Vadose zone soil fungal communities from Angelo Coast Range Reserve, California, USA - CZODoug2_1_08_16fungal (PacBio error correction) | ecosystem: Environmental > Terrestrial > Soil >... | reverse complement strand
CCTCTCTAGAAATGGAATACCTTCGAAGACAGGCTCCCAATTCCCCCCCTCCCTCCCCTCCCCGGACTTCCCTCTTTGGCCGTGCGCCTCCCGTCTATGTTCCCCCTCCGCCTTACTACGGTCTGCAATGTTCTCCGCGGGAGATACCATGAGCTGAAGTACGTTGATTTGGTCTTCTGACCTTTACTTGTCCTATTCTTCTCCGGTCGTATGCGGACGCTCCTCCATTTATATCGGTGTCGTGCAGCATGTCACGCGCCCAATCGACTTTCTTTCAAGTAATAGGTGTTTCCGGTTCCTTTCCAGAACCCAATTTTTGCGAGGGGAATCTCCCCAATTCGAACTCCTCGGCGCGGTTTTCTTTGCGAACGCGTGGGCAAACAATAATGCTCCGCGGCGATACATTTTCTCTTTTGTTGAAAGGCGTCACTTTTCACACGGTGCAGATCCTCCACCGGACAGTTCTTGGAGCCTTTCCCCTCAAGGAAGGCTAAATCCTCTCTTCTTCGTGGCCCCAGCTCCCTGCCCTGCCGAATCTCACTACTTCGACCTGCCTGTTATGGAAGGCTTACATCCCCCCCGCTCTTTCGTTTTTTCCTTCGTACCCAGCACGGCTTCGCCCAACTCTTTTCCCCCTAGGACATGATTCATTTTCTCCTTTCTTTCCTTGTACAGTTTCTTTTTTTTTTCGCCTTTGATCGGTGCTTCGGTCTTTTCAGCAGACAGAGAACTCCTGAATCGGGGCTCTCTCCTCCCCTTCTACCTCTTGGTTCTTCTCTCTTCGCTGTTCCTATTCCCGATGTGCTCTCTTAGCAGCCGGCGAAATCCTCTGCTCGGATCCTGCTTTTTTTTAGAAATGGATTCAAATTGAAGTGCAAGCGACTCCCTTCTTGCCCACTTTTTTTCCACGGTTCTGCCAAGCCTTTTATATATGAACACTTTCTGGTTATCGTTTTCCCTTTCCAGTGGGATCAGGTCAGGGCCGCATCTTTTTTCCCTCTTTCTTTTCCCATTCCTCTTTCTCTCCTCGCGAAGCGTGTTCATCCAAATCGGAGGTTTTTCTACAAGCACTTGAGTAATACGTTGTCAAGGGCGTGTTGCAATCGCGATCCCCTTTGGCCGGATTTCCTGTGCCTCCCCTCGACCCCCATCCACCGTGGAGGTTCCTTATACTGCCCCTTTTTGATTCTCTTACGAATTGAGATAGAAAGAGGCATGAAGGAAAGGAGGTTGCATCTCTTCTCTTTTCCTTTGCTTTTGGGTTCGCGGTCAGTACGTGTCTAAAAGTAGATAAAGCTCTTTCCCCTCTAAAAATTGGTTGTTTATCTTTGCCTACTCGATATTCAAGGAATTGAGAGCTTTTTTTCCTTGGAGGCGGGAGTGATTCTCACCGTCCTCTCCACTCTTTATTGTGCCTCCCTCTTGATCCCGATTGCGCGCGGAGCTTTTCTTATCTTAAATTGCCCTGTAAGGATCGCGATCCCGCAGTTCCTTTTCCTGGACACCTTTTTTCTTTCACTCGACCCCACGGCCCCCCAACCCTTTCACAGATGATACCATCCCCTCTTCTTGCGAGGTGGGTCTTCCAGCGTGCAATTGCACTAAACCGATGTTCCTTTCGCGCTCCCAGCCTGCTCCCCCCCTGAGCGAACGATTCTATTTTCCAGAAATGCCGCTTTTGGCCTTTTTTTCCGTCGTTTTCCTCGCCCTCTTTTCCTTCCTCCGATACGCGTTTTTCGCTGCCAGCCTCCCCAGAAAGTCCCTTAGATCGATGATAAATGTGCGACGGAAGAAGAAGTCCATCCTTCCCCCCTTATGAGAACACTCCGATGTGTCAATCTCGGTTTCCTCCACGGCACAATTTTTGAGACGTCCAGAAGGCCCGAAGAAGGCTTTCTTTTCTTCCCCCCCACGTTCGCTCTTTTTCTGCGACCCCTTCCCAAGGAATGACCACCTGAAACGAGGATATTTCGTCTCTCTTGTTTGGGGAGCGAATTCCGGTTCCCCCTCTCCCCCCCCCTTCACTTTCATGTGCCCGCAACGTCCTGAGACCATCAGGATCGAACCATTGTTTTTGCGATTCTAGTTGGAAGCCTGTCCCCTCGTTTCCCCTTCTCACTTTTTGTTCTCTTCTTCTTCTTTTTAATTTTTAGAGAATATATAACGAAACTTTCCAGAGCCCCACTCCCCCTCCTAGTGACCTCCCCCCCACGAACATGGATCATCTCGTCGCATTCGCTTCGGGTACCTGGGTTACTCAGTAGGATTAGAAGTCTCTCTCTATTCCGCCCGCCCCTTGTGATTTTCCTCTTGAATCTACTATTAGGAACACAAGTTTTCAATTCAGAGATAGGTATTCTCCGATGAGTAGAAGGCTCGCTCTTCTTTCTCTCCCGTTCCCTTTTGTTCCAGTTCCCGGAAGTCCCTTTTTATTACCTGCCCCCCTGGATCACTTCAGCGGAGGTCGACTGAATCTTCGCTCTCCCTTCCCTGGTTTTTTCGCCTTTACTTTTTCTCGTGCTCCCAGCAGAATGACGCGGCTCTGCCCTTACGGCCACGCGGCACGGAATCTCTCTCTTCTCCTTTTGTTGTTCTGAGATCTTTTTCTTTTTTTTTTCCTGCTCCCCTAGATCGCTATTGCTGGAGGAATACAGATATAGTGAGCGGTCCCCAGACCCAGATTTTTTCTAGCTCACCCATTCCTGAAGGTCGTTACCTCGCAAGGGAAAGAGTTGAAATCACTGTCGGAGCTGAAAGTCGCAAGTAGAAGCCCCCCCCATCCTCGACTTTTGCTTGCGCCCGCGAGCTCATACTTGCGTGATGAATTTCCTGCCCTATCGAATGGCCTTCTCCTTTTGGTTTCCCGATTTCTCATCACCCGTCTCAGAAGTAGGATCCGACACCCGCTCTCCTTTTGTTTTTGAGCGATCAGTCGGCGCTTTTCCCTGGTCCCGGACGTGGCCCTTAACTTGTTCTTGATCCGGAGGTGTGGATTATGATGAATCCCGCTTCCCCTTCTTCTTGTCCGAGGACTGTTTTTTTGGGCGACCCCCCCCCCCCTCGTACCTCCCCCTCCTGCGAGTACAAGATGTCTTTTCGTCGGCCTCTCGGCCGGCGACAATTCACCTGCGAAGGTTCGATCTTGGTCCTATCCGGGCCACCCTTTTTTCTCGACGTCCTCTCCGCGCTGATGTTTGCTCCTCCTTCCTAGGGTCCCCATGCGCGGGCTGGTTGAGCGTCAAGTCAGCTTCCCTCCCCCCTTCTTTCCTGGCTCACCCATGCCTCGTTTCTTTTTTTTCCCTTTTACTTTCCCTCATCGTCGTTGCCTTCTTGTGCTGGTATCTCTTGTTTATTCCCTTCTTCGGTCGCACTACTGCAACTTACCCTAGCATCGCTATAGAGCTTTCTGTTCGGGGCGAGCAGAAGCTACGTTACTATTCCTTCTCTATTTTCCTGACCGCTCTCCCCACTACCAAGGTCTTTTCTGTGAGATATGTGCCTTTGCATATTTTTTTTAAGACGCTTGAGAATGCGCCCTCTTCTCCGCCTTCGACCCTCCCCCCTGGGCTGTTTCCAAGGCCGATTTGACAAACCGTCAAGAAATTATAGCTCCCCTGTTCCTTTTTATCTCCTTTTGTTCGCTGTCTTGAGTGACGAGACTGAGGCGTCACCTCAAAGTTTTCCAGACTCAAAGTCCCGTCTCTCCATCTATCACCTTCGTTGTCCACCTACATACGATTTCTAGCTCCCATGTGGAGGTTCCGATCACAGCGCTAGATGAACGAGGCCGCTTCCCTTCCTGACTTCCCCTCTTTTTCGCAGCGCACCCGCTGGGGATTCTCCCGGCCTCTTACTATTCTTTTTTTTCCTCCACCATGGAACTGATGGAGAAACCCCAAGATCTTCATCCTCGCCCTCTGGGTTCTGTGCGCCCCTTTGGTCTTCCCCGTCTCAGACACTTAACGGGGAGAGCCGCTCGTGGGATCGAGGATTTTCTCTTTCTTCCTTCCTGCCCTACCTTTTATTTTTCGACCTTTTTCGCGTCCAAAAACTTTAGACACCTTCTGACGCTGAGGCGCCGTTTCTCATCAGATGTATAAACCGCTTTTTCAAGGAGCCGATATTTCCTCCCCTTTTCCTCTGAACTCCCGCTTCGCGTCGCGCCCCCGGGGGCGTCGGATTTCCTGGTTAGATTTTCCCCGCTGAAAAACGAGCAACGTCCCCCTCACCTTCTTTTTTTCCCCGTTTCTTTGGGATGGCCCTTGCGTCGGCTTGGAACCCTGGGAGACCCCATTTGTTTTCCCCCGCCGAAAGCATTTCCCATAAGAGATTTATTCAGTTTCGAGTCTCTTCTCCCTGGACTTCTCCTTTTTCCCCCCCCGGCGTTATTTCTTTCGGTCTCGCCCCCGATTCGTCCTGTCTCGTGAGGTCCAAGAACTCGTGCCTTTCCCTTCATTGCATGGCCCCATAATCCTCTTCCGATGTCTTGGGTTTCTATGTTTCTCTCGGGTGTTACTGTTGTTCTTTTGGCTGCCTCGACCTGGCGTTGAGAGGACTCGATTGTGGCATTGGAAAACCGTAAAGGGGGACATCCCCCGGCCGTCCCCTTTTTTTCTTTCCTGGTCCCCCCTTTCCCTTCTTCCCTTTCGACCTACGGCGCGGTCCGCCTTTCCCCGCTCGCCAAGTCGAAGTTCGTCCTTTTCCTTTCCGGTCCTTACGTCCCTCTCGATCCTTGACGGTCCTCCGCGAGGCAATATTGTTGTCTCCCGCCGCGCCCGGTCGATAAAAAACGTCCTGAGGTCCTTCCTTGGAGCGTCCCTCCCTCTTTCTTAATCCCTTCCCCTCACTCTTTTGCCTTCTCTTGCAGGGCGTTGTTGCTCCCTTGATGCACGTCAATGCTATTTTTCTGCGTCGCGTCCTCCTCCGAAGTGATATCCGTCCTCGAACCACGGTGCCCATCAAGGTAACCCGGACCCTCCTTGCTCCGTTGATGACCCCCTTTCCCCGACCGATGGGAATTCCTTTATTAGAAACTCCTCACGGTAGGTCCGCCTCACACTTTTCCCCGTCCCCCGGTCTCAGGTCACTCCCCCTTCCGTGTGGGTTTCTCTCTCCTTCTTCTCCGGCCTGAAGTTCTCTTCATGTCTCAGTCAGTTAGATTTGAAAATCCTTTCTTTTGTTGCTTCTGATTTTCCATTTTTTGACCTTTTTGACGTGACCTTCCTCCGGATCACATTCGTTCACCGCAGACCTTTGTAATTGTCCCTTTTCTTGACCCCCCCCCGGATACTTTTTTTCCTTTCTCTCCCTTCCCAGGATATCTCCTTCTGCAAATTATTACACCCGAGAGTATTGAGATGCGTGTAGTGACCTTCCTCCCCCTTGTTGTACTTTTTCTCTATCCCCCTTTCGGTTTGATTCTAATCCTCCAGAAACCTGCATATCCCACGGTTACGTTCTAGGACCTTTCAAGAGATAGTTTAAGAAGGGCCTTAATCTTCTTTTTTTTCTTTTTTCGAGGGGCTGTTAACTCGTCTGATTGGAATCCCCACACACTCCTCCGGCGTCGTTCGAGCACGGCGCGGCGTTGATCCATAGTTGTCGAGAGACATGCCTTACCGTGCCTAATTCCAAGGTTACTTCCTCTACTGTCCCACTGCCCCGAAAGTAGACTTGAGAGAAAGCTAAAGCTCCCTCCCAGTGTCTGTATTCCCCCCCAGTTGACAGCCTTGACATATATTGAATATTCATCTCCCTCTGACAGGATTCTTTTTTCACCTTCCCGCTCTCTTTTGCGTGCCTTTTGGCTTGTAAAGCACTTTCTTCGCACGCATTTCCCGCGTTTTTTCCTTTAGCGACCCCTTCCCCGATCTTTCCCGTTTTCTTTTCCCCAGGTCCTTTCGAATTCCTTGGTCGGCCCCCCCGCGTCCTTCAGGTTTAAAGTACCATCGAACCCGAGCCCCTCCCCCTCCTCGTTTCACCGCTCGATGACCCTCCTCTTTTCTTACTACGGCGGCCCTCGCTGGCGGAGGAGTAGAGATATTAGGAGTCCATTCTTTTCGCAATCGTCGGCTCGGAGTGGTCGGCGGTTTCTATGGATTTCTTCCCCCTTTAAGTTGAAGCCGGCCTCCTTCCAGCCCCCCTCTAAACCTTCAGGACAAGCGGTGATTCTTAATAATTTCGCCTTGTTTACGGCCCTTTTGGTGATTTCCCTCTAGCGCTTTCTCGATCTGTTCCCTTTCCTTAGATCGTCTCTCCTTCGCCGACTGCTTTTTCTATATTCCGTCTTGGTCGAGCAAGATTCTTCCTCGCTCTTTGCCGTTCTGCGCGGTTTCAACGTTTTTCTCTCTGGAGGGCGGCCTTTAGCTAGTCCCCTCCGACATCCACCGTTTGGCATTTCACTCTTTCGGCTCGCCTTTATCTAGAGCAATTTTCTTTCTGGCCCTTCCCCGTTCCAGAACGGCTGGGCGGGCCGTCTACTCCTTTCCGTCTTTCTATGACGTTCTCCCGGTCTAGGACCGTCTCCGGGCCTACCAAAGGTCGTTGCCCCCCAGACCTTCCCGCTTAAGATAGAGGTTAAAGAGTCCCTCCGGCCCCCTCCTTTCCCCTTATCTTCGATGCTTCTTCTCCCCCCCGCTCCCGCTCTCAAGCTTGATGTCTGTTTAGCCGAACCCCGTCAGATGGTTCTTGTCCTGTTTCCCCGCTTGACGTCTCCTCGGACGATCCCTCAGAGCAGCCACAAGAAATCCCCCTCCCCCCCAGTGCACTCCCCCAGAAGAACTAGCCCTTCGTTTGTTCTCGAGTTCCCTTTTTCTCCCATCGTGTTTCTTCCTTTCTGATGGCTCCACGTTGTAAATTAGCGGGCACTCTCGGCTCTACTGTCCTTTGGGAATTTTAGACTTTTTTCTTTCCCACGAGTCGCTCTGACTATACCGGCTTTCTTTTCTCCTTAAAGTCCATCCCCAGAAAGCTCATCTAGAGAGCTAAATGTTCTTCCCTTTCCCCTGGACCTCCTTTCGTCGTTTTCCCCTTTCCGCCTCGACGATAGGACTTCGGGCTCGACTGACACCCTGTTTAGAATCGCCCTTTTTTTGAAGCTTTCTGCCTTTCCCCTCAATTCTTCCCGCCCTCTCTCTGGTTCTGTTCGTCCTTCGGCCCCCTGTGCTCCAAAGCCCCCCAGCGTTCCTGATTAGTGAGATTTGAGGTAGGAGGATTCCATCCCCAATGAAGAACTGGCACGGCGAGATAGCCAGACCCGAATTTAGAGACCTTCTCTTTCCCCTTGTAGATTTCGCTGAACTTCCTCTCCCCTTGATACATCTGACTTGCTTGTCGATTACCTTTCCTTCTCTTCTCGGCCATATAAATGATCAATGCCCGATCCGAGCCCCCGAAAAGCAGGTTTCAAGCAGCAAGATGGTATAGTCCCCTTCCGAGTCTTTCATTCTAGTTGCACTTTTATCCCATCTCTCCGGGGTCCCATGCGATTGGTATTTAATTCGTCCTTGTTTCCCCTCGTATAAGACTTCCTTTTTTCCTCTCGCGGCTCGTCAGTAGATCTTTGTCCTTTTTTCGCTCGGCAAGTTCCGCCGTTATCTTGGGAGCCTTGCCCGTGGTGCGACCTCATCGGTGATCCCCCCCCTATCAGGTCCAGAGGATGCAAGCCCGTGTCTCTTCAGCCTGCCGCGCTCGTCCATTTGCCGCCAGAGCCAATCGGACTATATTCTTTTCCTCCCCCTCCGGTTTTTTTCGAATCTTTGCGGCTCAGGTTGCGTCCGTGGACAGAGTCAGCTTGTATGAAGGCGTTTTTCCTATCCTTTAAATTTCTACCCCGCCTTTTTTTCCATCCAGATGGATCTCTAAGATTGCATGAGACTCTCTCCCCTGTTTTCATGCCCCCCCTTCACCGGCTAGCTGACCTCTTCCCACGCGTCCACCAACTCTTCTCGACTTCCCTACGCCGAGCTAATAACTGAGGTGACTCCTTCGTTCACTCGTCAATGCACGCCCTTCGACGGGTCGCCCCCCTCGATTTTTTACAAAACCTTCAATGGTCCTCCCTTTCAAAGCCGAAGCGATCCCATCGTCGGTTTGCGTTTTCCCTTGGTCGCTTTTTGCTTCCTGGTGAGAGCGCTTTCTGAAGTGAAAGTACGACTCATGCGGCCCTCCATGGATTGACGTGCCTGAGTACTGCTGCCCCTTCTCACCAAAACTCCCTTCAATTCTCCCCCAAGGAGAGAAGGTGATTGCCCTTTATCTCTGCCGTTTCGCCCCATTCGGCTGAATTTCGTGGTACCGTGCCTGCACTCTTCCCTCGCCCCCCACACCTGCTTCCCTGCGAATATCAAGTTGTTAGGCCCCCTTGATTCTTTCTTCCTTTAGCCCAGCTCGGGGCTTAATAATGCTCTCCTTCAATCCGGACAGCTTCGACGTCTCTCTTCGCTCCCTTGCGTTGGCTTTGTAACCCCCGAATATGGCTCATTCTCTTCGGGGCGCCCTTTATGCGGAAGGAGGTGTCGGCCAGGTCGTACTCCCCCTTTCCAATTTAGCGCGATTTCTACTTTTTTTTTTGTTCTTTTGATTCGAGAGCAGCCGAGTTATATCGATCGATGTTCCCTAGCCGAACACTTCCCAAGCGCTCTTTGTCCTGCTCGGGTTCCCCCAATATCCTTTCTCGTGACCGAGTGATCCATTGTTTTTTTTTCTCCTCCATCGGACTGTTCCAAACTTAGTCTTGCGCAAGGTCCCCACGATGGCTCCAAAAACAGAAACTCTTGCGAATTTTTTTTTTCATTCCTCTCCTCGTATAGTTTTCCCCCTCTAGTTAGTGTATTCCGATGCTGCTTACGATCCTTCCTCTGGAGGAGTTACTTATCATCTAAATCTTCGCCCCTGGTCTTCGCAACTCCTTCCCTCTGTCTCTCGTCGCTTTTGGAGAAGCCGCCCATCCTCTGTCCTTCCGGTTTCCTCCGCCCCCCCTCATGCTTTACATGCGCGATTTCTTGCCGCACCCGCAAGAGGTAGACATGGAGGTATCTCGAGGGACATAGTCATCTTTCTGCCAATTTCTCCCCCTCTTGACAAGCTCTCCACGTGATGCGAGAGTGAGGCGCTTTTTTTTTTTTAGCTCACAGGCGAAGGGCCCCTCTCTTGCAGCCCACCCGGTTGGACTCGATTAGGCCGCTGACTTAGTTCCCGTAGCACGACGCTCTAAACGTACGTTCGATCCTGATTCAGGACCCGTTCTTGGCTTCCCCCCTCTCTTTATTAGAACCCTCCATTGCATCTACCCGATATAGTTTGAACTGCTCGACCTCTCTCTCTCCGCCCCATGGTGTCTTCGGCCCGTGGCCTTCCCGCCCCTAAACACTCGAAAAGTACTTTCACAATCGCACGTCGGAATGGAACTCGTGTTCTGCTTGTTTATGTTTCACAGTGAAGGCTTCAATTAAGGGAGACTGGATGTCACACGCCCGAACGCCATTCCCCTCGAGCATCACTCCTTTTTTCTTTGCAACGCTATGAAGAGCAGCAATCCTCTCCCCCTTCCTCCATCGCAGTTCTACTGCGTCATCTTCGCGTTCTTTATGAGAACGTATTTCCTTCGTTTTCCTTGTTCTTTTCAGACGACTAAGAGGGTCTAAGGAGTTTTCCCTCTTCATCGAATTTTACCAGGTCAAAGATCGGACCTCCTCGGTCTAGTTGATTGGCCGAGTGGCGAATGTCTATTCGTTTCCTGCTCCCCTTCCGCTAGAAAGCGAGCTTTTTTAATGTAACCGCTCCTTCCCGCCCGCTTTAGGTCCAGTTTTATTCGGACTTGTAAAGGTCTGATCAAATGTAGATCAGGCTGTAGCCATTCTTCGTCTCTTTTAATATTCGATTTTTCTAGAGCAGATCTCTTTGAGGAAAGTCCTCCTTTCACGCCCCCAATCCCCTCACCTTTATCTCCCCTCTGTTGTTTCCCCCCATATTGTGTTCCGCCTTTTCTCTCCTCCAAAACTCGCATGGAGCGTTAGGATTTCTAGAAATAGAAGAGGCCAAGGTGTTTCCTTTTTAAGTCCACACCGATTCCCGGCGCATTTCTTTTCTATATGTTCGGATGGGGATAATCACGTCACCGCTATCGCATGGGTTAGTCGTCTTTTCGATCGTCCCTCATGAATGGCCCTCCCCAATACAAGTTCATGCTCCTCAATTTCCCATGCAGCAGCGCATATCCTCTTTCTGCAGCACTTTTCCCTCCCCCGAGAGTAGAGCACCATTTCCGAAGGCTCCAAATTCCTTTTAACCCCCCATAACCAAACGACGTCTTTCCTAGATGCGTCGAATTGGATCTGGTTCAGAACTTTCTCCGTCATCTTCCTTAATATATATTTCTTTTTTTTCTCTAGTTTCCTCTAGAGACTGGACGAGACTTCGACGCCTTTAAATTCGACCGTTTAACGAGCCCCGCCAGGTGCCCTTTTTCAACCCTCATTGCTCGTTACAGACAAGTTCTTTTAGAAGCTTCCCCTTCGTTCGCTTCCCTCCCCTGAAGCGATTCTCTCCTTTTTTGTGGGAGTGAGTCCTTGTCCTTATCCTGAATTTCGTGCCGACGGTATCGCATTCGTTCGTTTTTTTCCTATCAGAGACTCAACCGTGTCTTTCTATCCCCGGTTGACGACTGCGAACCCCGCCCTCCCTCATACGCCGCCTCGCATACATCTTGTTTCTTTCTTGCCGCCCCCAAACGTAAATATTCTGACCTTTCCCCCCCTCGACTTCCCGGGATTTTTTCTTTCTAGCCAGTCTCGTCCCGTTGGATCCCCACAATATTGCCTGCCGGATCCTTTCAGATCTTCCCCCCTTTTTTCGGATGTTCCTCTTTGTCCTACCCATCTTTCCCTTTCCCCGTACCCGTTCGAATTGAGAGCCCCGTACTTTTTTCCCAACTTGAGACAGCTCAGTAAGATCAGTGGACTCTCCGCCGGTCCGTAAGATCACAATTCTGAAACTCCCTCCTTAATGGAAGGATTTTTTAACCCCGCCTTTTCCCCCCCCTCTCCTTCGCTGCACGCATGGAGATTTTTCGACCTACGGAACAACCCAAGAATACTTCCATCGAACCCTCCCGTCCGATTCTTTCTTGGCTTCTTCTGAGTTTAGCCATTCCTTGATCCGTAACGCGTTCTTAGGTTTAAGGAAGACACAACGATTTTTAACAATCTTTCTCCCGTACCTCTTACGATTCCGATTGACGTGCGGTTGTGTTCGATCCTGCCTCGATGCGACTCTATTTGAAGTGGACGAGAAACTCCCGTCCTCGGGTATGGTGGAATGCTTTATGCTTTTATATCCTTATTATCCCCCCTTTGAGTTTCAAGCATTACTGCAGTGAAAGTGAAGAACACTCTTTGTATGGACCCCCTTTTTTCTCCGGGGTTCTATATGCGGGTCCCCTCCAGGGCCTAAAAGCCAGGGTTAGCGTCTGATTCTGACCTTCAACTTTTAAGTCCTTCTCTCGACTTTCGTCCCAGTCTCCTACTCGACGGGCTTTCTCACCACCTTTTGGAGGGGCGTGAATGAAGGAGTTACCTTCATGAATGGCGACGGGGAGAGGTTGATAGACCTTTCTCTGTAGCGCGGGCAGTACTGTACTAGAACGTCGAAAAACCACATCCATAAACCCCCGCTGCTCATTCCTGTGAATGACGCGAGAGTCATACACCTTCGGGATTAGGATTTATCAGCTGAGAAGCGGCAAGGAAGTGTGATCTTAATCCGAGTGAAGTGAATGTCGGACATATTCCTTTTTGTTTTTTTTTTTTCGATTGGGTGGAGTGTTTTTTTTTTTATTTTTTTGTCTTTCCGTTCCCCCTCTCCCAGAGTTGCCTGCTCCAAGGTGGGTTTTTCGCTGAGAAATCGCTCTCCCTAATCGCTAGCTTCCTCCCTTGGATTGATTATTCCCCCCGCGACCCTCCTCACCTCTTATTTCGGAAAGAAGTTAGAGATGATGTAGATTCCCCGTATTAAGACTTTTTTTCTTTTTTTCTCCTCCGTGCCTCTAAGCCTACTTCTCCCCCCTGTTTCTTTCCACTCTAGAAGAAGATGCGGTCCCCGATAGACGCTTTGTCCTCCCCCCCCTCGGTGACCTGTCGCACATCCGCTTTCAGTATATTTAGGAGCGAAGTCGATTCTCTTTTCCCACTTCGAATTGTGAGCAAATTAGGATAATCAGCGCATGTTTAACGAGTCGTCTCGTCCGTCTGCATCCCCCCCCCCCAAGCACGCTAACCCCCGCTTCGCGTTCCTCCCCTCAAAAATGTCAAGACTATCTTCTATTCCCTTCCTACCTGTTCGTCTCTTCCCTGGGCAGACGAAAACACATACCGTTGGGTCCTTCGCCCTGCCTCTGCTTTCCACTTATCGAACCCCCAAGTAATTGATCCTTCCTCGACGGAGGAAAGCCTGGCGCTTTCCCTTGACGCAATTCTTCCCGCCAAGCAGCCGTGTGAGAAAATCGTTCCAAGGAAGCGCACTAAATCTGTCTCTTCCCGGGAATCTTCCCTTTTTGGTTTCGTCTCCTCGTTTCACCCTTCTCCACGCCTTCCCCCAAACTGCTCAACCGGCTCACTTCTTAGACCATCCGCCGTACTAGAAGAAATTGGCGAATAGGTCCCCCCGATTCCATCCGACAGCGTTTTCTCGATCCTAGATGCTGCGGATTAAGCCAAGTTAGAGAGACAATCTCTAGCCCCTTTTTCTTGACCCAACCTCCCCCGAAGATTTCTCCGTACCCCGGCTCTTCTTTGGGTTTGTTCTCCCGTCCTCTCTATTGATAGAGATCCTCTGTTCCCAAACCTCGATAATTTGCCTTTCCCACCCCTCCTAGACGTCGTCTTATTCTCCCGTACTCCGCCTCTCTCTATCTATGGTGGATAAGGACGTAAGTTCAGGCTCGGCGATAGTCTTTCCTTTTCCATCGGTTTTCTCTCCCCCCCTTAGCGGGCTGTGCCTCTCGGTAGCGTGAGCTGGAAGTCAGCCGCAGGAAAGCGATCCCTAAAAGGATTCACAGAGGCGCCTTAACTTGCTTAGCTATATTTTTTTTTCCCCGTCGCCCTTTCGACCTCGATTGGAAGGCGGTCTTCTGCCTTAATCTTCCCCTTCTGCGTTATCTGTCTTTGGCCAAGAAATGCCATTAGAAAATTTACAGGTTTTCCCGGAATCGGCCCATTCTTTCTGTCCTCTTTCCCGTGCCCTCGGTCCCCATCATCGTGTATAGTCGAGGCCCCCCTCGTATCATAAATTAGCTCTTTCTGTCAAGCGGTGAACTTTCTTAGAACTGCGCCATCGGGGGTCTCCCCCCAAGACGATCCCTCTCCCAGGTTAATCCTCGCTCACCTCTTATTTTCTTTTCGAGCGCCACTCGTCGGCTTTTTTTCTTTGTATGTCCTTTCTCGTCGTAGGCTTGTTCTAGACCCCCTTTTCATGAATTTTCCCCCTTCAACTTCCTACCTTCTTACGTGTTGAGATGGGAGCCACAAGGAACCCCCCCCCCTAGCGTCACCCCCTTCCTTCCTTCTGCCGTGCTCTTTTCTCCTCGTGTCCCGTCCTCTTCCTTCTTTTGTCATTTGTAGTTCCTCTCCCCCCCCAAGTATTTAAGAATATACGGAAATTCTACTTAGGTGGAAACAACCGGTCTCGTTGCTTTCCTCATTCGCGTCATGGTCCCCCCTTTTTAAGCTTCGTCGTCCGGCCTCACACGCCCATGGGCCGTCTTTTTCTTCGGCAACTCCTCTTTTCTTTCCCCTCCGGGGGTCATTTGAGACGGACTTGTGCGGTTCCCAGGTTCCTCCTCCTATGATTCCCTTTCCTCCCTCGTTTCTCTTCTTTGGGTCTTTTCCCCTCTCAACGCCTCTCTTTTCGCTTTCCGCGTTTCAGCGTATCCCAAAACATTAGATGGCTGTTGGCCCCCCCCCCCTCTCGCCCCAGGTGCCCTCGCATTTTCAGAGAGATCAAGATGAACAAGTTTTTCGTCAATGGCCCTGTTCTCTCCAAAACTCGCCCCTCCCCTCGGCTTTTGAATCTGGATTACTGTCTGTACTTCGGTGATCCTTGATTTCCCCTTCGTCTAGCCGTCCCCAGTTGGAAGACGCCCCCCTGGTCCGTCCTCGAGAATAAGAGATTCGGTCCGCGCACGAATTACTATTTTGTCTCGGTGTTCTAAGCCAGTCATCCCTCGTCTCTTGCCTATGGTATAGGCCATGACCCCGCTTTCCTCGAGTAAGGAGCTTTCTTCTCTTTAACCCTCCTTAAGGTTTACCTCCAGGTTTCATTTTACAGGGCTCCCCTGCCAAGATATTCTATGAAATAACTAGTGCGGTCTAGAATTAAAGCCTTTCCCTCCTGTGTCGCGATAGCCCCCCCCCCTTGGTTTGGCTGTCGATTCTTTACCGCAGGGACTCCGTTGAAGATCGCGCACCTTTTCACGGCCATTCTCCTGCTTGCTGCCCGCCTTTTGTTGACCCCCCTCCCCTATTTTGTACCGCACCTCCTTTCTCTAAAGGCTTTTCTGTCTCTCCTTGTGACCCTCCTCGAGTTTCCACTCTGCTTCTGTTTTTTTCCCAGTGGGTTAGTGAGGGACCGGCGTTGCGCCGAGAGATAGTCAAGTTATTTTCCTAATCTCACAGAAGTAAGTTTTTCTTTCGGCATTAAAGAGTTCTTGAATAACTTCCCCAAGGGATAGCCATTAACTTCCTCATCCTCTATTTGACGCTTCCATTGCTACTTCAGCCGAGCCACTCTCGCTGCCATAGCCCGCCTACTCAATTGTAAAGGCGAATTTCTTCCGTCTTTGTTCGTTTGCGCTTTCTTCTTTCAGACCACTCTTACTTAGTCCGCCATTAATTCCTGACTTCACGACACCCCTTTTTCAGCCCGGAGATGAGGTAATTTATCTTTTCCTAGAGGTGTTTGAAAACTGTGAGAACTGAATTGCTCTTCTCTCCTACATTCGCGGCTCTAAGAGAGATTCCTCAGAGGTTTGTACCCCATCAAGGGACATCTACTTTTTTTTCTTCAGCGGCTTATTCTTACCCTTCACGGCCGCCGCCCAAGTACCCCTTGATATGTGAGACGGACCTCATGTTGCTACCTTGCCCATGTCTACTGCTCGTTCTCAGAGTAGAAAAGGAGGAAATAAGTTTTCCCCTCTCCTGACTTGATCTCCCCCTCCTCCAATATGCCCCCGAAGGCTTGTCCCAAAGAAAACCCCCTCGTCATCGTGCTCTTCCTTGTTCTCCCTTTCCTATGCCTCTTGCTCTCTTATGGACGTCACAATCGCCCCCCTACAGCCTTCTTCCTTTCTTCGTTTCTTATCTTTCACTCACAGATTACTCGACCTTTGGCTTTTTTTTTTTTTTTTTAGTTTGTGGTTGTGGGTTCGTTGTGTTGGTCCTTTTTTTCTCTTATTATTTTTGTCGACGTTCGTGGGTTGTGTGAGTTTAAAGTCGCGACCCTCATACCCTATTTTTCTAAGGTCCAATCCCCCGCCCCTCTTCCCCTCTGTTATTCCTCGTTTGGACTGTAATCGTGTCCCCCGATAAGTTAGAGAGCACCTTCCCCGGGGAAACAATTCCCCTCTAAGGTGCTTCTTAATTTGTCCGGGTCGTTCCCAGGGCTAGGAAATGTTGAGATTATACAATCATCCCCCTTTTGTTTGATCCCTAGTCTCCTCTCTGAGACCATTTTTCCTTTCTCCTGCCCTTCCTCCACCTTTCTCCGAAAGAGAAAGTAATCTGAGGAAAATTGAATAGCAGTTCTCCCTATTTCGAGTTCCTACCACTGCTCCTTTTCTTCAAGCTCCCAAGAGCGCATGCCTTTTTTTCGTCTTCTTTATTGACCTTTGGATTTCCCGGTGAAATGCCTTTTTAAGCGAACTCCTCCTAGGTTAGCGCGAACGCCATGCCCGTCCGGTTTTACTTTAAGAAGGGCCAGCCAGAAAGATCGACGAGCTCCGTATACTGTTCTTTCTGGACCTTTTTCCATCCATGCCCCTGGCCCTCTTCTCTTGCGCGTGACCAATTCAGAAAGATACTGGGCTTATATACGCCTTTCCTGGACCCCACCCGATGTGACCCTTTTATTCCGGATGTTTCCGGTTTTCGGTCATTTACAGGTTCCTCCACTCGTCGCCCCGGAAGACCCCTAGACGCCGAGGAATACCTCCGAGTTCTTCCTCACGTAATCCCTCCCTTCACAACAGTCCTCCCTCTTTTTCCCTTCCGTTTTTTTCCCCTTCCAGGGCCTCTCCCACTCTTCCACTCCTCTTATCAGTTTTCTTCGGCCCCTCAGGATGACCCTTAACCAAGACCTCTACCTCACGCTCATATTTTTCCCTTTTTCTTTTCCAGGCGCTTCCTCCCTGATTCGGCCTCTTCCTTCCTTTTTTCTTCCCGCAGCAATAGACAAAGGATATCAGTGATAGATTTCGATGAGAATTCCTTTCATTAGTTTTTCTCTCTCCCGCGTTTCTTTCTTTTTCTCCCCCCTTCCTCTAACCCTACCTCTTTTTCATTGGAATCTTTAGGGGTATACTGTGAGTCACTTTTCCTGAAACACGAAGAATTCCTTCCCCGCGACAAGGTTCAGTTCCAAGTCGGTATAGCCTTGCCAATTCCTTATCAGTTCTTCTTCTCCTTTCCGGTCCTCCCAGCAAATGGTGGGCGAGAAGAGAGCTCTCTATTTTATTGTAATTATCCGAGTCACTTCGAGACGGACCTATCCCCATTGGTGTTACTCTCAAGGCGGAGATCATCGAAGGAGAAGTGGAGATTGCGATACATTTTCTCCGCTCGTCCCGTGGCCATTCCTAGCCCTCTCTTTAAATCGTCCCCCTTCCTTTCCTTCGCCCTTTGATTTCCTTTCCGTCAGCTTTCCGCCTAGATGGGCTGGATAGATTAGGGAAGTTATCCTTGCCTATTGAATCACCTCTCCCTCCGATGTTTTCCACGCCGCCGGGCTTCTCCCCGGTCGGGAGGGAGACCCGTTCACTTGACTGATGGCATCTAGGCCCCGTTCTCGCGGCAAGTCTTGAGCTGTCTCCCCCCCTCCCTGACCCCCTTCAATCTGCTGTCCGGTTGCAGGAAGGACCGGATGAAGAAGCGGAGGAGGACGCTCTTTAGTGGAGAGCCCAGCCTTCCCAGCTTCCGCACCTGCGGCGACCCCACGAAACGTACGCATCAGAGCCGGCCTCATACATGATTCGCACAGACGGAACTGATAGGTCTGTCGCTCCGCTGCCCTTTCCTTAGCCCTAGGTTCGCTTTCTTTTTGACCGATGTCACTTCCCTTCTTTCCCCGCCGAATTGGCGCCCTGAGCAGAAATCAGCGCATGGCCCATCCCTTTTTCTCTGAATGATCCGTCCTCTCCCTATCCCCCCGGCGTTTTCTCGCAAGCCCAATACCAGAACCCGCCCGCTATTGCGCCTCTCAATTTTCGTCCGAAAATGGACACGGATTCACAGATTTTCATTATAGAGGCCTTCCTTTTTCTCTTACTCACCAGCGACCTCCAATTGGATTTGCGAAAGCAGAAGATTTTAACTTTTCCCCCTTGCAGCCCGCCCTTCTCATGTTGGTTCGAACTTCGTCCCCCAACTTCCTTCTCAACCTGCAGCGGCGGTCCTTTCTGAGAGAATGTGGGTTAGTTCTCCCTCCCCCGGTACGCTAAAAGACCAACGCCCCTTCTCCCCTTCGATTCCTCGGCCTCTTACTTTTCATTGCCGCCTTTACGCGACGTGAGGCTCTTGCCCATCCTATCCGTTCGTATCGATTCCCAACCCCCTTCTTGGCGATCATTAGGAAGTCGTACAAGAAGCGACTTTATCCCAGGCAGATGAGCGCCCTTCCCTTTAAAAGTCTGTACATGTCGTTCACCTCTCCCAGATGAGGTATTTTTGATTAGCCTCTCGCCCCTTTTATAGCGTACCTTCGCGGGTGGAGCAAAATGTGATGGATTTTCTAGTATCCTAACATTTTCCTTATTTATCTGTATGAACCTTCTGACTCTCTCTTTCTACCTGAGAGCGGTGTTTTCGATTTTCGGAAAGTTCAGCCCTCGCCACTTGAAGATTTCACCTATGAGTATGAACTACCAGTCCTTTTTTCCTATCCCCCCCTCGCGGCTTTCCCAGTCTCTAAGCCGACGCAGCATCCTGCTCATTACTTTGCTCAAACATTATTGA
>Ga0179593_1373082_pt1 | contig 18224 bp, 21 predicted proteins | sample CZODoug2_1_08_16_FD_185931 | JGI IMG/M metagenome (GOLD analysis project Ga0179593, IMG submission 185931) | Vadose zone soil fungal communities from Angelo Coast Range Reserve, California, USA - CZODoug2_1_08_16fungal (PacBio error correction) | ecosystem: Environmental > Terrestrial > Soil >... | reverse complement strand
AGAAGATAATACTCGTATTCCTTGGTCTTACCTCCCTCCTCCTCAGAGACCTTTCTTTCTGCTCTAGTCGATCTCTTTCTCTTTCCTCCTTTTTTTTTTTCTTATCCATCTCTCCTTATTTCCCTCTCATGATTCTTCGAGCGGAAGCCTCAATGGGCAGTGTTCCCCCCCCCCCTGTAAAGGTCTAGGATGATTTTTCATAAAAGCAATTTTACTATCCAACCTTTTGCGCCTTCAGAACTGATGATCCAGTTCCCCTTACTTGACAGTCCTCCCTGTTCTTCGATTTTCGGTTTTCCAACCTAGAGAACCCCCCTTCGTGCCTACCGCGCTGACCCTCAGTGAAGTCGCCCCACTGCACTACAGAATCCCCGCAACCAAACCCCCACCCAAAACCACCCCCACCCCCCCCCCCACCCCCCCCCCCCCCCCCCCCCCCCCCCCAAAAAAACCAAAACCAAAACAAAACCCCCACCCCCCCCCCCAAACCCCCCCACCCAAACCCTTTAAGTCTGCTAGACCTTCCCTTTTTTTTCCTTTTCCCCCTTTGTTTTCGTTCTTTTTCTTTCTCCACTGGAAGGGCCGTGTTCCTCTTACGGCCTTTCTTTGGCTTGGAGTTGGATACTCTAAATAGGTTAGCTGTTTTTTTCTGAATTTCTTTCCACTTCTTTTCCGGCCTCATGAATCAAGATTTTCCCTCTCGGAGGGTCCACTTTAAGCCAGCGCAAACATTTCCCCGGGCATCCTCCCCTTTTCTCGCTTGATGTATTTTCTCTTTTCTTGCATCCTTCTCCTTCCAACCCTCACACGTAGAAGGGGCCCCCCTGCCCCCCCACTGATTGCCAGCAGACTTTTCCTTTTTTCGCGCGTCATTGATCCCCCCCTAAGAACAGTGAATTTTTTCTTTCTCCTTCCCCCCGACTCCTTCGTCGGAAATTATTTACTCCCTTTCCTTCAAAATGATTCACCGGGACGGGTTTCGTCGTCTCGACCTTCTTCCTCTTCTTTCGAGACCCCCCTTTTTCGACTTCTCCTCCTGAGGAGGTCTTTCCTGACTCTCTTGAACTAATTCTCTACCTATTTTTTTTTCTAGAGATTGAAGTCATACTCCTCCAAAGAACTAGGGAAATTCGAGGCCTTGAATGCCTTATGAGCATCCGTCCCGTTCTCAGTTCCGATGCAGTCTTGGTCCCTCACCTGAATGTTCCCCATTTCCCGCGCTTCCATTGGATTTTCTTGGAAATGAACCACAGATGACGAACTTCCGAACTCCCGCCGAAGGAGGCGCGCCTGTTTAATATATTCCTCTCCAGGATCTGATCCTTCTTCCTGCCTTTACCCCCGGTTTGTCTGAATCTCGGTGTTTTCTTGTCCTTTTATCCCCTCCCCAAGCAGTAAGATATAATCCCCCCTCCCCCCGAGAAATTACCATTTGCCTTTCGGTCCCCCCTTTTTCTGTTTTCCCAGCCCCCTCTTTCCCCCTCCCAAGCCGTTGATTCTCGCCCCCCTCTTTTCTTCTTCCCTCCCTTGGTTTTTGATAGCACCCGGGACCCCCCAGGGATTCTTTTTCGTAAACAGAGCGGTCCCCCCTCCTTTAGTCTGCCTCTTTATAGTTGTATTCCCATCCTCTTGAATTCACACTTCCCTTTATGAGTGCTGCCGCGCCGGTAAATGAAACCAAAAACTTTACCTTGCTTTTTTTCCGCACTGCTCCCCCCCCACCGCCTCTCCGTAGTAGTGCTTTTTTTTTTTCCGCCTCTTTGCCCCGTACTCAAAGATGAATATTGTTATCCTAAAATGTATTAATTTCTTGCTGTCCTTTTTGACTTTTTTCCCCCCGCTCTCCTTGGTCCCCCTGTCTATTGTTCTGGTCCTTTTACCACCGTTTTTTAGAATTTATAAATAGGGTTGCCCCCTCTTTTCCACCTCCCCCCTTTATTTTAGCGATTACCTTCTTCCTCCTCAACTCCCCCTTTTTTTGTTCAGAGAGGCGAACTTCCGCCGGTTAACAATCGGTTTTTTCCCCATCTTCCTCCCCATCCCAGTCTCCCCACCTTGACCTTCGGTCCCTCCATCTCCCCCCAAATTCCCTTCCGCAGTCCCCAGAGATTCAATTATCACTCATCCCTCCTTTGTGGAACCTCTTTTTCGCCTGATTTCTAACATAATCTTTCAGAGTTCCCTAGAGCAAAACTGCCTAGGATTTTTGCTTTTCTTTGATTCCTTCTTTTCTTAAACCTGTCCCTACTGTTAACGTTTAATTTTTTTTTTTCCCAATACTGTTTGTTAAATTTTACCATCCTCCGAGAGGCATAAGCCTATGGCCGGTAATTCTACTCTTTTGTTCCCGTCCCCATACTTTATTTGACGTAGCTGGTCTCTGAATTTTTCCTTTTGCCGCCCCCCAATCGCTTTTTTTTTTTTTTCCAAGCCCTCTCTGAAGGGTTCCTATCCCCCCCGGTTTCTGCTACGGTTGATTTTTGTTCCCACATTCCCGTTCTTTCCTCACCCTCCGGCGTTATGAATAGTTTCTCCAAAATAACATTTTTCCTCTGCTGTCCTGTAGTCCTCCGCCTGTCTTTGGTGATCTCTCTCGTTGGAATCCTACTGCATTTCTTGACAGGTCATTCAAGCGGGCATCCATCCCTCTTCTCCCTCCGTTCTTCCTCTCATTGTCTTCTCCTTGATATTTTTTCCCCCACTTTTTTCGATGGCAATTTAGAAGCCTCCAATGTGAGCGTAACCATGATACGGAACCCCCCCTCGTATTTCTTTCTGTCTTTCTATTGTTCTACTTCCCAATCCCTCTTTTCCTTTTCCTTTTCCCTTTATATAGCCTTGGGAGTAAGATTCCTTTTAACACCTCACAAGAGATTACCTAACCCTTTAACCTGTTCCCCCCCCCATCTTCGTAATCCGAGCAACCGTTTCTTCCTTTTTCACTGACTTCCATCCTTTTTTCCTATTTTACTTAGATCAAGATCGTTACACCAACCGGATTGGTTTTTTCCTTAGAAGGATGAGATCTCCCCCGACCTGACACTTCCTTTTCTTTCACGTGCAGAAGCACCGGTGCGTTCTTTTTCAGTCCTGATTCTTTCTACTCTGTCCCCCCTTTAAAAAAGTGAAGTCTGAGTTGACCCCCCTTGATTGCTCTTCTTTTTTCCCGTAGAATGAAACGCTTCCCGGGATTTTCTTATGCACGCTCTCTCTGTTTAGTCCCATAATTCAGCACCCGCTTTGAGCGCGATTCCCTCCCCTGCCTCTTTTTTGTCTCTGATCGCCAGTCTACAGGCTCTTTTAAATTGTTCTTCTTCTGTTTATTCATTCTCCTTGATAGACCTCAGGAATTTTTGATGCTCTCGTCAGTCTTCAAGGAACTTGGGTCTAGTGAGGCGACAAGCTGATACATCCTCTATCTTCCCCCCCCCCTACCCCTTTTATCCCTTCCAGCAATTTTTTCCGGTGCGCTCCATAACTCCCTTTCCTTGCTTTTAAGGTTCTCCTTTCTCTTCTTGGCAATTTTTTTTTTGGTTTGGACCTGGTTCACTTCGTTTCTCCCATTTTCCTCTTTCTTTTTTTCCGTCACCAAACGCGCCATTGCCCCTTTTTCGTCCCTTATCCATCTATCCTTCTTAAGCGGAACTCACCCAATTCTCCCTCCCTTTTAACATATGCTTGTTAGCCTCTCTAAATATAGGAGGTACTCGTCAGTTTCCCAATGCTGTCCCCCCCTTTTTGATTTCTCCTCCTCCCCACAGCGAATCGGTTCAGAATGGATTTTCCTTTCCCCTCCTTTTTTTTTTTTTCTTTTTCTTAGATCTCCTTTTTGAGAATAAGCGGGCCTTCTTCTAGAGGTCCGGTCTGAAAAGTAGGTCCATTTTTCCCGGATTGATAGCGTCTAACTATGTAACCTCTCCTCTTGTCCTCCGTTGTCCTTTCCCTTTCCCCCCTAATGATCCGTCATACACTCTCTTCTCCCCTCAAATGGAGAGTTCTTTTTTTCCCCGGTTGATACAAAGCCAGTCCCCCTTTTCTGAGAGTTTTCCCCAAGAAGAGAACAATCTAAGGTTACCCTCCCCCCCCTTGCCATTTCCCAATCCTCCCCCCACTAAGGATAACGCCCCTTAACTTTTTTTCGTGTTTCCGTCTCCCACTTGAAGGGCGTGTTCCGCGCTTCACTTAGATGTTCTTCTTGAAAGCTGCCAAACTACTGTCATATGGATTACGCCCCCTCCCCTTTTCCCTATCTTCATTCGCTTTCCACACCGCCCTTCCCTACAGATCGGTCTCGTTTTAACTTTCCTGTCCCATCTCCCCAATCGACGGTCTTCCCTCTTTAGGTACGAGTCTCTCAGGCACGCATTTGCCTCCCCCCTGCCACTACAATTCCTGGCACATTCTTCCCTTTTAACATGCGAATCGGTCACCTCCTTGTTGAGGGCGCTTTAGTCAGCGATCGGATACGAAAGTCCGGTCCCCCCTTTAGGCTTCCTGCTCCCTTCCCCCTCTTTGCGATAAGCCTTTTGGCGCAGCTTCTTTCAAATTTCCACTGGTGGACGCGATCGACCACTTTTTTTTTTTTTTTTTTTTTTTCAGCTGTTTTTTCCCCTTCCTTTCCCGATCCGGTTTCGACTTTGCTTCCTTCCCTCTTTTTTTGACTTCCTGTCGCTGTTGTAGGGTTAACGAATTCGCTCTTTTGTATATCTCCTTCTATTATGCGCCTTGATCAGGCGTGAATGGCATCCGCGCCTTTCTTTTCGACCAGACTGCTCCTCCCCGCCTAGCCTTTTGATGCGATGTCACCTTTGGTAAATTTTCTTTTCCTCTTCCCCTTTACCCTTAGGAGTGGCTCGACCAGCTCTTTCCCCTCTGGTCCCCTTTTATGAAGACTCTGAATATTAGGAGATGCCCCGCTTCTGTTTCTTGTCCTTTTTTGATGCACTGGTCCCGCCCCTTCTTTGTTTGTGCCCCCCCACTGTTCGCTGCTACCTTTAACAATGCAATTCTTTTCTTGTCCCCCAGACGCAGGCGCCCCCCCTTTCCATTGGAGACACTCCCCTGCTCCCCCAAGATTTTTTCTCCCTTGACTTGATTTGAGAATCCTCCTTTTCCCCGCTGGTTCATCTTTTTCACCACAACAGGCTGACCTTGCATGCCAATTGAGGTTTTTGGCAACCCACTTCCCCTTCCCTCCTGTAACTTGCATCCTCTATCTTTGATTTCTTCTTCCCCCCCCATTAACCTAGAATAGTAAAGTCCTTTTTTTTCCACGCCGGCAGAAAAACCCCCTTCCTCTTTGCCAAGGTTCCCTTCCCCCTTTTCGCTGTGGTTTTTCCTCCTCTCACTCGTCCCTGCCCAATCGTGATGGAAGTTGTATAGTTTGACATGCCTAGGATCGTTAGTACTCAGTTTCTTTCCCTCATTGTAGGATTGCGGCCTTCTTGTGAATATTCCTTTTTTTCATCTTCCTTCGGGACACTCAGTTTTCTCTTTTTTTTGCAAGCTGCTTCGGCGGTCCAATCTCCCTTGAGGACCGTTGCGACCAGTGTTCCTCCTCCCTCCTTTTTCCCTCTTTTTTTTTTGATGATCGGCACCATCATTTCCGCAAGTGGCCCCTCCCAAAACCCCCCCCGCACAAACGTGGAAAAGGACGCCGATGCCCCCCCTTTTGTCTTTTTCCCGTCAAGAAATTCCCCTCCCATTACCAAAAATGGACTTTTTGCCTCCTACAAGTTGCGTTGATAACCTTGACAAGATCCCCCCGGCAAGTAAACCTGCAGCACCTTCCGACTTCTGAGGCTTCTTTTTGACTGCGCCTCAACACCATTTTTTTTTCCCCATTTTTCCTTTTTTCACCCCTCGCCTTTTGTTCAGTGATTAATCCCTTCAGAAGAGGAGCGTTACTTCCTCACTCAAAGGGGGGTTTGATGTTGGTCAACGCCTCCCCTCCTTTTTCTTCCGTTTCTTCCCCGCGTTTTATCTTCTTCCTCCCCCCTTCCCAATCTTGTCCCAAAACCGCCCATGCGATCCCCTTTCTTTGTATGAAAGACCTCTGTCGAATATTCTCGCCCTTCTCCTTTGTCCCCCCAACGGCCTCTCCGAGGGCGCCCGTCCTTTTCCCGCCCCCAGCATTAAGTGATCTTGAGCGTCCTCCCATTCCCTTTTTTTTTTGGTACTTCTCCCCTCCGGAAAAGGTGCAACCCCTTTTTCTTTTTCCCACCTTCAAAGGGCCTCCCACGATTTGCTCATCGATGAGCAACGCTCTTAGGAATTACACGCAGCTACTTTTTTTTTCCTTTCTATCAGCTCCCCCTTCTCAATCAGCGATTTACTTCCCCTTTGCCTAATGCATCGAACGCGTCCCTGATGCTCTACTTTTTTAGGAATCCCCATTGCTAGGCTGCTTTTCCCGGGCTTTCTATTTCCCCCATTTCAAACTTTCCCCCTCTTCTTTTTCAGTTAACCATTGCCGAATTCGCCCCTAACCAAGACCTGCTTCCTAGTACAGCCTCTTTCGGAATCCTGCAACATAGTAGTTCCATTTTTTTAAACTAGTTAAATTTTTCCCTTTTTCAAAGATTCCCGACCCGTCATCTTTTTTTTTACTCCACACTTTTCACTTTATCTTTTCCAGCGAAGAAGGGAGCGCTAGAGTTTTTAAGAGCCCCTCTTTCTCCGGCTTTTGACCCTTGCTTGTGAGCGACCTTATCTTTTCACTCTTTCCAGTTTGCTGTAGATGCGTTTAAGGTTCTATACCATGACTCGTTCCCATACATCGCGGTTTCTTGATTAAACCGGCTTGCGCCTTCTTACTCCCCTTGCGTTAAGATTTGCTTGGCCCCCTATCCTTGGTTTCTTATTCTTTTTTTTTTATTCTGAAGCCAAACCTATTTTATCCCTCTTAGGAATTTTGTTTTTCTGATAGAGGACCCCGGACCATTATTTTCTTTTCTCTCCTTTTCTCCTTCCTTCTTGCCAAGCCTCTTTTCGTGCGCCGCGCACTTCCCCCCTTTAGTGTTTATTCTCCGCCAAAAAGCCAGGTCTGACTTTTTACCTAATCATGAATTTTTGTTGTCGGTACGGACCTCGGCCTTGGTTTGGGTCGTCGTCAGACTTATTTTTCTTTTCACTTCAATAAGGATCTTCCACGCTACTGCCATTGCTTCAGCGATACTACTATTCTTTCTTTCCTTTTTTGCAGCGGTCACCCTCTCCCCAGAACATATTCTCCCTTTCTTTTGATCCTTCCCCCCCCTTCCCCCCCTCCCTTGTCACTCTACTCGTAGTTGTAGAAAGATTAGATAAGTTTGAAACAGTCTGTTCTCAGTCTCTCTCTTCCCTTTTTTTTCGAGAGCTTGCAGCATTCTGAGCCCCTCTAGACGTGCTCTTTGTACTCCCCTCCATTGGTACTTCCCCTTCTTTTAGCATGGGTCCTAGGCTTTCTAACCCTTCCCCTGACTATGTGGTTTTTTTTCCTTGCTCCCGTCATAGAATTCGATAGCGAATCAATGGTGTCCTTCCCCCCCCGGTTGATCCACCGAAGTCGACCTTCCTTCCCTTAAGACGCCAGTTTCCCCTCCCCGATGCACATTAAGGAGACAACTTTACGATTCAACTCGCCCTTAAGGTGTGTCATTCCCGCCGTTCTTACCTTTGCGTCTGTTTCCCTTCTCCACTGAATTTTACGTGTTTCCTAGGCCTTAGCTGTTGATGTTTTTTCTCTGTCTTTCTCCTACCCATAAATACGGTGCGTTTCATACTGGATGCGCTCTTTCCCAAATCAGCCATCGTGCCTTTTTCTCATTCATCCCACCCTCTCTCCGCCCCCCCTCTCGGGTTTTGCAGTCGCCTTGGAGATCCCGACTCAAAACCTCGCCGGTACGACGTTCGAGCCTTTTTTTCCGACCAGGTGATTTTACGTGCAGCATTGAAACTCCCCTCCCCCCCCGGTTGAATGTTCCCCTGGTTTTAAGTATACCACGCGTTTCGGAACGTCAAATGCCAATACGTTTTTTGATTTTTTTTCTTTTAGGTAAGTTCACGTCGTGCGGTACGCTTTTCTTGAGATCAATAATTTCTTTTCTCCCGTTCTTAATTCCCCTTTGTTGGCAATCTCTTTTCCCCCTCTTCCAGCTCGACAACTTTCCTCGTTCCTAAGGGTCTGCATTGTTTTTTAAGAGGACTTTCTGGGGGAACCATTCGCATTCCTCTTCTCTCGCCGGAGTTGAATTGGCCTCGATCCAAGGCGCGCCAGCCATAGCTGCCCTTCGTCTCCTCTATTGCTGCTCCGACATCCCACTAGCTTCCTCCCAAAACCCTAGCATTTATCTTCCTATTGTCTGAGGATGGCAGATGCCCACCGAGCGAAAGTACTTTCATGAGAAGCTGCCTCTTTTTACTGCATAGTCTCTTCCCTCTGCGTGCGCCTCGGTGGCTACTGTTTAGGCGATTTTGCCACCTTGCTCTTCCCTCCGCCCCCCCCTGCCAGTGGCAGTCGACTCCCCCCTCCCGCCGTCCATTTCATTTTTCCTGAGCACTAACTTTCGGCAACTTTTTCAAGGATTTTTTTTGTTTTCTATTGATTTTCGCCACTAAAGCGCGGGTCTGCTCTGGGTTCCCCCACACATTGCCCTTTGCATAGCAATTGGCTGGTCTTCAGCGTGGTAGACCCAATGCTCTACCTTCTTTCTTCCGAACTCATCGTTTTAAGTGATTACTCCAATACTTTCCTCCTTAATTTTGGAAGGAGTGATGCTATTAAAACGCTACGTTCGTATGATGATCCTCCAAACACAAACTTCCTTTCCCCAATTCACACCTTTTACCTACGGTCTTTTTTTCTAATCCCCTGTCCCAATAAAGTTCCCTCTCCCGCTGTGTTTAGTTATTCCCCCCGAGTCTCGCAAGATTTCCCCTTACCCCCCCTCCCCCATGACGGGGACTTGCCCTTAATTGGCTTTCTCCTATTTGTCTTCCCTTTTTTCCCCCCCACCGGTATTTTGTGCATTCGGGGAGTTCCACTTTTTTTCTCTCTTTTTGGATCACGCCTCAACTCGTAACTCCTTTTCTGCTTCTGCTTTAATATTTTTCCCCTCATAAGTTTGGTGAGTAGTTAAGCCAATGTTTAAACCGTTTTTTAAGACATTTCTAAGAGCCTTTGTTCCCTCTGAGCTCTGACCCCAAACGCGGTCCCCGATTACGCAGATTCCCCTCAACGGAGCATTTAAGCGACAAAGGTTGCCCTTCTGATTGAACACGAATCACTACCTGTGGTCACAAAACTCTCCAGAACCCTCCCCCCCTCATCCTATTCTTCAGGGTTATTGGAGGCGCTTTTCTTTCAACCCAACACCGCTCCTTCAATTTTGGTCTAGCAGTTTCCATCTATTCATCTTTTTACAGCGTTGTGGTTACCTTCATCCCAATGGAGACTATCATTTTGTCTCACCTTTCCCCTCGCTGTGTTATTCGTCCCTCGTTTTTGATGTCTTGACGACCCCATGGCCTTTTTGACTCTGAATGTTCGCTAAAGACCCCTCTGCTCTCATCCTTTCTCTCGACTCATCATCTGCCTTTTCATCCCACGAAGTTTCGAAACTTAGGCATATTTCACACTTTTTTTCCCTTTGCTGGGGTTCCGGGCTTTTTTGTTCTTAAGAGTCAGGGCCCAAATCCGCGCCTTCGAGTCTTTTTTTTCACGAGCAGCGAATCGGTGGACGCGCGCGGCTTAGCGTCTATAGGATAGATACAAGCTCTAGTATTTTTCCAAAGGGGCCTTTTCCCCTTCTTGTACGGATTTTCCTCCTAACGCTTCTCCTTCGTTATTCTATATGGTATAAGGATCCGGCAATATTTTCGATATGTTCTCTAGAATTTCCATCCCACCTCTCCCCACCAACCAAGTCCTTCTCTACCCGTCCTTTCCGCCCTCTGTGGCCCGTCCCTTTCTTCACCTCGAACAGCCCGAGTGAACCTTGTTGCGAGTTTTTCTTTTTTCGTCCCTCTGTGACACCGCATTGAAGGATTTGGTAACCTTCCCTTTCAATGCATTATCTCCGACCTAAACATTTCGGAACGAAACGGCTTTACTTTTCTTTTCTGATATTTTCCGCGCCAGTCAGATATTCTCTAGAGAGTTAGAAAAGCATTGACAAGATTTTATTTTTCTTTTTTCCTCTCGCGGCAACTCTCTCAGACTCGTTATCATTCCGGCCCGCGTCTTTATATTTGCCTTTTGAAGGAGGTTTGAGAGTTCTCTCCCGGAGAAGTGCTTTTCCGACTATCCTTTTTGCTCTTTCCTTTTTTGCCTTTTTTTATTATGCCGTCCCCCCCGTCATAGAATTTTTTCCTTTTTTTCCTTCTTTCGAATTCCCCCGGCCCCCCTCCGGACCCCTTATGGCTTATTTTCCTCCTGCTACAGCCTCTCAGTTCTGGAATTCCCTTCCACTCCCCTCAACCCCCCCCTTTCCCCCTGAAATCTCGATTATCATAATTCCGATTGAATTTCCTTTCGTCCGGTCTAGGACAGTATGGCAGTGGGGCTCCCCCCCCAGGTTTCAAATGTTCCCTTCTTCTTTTTTTTTTTTCTGGATTCCGTTTGACTGCTGCCTCCTGCTCTTCTTGCTCCTCCCTTTGGCTGCGCTAACTCATAGCGCTGTCTTCTTCATATTACCTTTGCTTGTCTCTAAAAATAATCCTAGGACGGCCTTTAGCTTTTTTTTCCCCCCCCTTGGAAAATTGGCTTCCGCTCGACCCCAAGAGTAAGTTTCTCTCTCTTCCCTTCCCTCTCGTTTTTTGTCTCTCGTCAGAAAGTTTAGCACTCCGCGACTTTCTTTTCGATGAAGCCCCAATAACTGGGGCCCCAGGACCCCCCCGGGTACTTTTCTTTGAGGCCACCCCTTATCTACAAATGATGGGAGCATAGGGATCCAGCGCGTTTCCTGCTCCCCCCCCCCCCCCCCCTTATAGATCGCTCTTCTCTGAACGCTTTTCGATTTTCGAAAAATCAGCTAAAAAAAAACAAAACGCATTTGAAGACGCGCACTCCAAAAACTTTTCTTCTCCCTCCGTCGTCTCCCCCCCTTCCATTCCAAATTACCTTTCTTTGAATGAAAGACCAGTCAGCTTCTTCTTGGTTCTTTTTTCCTATGAACCTGAGTTTCCCCTCGGCGGGCCTTTTCTCTTTGGAGCTTGCGCTTTCTTGCCCGTAATGCAATAACTATGGAGGGTGTCCTACTGGCTTCTCTCTCCTCCTCACACCAAGTCTCCCTTTGTCCCTCCGAAATTGGATCCTTTCAAAAATTTCTCGCGACTCATCGGGATAGTCTGCCCCTTTGGAGACCTGAATCCCCCCAAAAAATCTTGATTCTCATTGCGTATCGCCGACTTTTAAGACTGATGCCTTCTGACTCCCCTTACCACATCCCGGGCCTCTTTTCCAATTTCTACGGTTGCGGCACAAGGAAATCCTTCAAGTTATACTTCCTTTGGCTTTTTTTTTCTGCGTCGAGCGGCCTGATCGGCCTCGTGCTTTTTTCAACGTTTGACGCTGAGTTAAGACTTTTCTGGCCTCCCTCCTTCTCCCCCCTCATTTTTCCCCCCCTTCCCCCTTGTGGACCTGAGCGTTTTTTTTTTGAAACGCGCGGACGCGTCCGACAACTGCAGCGGTCCTACGTTCAGTAGACTTTACTAGGAATTACGAAATCCATTCACGCTTTCTTTTTAAAACTTAGCATCTTTTGTTGTTCGAAAGGAGTGGGACCTACCCGCTTGCCTCTGTCCCTCAGCCGAGGGCAATTTTGATATTGCCGGCTTCCTAGACCAGATCTCGGTCCTTTTTTTATGAAGAGAATCCCCCGATGTAATGCCATTTTTCCCTCCCCTTTTTCCTTTTATTCCAGTTCTGGCGTTGCTTCATCCCCGTACATTGCTTTTTCAATCAATGTAGACGGCTGGCTTTTTTCTGTCATCTTAGTATCGCTGACTTTGACTGCTCGATCGGGCGGATGCACCGGTGTCTTCCTATTTAGTTTGGAACTTTTTTTCTCAAACACCCCCAGTCCGGATAGCTAAACTCTGCGTCCATTTTCCCCTTGGTTTGACCAAATGCCTAATTTTTTTTTTCCTTCAAACTTCTTCTCTTCCCGCCTTTGGAGAAAGTTCGAGACCAGCTTTTTTTCCCGTCTATTGAAGTTTTTTGCTCAGGCCTGCCACTGGCATTCGCAGTTCGGTTTTCTTTTCATCGATTTGGCTTTTCCGACACCCGAAGCGACCTTTCTTTTAGTCAATACGATATTTTTCCTTTTGTCCACTTATTTCGACTGCATGCCCTTTTTTTTCTCTTGTCTGCTTCCCCCCCCCGGGGGATGATTAATCCCACATTCCCCATCTAGTTTAAAAACCCCAATTAAAACGTTCCCTAACAGAGTTTAACCCGGACCACCCATCTCGCCGTTTTCGTTAGTGCTTTCTTTTATTTTTTCGATTCAAAGGTTTGCCTTAGTTCTGGCTTATCCTCACTACTAAATGAGTGTAGCTCGGAATTCCCTTCTCTAATATCTTTTGCTGTGAATGAGTAGAGGTCACTCGGTAGCTTTTTTGCACTTTTTCTCCTGATTTGGCCTGTTTGGAGCTTTCTTTTCTCGCGTCTTCCCCCCCCCACCTTTTTAACCCCGTGCTTCTTAGCCTTTAATATATCGTTTTCCCCCGTTTGTAGATGAGACCATCCGCCACCCCCCCGGTAGTTAAAAGCTCCCTCACCCCCTCCCCCCTGAAGCGGCTTCCCCCCCCCAAACATGTTCCCGTTTTGCCTCTCACAAAGCTACCTCTTTCAACCTTACGCAGACACTGCAAACTGTCCTTTCCCCTTACCACTGTGAAGTTTCTACACGCATTTGGAAAACGCTGAATTAAGCTGCCCCCCTCTCACTCCCGTTATCCGTTCACCCAGCATGACCTCGCAGTTGGTTGGCGGTAGTGGGCCGTGAGGCAAACCAAAGTTTCTCCATGTGTGTCCATTCTTCTTTAAATGTCACTCGTTTTCTGCAGCACTGCAATTAAAAGGCCTCTTCTACTCTTTTAATCTTTTGTTGAGAATCCCGTTGATTCCTCTTTGCCCCTTTTTAGGCAAGGGTCTTCGAAATCGCGAAGCCCCCCGCCATTTTGATGCAACCCTTTACTATGCACCTCAAAGTTTACACCGCTATTCCTTTCTCCTATGGGCTTCAAATAGGATTGACGCGACTCCCTATTAAAATTGCCTTCAACCCACATTGTAAATTTGTGCAGTCTGTTGGTTAGTCCGCGCTGTTTTGTGGCGGTTTTTAAAGGTTAACCCCTCCCTTCCCCATTGACACCTCTTAACTGACCACCGATTAGAGCACGCCCTTCATGCGCGAAGCTGAGCAGGCGGGGCGGCACGTTATATATGCCCGTTTATAAGACTTCTTTTTTGAATTATGCGCCTCTCATCTTTTTTACCTGTCACATGGTACCGGAATTTTTGCATTCCATTTTCGACTGCGTTTCCCTGCCTGCCTCTTTCTGGTCTAAAGCCCTCTCTCTCTTGTTCAGCGCCTTGTTTTCCGTTTTTTACCCCCCGGAGTATTAACAACCAGGCGTATGCGAACCTTTTCCCTTCCACCATCCAGAGTTTTTCTTTCGGTCCAGTCGCACCGTTTAACACGGAACCGAGAATTTTTCGAGTTGCGCTGTTTCCCCTTAGCCCCAAACTTGGTGCAGAATCCTTTTTATTGAATGATACGGTTTCGTAAATACTGCGTCTCTCATGCCTCCGGTTGTCTCCCCGGTATTACGGCGACTTCATCCCGAGAAGGACCCCCCCCTTGGGCTCGAATCCAAGGTGATTCCGCTGCTTTTGTAGAACCGGCGCCCAACAGATTTCTATTCATGTTGCTTCTGCGGGACGGTCCTGCTTTCGTCGTAACTCATCCTCGCTTGAGCGCCCTGAACGTTCGGACCGGCGCGTGGTTTGCAGGGATAGCCGTGAGGCTTGGCCCCGGTTTCTTTACAAACAGTGCTTTCGATCCCCTTTTTTTATGATGCCTCCCCTTTAGTCTGGACCCCGATTGCGGGATTCCGTCGGAAGGCTCATCCAGCCATACGGCACCGTATCTGCAGATGTATAATTCGGGACCCCCGCCCCCCCCTTTCCAATGTTTTCCCGCGCCTGATTTTTTCCCTTCCCTTTTTACTTGCAACCTCCACCCCCCTTTCCCCTCAAACTTGCTGGGCGATTGCTGAATGTCTACTGGCGTACTGTTTCTCATGAATGGAAGTGGGGAGTCGTTTCAAACAAACTTTCCCTTTTTTAATGGTAGCGTCTTCCAGTGAAGTTTTTCTTCCTTAGTCCCCACCCCCCTCTCCGCTCCCATTTCTTTCAGTCGGTCCTCAGTTTACATTGGTCCCACCCTTTACTAGAGTCTTCCTTTTCATTTCCCTTTCTTGTTTTCCATCAACTTTCCCTGGCACTAACCGAGTGTACAATGTCATTTGCTTCCGCTCTCCTCCCAGATTTCTTCGCTTTCCAGTTCCCCCTCCTTGCTTCTATTACTCTTTTCTTCCTCTTTTTTCTAGAATGCCGCATTAGAGAAGATTGATGACTTCCGCCAAAGATGGCATCCCTTTAATTCCCAGCTGGTTCCTCCCCCTTATGCTTCTGCTACCCCAAGCAGGTAACTCGAAAATCTGTCGCATTGATCGTTTTTCTTTAACCCTGCTCTCCCTCCTCTATCGGATCCTAGCTTGAACGCAATTTCCTTTTAGTTTGCCGTTTTCCAAATTGCTGCCCCTTTGAGAAGCTCCCTCCAGTGTTCCACGCGCCCCCCCCGTTTTACCAGTTTTGCTTCGTCTACATCCCATGACTCGCCTCCCTCCCATTTATTCTTTAAGTGTTAAGACCATGGAAGGGACTGTTTCAGGAGACAGGTGTCTTTTTCGTCAGGAGCACCCGCACACGGTTTCTGAGGGGACCTTTTCTCGCTCGACGCAATCCGGAGCTTTATTTAGGCGGTCCCATTTTGAAAAGAAACTGATCGTCTTCGCACCCTCTCGGTCTCCTTTTCATGAAGTCGCCACGTGGCTCAAACACCCCCCCCGCCGCTTAACCATCTTCTGCGCGTTTCTGCCCTTACATGAGTAGAGCTGATCGGAGGCGACTCCCTACAACGGTTAAGGCCTTTCCTCAAAGGGTTTTTTTTTTTTTGGTGGGGTGGGGGGGTTTGTGGGGTTTACAGGTAAGCCGCCAGACGTCTTGCCGTCGAGCTCATTTGCCCTGGACGTGCTTTTTTCGGCACAATGGTCTTCCTTTGCTGTCTGGTACGCCGCTTCATCGTCCACAAGCTGTGTTGGAACGAGCGGGACCGCTGCCGTTCGACAACTTCATTTCACGGGGCGAGCCGGTCTGGCCGTTGAAGCCCTGATCTTCAGAAAGCGCTTCTGTTTTATCCCGAGTAACTTTTTTCCGTTCCCATATGAAGCCTCCGTCCCTTTTTTCTATATTGTGTTTGAAGTAGACCAGACGAGCCTCTTCTGACGCCGATGCGCTGTCCGGAGCAACATGAATAACCTTAGGCCGGTTTTTTGTTCTTCAGCTTACCTTCTCGAAATTTACGTCTTTCCTCTATTTACTGGGAATCCCCCGACGTCCGTTTTCTCTATTCTTCTGTAAGTCTCTCGGTGAGGACGTTCCAGTTTTTTTTGCCCATTCAGGTTCGCGTTTTTTTGGCCCCACCTTGGCCCTCGCACCCCCCCCCTCCATTCGTAGGCACCCTAAACGACAGCTTCTCCTTTATGTTTTATCTTAATGCCTATCCTGAAAATTCCAAGCATTGCGAACGCCCTTCTTAGTCGGACCTCTACCCACCAGCAAGCGGGCTCCTCAACTTGTCCATCGCCCTTTTTTGTTTCGTGGCTTCTCGAGTCTAAGAGTTCCAGAGACCGTCACCGCCTTCCTTCCGTGTACTTCCCCCCCTTTCCTTTTTTTCCTTTATCCCAGGGGGGCTTTGCTGCGACACCTTCTTTCTCTTCTTGTCCCATGGAACCACTTTGCCAAAAATGAACTTCACCAACAGAGCGGTGTTTGTGATCAAACAGCCCCTTACGACAATCAGTGAGTTTCTTCCTCCTTTTCCTGAACCTTCTTTGATTTTATTGAGCTCCTCAGCGTTATTCCAACGGCATCAACGCGTTGTAGGATTCTCCATTGGATGTACGGGGTGCAGCTGGGACACCTTCAGTAGTTTTCTTGTGGTGAGTTTGGCGCTTCAAAGTTGGTCGCCTTCTTTGCTTTTTATTTTCAAGCTTGCTTGCCCAATTACAGTTTCTGTGGTTCTTTTATCTATCTTTTCCTCGTTGTTTTTTATGTTGGGCATCAACAGCAACTTTCTAACCTCTGTTCAGCCGCTTCCTTCCACCTCCTCACAGACCTTTATCCACTTTTCCCGGCGAAAGCAGCTTCCAAAACTCTCCCGGAGTTTTCCGAACCTCTCCTAAAGATCTCAGTCCACCCGGAATTCGCATCCTCATTCTAGGCTTGCGACCGATGATTTTTGATAATAACTCAATCTTGTCAATCTTTTCTATTAGCCCCCCCTCCCCCTCGTTCTTCATCTTTTGGGCGGAAGGCTGGTTCTTGCCGTGTCTTCCTTCAAAACACAGATCGGTAAGTCCATTTTTGGCCTCGAAGTTTGTTCCATTTCCTAATATACTTTTTGCTGTGTCCTCATTTCCGCCAGCTAAGTTCTATAATTCTCGTTAAGATGTGAGCCCTATAACTTTTTTTTTCTTTCTCTGCCTTTGTACGACCCCTCCAAGTCGATGAAGCCGCCCCCATTGCGATGCCGGAAGACTGTTTGAATATGAACCCCACAGGCCTTTCTTCCAACGCGGCCCTTCCCCCCCCTCTTGAGTCCCAATATTTCTCTTTTTTTGAGCTCGAAGTTCCGAAACGGTTAAGTTTTTATCAAACCTGAACTGGTTCCTGCTGGGTGTCCTATTTCTTGTGTTTTTTCTTAAACCTTTCAAACAGCCGCGCCCACCGGCCCGTCTCCCCCTCTCGAACGCGGCAGCGCACCAAGATGAGAGGAGCCCTAAGAAAGTAAAGAACATAGTTGCATCTGCCCCCTTCCCCACCCCCACCTTCCCATTCCTTTGTAATGAGTCTGTACCGTGCATTTTTTTGCCCCCCATCTCATAGAACGTTGTCTTGTCCGGGCTCATCTAAGGATTCAACGTCACTCTTCTGAATCTAGGCTCTTGCGTAGAGTAAAACCCATAACTCTCCCCCCCCCCCCCCCGACTTTATGCGAATTCCTTCCCCACCCGGACCGCGCCGTGAATTCCCTCTTTTTCGTTCAAGTCCGAAACCGTCTCGTTCCGTCAGAAGTTTCGTTTAGTGTTCGAGGTTCCTCCTTCTTTTTCCAGATTAACTTCCTGCTTCCCCCTTTTTTTCCGGCTCATTTTTGTTTTTTACGAAGAATCCACTTTTTTACTTTTACCGCAGGACGAATTTCCCAGCTAGAGCGCCGTATTTTCTGATGAAGCATTCTCTTTTTCCCCGACCCCTTTATTTTTTTTCTCCCTGTATTGATCCATGTGCTTCCTTCTTCACGCGAGTTCAGTAAACTCCCGGTGAAGAGACAGCTTGATTTCTGTTCACTTCGTCCTGCGGTGGTTTTTTCTCCTGTGAGCCGGCGTCATTGCCCAGCCTTTCCTATTTCGGCGCTTCTTTTTCTTTTTATTTGGCCGCCAGAGATTCGCTTCAGGAATTTGGCCGTGGCGCTTTAGCACAAGTATTCCCCTCACCAAAGTTTGCTTAGTCTCTGACGGAGCGACAAGCCCCAAGACGGTTTTGCTCCAGGTACCACGTCCCTTCCACCTTTTATCGGAAACTACTCAGTTCGAAACGGCTTCCTGTTTCATTAATTTTGGCCGATTGAGCTAGATTTACGCCGAATTTTTGTTTGAGTCTTTTTCTTTCACTGTTTCTCTTTCCTTTTCCCCCCTTTCTTTTTTCGCTTCTTGTGATCTCCACCTGCCGTAACGTTTATTTCGTTCAGAGAGCAAGTCTAGTGAAGTGAGCAGCGCCCCCAGAAAGCTCAGTCATTGTATTTTGCCAACATTTCTTGTTCTCCCTTCCCCTCCCTCCGGACCTTGGACCCCCCCTTCCCATTCTTTTTCAACCCAGCGCCTTTATTTTATTT
>Ga0179593_1260620_pt1 | contig 18224 bp, 22 predicted proteins | sample CZODoug2_1_08_16_FD_185931 | JGI IMG/M metagenome (GOLD analysis project Ga0179593, IMG submission 185931) | Vadose zone soil fungal communities from Angelo Coast Range Reserve, California, USA - CZODoug2_1_08_16fungal (PacBio error correction) | ecosystem: Environmental > Terrestrial > Soil >... | reverse complement strand
TTGTTAAAATTGTGCTTGCCAGAGTTTTGCGACATATGATTTTTTTCTTCGAACGCTTTCTTTCGAAAATTACGTCTGCCTTGAGTTGACGTCTTCGGCTTGTTATCGATTATTCTGTGACGTTCCCCACAACCTTCTTGTTCATTAGTTTTGCAGCCTTTTGCTCTAGATGGATCAGACCTATTTTTGGATGGCTTCTTGGTCCGTGGGCGGGGATTTGATACGCATGGGCCACACGGAAACTTTTATCCTCTGACCCTCCATGATTCTTCCGGATATCGCCAAGATGCTTTCAGATACCCTAGGAAGAAAGTACCACTGTCCCTTTTTTTTTCCTGAGCGTGACGGCAAAACAAATTTATGTTTTTTAATTTTCGAGACGGGTTTTTTTTTTGCACCACCCCGAATACGTTTGGGTTTTTTTCAACCCTTTTTTTATAAGTTGGGTGGTGTTGGGGGGGGGTTTCCCATTTTTTTTTCCCCCTTCGGGCGCCAAAAACCGCCCCCCCCTCCCCATGACAACTCCACCCTCCTCCTGTTTGGTTGCGCCCCCCCCAGAGGCACCTCCTTCCTCCAGCCCCATTTTTGGGTGATGAGTTCTTTTTTTTTTTGGTGTCCCCTTTCTGGTGGCCCCTTTTTTTGGTTCCAAACACCCCCCCCGTGCTGCCAAAAAAAAACCCAACAACACCCCTGGTTTAGTGATCGGGGCTCTTACCACACAAAACAAAAACAAAAAAAAACAGGGGCTTTGTTCGTGATTGGTTGTGGTGAGGAATTGGACAAAACCCAAAGGCGTTTTTTACCAAACCGTTTTGAAAGGAATGGTTTGGACACCCGTTCCCGTACCGGCGCCTGGACCCCCAAAACCATCGGGGGGGACTTTTTCCAAATGTTTGGTTGTTTTTTTTTTTGCCACCTTTTTTTTCCCCCCTCAACCGCCCCCCCCCCCCCCCCCCCCCCCCCCCTCCCCCCCCCTTCCCCCCCCTTTTGGTGGGGGGGGTCCACAAGTTCTTCCCCCTTTTCCCCCAACCCCAATTTTTTAAATTTTGGCGAGTGCCATGAAGAACAAAACAACACCTTGTGGTGTTCTTCTTGAAACACAAAAAAACCCCAACCCAAACCCTTAACTTTTTTCTTTTTTCTTCCCCCTTTTTTTTTGGTTGAGTGGTGTTTTTCTTTGTTGGTACATCCCCCGGGGCAAGCCTTACGTTGGTTTCTGCCTTTTTTGAGACTATTATTGTGAAAATATTCCCAACCCCACGTCCCACCAGACCTCCACCCACTCCCCGGCGCCGCCTTTCTTTATTATTTTTCCCCGCGTGTCTCGTGTTCTTTTTTTTTTATTAGACCCAACCGGTGCCGGTGATTACCTTTTAGGTTTTGAGGCGGGAACGACAGCCTGATTCAGATTTTTTTTCTTAAGGATTTTTTTTATCTGCACCCACAAGTCTGATATGAGTATCCTCCGGGTTTTACTTTTACTCCTGATCCCCCCCTGGTTTTTTTTTTGTTCTGGACTTTAAAAACAAAACAAACACCCCCCAACCCCCCCCCCCCAGGACCCCACCAAACCAACCACCTTTCGAGATTGGATTCTTTTTGGGTCAACATGAAAAAACCTTTTGTTTAGTTTTTCTTTTTTTGGGGTGGGATTCCTTTCAAACAACCCACCCCCAAAACCCCTTTTTTTTGGTTTTCCTGGACAAGATTTGAGTTTGTGTTTGGGGGTGTGGGGGGGTTTGGTGGTTGGGGGTTGCCCTTTTCCCCCTCAGCCCGCCAACCCGGACTTTTTTTTCCCGTGGGTTCCTTTGGGGGAACACTGGGGGGGGGTTTTTGAAAGGGCCCTTTGAAGGGGGGGGTGTTTGTCATTTTGTTTCGCCCCCCATAGGGGCCCGAACCCCTCCTCTGGGGTTTTTACCCCAGTCAACAACAAAACCAACACCCTGGGGGGACACCGGTTGGAAAAAACCCCCTGGGCCAACAGGCCCCCTAGTGTTTCTTTTGAAATTTTTCTTCCCCTCGGGAAAGGGTTTGGGGCCAACCCAGGTGTTTGGGGTTGGCGGCTTTGCTTTCCCACAGTTTGTGGGGAACTGTTTTCGGTTTTAATTTTCCACACCAAGAAAAACTGTCTTTTTTTCTTTTTTCGGTTTTTTTTGGACCCTTTGATGCCAAGGGTGGTAGGTGGGCTTTTTTTTTTCCATCTTTTTCCCCCCCAGGTTTTTTCCCCCCCTGTGCCCCCCCTCGGTTCCCCCCACCCCAGGGTTGGTTTTTCCCCCCCCCCCTGGGTTGTTGGAACACGGGGGGGTGTTTGTGGTCTCTTTTTTTTTTTGTTTTGGGGGTTTGGTTTTTTTTTTTTTTTTGGTATGGGGGGGGTTAAATCTCAAAAGTGCTCATTCCCCCCCCCTTGTTTCCCCCACCGGGGTTTGGGTGTGGAACCCTTTTTTTCCTGTTTGTTCCCTTTCCCCTTGGTCCCCTTCGGTCTGGTTGTTTTTTTTTTTTTTGGGGGGGGGGAACCATTTTTTTTTTAAGGTTTTTTTTTTTGTTTTGTTCAGTCCCAGACAAGGGTCCGGGTTTCTTTTTTCTTTTACTGTTCCCCTCAAAAAAAATTTTGTGCCGGAACACCAGTTGGGTTTCTTTTTATTTTTTGGGGAAAGCTTTGGAAAAAATAAAACAAACAACAACCCCGTTCGGTGGTTAAAATACACCAAAAACAAAAGGCTTGACTTTTTCCCCATTCTTTTTTGTTTTTTTTAAGGGGGGATTTCGTTCGCCGTTTTGGTGGTTTTACATTTTTTTGGTTCCAGATTTGGATTTTTGGGGTTTTCGGGGCTGCAGGCCCAAAGGGGTGGGGGGGGGGGGGTTTTTTTTGTTTGGTTTTTGTTTCTTCGCTTAGGGTGGTTTTTTTTTTTTTTTTTTTTTCGCATATTCCAAGTGGGCTGGTTTCTTTTTTTTTACGGGGGACCCGTCGTTCGTTTTTCCCCTTTTGGTTTTTTTTTATGGGGGGGTTCAGGGGTGTTTTTTTCTTGTGATTTCTTGGGGGTGGCCTTTTTTTTTTTCCGGAGTGTGGTTGGTGGCAGTCAAAAAAAAAAAAAAAAACCCCCTGGGACCCTTTTTGCGGGTGGGGGGGGACGCAAAGTTCGGTTTCGTGTTTTTTTTCCCGCGCACCCCCCTCACCGGGGTTCCCCACCCCCCCACTACATTACCAAAAATTTTTTCGTGCTTTTTTCTTATCCTGGTCCTTTTTGTTTACGTTGACAAAATTTTTTCTGGCTTTTTTTCAGTGTTTTTCGCCCCTTCCTTTTTTTCCATTTTTTCAAAACTTTTTTTTTTTGGTTTTTTTTTTGTGTGTTTTTTGTTTTGTGGGGGGTTTGGGGGGGGTTGGGGTGGGGGTGGTTTGGTGGGGGGGGGGGGGTTTTCCCCCCACTTTTGTTGGTGGGGGGGGGTGTTTTGGGGGGGTGACCCCTTTTCTTTTTCTTTGGGTTGGGGGGTTGGGCCTTCTGGGTTTTTGTTGAAGGGCAATGTCTGGTTTTCCTGGCACCCAGTTTAGGACCCCACCCCAGAAAGAAACACAGACACCGGTTTGTGTGCCAACCCGGGTTTTTGGGCGGGGTTTGTCCCTGTTTATTTTGGGGGGGTCAAACTTTTTGGGGTTTTTTTTTTCCCGTGGGGAATTTTTTTTCCTTTTTCATTGGGGGTCCAGTTTTTTCCCACACCCCAACACTTCGTTTTTGTCAAAAATAAAGGCGAGGGGACTTTATTTTATGTGGGTTTTTTCCCCTTGTTGTATCACTTCTTTGGTGTTTCTTTTTGACCCCAGAAAAAAACCCCCTGTCGGGGGGTTTAAAGGAAACACAACTTAAACCCCCCCCCCCCCCCCTCAATTTCATCTGGTTGTTTTTTTTGGGGGCTTGGTAGTGGGGGTTTTTTTTTCCCCCTTCCCTGTTTTTTTCGTTCCTGTGGGGTGTGGCGTTTCACCTGTTTTTTTCTTGTTTTCCCGGGGGGGGCTGGTTCCTGTGGGGCCGGGGCTTTTTCCCCTCCAATTTTTTGGGGGTTGCACTCCCACCCCGGGGGGGGTGTTTTTGGTTCTTTTTTTTTTGTTTTAAAAAAAAACCCACCCGGCCCCGGTCCCACCAACCGGTGTTGTGGTTGTTTTTTGGGTGGGTTCCCAAAAAAAAAAAATGTCTTGTTGTGCCGGGTTTCAAAACCACCAAATGTAACTTCTTTTTTCACCTTTAGCCCCCACCCCTCAACCAAACGACTACACCACACGCACTAAACAGGGGGGGGGTTTTTTTTTGTTTTTGGTGTGTTGGGGCCAACACCCCCCCCCCCCCCCCCCACCCGCGCCCCCCCAAGTAAACAACGTCTTGGGTAAGAAAACATGAGATATTGCTGTTTCTCTTTTTTTGTGGGTTTCTTGCCTAGTCCTCGTTTGTTGTGGTTTTTTTTTTTTCTTTTTGTTTTTGTTGTTTAGTTTCCACGTTTATTTGTTTAATTTTTTTAACCCCCCAGACCCCGTTAAAGGAGGTGGGTGTTTTTTCCCCCCCCCCCCCCACCCAATATTTTGGGGGACTTTGACCGGGGGTCTGGTTTTTCTCACAGCTGGTTTAGGGTCCTCTTTTTTTTGTACCACAAACAATCAGATCTTTCGCTGTCCATTCCCAAACTTTTCACATTTTCGAGGTTAGTTTCGTGTGGTGGGGGTCACCCCCCTTTGTTTTTTTCCTTAGTATTGGGTCGCGTCCAAGGCCAAAACAAGTTTTTTTGGGGGTCTTTGATACTGTTTGTTTCGGGGGGTTTGTTTGACTTCAGGTTTAGTCCTCACCCTGCAGAACACTATGGCGGATCGTTCCTTCTCGTTGATACCGGAACCCATTACCCCCCACCCGCAGTCTTCTAGTTTTTGCCGGGGCCGTTTCGTTGTGAAGGGTCTTTGGTTTTGGTTGGGGGCGCTGTGGCCTTGGCTTTTTCGTCGACGACCCAGAAACCCGATTTTTATATACCCAAGTTATTGTTTGCCTCGCGTTGTGGTGTGTCGCCGAGTCCCCTTGGCCCATAGTAAAGGGCCCCGTTTCTGTGACTAGGGGAGGGCTGGCACTTTGTCCACTTCTTTTTGTTAAGGGTCGCTTCTCTTCTGTCCCCCTTGCCCCCCCTTGTTGGTAACATTTGTGTTCACCCCCGGTTCCCTCCCAACAAACAACCCACACCCACCCCCCCCACCGGTTTTTCCTCCGTTTTTCCCCCTCTGCTCGGCTTTGCCCTGGGTTGGAACGGTTTTATCCCTGGTTCCCCCCTTGGTGACCCGTTTTTTTTTTTTTTTTTTTTTTTCACACCTTTTTGCCCCGTAGTTGGGTACCGCCCACCACCCCCCACTATCTGTTTGGTCCCGTTTCTTGGGCTCCCCTCACATTCTGGTTTTCAACAAGTTGTCCGGCTTTTTTTTTTTTTCCGGGGCCTTGCCTGTTCGTTTTTCTTTTTTTTTCTATTGTTTTTTGAAGAGCGGGGTTGCGGTTGGCACTTTTCCCCCCCCTCCGACCACCCCCCCCATGTGTGTCACTGCACCTTGGTGGAATTTGTTTTATTACCCCTCCCCATTTTTCGGGTGCCCTCAATGGTATGTTTGTAGTGTTCCGTTTTGGACGCGGTAAAAAATTGTTGGCCCCAAACACATCCCCCCCTTCGTCTTTTCTTTTTTTTTTTCGGCTTGCCATCTCTTTGCCAACCTCCACCTGGAACAGAGCCCCAAAACAAACCCATGATTAAATCCCAACACGACAAATCACCCAAAAAGTCCATGTAATCTTGTGATGAGCCCGCTGGGGTTTTGGTTTTTTTTTTGTTATTTTTCCCGCCTTTTTTTCGCATTTCTTTTGTGCCCTGGTCCCACCCGAGACAGTTTTTTTATCTTGCGTCTGGCCCCCGCGATACCCTGGGGGAACACCAAGTTCCCCCCCCCTCCCTTGTGGGGGGGGGGGTTGTGCTGGTCCCCCAATTCCGGCTTTGGCTTTTCCCCGGTTTTTTTTTTGGGGCCCAATAGTCACATGAGTTCTTGTTTAAATTTCATTGGGCAGTTTTTGGTCTTTGGGACGGGTTTTTTCTTTCAAAAAACCTTGGGAAGGATGGACTTTTCCCTTGCTTTTTCACCTCCTTTCCCCAGTTCTGGGGTCTTTTTTTGGGGAACCCACACCCCAATGGCATTGGGTCCGTGGGCAGTGGGTCTTTTGTTTGTGGATGCTTTCTTTTTCTTGGGTGTGCGCGCTTTCTTGGGCCCTTTGAGTGGTTTGTGTGAGGTGTACCGTTTTTTTTTTGTTATGTGGAAAGGTGATTTCCAGGGCCACCATTGTGGTTTTTTTGTTCCGTTGGACGTTTTTTCCTTTCCTGTTTATTAATTTTTTTTTTGTTTGTTTTTTTATTTTGGGGGCCCTGCTGGTTGGGTTTTGACTCTTTTTTTGGGGGGTTTCGCTGTTCGGTTTTTCAGAAATTTTTTTGTGAAGGGGGGGGTTGTTCTTACCCCCCAACCCCCCCCCCCACACCCCCCCCGGGGTTGTTCTGGGGGGGGGTTGTTGGGTTTTCACGGGGGGGGGGGGGGTTTTTTTTTTTTTTCTTTTGGGTGGGGGACCGCGGCCCCACTCCCCCCCAAATTTCCAAAGCCTTAAAGTGGGGGTCTTTTGGTTGGTTGTTTGGTTTTTTGCACCCCTCCACAAAAAACAAAACCACCAACCCCCCCAAAAACACAAAACAAAAATGGTTTTCCATTTCACAAAAAAAACCCCCCCCAAAAAACTTCCCCAACTTGGGGTTTTCGGGGACTGCTTTTTCGTAAAACCTTTTCCGGGGAACTCCCGGGGCCCCGTGATTTTTCAAAAGGGGCATGGGCCACGGGTTTGACCCCCCACACACCCCCCAAACCCCCCCCACCTTTTTTTTGGGGGTTTGGGGGGGGTGTTTTCTTTCCTTTGCGGTTCTTGGGGGACACCCAAGGGGTAAGTTTCTGGGTCCAGCAAAATTTTTGGTGGGGGTTTTGCCCCCCGGGCCGGGGTTCCCCCTGGCCACCGTCTATCCCCTCCCTTTTTTGGGTTTTTTTTTTCACTTTCTTTGGGGAGGTGACACCTCCCTTTGCCCCAAACGGGGACCCCCAAAGATGTTTTTTGGTGGGGGGTTGGGTTTTCCCTTGGTTTATGGGTGGTTTTTTTTTTGTATTCTTGTTGACCATTTTTGGCGGGCCCGGTTGGGGTTTCTTTAGGTTTTAAAACGTGTGGTGTTTTTTTGATTTTTTTTTCCACCCACTTTGTTTTTTGTTGCATGGACACAACACCACAAAAAACAAAACCTGTTCTTTTTGGAAGGGGGGGGGTCTCCCCCTGGGCGTTTGGGGTTCCCCCCCACCTTGTTTTTTAAAAAACCCCCTTGGGGTGGCCTTGTCTTGGGGGTTTGTCTCCCCCTTTGTTCGGGGGGGCCACCCAACCCCCAGCCCCCCAAGTTGGGCATTGCTTTTGGTTTGGGGGTGTTTGGCCAATTTTTCAAACTTCCCCCCCCTTTTGTTTTTTTTTTTTTTTTTTTCAACCCCAACCAGTGGGGGGCCTTTTTGGGGCCTTGTTTTGGAACACAACAACCAACCAAAACAACACCACCCCCGTTGGGTTTGTTTTTTTTTTTTCTTTTCTTGGTTTTTTTTTCTGGTCTTGTTCAAAAAGGGGGTTGGAGGGGGGGGGGTTTTTTCCTCCTTTTTTTCGCTGAGTTCCTTTTTTTGGGGGGGGGGGGGGGGGGTTTTAGACTTGTGTTTTTGTTTGGTTTTGGGGTTTTTGGTTTCCCACCCCACCAAAATGGTTGTGGGGTTTTTTTTTTGGGGGGGAATAACCGGGCCTCTGGGGTTGGGGTTTTTTTGTTTTGGGGGGGGTTTTTTCTGTTTGGGTTTTGGTGGTAAACAAACGACCCTCCGGCCAGGGGGCCCCCCTTTTGGCCTTTTTTTTTTTCTGGAGGTTGTTTTGGGGCTAGGGGATGTGTTGGTTTTTTTTGGTGCCCACCCAAAAAAAAAAAAAACCCTTTTCCGTGGTGGGGGTCAACATGGGGCCGGGGGGGGGAGATCCCTACCCTTTTTTTTTTTTTGGGTGTTCGGTTTTTTGTGGGGGGACCAAAACGGAATGTCATTCCTGCTTTTCCCCTTTTGGGGCCCCCCCCCCAGCGGGTTTCACAAACAAAAACATGTGTTTTTTTAACAAAAAAAACCAAATGGGCGGGGTTTTTGGGGGCCCCCACCTCCTGTCCCTTTCAACCGGGGCCAGCCATTTTCCTTTTTTGGACCCCCCTTTTTTGGGTTTGGGTTTTTTTATGTCCCGTGAGTTTGGTGTTCGTTAAAAAAAACAACACCACCACCCCCGCGTTTTCCCCCTTTTTGGTGCCCCTTTTTGACAGAAGGGCCATGTTACGTGTTGTTTACGTTTTTTTGGTGCGTCTTTTTTTCTTTTGTTTTTTTTCATTGATAAAATAACCCTTTCCTATTTTTTGGTTTTTCCTGGTTCTTTGGTTTTTTTGAGTGAAAAAACATCAAACCCCTCACGGTTTTAACATGTATCAAAAAAACTTTTGTCTTTTAAAGTGTTATTTTTAGGGGGTTCCACCCCCGTAGAAAAAAGCTGGGTTTTTTTTTTTACACCCCACCCCCCCCCCCCCCCCCACCCCCTTTGGTGCGGGGGACCCCCCTTGTTGGCAAAACCCCAGCCAAAGGCGGAGCTTTTGTAGTGTTTTTTTTTTTAATTAGGTTCACTCCCCTGCTGGGAACCCCACACAAAACCCACACCGAACCCACCCTTTTTTTTTTTTTTGTTTTTTGTTTTACCGGGGTGGGGGGACCGCGTTTCGTAACCTTTTCTTTTCTCTTTTCGGACTTGCCCCGGATCCCCCGCCACCCCAACAAAAAATTTGGAAGACCCCCCCAAATTTTTGGGGGGGCGGGTTTTTTTTGTGGTTTCCTGGTCTGGAGGGGGGGCTTTTTGTTTTTTAGGGGGAACTGTCTGCTGGGGGGGGGTTTTTTTTTGGTGGGGGGTTTTTTGTTTGGGTGGGGAAAACCCCAATTTTTTGGTTTTCAACCCGTTTTTTGGCGGAAATTCCCACGGGCACTTTTCGGTTTTTCTCCTTTTGAAAAAAATGGGGCGAACTTTGAGGGGTTCGTTTTTCGTTTTTACGGTTTTCAAACTTCCTGGTGGGGTTAAACCCGGTCTTTTTTTTTTTTTTTTTTTTTTTTTTTTTCCCGAGGGGGCTTTTTTTTTGTCCCCTTCCTGGTGAAACAACAAGTTTTGGTGTCTTATTCTTAACCACCCCCAACAACCCCCAACCAGGGGGGGTTTTTTAAAAAAAGTAGGGGGGGCCCCTTTTTTTCTTCTTTTTTTTTTTGTTTTTTGTGCCGATTTTACCAGAAGGACCCCCCCCGTGGCCCCCCCCCCGCCACTGGGGGTGCCAGGTTTTTGACAGTTCTTGAGGAAGTTTTTTTTCGGGGGGGGACCATTTTGGGGAAAGGGTTTTTTTTTTGAAATTTTTTTTTTTTTTTTTTTTGTTTTTTTTTCAACTCATCATACTTTTTTTCCTCCTTTTTAAAGATTTTTTCCCCCCTCCGGCTTGTTTTGTTTGGAGAAATTCAACTTTTTTTTTTTTGGGTGGGCGGGGGGGCCTTGTGAAATAATCAAAAGGGGGAACCCACCTCCCCCCCGGGGCCCACCCCCCCCCCCCTGGGCCCGGGGGTTTTTTGCCCCGGTTTGGTTGCCCTTTCTTTCCCACTAGGGGAGGACTGCTGGGTTTGTGTGTGTTTGTCAGTCCCATCCCAAGGGTGTTCCTTTTTTTTCACGGCCACCCCAACCTCTGGGGGGTTCCGGGCAACCGACACAACCAAAAAAAAACCCGCTCAGGAAGTTTCCACGAAATTACACGGGGGGGGGGGACCCCTTTTTGGGGTTTTGGGTTGGGCGAGGGTCCAAGCGGGTTTTGGGCAAACCACAAACAAACCCCCCTTTTTAACCCAAAACACCAAACTTTCCCCCTGGTCCCCTTTCTGCCCCCTTGTCGGCTTTTGGGAAAACTTTTTTGTCTTTTTGCCCCCCCCCGGCGCAAATTTCTACCCAACCAGGGCCGACCGGGGGGTTTTGGTTTTGGGTTCTATGCGGGACCACCAAGTTGGGGGGTTGCAATGCAAAATTTTGTTCTTTCTTTTTTGGGGGGCCCTTGGTTTTAAACAAAAAATTTTCTTTTTTTTTCTTTTTTTTGCTTTAGAAAGAAACAAAAAAACGTTGGGTTGGGGGTACTTTTTTGGGTGGTTTTTTGGGGGGGGGGTTTTTTCCCCTGGTCGGTTTTTTTTTTCTTTTGCGAGGAGTTTGTGAAAATTTCCCGAAAAAAACCCAATTTTCCCAAAGCCCCCCCGCCCGGCCGGGTTTGGTCCGGTGGGGGGGGGGGGCTTTTGAAATTTTTTCTTTCAAAACAAAACTTTGTCCAAGTTCCTTGTTGGGTTCCCTTTCCGGCTTGGGGTTTCAAAAAGCAAGGGAAGGGTTGGACCCGAAAAGTTATCTTTCGGGGCAAACCCAGGGGGCAAGAGAACCCCCGTGGGCGGGATTCACCCCCAGGTGACTCCTGTTCCCCCAATTTCCCTCTTTTGGGTCCAAAATCCACCCCCCGGGGGTTGGGACCCTTGTGTACCCCCCACCAATTTTTTTCCTGAACACAAATTTTTCCAACCCCCAAAGGGACTTTTTTTTTGGGGTTTAACTGTTCTTTTGAAAAAAAAAAACCCCCCGGTTTGTGGGGTGTGGTCGGGTGCTGGGGGGGGAGCGGTTGTTGGTTGCCCCCCCCCCCCCCAAAAAACGGGTTTTTGGGCGTGGCCCCGTTTTAACCCCCTTTTGGGGGGTGTTTCCTGGAGACATGGTTTTTTTTTTTTACAACAAAAAAAAAACCCCCCCACCAAAATGTTTTTTGTTCACGGGGGTACAAAAAAGGGACATTTTTTTTGTGAAAAGGCCCTGTTTACCCATTTTTTTTCCCTTTTTTTTGGGTTTCCTTTGGAAAAACCAGTGGGGGGGTGATTGTTGGCTTTTTGCCAACCCCTCCCCACTTTTCTTTTTTTGACTTTGGGGCTTCCCCGTGGGTGGGAACCTCTAGTCGTGCCATTTAGACCAAAAACTGGGGCGGGCCCACCACTTCTTCGCCGTAGGGGGGGGGGGGACCCCCGGTTCTTGGCGTTTGGGTTGGTTGGGGTTGTAGGTTTTTTGGGGGGTTCCCTGGGGGGTTGGTTTTTAAAAGGGGGCGATGTTGCCTTTATTGGTTTTTTTTTGTTTTTTTTTTTTTCTGGGTTGGTTTTGGGGGTCCCGCTCTTTCGGTACGTTTTTTGTCCCCCCCCCCAGGGAGGGCGTGCTGTTCCCCCAAAACAACAAAAAAAACCCAAACAGGTGTTTTTCCCGGGGGTTGTGATTTCAAAAGGACTTGACCCCCGACCCTTGTTTCTTGTGTGGGGGGCTGGGGGGGTTTTTGAGTGGCCGGCTTTTTTTTTTTTTTTGGTCCCCTTCCCCTTTTTTTTTTAAGTGTTCCGGGGGGGGGGGGCTCTTTTAACATCTTTATGCTTTTGGGAAGTTCTTTCCGGGACAAAAACAAACACCATTTCTGGGGGCCCCGGGTGGACGGGGGGTTGGGGGGGGGTTTTTTGTTTTGGTGTTCCCTTACTTTGGGCCCAAATTAATTCAGGGGGCCCTTTTTTCTTTACAAAAAAATTTTTTTCCACCCCGTGGGGGTTTGGTTGGTTTGGAACCGGGTTGTGTGGATTTTTTTTATTTCTTTTTCTTTTTTTTCTCAAGATACGGTCCTCCCCGTTGGGGACAGCTTTTTGGGGGTTTTTGGTGGGGGCTTGTTTTTATTTTTTGGCACCTCCAAACTAAATTCTTTTTTGACAAAACCTTTTTGGCGGGGGGTGGTTTCGTAACTCTAACTTTTCCCCACATCCGGGGTCCCCAAACGGTGGTTCCGAGATAAAAAAACCGTCCCCGGTTCTCCCCACCGGGTTTTGGTTTCAAAAAAAAAGCCCTTTCCCCGTTTTTTTTTTGTGGTGTTGGTTTCCCACACTTTTTTGTACAAAAATCCCCCCCCCCTTGATATTCCTCCCCCCCCTTGGAAAAAGGGGGTTTTGATGGAAAATTTTTCTTTTAATGGGAAATCATGTTGGCTTTGGGATCTTTTTTTTTGCCCACTTTTTTCCCTTTTTAACTTCCCCCCCCCCCCTTTTTGGGTTTGGGGTTCGTTTTTTGAAAAAAAAACCCCCAACACCCCCACACCCCCCCCCCCCATTGCCCTCCATTTAAACCCTTGGTCAAAAAAAAATTTTTCTTTTCGGGTTTTTTTTCTCTCGGACCCCCTCCCCCTTGTTGGGGGGGGGTTTTTTTCTTTTCGGTGGTGGGGGTCACGTGGGGAGTGGTTTCTCGGTTTTGTTCCCCAAAATTTCGATTTTTCTGATAATTTGTTTTTATGGGTGGGTTTTTGGGGGTTTGTTCCCCCCCCCCACCCCCCACCTTCTTCCGGTTTTTTTATAAACCCCCACTGGTTTTTTGGGGGGGCGGGTTTTGGGGTGGGGGGGGCCTAAAGATCACTTGGGAGGCAATTTTTCGTGGTCCCCCGGCCCCTACTTTTTCCCCCCCCCGTTATTGGGGTTGGGGTTGTTTGGTCCAAAAAATTCAGCTTGCGTTTTTTATTTGGGGGAGTGGGGGAAGGTTTGTTTTCTTTTTTTTCAAGAAATCCTTGCAAAAACCCCCAGTGTGGGGCACGAACCAGGCAGGCTTCGGCCGGGGCTCCGGTTTTTTTTGGCTCAAATGGGTGTTTTTGGGGTTGTTGGGGTGTTGTGTCCACTGTTTACGGTTGGGGGTTTGTGTTTTGGAGCTTTGGCCGGGTTGCTTTTCCCTTTGGGCCTACCCCTTTAGGAATAGGGGGGTGTGGTTTTTTCCTTTCCTCCGGTCCCCCCCTTTATTGCCATGGTTGACGGGTTTTTTTGTATATCTTTAAAACCTTTGTGGGCACCCAAAAAACCTGGTGGCCAAAGTGGCTTTTTTTTTCCCCCCACACACAGGGGGACCAACGTTTTGGGTCCTTTTTGGGTGTTTTTTTTGCTCTTTCGCTATACCAGTACACCATTCCTTGATTCTCGTTCCCTTTGAACCCAAAAGTGTTTCCTTTTTCTTTCCTGTTTGGGTACCCAAAACACAAAAAACAAAAAAACAGCTGGTTGGGAACAACCCAACATGACGAAGGTTGTGGGGACCGTGGTGTTTGTTGGTTTGGTTGTGGGTTGTTGGACGGTGTTTCTTCGATTTCTTTGTCCTTTGTTTCGCCGGACGATGTGGTCCAACCCGGTTTGTGGGGGGGACACACCAACACCTCCGCAAACCCCGTTACAACACACCACAAAAAAAAAAAACACAACACACTTTTGACCCCCTTTTTTTGGAAACCTCGGGGGACCTTTAGGTGGTTCTTCCGTACGTTCGGTTCCTCTGGGTGAATTTTTTTGGAAAAACCCACTTTTTGTTCGGACGACCCAAAACTTTTTGGGTTTTCAAACCAAACTTTTCCTTTCGTTCCCCCCCCCCCCCCCCACCCCTCCATAAACACACATGAGTTTTTGCTGGTTTTCTTTTTGTTGTGCCAAAAAAAAAACAAACAACAAAAAAATTGGCCACTAGGGGGGTTTGGGGTTGGGGGGGACCACGATTTTTTCCCCGGCAAATCTTTTCCCCCCCAAACGCCTGCTTGGGTTCCTCGATTTGGCACCAACCCAGGGTTTGGCCCCTGTTGGGGTTGTGACCTGTTTGGGGGGGGGCAGTTTTCGGCCCTGCGGGGTTTCAACTTGTTGCCCTTGTTTTTGAAAAAAAACCTTTTGCGCTTGTGGGTGGGGCTTTTGGCCCTGGGCAGCCTTTTCCAACCCCAAAACAGGGGGGTGGCCTTTTTTTTTCCAACCCCCCCCATGAAACCGTCCAAAATTGGGGTAAACCACCCAATAAAACTTTCTTTTTTTTTTTTTTTTCCTGGTTCTTTTTCTTTTCTTCACGGGGGACTGGAAAAAAATCAGCCATTTGTCCCCCCCCCACCGTTCCCCCTGGCTTTCGGACCCCAAAAACGTTTACATTGGTTTTTTCTCTTTTTGGGGGGAGGTACCCCCCCCCCCCCCCCCCCTTCCCCCCCCCCCCAAAACTTTTTTGGACCCAAAACATCAAAACAAAAAACAAACCACCAAACAAAATCACACCAGACCCTTGTTTACCCCCCCACTTTTTTGGCCTTCCCTGTGGGGTCGTTTGGTGAGGAGGCGGGGTACCCCAAAAAAACCCCCCTGCAGAGGACCCCCTCCACCGTTGTTCCCGTTTGCCACTTTGGGGAAAACACAAAAACCTTTAAAAAACAGGGAAGGGGGGGTTTTGCAACACTCCCCCGGTTGGGTTTTTTTCCTTGAACTTTCCCTGGTCCCACCTGTCGTCAATTTTTGTTGGAGGCCCAAAAAAAAAAAAGTGGGTATGTTGTCCTGTGTGTGCCCCTTTGCTGGGGGGTGGAGTTAACAAAAAACAAGTCCTTTTTCAACGGGGTTTTGGTTTTTTTCCCTTGGGGGTTCCGGTGTTGGGGGGGTTTTCACAACCCCCCCACCCCCCAATTTTCTTTTTTTCTTTCGTTGGGGTGGGGTTACTTGCCCCCCAACCCTTGGTGGGTGGGCACATTGGGGGGCCCAAAAGGGCGCGGGGGGACCCTTTTTCTTCTTAATTTTTTTAGTTTTTCCCCTTTTTTCTGTGGGGTGGGAAATTTCAATGAACCCTTGTGTGGGCGGTTTGGTTGCACCGGGGGGCCTGTACGGGCCCCACACGAAAACAAAAAAAGGGTGCGGGGCTCAAATCCGCCCCCCCTCCCCCGTTCGGTTACTGTGGTCCCTTGTTTTTCCAACCATCGGGGGCTGTCACCCCCAAACCCCCCCTTTACCTGTTGACAGGGGGGCCAAACTTGGCCCTTTTTTTTTCCCGCCCCCAAATCCCCCCACCTTTTGGGTGTTGGGGGGCCCCCCCCCAAAAAACCCGTTTTACAAATCTTTGCCACCCAAGGGATTTGCGGACCTTGGTTTCAACACACAAATGTTGGTCTTTTTCGTGGAACTGGTGGGGGGGGTTTCCCCCCACCCCCCCCCCCCCCCCCCCCCCCATTTTTTTTTTGGGGGTGGCGGACCCATGTCCCAATTTTTTAACTTGGGGGGGGTTTGTTGCACCCAACTTTGGGGTTCGTGGGGGTGGGTTGGCCCATTTCCCCCCCCGTCTTTTCAGGGACACGTTTTCTTTTTGGTTGTGGTGTGTTTTTTTGTGGGGAAACACAACCCCTTTTTTTTTTTTTCCCAAATTTGGTTGTGGTTTTCGATTTGCCGTCCCCACACCCACAAACCTGTTGTATTTTACTGAAACCCAAGTTCGGTTTGGGGTTTGTTTTTTTTTTGTGTTTTTCGGGATTTGCCCACCCCCCCCCCCCCACGGGGTGGTTTTTTTCACCCTCCCTTGGGAAAACCCAGGCCCATGCGCGGGTTTCAAAAGTGGGGGACCATGGTTGGGGGCACTTTTGACAAGGGTTTGCCTTTCGAATCCCCCCGGGGGGTGAAACAATTGGTCCTTTTTCAAATTTTTTTGTTTGTTTTTTTTTTGTTTGCCTTCAACAACACACCCCGGCTCTCCCAACACAACCCGTTTTTTCTTTGGGGGATAAAACCAAAAAGTCGACCCCCCCAAAAAAACGTTTCGGGACGGTTTTTCCCAACACCCCCTTTTGTGGCGTTGGGGTTTTTTTTTTTCTTGATTTCGTGTCTCTTTATTTTTTGTAATTTTTTAAAGTACAGGGGTTTTTTTGTGCTGCGGTGGGTGGGGGGGGTTGGGTTGGTGGCTCCCCCCCCGCTCTTTTTTTTTGTTGGGGTCTAACCAGGGAGGGGGAGTGGTGGGTGCGGTTAGGGGTTGGGTTGGTTTACCGCCAAAAAAACACCCCGTGTGGCTGAGCAAAAACTTTTTTCGAACCGTTTGGCCTGGACACCCACACCAAACAAACCCCCCCAAACACACCCAAGGCGTTTTTTTTCCCCCCCCCCAACAGTCCCCCCCCAACAGGGGGGGTTGTTCAGTGGTGGGGTCTAAATGGCCGAAAAAAACAAAAACACAACCCATTTTACAACCCCCAAAAAAACCCCCACCAAAGTTTGTTTGTTTTTTTTTTTTTCTTTTTTGGCCCCAACGGAAGTGGGGGAAAACTGGGAACGTTTGGAACCACGAGCTCCCTCCTTTCTTAATTTATCGCCGCCAACCAACCACAAAACAAAAAAAACTCTTCGGGGGGGGTGGGTTTAGGGGTTTTTTTTGGTTTTGTTCCCCCCTTGTTTTTTTTTTGTTTGACCCCTTGTTTGGGGGGGTTTGGAACACACGGTTGGGGCCGGGGGGGTAATTTTTGGGCCTTTTTTCCTGGGGGTTGTTTTTTCTTACGTGTTGGGCGCCCTTTGGGGCCGTGGTGTTCGACCAGTTCGTTCGGGTTGGGTTACTTTTACCAAAACCTTAAGAGGGGGTTGTTTTTTTTTTTTTTGTTTTTTTTTTTTTTTTTTTCTTTTTACCCCCCCGCCCCCCCAAAAAAGGGCCCCCCCCCCCCCACCGCTTTTGGGCTCCCCACACAATTTTTTTCTTTCTGTGTGGACTTGGTGGGGGGCGGGGGGGGGTTGTGGATGCCCCACCCAATCGGCGTTGGGGCACGGTTGGGGGGTCACATTTTGTAATGAGGGGGTACGGGTCAGGTTGGGGGGGAGGAACCATTTTTGAATTTTGGTTTTTTGTTGTTGGGGTTTGGGGGCGGTTGTACTGGTTGGTGGTGTTTTTTTTAAAAGGGGAGGCCGCTTGTTTTTTGTGTTTAGTGGCGCCCCCACCCCGGCCCGTTTTCCTTTGGCAAGGAAACAAAGGGGAGGTGACAACAAACCCCCTTTGTCCAAACCCCTGTTCGTTTTCCAAAACAATCTTCAACGGAAACCGTGCGTTTGGGGTGGGGGCCCCCTGACCCCCCGGGTCAACCCCATGGTTTGAATTACACTTTTTCCACCAACCACAACTTTGCGTGGTTTGTTGGGGGTCCCGCAACATGGTCCCAGTCTCCCCACTTGACTGGCCAGCCCTTCTTTTTTTTGCCCCCCCCCCTTTTTTCTTTTTCTTTTCTTGGCCCACCACTGGCCCAAACTTCTGTGCACCGTTCACACAAAACAGAACACCCATCTCTTTCCATCCCTTTTCCCCTGTTTTCACCCGGTTGTTTTGTTCTTTTTTTTTCCGCCTTTTTCCGCCCCCCCTGTTTTTTTTGTTTGGGGGGGGGGGGGGTGGGTGGGGTTGAAAAACAACCCCTTTTGCCCCGGTGTTTGGGGGAATATTTTTGGGTTTTGGAAGTTTGTCCTTTTTTTTTTTTGGGGTTGGTTCCCCCCCAAGGTTTGATTTTGAGGTTGGCACAAACCAAAACTTTTTCAAAAAAAAATTTGGTTGGTGGTTAAACCTTGGGGGTTGGTTTGCTTTTTTTGTGTTGGGTGGTTTCCCGCAACCCAAATTTGTGTGCGGGGCAAAACCCCACAAAAACACCACAAAAAACACACAAAGGTCCCCAAAAACCAACCAACCCCCTTTCTGAAATCGTGTGGTGACTGGTTTGGTGAGTTCTGCCTAGGACTGCCCCCGTGTGGTTTGCACCGGGGGCCCACCTTCTTGTTGGTGTTGTTCCCCCCACCCCCCACCCCACAAACTTTTTTGTTTGCGGGCAACCCACCCAAAAGACTACGTGTTTACTTTTTTGTTGTTTTTTTTTTTTTGTTTTTTTTATCCTTTTTTTTTGCCGGGGTTGGTGTGTTGTGTTTTTTTGGTGTGGTGGCCGGGTGGCTTTGGAAAATCTATCTTATATTTATTTTTTTAGCTAAGTTCGTAACAGGGAGTAATCCAGGTTTTTGTTATGTGTTTTTTTTTTTTTTTTGTTGTGTTTTGTTTTTGTGTGGGTTTTGTGTTGGGGGGGGTGGGGCCGTTTCCAATTTTTTATTTTTTTGTTTTCTTCAGCCAAACCACCCCCGTGGGCCTCACCTTTGTGGCGCAAATTCCCCGGTGGGGTTTTTGGGGTTTCAATTTTCCCCCCCTTTGTGTGTTTTTCCTGCCTGGGTGGACCCCAGGCCACAACATTTTTTC
>Ga0179593_1736105_pt1 | contig 18225 bp, 28 predicted proteins | sample CZODoug2_1_08_16_FD_185931 | JGI IMG/M metagenome (GOLD analysis project Ga0179593, IMG submission 185931) | Vadose zone soil fungal communities from Angelo Coast Range Reserve, California, USA - CZODoug2_1_08_16fungal (PacBio error correction) | ecosystem: Environmental > Terrestrial > Soil >... | reverse complement strand
TATAAAGACCCTCTTCCCACTTTTTCCCCTTAATCCTTCTACAAAAGAGTTCTCTTTTCCTTTTTGAGTGCTTGCTACCCCCCCCCCTACCCTCCTCGGGACCTCAAATCACGGTAACTCAGAAGGAGAATGAAAAACTTCACCGAGCCTTTGTCCCCCCCCCCCACTTTTGCGACTTCCCTCGGCCTTCCCCTTAAAGATTATGTGCCTCTCCCCCCCATCAAAGAATCACCAACTGCAGCGTAGCCCCCCGAGACTCGCCGAACATTTTTCAAGTTTTTCCTTTTTTCCCCTGAAAGGGGTAAGAATCCACTTTTGGCACCTCGCCATTCTCCGTTCATTTTGTTTTCCCTCTCCAAAGAAGATGATTTTTAAAATATGAAATGTCTTGGTTACCCCCTTTCCCCCCAGTTCCCGTTTTCATTGTTCCGCTTCCCCCTTTCTTTGGCAAGAAAGAAGACTTTTTTTCCCACTTTTTTTCATGATATACTTTCTCCGGGCTTTTGGTGTCCCCTTTTGAGGCCTTACCCTTCCCCCCCCCGAGCTGCTCCGAGTGTCCCTCTCCCCTTACATGAAGAACGTTAAATCGTTCCCCCATTTCCCCTTTGAATGTCTTTTTCCTTTCTCCCGGAGAGACTGAATTTGGCAATCCTCTCCCCCCTTTAAGATTCTTGAGTCTTTGCCCGTGACTCTTCTGTTTTCCCTGCAGGAATTTAGTGCCTCTTCCGAAACGCCGAGCAAGGAGACCCCAACCCCCATAATGTAGTCTCTGGTACACCCTCCCCCTTATTTCTAGCGTTTCTCTCCCAACCCAACGCATTAGATAGTCCTCTCCTTTATTCTCCAAACCCCCCCCCCCTTTGTTTCTTGTGAAGAAACTCTTTTTCCCTACTCAAACCTTTTTTGATCCTTGCCCTTTTTTTTGTGGGGAATGGAGGGATTTTCCCCCCCCTCAGCGTTTTTTCCGTCCGTGGGCGGTCCTTCCCCAAATGAACAGTCCTCCCTTTCGCACTTCCTTCTCGCAGATGAGGAGGTTTTTTTCGCGTTTTCCCCCCTATCGACCTTTTGGAAAGCTCGGATCGATTTTCTTCCCCCCAACCCCTTTGTCTTTTTTTTTGCCTTCTTTAAACATTTTATGTGTTAAACCCTCTAGTTATAAGGGAATCGTCAAGTTTCCCCACTCCCACCTAACGGACCCCCCTCCCCCAAAAAAATGATTGTTCCCCGGTCTACCCTCCCTATTTTTCCTTCAGTCGAAGGGTTTCAGTGTCTTCTTTTTAGTGATTTGGGCAACTTAGTTATTGCTCTCGAATTTTTTTTGAATTAAGAGAGGAGTTTTTTGACTCTCCTTGGAACCAACTCCGGGCGTTGTTAGCCTATGAATTCGATCACTTTTCGAGAAAGAAGACCTTTCCTTTTCCATTGTTGTTTCTTCTTTTTTCCTACCTTTATTCTTTTGCTACTTCTCCACCTATTTTTCTTATCGCGTTAAAGGAGTGGTCTTTTCCTGCAACTTTTGTTCCAGAGCGAGGCTTTTTTTTTCTCGGACCTTATTTCGCAACTCCCCGTGTTGGAAGAGGCTTTTTCCTTCCTTTTTTTGAGTTCTTTCCTTCAATCTTCTTTTCTCTTTTTCGGGTTGCTCAAATGTCTTTTTTGTTTTGTGGCGGCGGTAACCCCCTTAGACGTTCCTCGGTTTTTTCTGGAAGATTGGGCCCCCTTTTTACTGGTCCTTTTCGTTTCAACGCGCCCCCCCCACCCCTGGCAGAGATGTTTCTCCTCTTCCGGGCAGAGTCAAACCCCCTTTTCTCGACCCTTTTTTGGAACCTTTCTTTTGGGCGAGAGTTTTCCCTACGCCGTCCCTACGGCAGCCCTTGTAAAGTAGCAATCTTTTGTTGTGCATTGGTTGCCCCCGTTTCCTTGCCCCCCTGTGAATGACATGACCGACTGTTCCCCCCTGGCTACCTGGACTTGGATTCCCCAAAAAGATAATGGCCCCTAGAATTGGTTTCTTTTGTCTCATATTTACACCCGTCTCCCAAATAAATAATTTCACACAGAGTCCCCTTTCCCCCCTAGTTCATGCTAATTTGAAGTTGACCCGCGATACTCTCCCCCTCGCCGTAGACTCAGGATAGGACCATTGGGAACCTTCATTCTAATTTTCATGGCCTGGACTCCCCCAGGGGCCCCTCCTTCATTTCCTCGCTCCTTTGCCACAAACAACCCCCTGCTCACTTGAAAGGGAGGGATTTTTCCTTGGACTTGCTATGTGTCGCGGGAACCAATACCCCCTAACCTTTCTTTCCCTCAATAGAATTTCCCACCCCGCCCCCCTTCTCAGGGAGTCTTCTACTTTTTCCTTTCCCGTAATTTTTTCCTGTTTCCCCCTTTCCGGTCTTCCGTAAGTAACTTCCCAAAGCCCTTCCCCCCTTTTCCCAATAAAGATGAAGTAGTCCCTTTTTTACTTTCTCCTTCTTGTGCCAACGTCGTTAGCTCAAAGGTGGCTTTTTCTTTATGAAGGGATCGGTTTTTTTTTCCCCTTCCATCCATCGATCCCCGTTTCTGCCTCCGACAACCGAAAAACCTCTTGGGGCTGTTATTGGTGGGGGTTCGATATTCCCCCTCTTTTGAGCCCTTTGTTAGGGAGAATTCCTCCACCTGTTTCCTCCCTGACAAACCCCCAGATGGGATTATAGAGTTGATTTTTTGTGATCTCTATAACGAGTATAGTTGGGATCTAGAGTCGCTTTAGTTCACTTCTAACTCGTCACCAATCATTTTTATCCCCCCCCCCCGACTCCTTTTCTCCACCCTCCTTTCAGAACCCTTTTCCCTATTAGATGCCCAGACCACCTGATTTGCGGTGGATTTCTTGAACACCTTTCCGGCGCGGGAGATTTTTCCCCCCAAGGCCCCCCCCTTTCTTTCGATTTCCTGCCGAAAGATACCTTCACCTTTTCCAACCTTTGCAACTTTTCCCTAAAGAAGCTTGTTTTTTTCATGGGTAATGAGAGTGACCTTTTCCTTTTCTGCTGTTTCCTCCCTCCAAATTCACGTCCTCCCAGCCGCTTAAATGTCCTCCTTCGAACGCTTTTCTCAAGGAGAAGGTACCGTGTTGTTCCCCTTTTTCCTTTCTGGGTTAGAATCTTTGTTGATCGAAGTAGTGTTTCCCCCGTATAGGTCTTCCTTCCGAGAAAGAATCCTCCGTTATCCCATTTTTAATATTTTTTATGTCATAATCCCCGCCTTCCAAATTGGGATCCTCGCCATGAACCTGACCCCCCGTGAACCGGTATTTGCCTCCTTCCTTCTTCCTTCCAGTCTTTTGTTTTTATGTAACTTTCTTTTTCCCCCTTTCCCTGTCCACTAGAATTTGGACAGTTACTCGTTGTAAATTTCCTCTTGTTTTCTTTCGTCTGCATTAGAGAACCATTTTCCAAATGCTATTGTTTCCCAAAGCCAGTAGAGTGTCTTTCTTTCATGCAGTCCCCCTCACGCTTTTTGTCCTTTGCACTTTTCAGCATTTTTTGTAGGCACCCTTTTCGACGGGCAACAATTGCGCCCCTCCCTTCTGCACCACGCTTGTTCAGATAGTCTTTTTCGTTCAAAAAGATTTTTCTTTTCCCGAACCTCTCGCATTGCATTTTTGACCTTGAATTCTTTTACTCTTCTTGGTTTGGGGAGAGCCCCCCCCAATTCGTTTCGGGTCCTGGGCCCCCCCCGTCCTAAGATGGCGGCGGTTTACCGCCGTCCCCCTAAAAAAGAAATTCTTCTTCCCACAATGTCCCGTGTGCTTTCGGCATTTTGACAGAAGCTTTCCCCCCACCAGACACCGTCCTTAAAGTTCTTCCTCATTTTGAATGGACCTTTTTTTTCCTTTTTCTTGATATAAATGTCTGCCGCGTCTTTTCCCCCCCCACGTTGAGGGTTTCTGTTTCATCCACCTCCCCTCTTCACAGAGTCCCGCTTTCCCATCCCGGCGCCTAAGAATTTTGGACGTCGCCCCTCGGACCCCCCCTCTTATGCTCGTGCTGAACGCCATTTCACTTTCCCCTGCCATGTCTCTGCGGCCCAACGCCCTCTCCTCTCTCGGTTCAATTCCTTTAATTTTCCCCCCCCCCCGCCTTCCAGTAAGGCTTTCCTCCCCTCTTAGACCTCCTTTTCCCCCCAGGAAAAAAACTCCTTACATCTTGCCCACTTTGCACACGAAGTCTCTCTTCATTGGAAGGATTTTTGTTTTTTAGGTCCCTGTTCACTTCTCTCTCGCTTCAGGGTACGGGGCGAACAAACGGGGGCCACACTCCCTCTTCCAGATCATTCCGACCTCCACGCCTTAGCCACTCCCCCCTCTGACCACTGCTTTTTGATACCTGGTGCTTTCACCCCCCCATGGCCCGCTCCTTCATCCTGCCCCGCCACCCACCCCATTCTCTGAATAAACTGATTCTGGACAAACAGCCCCATCCTTAAAGCCAACACTGTTAGGCGATATGGTCTACCCCCTAGAAGGAGAATCCAAGCCCCCTTTCATACTTCATGACTTCTTCCTCCTCCTATGCCTCTCACCCCTGCCGTCCATAGCCGCATCCCACCGCCTTCACTGACAATTCTACCCCCCCGGGAGACCCCGTTCCTTTTTGACGTTTTCAGATCCAAAACCGAACGTAATTACAAGCAACCCTCTATACTCGACTCAATCTTGTGTGCAGTAAATCTAATAGGGTTTTTTTTTGGGGGGTAGGCTCCCCGAGTTTGACTCCCCGGAACCCGTTATGTGTGAGTTTCCCCCCAAATTTTTTCTTCTGAGAACCTCTTTGCCTTTCACCCTTCCGTGTTTTTGAGGTTTGAGGCCCCTGGAGATTGAGAGATGATCCTTTTTGTTGCTTAACTCTCTGATCTCCTTTGGACTTTTTCAACAATGGCCGACCTTCTTTTGTTTGCGATTTTTGTACCCTATAGTAACTTGCGACGCCCCTTCCCTTCCATCCTGATCTTTCTTTTCGGTAGGATCACTTTTCCCCCCTCCCAAGAATCTATATATGCGATTCTTTTTTGCCAAACTTTTCTTTTTTCTTCACAGAAACTTTCACGCCCTTTTGGGTATTCCTATATTGAAGTCTTCCCTCCTTTTGAGAAGAAATACGGTCTCTGTTGGTGGTGTGCCGCATTAAATACAACCCTCTCCTTCCGATAAAGTAGATTGTGACCCTCACCACTTCCCCCTTTGATTGAACTAGGAGGGAATGTCCTCCCCCCCCCATTGATTTTCTCCTTTCCTTTTTTATTGATTCCCTTTAGATTCAAATGACTTTTTTTCTTCTTTGCATAATTCATATCACCCCCCCTCAAGATTTAAGTGATTTTCTGGTGACCCTTCCCCCTTTTTTCCTATCATTCGCGTTCCCCCCCCCCCATTGTGAAAAATGGAGTCCTCTTTTTCTCGTCGCCCTTCATTTTAGAGTAGCTAGATGTTTGGGGCAGTTCCTTTGCGTCTCCCATCCCTGCGTTCTTCTGGGCTGGAGATTGAGAAATTTCTTTTTTTTTTTTTTTTTGAGCCCTCTCGTTCCCCTTCTTTTGAAGTCAGTCCTTTTGGCCGTTCCTTTGTTCGAGGTTTAAAAAAGTCTCGCTCCTTTTCCATTTGGGGAGTACAAACCGTCCCTTGGTTTCCCTCTCTTTTTCATTTTGAAATGCGGGCTGTCTCTCTTTCCTCTGCTAAGTTGTGCTTCCTCTCTGCTTTCCCCCCTCTTTAAAACAAGCTCCACCCTGTTTCTCCACCATCCGCGGGGAGGGACTATCCATGGCGGTTTTCGAGTACGTTTTAAGAGGTCCCCTCCCTTCCTCCCTTTAGTGTTCTTCAAAATCGTGAACTTCCTCAAAATTGGCGAATATCCCTCCTCAAGCTTCTTGTTTCCATGGATCAACACTTTTTCCCCAACTGAACACCCCCCTCCTCCGACCTTTTTCGAGCTGTGCCCCCCTTTTTTCAACCCCTTTCAGGTTCCGAGAATTTCCCTTGTTGGGGTCATCAGCCAACAAAGCTTCTCCTCGCCTCCTTCCCCTCCTTACTTTCCATGCTTTGAACGAAGGCCTAGCCCCCGTGAATAGAGTAAGAATATTTTCCGCCATTATTGTCCCCCCCTCCCAAAGAACTTTCTATTTCCCTTTCCGAGAGTTCCCCTTTTTTCCAAGCAGAATTGTGGTAGCGAAAACTTCTCTAAGGGTCGGGAGATGGTTTTTGGGTGTAGCCGTACCTTTCACCCCTCTTTTTTTTGGTTTTTTTGAGCCTTTCCTCTCTCCCGTGCCCTCAAGACCCTTCGCGGACCCCCCCTCCCTTGTATGGAAAAGTTTCTTTCTAACTGCTTCCTTTCAAGCACTCTCAAAGAATGACCTTAGAGAGTGAGTCTGGGAGTCTTCTCTTTTCCCCTCTTTGCATAGAAGACTTCCCTTTTCGCAATTCCTTCGTGATCCCATCGTTCATCACCCCCCCATCATGTCGGACACCCGCCCCTCTTTCATAGAGAGTTAGCACCCCCCTTCTGCATCGCGAAAGTTTCCTTTTCTTTTTTTTTCTTTCAACTTTCCCCCCCCCCCCTCCCTCTTTTCTTAGAAACTTCTTTTGACAACCCCCCCCCTTGCCGTCCTTTCTGGTGGGGAGGGACTTCCTCGGGCTCTCTGTTTCCCCGTTATCTTTGGGCCGGCCGTCCCCATGAACAGCATCCTCCGTGCCACGCCCCCTTCGGCCTATGAGGCGTGCTGTCCTCTTAGTTGCTTTTCCCCCCCAGCGTTTTGCGCACCGTTTTTCCGTCTGCCGTAGATTCCTCCCGTTTAACTTTTCTGTTACCACCAGTTCACCCCAGGAACCTGATGACCTCCTCCACCACATGCGCCGCACAGACCCCCCAATGCTCTTCCCCCTCGTATAGGTCCCCGGTCAGTCCTCCGGTTGGTCAGGCAACGTTGTTTCCTTTTCACGGACTTATAGTTAGTATAGCTTCTTCTCCTTCGGCCCCTTGCGTTGTCCTTTTCATGATTAGAACTTCTTGACCTCTCCCAAGAATTTGTTTTTTTTTCCCCTCCCTGTTTTCTCTTCCTTCGAGCATTCTGAGACCTCAATGCTTCAGACACCTCCTTCTTAAAAGGGCCCCTTGCAGAGCCGCTTTCCGAAAACCCCGCCCCTGGACACACTTTACCCCATATTCTTCCCTCAGATATCTCTCCAGGGACCCGTTTCGCCCCCTCGGCATCCCTAGGGTTCCCCTTACCAACGCAACCCTTTCACGGTGCGGAGATAGGGTCTTAATCTTGTCCCAAGTCCTTTTCCCGCCCCCCCCCCCCCCACAAACCTTTCAGAGGATTTTTTTTTTTCTTCTTTTTGGTTTGCCCTTTCTTGAACTACATGACCATGAGTTATCCTCGTTTTTAGGTCCCCTTCTTTCCTTTGAGGCGGTAAAACTTCCCCTGACGTTCCCCCCTTTCTTTTGCCTTGGACCAGTCACACCCTCTTCTTGGAATGTTTCACTCGCCCCAACCCAAGAGGTTTTCTTCGATGCCCTCTTCCGTTTCCCCCTCCCTCTATACGCGGTGTTTCCTGTTGCAGCTTTTTGGTTTCATCAAGCCCGAAACCGCTTTCCCTTTGAAGAAGGTCGCGCCTTTTGCTGGTTGCCAGTCGCCCCCCTTTTTGTACCCCTTGCCTCCGTCTGTCACCCTCACCGCAAAGCTCTGAAGTGCCGACGCCGCGAGGGAAGCGTCCTTTTTCTGTTGCCCCCCCCTCGCTTCTTTTGGGCTTAATCGGTCCCCTCCCCCGAAGGGTCAAGGTTCTGCCCCCCCCCCGGTCCCTTTGAGTTTTCTTCCCCCCCTACAGGGGAGAGGAAAACTTTCCTCCCGACTCTTCCACGTTGGGCCCCAAATGGGAAAAAGTTCCCTCTCAGTGTTGAAGGCACCCTTAGTTTTTATCCCACCCTGGAACTCGGAGTACGAGATGCCTCCAGAGGAACAAACCCCCCTGGAGTTAAAGTACGTGGATTCTTCTCCTTTCTTTAAGGCCCTCTAATTTCCCTCTGCCAACTTCCGATTCAAACATCTTCTACACAAATTACCCTTCCCCCCACGTTCCATTATCCGCGGCCTCATTAGAAGCTCTCAGTTAAAGGACACCCCCATCCCCAGATCCCTGTATATTAATTTATACCCTGTACGTCAGAATACCTCCTTTTCCTTCCACCTTCCTTTCTCCCCTGATGCGTAGGAGAAACTTCCCTAGGTAATTTTTCCTTTTCAGAGGGTAAAACTGTTTCCGTTATTCAGCTTCCCTGCAGTGAGCCCCCGTTTTCCTGGCACCCCCCAGACACCCAACCACCTGACCTTATGGAACCCCTAAACTCCCCCCTTTGATAATCTGGGCATCCGTTCTTCCCCGATTGATCCCTTTTTCCCTTTCCCCACCTCGGCATATGCACCAATCCCAACTAGATCGGGATATTCTCTTTTTGTGGTTGAGAACCGATATTTCTCTTTTTTTCCTTTGAATGTAGCGTCTTCTGCTTACCGACCACCCCCTTATCGATTATATCGGTACCCCCCTCTCCAACGTTTCCTTTTTCCTTTTCTTGTTCATGAACTTTTTTCTTTTTCGCTTTTCTTGCCCCTATCCCCCGCCTATTGAAAGTACACTACAGTCCCCCCCCCTTGAACTAGCCGTTGGCAACTTTTTTCCCCCTTTCTTGGCTCGCTTCTCAGTCCTTTGCTTTTTCTTTTGTTGAAGACTTTGTCCTGCCTTTTCTTGAACAAGCGTAAGTGACCCCCCCCCCTTCAACTTTCCCCTCCCTCTGCATTAATTCCGTGTTGAAGTCTGTCTTTCCATGAGTTTAGACTCTTCTTGTTGATCCGCGTTTAAAGAGGAAACGTACCTCCCACACGCCTTTCTTTTCCTGAAGTTCCTTCTAAACCTTTGTTCATAGCTTGGCCTTCTTTGCACAATTTTTCTTTCCCCCTTTGAAAACCTGACGTTACTTCTTTCATGCCTCCCGATTTTCCCCGTAATATTCTTTTGGTTATATCAAAGGTCAAATCCCCTGAATTTTGTGTACTTTTTCCCTTCCGTAAATTGACTTCCTTTGATCTCCCATCCCCCCGTTGAACACTTCTCTCAGCAATCAAGTATCCCTCATGCCTGTGAAGATGTATTCTTTGGGATAGGATCAGGTAAGGAAACACCTTTTGCGAGGCACCCATACAGAGAGAGAAATTATGAGCTCCCTGCGGTATTCCTTCCCTCGGCCAACTTTCCCTCCCCCCAGAGTTTTCGCCTCAGGGGTGACGACTTCTCAGACTCCTCCCCTTCCGGAAAGGTTTGGGAGCCCCACCATTCCATCCCCTTTCTAACGACATCCCCTCGTCCTTTGTTCGGGTGTGACCGCAGAAAACAACACCCCGACACCATTTCTCCTCCCGAAGGGAAGTTAGTTAGACATCCCCTCTACATTGGCTCCTCCTTCCTTCTCTCCCGGTATAATGTCACGCTCCCTTCTCCTCCTCTGGAGTTCCCCTTTAGTTGTTGGGTCCATTTCCTTTTCCCGAGACCCTTCCTCCCCCTTCTCCCTTGCCAGATACGATTTCCCCTTTTCCTTTTCACTCACCTTATTCTTTTTCGTTTCGCTCTTTCCCCCCCCCCCAGCAATGCTAGAGGCATAGACTCCCCGCCAGACTCTCGTTTTTTTTTTCACCTGATATTAAGTCCCCTCCGCCTCCGCTAGGTAAGTTCGTTAGACCTAACGGATTTCCCTTCAAACAAGAACCCCCCCTCCACTAAGAAAACTCCCGTTCCTTCCCTTGTCCTTCGCCTTTTCCATGCAGGGGAGGTCCTTCCATTTGATGGGAAGTAATCGGGTTCTCTACTCCCTCTTGCTTTTTTAACTCTTTTTCCCCCTAAAGCCCCCTTTTCGAGAGAATATCTCCTCGTTCCGGCCAGTTTGGCCTCCCCCTTGAGAGTTTTTTTTCCCCTCCCTCCAGGAACGCCCCGCTCTTTGTCTCCTTTCTGCAATATTTTTTTGTTGGATTCCCGTCAACAAGATAATTGCGGACCTTTTCGACCGTGACTTTGATTCATCCAATTCCCCCCCCTGTGCCGGGAATGATTTCTTTATTAGGTTTCCCCCACCATCTTCTTCCCTCGGATTGATAGGGTGAGTTTGTCTTTGCTTTCACGCTCTCTCCACTTTTAACTTTATGCCGCTCCTCCTCTTTGTTTCACAAATTTTTTTCCTCGGTGCTTTCTTTTTTTGCTCTCCCGGTCGATTCTTTTACGTATGAATCTTCCTTTCTCTCACCACTTTTGCATCTACATGCAAAGACTTCCCCTTTTTCTTCCCCTTCTGGCGCCTCCCAATTTCCGGTTCGCTCATGTTCCGGCTAGTACACAGACCTTTTCCCCTTCTTTGTGGTTTCTCCCCTTAGTCTACTCGGGCTCCCCTGGTCATTCTACATTTTCCGGTACGTCCCCCCCCCCCTGCAAAAAACTCGCGCCCCTTCCCCCTTGTGGACCCCCCCCTCGTCTTTTTGCAATGCAAGAGGAACCCTTGCTTTTCCTCTGTTACGGTTGGAAACCCCTTTCCATATTCAGGCTCTTTCCCCCTCTCGAACTTTTGTTCATTAATGGAGAACCCCTGAGATGTCTTCCTTCTTTTTTTTTTTCTTTTTTTTCGAATCTGGGTGGATGATGAAAACCCCTTTCGTACCCTTTACTTGCCCTTTTTCCCTCGGGATCTTTCAGCGACAATTCAGGTGCCCCCCCTGTGTTCAGTTCATTTTTCTGGGCCCTTATTAAACAAGTGAATCTTTCCTCGGAGAGGGATGGAGATCTCCCCTCTTCCTTTTTCAAGAATTTTTTTTTCCCTTTCTCTTTCTTTGATGCTTAAAAACAGGAAGCTCTTTCCCCCTTCCAAGGTCTCTTCCCTCCCCTTTTCCCAGTGGGGTATTTTTGCCTCCCCTTCCTTTCCTTATCCTTCTCCTTCCCCCCCTTTGTTGTGATCGAGCCTTTCTTTCAACCAAGGAACCCGCAAGGAAGGTTTCCGTCACGCGGTGCGGTACTTTCCCCCCCTTTCCTCCGGGGAAGGAATCAGATTTTTTTTTTTCCCTCCAGGACTTCCCCTTCCCTGCCTGATTTTCCTTCCCGATTTCTAAATTGAGTCATCTTCCTCGGCCGAAGCCGAAGTTAAGGTGATCCTTTAAATGAACTGCACCCTTCCCTCCCTTTAGGTCGACGAGAAAGAGCCTTTTTTCCCATGTAGTCCTTCCTCTTCCCTCTCAAACGGGAGGACCCTTCCACTCCCTTCTACATATTAATTTTTCCCACAAGAAAAGATATCCTCTTTCTAATATAATGAATATTTTTTCTCGGGTTTTCCAACTTTTCCTGGTCCCGTCTTGAAATTTCCATCCTGCCCTCAAAGAAGACTTCCGGTTTTTGTCCTTTTCTCGACGGGCGCTATTGGTTTTATCCTTCTGCGAGTTGAGCATGAACCCTTTTTGGTCGTAAAGGGGACATGCCCTTCATACCACTCCCTTTTAAGTTTATGGGAAAGAAGCTCCCCCCTATTGTGCCTTCACTTTTTTAGTGCTCGCTGTCTTCTCCCCCTATTTTCCTGCTCTTGCGTTCATAGCAGGACTTCTTTCCGATCGACAGGATTCCTTTTTTGCATAAAAAAAAATAATGTAGTCCCTTTTTTTTTCTTTATCATCAGCGCTTTCGGCCCCCCCTCCTATTCTAATGGTGATTCTCCCCCCCCCCTCGCGGAGAAACCTCAACCCTTCCTTTAAGGAAGTCCCCTTTATTGGATTTCATTCCCTTTCAGCCTGTTTTCATGTTTCCCCCTTGGGCCGGGACCGCAAACCCAGAACAGACCTCTCCCCCTACGCCGGGAGAGGCCCCCCCTTTAGTATTTGCAGACCCCCCCACTCCCCTTCTCTTGCTAGCCCATTTCCGATCGTGACGTAGATATCCCCTGATTGCTTGGTCCACATCTCTCCCCAAGCTGGGAAACCGGAATTCAAGTCCCCCTGTTCCAAGTCACAATAAAGGACCCTTTAACAACTTTGCGTTCCCCCCCACCTCTTCCTGTTTCCGGTCTCCCTGTCGTGTAGGCAAATTTGTTTCTTCACGTCGACTGTAGTTCATGGGTAGAGGCCTTTTTTTCGCATGCCCCCCTTGTTCTTTCCTTTTTTTCCCTCTTTTATCCCTAATTCGATGAATTAGAGAAATTCCTGAGCACCGTTTCCATTTTTGTCCTTCTCCGAAAACTGGAATATGATTCTGGCTCTTTCCTCGGTCCTTCTTTGTGCCCTTTTCCGCACGCGGCTCAGCCGGGGAGCGGTACTTAATCAAGGCCCCCTTTTTTCAGGGGATTCTTTCCTTTGCTGTTTTTCTGGCGAACGAAATGCCATGCTTTCTATGAATTGGAGTTTTTCTTTCTTTTTCCCCCCCTCCTTTCAAAGTGAGCCGTCCAAATCGGTGTCTGTCTCTCCTGACCCCTAGACTTCTTTTAACGCTCCACCCCCGGCAGAGAAGATTTTTCTGATGATAGCTTCCTCCCCCAACCTTCGGCCGCCCTATTGTGTTGAGGATTTTCCATCATTTTTTTCGCGAGCTCCAAGAGGTTCTGCTCCCATCTCCCTTTGGCTGGTTGGCCCTTTCTTCAAAATCCACCGTTGCCGACCACTGCCTGAAAACTCCTTTCCAGCGCCGGTCCTATCTAACAACAACCTCCGGAGCTGTTTCCACAATTCCCTTATTGCGCTCCCTGCCGAAATAAAAACCCCCAATTCCTTTCCCCCTTCCTCACATTAGGTTTTTTTTAATTCCTTTTGATATTTCCCTAAAACAGCGATCCCTCCCTGAGCCTGCCCTGGGGTTCCCCCTTAGTTTTAATGGCGGAGATGGAATCCCCCTTCTCTATGAAAATCCCCTCTATCCCCCCCCTCTCAAATGGAGGGTTATTAGTCCTTCTTGAAGTGACATACGGGGCCGCGGGACCCCTTCCTCTTTTTCTAAACCATGTTCCCTTCAAACAAGGAAAATTTCCTTCTCTTTTTTCAGTTTATTCTTTCCTCTGTGTCCATTTTTTCTTCAATGTATAATGCCTTCCTATTCCCCCTTCCGGCACTCTCAGTACCCCGATGAAGTAGAGCCCCTTCCCCTTGGGCCAACTTATAGTTCTCGTTTAGGTGGCGGTAGTATTTTAATGCCAGTGACTCCTTTGCAAAGTCCCTTTTCACCTTGCCAGTTTCTGCCCTTTTCCTTACCCACCCAGACAACGTTCCTCCACGATATCCCTCTCCAATGGTTTAGGGAGACTTTTTCTCCGACTCCTTCCCCACCATCCACACTAGATCGGTTCTCCAATCCTCCGTGTTGTTTTTTGCTGGGATACCGATTTTTTTCCAGAGCGTTCGCTTGTCGTCTTTTTTCCCTTCAGAACATTTTCCCCTCTGATATCGGTTTATTTCCCACGTTTCCTGGTGGCCGGAGGGACCTCCGTGGTTCCGCTTTTTTTTTGCCATCCACAAACGCTGCCGCTCACTTTCAGGGAACCCCCATCGAACCTCGCTTTTCCTTAACTCTAAAGTAAATTGGGCTTTCCTGAGTGTCCCCTTGCTATCTCTTTCATTTATCCCATGACAAGTTCCCCCCATCTAATTCCTCCCTGCCCCTTTTATGAGGCGCTAACTTTTGTTGACCCTTTCTCTTTTTCCTTTTTTCGTTTCTCTCTTATGGTTTTACCCTCTTCCCCCCCCTCTTATCTTCAGCTCCATTCCGGCCTTTCTTCCCCCTTTGGGTCAGAGCTTGGATTGTAATATATCCTCCTTTGATTCCCTCTTCCCCCCTCCCCTCTTTCCCATGCATGCTCCTTTCTCTTCTCTAGTCTTTTTCGTTACATCAACTTTCCCCTGCAGGAACTTAGCCTTTTGCCGGGTACATTGAACAATTTATTTCCCCTATGAATTATCTACCCGAGAAGGAAAAAAAAGTTTTACAGAAGCCCTTTTCTTATACCGTGAACCTTCAGCCTGTGACAGCAAGCCTTTGTAAGGAAACGGGTCCCAGGGGTTGAGGCCGTTTTTTGTTGGGAAAAGGTCCCCTTCTTCTTCGACCTTATTCCTGCCGTCCCTCCTTTTCTCCCTGTTTGCACACCCCGTGCGCGCCACTTTTTCCACGTCCCCCCCCGCGTTCGCTTCTGGTGGACAGCGCGACTCACCTCTTTCTGCGATTACTTTCCCCCCCATTCCCTTCTTGTCAGGAGGCCACCCTCCCGGCTCCCTTTTTCTTTTCCGCCACAAAATATCCCCCCCCCCCCCCCAGGCGCCCTGTCGACCAACACCATCAATACCATTTCCTCCCCCCCTTTCCAAGGACTTGAACCCTCCTCCCCCGTGCTGCCGCGCTGCTTTTCTTGTGGGTTCCGGCGTGTTCTCCACACCCTCTCCCTTTCATCATAGTTCTCCCCTCTACCAGATTTCCAGTGGTGGCTACCTTCCCCCAAACAATGTCCCCCTGTCTCGTGCTGAGCTTAGCTGCAGCACCTTGTCATCGAAGTTTTCTTGTTTTTGAACCACTCCTACGCGCTTTTGCTCCATTAAAGAAGTTATAAGTAATGTCCCTTTTCAGGCTCTTCTTCACTTCGTACCCATGACGCTAGAATAAACTTCCAAATTCACATCCCCCCCTTCCAGCCATGACTGACCTCTACGGACATTGCTTCGACTTCTTTGGGGGGTCGGTGCGGCCCCCCCCATTTATGGAGGATTCCCCTATTTCGTCTCCCCCTCATTTGGTGGTTCCCAAGAAACTTTAGAAGATCTGACGTCCTTCCCAGTCGTCGTATGCTGCCCCCGACTCCTCCAGTTCCCTCCCGCTCCTGCTCCCGACGGCGGGCGAACTTTCCTGTGGGGCGGCCGGTCCCAAACAGATACTTGGGAACTTTTCCGCTGGGATTTTTCTTTTTTTTCAAAAAAATGGGGTTTTTTCAGCTGGCTTATCAACCAAATCACTTTTCCTTTTTCCGTGATATGGTTAAATCCCCTTTTCCTTCGCATTGTTTTCCCTCTGCTTGGCTTTTTCCCCATTGGACGACATTCTTTTTTTTTCTGTCCTTCGATCAGGCTTAAATTGACTTCCATCTGCACCACGGAGCGTGCATGTCTCCCCCAATGAGGATCTTCTTCTCCCCCCCGATTCCTTTTCGGTTTTTTTTTCGTCAATTTTCGTAGCTTCATTCATCGCTTTTCCCCCAGAAAATTTCCCTTATGTATTCCTCTTAAGTATCATGTCTTTAAGACCCTGATGCATCCTTCGCAAGTTTTTTCCCCCGAAGGTACGGATAACCCAACCTCGCCCGGTCTCTCTCCAAGTGGCCTGTACACCCCTTTTTTGCTGGGACTATGCAAGAGGAACCCCCTTTCTGATTGTCTGTTGGAAAAAACGCTCCCCCTTAAGGAGATTCACCTTTCTTTTCGATCTTTCGTTTGAATAAGCCTTTTCCATGCAGCATTTCGCATCCCCCCTGGACGGTCCCTTTTTTTGATGACACCGTTCATGGGAATCCCTGCGGACCCTTGTTTACAGGCGAGGCTCCCTCGGCAATTTTCTCTCGTTTTTTTACGTATCACCACTACTCTGTGCGTCTGCTCTTTCTTTGAGATTTTTTTTTCCCTTTGAGACCGGGTCTCGTCCCTTTTGACAGTTCTCGGCTTTTTTCACCGCGGTCACACTTCATTACCCCTTCTTATGTCGTACCCCGGCTTCCTCGTTTTTTTATTTCCTCTCTTTTTTCTTTTTGAAAGAGGGCTGGACCCTTCTCCGTTGTTTTTTTTTCCCCCTCTTTCCACAAGGAAAAGACGGCCGGTCTTGGGCGGGCATCCCTTGCCCTTTCTCAGTTTCCTTGGCAGCAAATCAGACTCCTTACCCCTTTCCCCCCTTCGTGAACGAAGCCCTCGCCCTCTTCCGGCATCGCGCTCTTGTGACGAATTATCAACCCCGTTCTCCCCACATAACCTTTTCTTTCTTCTCCCTCACACTTCGCCAAGGGTACGCTCCTTCGGTATCTCCCACCGAGGTACGGCCTCTAATGCCGGCGGCCCTTCTTCATTTTCGCACATATTCTGCTCCTGACTCTGCCTCTTTCCTTCATTCTTGTTTACCCCCCTCAAACAGCAATTTTTTTTTCTCTTGCAATGCATAGCGGGCCCCCCTCAATTGTGTTCTCCCCCCTTTTGCCTGATCTACGGTATCTTTTGTTGGCCTTGGTTTTCTTCGGCCCACCACACGAGCTTTCCCGAGGGCTTTCTCCCTTCTTCTTCACCCGACTACATGAGTCAGTCCCAATAACATGGGTCTGCTTGGAAAGCGTCCACCTTCTGCTAAACCGAAGTGGGTCCGCCCAAGAACTCCCCGCATTTCTTTTTGTGAGATTTCTCCTTCGATTTTCCATAGCATGACGTAATTCATCGTCCCCTCCTCGACATGCGGTTCGGCCCTCCAATCATGTCGTACACTTGGAAAACTCTTCTCACTCTGGCTCCCCCTTCGCAATTTTTTTTTCTAAGATCTCACCCCCCCTCATCGTCTCCTGAACCGAATCAAACCCCTCACAATGGTGGGTATTTTTTTTCCCCCCAACTCGTGGGCGGCCGGGTCTTCCTTCTCTTGTTTCCGGAGCCACACCTCACTTGCCCTCTTTTTTTCGCCCTCCCTTTCCAATGAGGAGGGGCGGGCCTTTCCCAATAACCATCTTTTCTCTCCTTTCTGTTTTCCAGGGGAGTAGAGATTTACGGACAGTTCTTTTCCACCATTTTAGGTTTAACACCCCACCTGTGAAAACACTGTCCCTGAATTAAGTTTTTGCCGCCGCCCCTCCTTCGCCCAATCGTAGGTGCCTTTCCTAGGGCTGAGTGTCAGTCTTATTGGGCCCCACTTCTCTTTATTTGATGGGAGAGCATTAAGCTCCTGATTCTCCACGTCGCACCGAGAGTCTTTCTTCGATACCGCCGACTGTACTCTTTTCCCCCTGAGCATCACTCTCCTTCCCATGGTGTAATATTGAGTGATATTCTTTGAGCCGCTCCAAAGCTTCGTTCTTTTTAACGCCCCAACTCCCTTTGGATCCTTCTCTCTTCCCCCCTCCTTTGGAGAGGAAATCCTTTTAAAGTCCCTTTCCCGTGTTCCTTTTATGAAATTTATGATGGTTGACGTCGTCCCCTTTTTTAGATCCTTTTTTCTCCCTTGTAGTTTGTGGAGTCTGTCCCCCCAACGTAGCCTGCCATAGTTCCTTCCCCCTCTGCCGGACTCGGGTTCTTCAACGCGCCAACAAACCTGAAGTGGCATCCCCCCTTTGGCTCTCCGGGTCTAACAATTCTGCAAGAGACGTCTGGGGTGCGTTTCCACGCGGAAGCCGTTTTGGCCCCGACCCGTCCCTCGCGAAGTCATTTCGACGCCCGGTGGTGCCCGGTGCCTTTCTGCCCCCCTTTTGTTTTTTGAATGACATGACTTCCCTCCCCCGCCAGTCTTCCCTTCATTCCCCCCTTTCATTTCAAGATAAACCTTTTCTTTGTTTCCACAATCTCCTTGACGGATCAGTATTGGTAGCCTACCTCAAAAATTCCACCCCTTTTTTTTCCGATCCACGTCCAATTCTGTTTTTTACCGTTGTATTAGTACATTCCCCCTTTTTTTACTTCCGACTCTATTATCGAATGACCAGGGGACCCCTTTGCGGAGATTGAATCCCTTGTCATGGCTAAATGACAATTCCATTCCACAACACCCTTTTTTTTCCCGGATGTATTTCTTTTGAGATTCTGGAAGTCTCTACGGTGTCCTTTTTCCCCATTCCCACTGTCTCTTCTTACCGGAATGCGACTTGCAAACTCCTTCTCATTTTTTAGAATTAGAAGGTTTATCTTTGAATTTGTCCATTTTACCCCATGTCCATTTTACACAGAATATTCCTTCACCCCTCTCAGTACTCCCCCGATGACGGAGATCTTTTTCCCAACGGGCTCGTTCGTTTTTTCCCCTGTGGAGGTAGTTATATTTACCGCCCCTTTCTGGACTTTTTCCTCCTTTCCAATCTGACCTGTTGTTAAATCCGGTCCCCAAACGCAAAAGTGTTTTTTTCATAGACTATCTTTGAGAAGGGGTTAGTTCAAGCCTCTCTTCCCCCCCCCCCCCGACGG
>Ga0179593_1733110_pt1 | contig 18226 bp, 33 predicted proteins | sample CZODoug2_1_08_16_FD_185931 | JGI IMG/M metagenome (GOLD analysis project Ga0179593, IMG submission 185931) | Vadose zone soil fungal communities from Angelo Coast Range Reserve, California, USA - CZODoug2_1_08_16fungal (PacBio error correction) | ecosystem: Environmental > Terrestrial > Soil >... | reverse complement strand
CGGCCTTTTTCCCTCCTCCTCCTTCTTCCCCTTCTCTTTTTCTCCCCCCCCCCCCCCCCTCTTCCCCCTTTCTCCGAGGGAAAAGAACGCTCCACAATTCAGCAAAAGGAGTCCAAGGAAGCGTTCCTCCCAAACCCAATCGTTCTCGTTCCTCTTTCTCTTTCCCCCTCCTTCCCCTCTTCATTCTACCGATGAAAGAGAAGATTAAGAGGGCGACGGAACGGAACCGGCACTCGAAATCAGTCACATCGCCGACGATGAAACCCTCCCGTCCCTTCCCTATTCCTCCTGCCCTCTTCTCCCTTTTTTCAGTTCCCTCCCTCTCCCCTTCCCCCCCCCCTCAGTGATAGTAGACGAGATGGCACAGCTACCGACAGCCTCCAACTACACTGGACTCCACACGAACCAAAAACACGATCCACCTCCCCTCTATTCTCCTTCCCCCCCCCTCCCCCAAAGCGGCCGGATAATTAGAGACGATCACTTTCGTCGGTACGCGCCACCCGCCGCCGCGGGCTGCCCCCTCCCCTCTTCCATTTTTCTCCCTCCTTTGAAAGCAGAGAAAAGGTTTGTTCCTCGGCGGATACCAGTATGTCATCCAGACAGGCCCCACTCCCCTTTTCCTCCCCCCTTTTTTCCCCTGCTTCTCCCCCTCTTTCCTCCAGGAAAGTCAATAGAGGCAGGCACAGACGGGAAGCGCGACGCGGTGGCGGTTTCCGTCCTGGACGGTTGTGGCCTTTCCTTCTTTTTTTTTTCTTCTTCTCTTCCTTCTTCGAGGGCCGTGGTTCCCGCGTTTGTTTCCTTCTTCTCCCTTCTTCTCCCTCTTTTCTTTTTTTTCTCCCTCCCGATTTGTACGACCCGGGGAAAATAAACCTGCCCCATGAGGAGTGGCGATCATCGTAGCGAACTACACGGACCTGCACTATTTGGACTGCGCTCATCGCTCTTTCCTCTCTTCCGGTCCTTTCCCTTTCCCCTCTCCTTCTTCTCTTTTCCCGCCGGATCGAAGGAAGAGCCGAAAGAGGGCGCGAAAGGGAAACTTTCCGTCTTTGGATCAAGGATGGCATGTGACCCAACGTCTGATTGAAGCTTTCTTCAACGTACTGTCCCCCTTTCTTTTCCCTCTTTTCCCTTCCTTCTTTTCCCCTCCACCCCCTTTTTCCCCCCTTTTCCCTCCTCTCCTTAGACGGCAAGAAAACGGTAGAAGCAACGACGAGAAAGAAGCAAGAAGAGCTCCTCGAGCTGAGGCCGACGGATTTTTGGACCCGTATCCCATGATCGGTCCTTCCTCCCCCCCCTTCTCTCTTTTTCCTCTCCCCCCCCCTCCCCTTCTTTTTTCCCTCCCCCTCTTGCTAAATCAGTGGTTACAAAATCCGCGACTCGAATCAGAAGCGAATCTGCCCAGGATCTTCGCCTTGTTGGGCACGTCGGCTGAGCGATCTCCACCTTTCTTTTTTCTTCTTTTCTTCGGCTTCTTCCCCCTTTTTTTTTTTCCCCTCCTCCTGATCACATTAGCGTAGGGAGCCCCGTCGGGCAGGCCAGTTCCCCAAGGCCACCGCGCGCTGGCAGCCGATTACCCGATGGGCCTGGCCGGTTCGCTTTGTTTCTGGATCTTTCCCCCCCTCCTTTTCCCTTCCCCCCTCCTTCTGAGAACACCGTGCCGTCGTAGGCCGGACGCGCGGCGGGCGAAAGATCGAAATCAATCGCGGTGCAAACCGCCGCCAGCCATGCCGCCAGGGATCCGAGCGCTTTTTCCCTTCTGCCCCTCTCCTCTTCTTTCTTTCTTCCTCCTTCCCTCCCTTTTCTCCCCCCTCCCCCGTTGCAGACCGGCATGGTGAAGATCGCGCAAGCAGATGGATCGAAACCCACCTCGGCCGGAGCCGCCGTCCGCCACCAGCCTGGCCCGGCTGTGGCCTGCCCTCCCTCTCCCTTCTCCTTTCTTCTTCCCCTCCCTTCTTTCCCGAAAAAACGCGAATGAACATGAGGGACCTTCATCGTTCTAGAAAATAAACCGCTCGATCGTGTCAGCGGTTTGGGGACTCTCGGAGAGCCCTTTTTTTCCCCTTCCTTCTTCTCCGGATTATTTCCTTTTTTTTTTCCTTCTTGACACGACGAAGACATGCGCGCCGCCGTTGATCACCGGAGAAGGGCGTGATAGTACACCGTCGCCCACCCACCGCACGTGCGTGCCGCGGCGTCTCAGCGGCTTTCTCCCTTTCATCCTATCGTTTCCCTTTCTCCCCTTTTTTCTTTTTTAGAAAAGCAAAAAGCTGGTCCTAGAAACCGGAGCTTGAGCGGCTTCTCAGCGCGCGGGAACCCAGCCTTGTAATCGGCACATCCCCTCCTCCTTTCCCCTTCTCTTCTTTTCCTCCCCCCTCCCCCCCCTCCCCCACTTTTCTGTGGACGTGACCTTGGCGAACTGTCCCCCTCTTCTTTCTTCTCTTCTTCTTCCCCCCCTTCCCCTCCTTTCCCCCTTCTTTGCCGGGGAAAAAGGACAGAGGAGAAGGGAGAGTGACCATCGCCCCGCCGGACCAGTGCCGCCACGCGTCGTGGTGCGGAAAGATGGCCCTTCACTCTCTTCTTCCGAGTCCTTCTCCTTCTTCCCCCCTTTCCCTTTTCTTCCCCCCCCTCTCCCCCTTTCCCTCTCCCTTCAAGGGGAGAAAACGGTCGGGGCCACAGCGGAGTGGAAGCGCTTGCATGGGCGCGTGGTGGATCCGTCCTTTCTTTTTCTCTGCTTTTTCCCCGTCCCCCCCCCCCCCCCTTCTCCCTTTTCTTCGGAAGGACAAGCGAATGGATAGACTGTCGGCGCGCAACCAGGACTCACCCGGGTCCTGTTCCCCTGATCTCGTCTTTTCTTTTTTTTCCCCTCCTGCTTTTCTTCCTTTTCTTTCCTCCTCTTTCTTGTCCCCCTTTTTTTCCCTTTTCACCGAAACACGAAATCAAACGACGCGCCGTGGAAAGCATCCTCGCGGAGCAGGCGGAGGTGCAGCGGGCGATGGCCACTCGGCCGTGTCTGACTCCTCCGTCTTGTTTTTCTTCTTCTCACCCGTCTTTTTTCCTCCCCCCCTTTCCCTTCCCCGTTAATCGAGGGCCGCAACATGAAGAGGCGGGGAAAGTCGAGCGCATCGCGCGACAGCGCCGTGTGGTGGGCCGCCCCCCACATCTCTGTGTTCCTCTTTCCCTTTCCCCTCCCCCCTCCCTCTCCCCTTCCTCTCTCTCACAGTGAGAAGTATTATGGAAAAAGGTCGGAAACCGATAAGACGGTTCGTGACGACGACCTCGCGCGCCCGCCAGGACTCTTCTTTTCTCTCCCTCTTTTTTTTCTCTCTCTTTTTTTTTCCTCCTGTCTTTTTTTCCCCTACCCGCTGATCGTGTAAGAAGGTGGGAAATAGACGACGAAAGTGTTCCGGTCGCGCAGCGAGGGAGCGCGGCTCGAAGGCGATGCTTGAAGCGAGATGTGGGGCTTCCCAGCGCTGAGCGCGTCTCTTCCTCCTCCCTCTTTCATTTTTCCCCCTTTCCCACTTTCCCTCACGCGTAAGAAGATAGGTGGAGAAGAACAAGGAATAGAGGAGTAAAGAAAGGACGCGGTGGCCGCGGGCCGCCTCACCTGCCTCCTTCCGCTATTTCTCTTTTCCCCCTCTGCCCCTTTTCCCGACCACCAAGAGTGAGTATTTTTTTCCTTCAGATCCATTCTCCCCTCCCCTCCTCTTCCCTTCTCTTTTTTAAAAAAAGAGGACGAGAAGAAGGGAAAAAGACAGGGGAGTCTGGTTTGGCGCGCGACAAGTCGAGCCATTCGACTTGTCCGTCGCCGGTTTTTTCATGCTTCCGGTTTCCCCCCTCCCCTCTCCCCCCCTCCCTTCTTTCTCCACCGCGCAAAATGAAAGGAGATTAAAAGCCGCTGAGAATCCAAGCCGTTTTCCAGGCGCGTGGCTTGTTCGCGTGGGCGGCGGTCCTGCTGGCCCTCGGGTGCCGCGCTCCCGGGCCAGGACGCCTCGCTTTTTCCTTCCCCCCCCCCCTTTCTTTTCCCTCTTTTTTTTTTTTTTCCCCTTCCTTTTTCCCTTTCTCTTTTTTCTCTTTCTTCCGCAGGATGGGACCCAGGAAAAGAGGTCCGTCTGGAAGGTGGAAGAGATTCAAGCGAGTTAGCCAAGGCACGTAAACGCCGCAGTCAGGTTGAATTTCTTGCGGTCACCGACCTTTCTTCCTTCCTTCCCCCTTCTTTTTTTTTTTTTTTTTCCCTTTTTTTCTTCCTCTCCCTCGAGGAAGCACGCTCACGATCCAGGTTCGAGGACCCAGATGTGGGAATTGCGAACTACGCCAACTGTTCGTCGCCTTCGCCCTCTCTTTCTCCGCTCCCTTCTCTCTCCCCTCCTTCTCCCCTTTCGTTTCTTTCTCCCTTTTCCCCACTTCTTTTTTTTTATTCAACGAGGAGAGAAGGCGGTCGCGGTCGACGGAACCAGCAAGGGGCTGTACATCATAGAGCCGCAGGACGGCACGTATGTTTTCCCTCCCCCCCCTCCCTATCCCCCCCCTCCTCCTCCCTCTTCGGTTTATTTATAGAACGATGAAGGCACCTCATGGTCAAGCGTTTTGTCCGTCGCGCCACGGCGGCGCCGCGGGCGTCCTTCGTTCAATCCTTCCTTTTTTTTCCCCTCTTCCTTTTTTTGTTCCTTCCTTTTTTTCCCTCTGTTTTTTTTTCTCCTTTTTTCCTTCTGCGATGAAAAAGCAGGGATGAAGGTTTAGATAATTAGAGAATGCGAAACGAATACGAGCTCTTTCGCAGCGACTCGCTCGGGATCCTGGCGGCCGGTCTGGGAGGCGGTGTGGCACCTGCTATTCTTTTTCCTCTTTTCTCCCCCTCTCTCCTCTTTCCTCCCCCACTTCCTTCCCTTTTTTTCCCCTCCTTCCCCATGGAAAAGTAGTGGGACGGATAAAGGCGAAAAGCGAGACCTGGACTGCCCATCGGTGGGTCATCGTCTGAACAGCGCGCGGCGGGGCCTGTGTGTGGAACTGCACGTCCTCTTTTCTTCCTCCTTTCTTTTCTTCTCCTTCCCCCCCCTCTTCTTTTCCTCTCCCCTTACCGGAGTTGATCTCGCTCGACGACGTTAAAAACAAGGAGAAGATACTGCAGATTCGCTTCTGAGCGAGTGCGGATTTTTTTAACCCCTTATTTTCCTTCCCTTTTCCCCCCTTTTTTTCTTCCCCCTCCTTCCCCCCTCTCTCCCCTTTTCTCCGTGTGATAAGTGGAAAAATGCAGTCGGACCTCAGCTCGAGAGCTGCTTCTTGGCGGCGTCGGTGTGATTCTCCCCCTTTTTTTTTTCCTTTCCTTCTTTCTTCTCTTTTCTTTTTTTCTTCCCCTCTCCTTTTAACAGAGTGAGAAGCAAGCGGGAAGTATTGCGAAAGGCTTAGATAATACTTGGTCACGTGCCATACCTGATCCAAAGGACGAACCTTTCCCGTTCTCCCTCTTTCTTCGCTTCTTTTCCCTCTCTCCTTCCTCTCCTCCCTTCCCCCCCCTTTTTCCCCCCCCCCCCCTCTCCTCTTAAGAGCGAAGATAGAGATGTAGCAGTCCAAATGCAGGTCCGTGTAGTTCGAGACGATGATCGCCAGCTCCTTCATGGGTTCATTTTTCATTCCCCTTCCTTCCCTCCTCTTTCTCCCCTCCTCTTTTTCCTCTTCTTCCCTTCCCTCCCCCCACCGCGGGAACAAGGCCGACGCCGTCCGGAGTGCTGCCGCCCAAACCTCGCCTGACAGGCCACCTTCCAGGCCTTCCCCTCCCCCCTCCCCCCTTTCCTCCCTCCCCTTCTTTTCCTCTCTTCCGAGAGTGGAATTTAAGGAGGAAATAAGATACGCCGGGCTACCGGGTTCGTCAGCCGCTGCCTGTCCTGTGATTACCTAATCTGTTATTTCCCTCTTCCCCCCTTCCCCTCTTTTTCCCTCTTTTCTTCTCTTCGGCAGAAACGGGAGGAGGTGGCGCGTAGCCGACGAAAGTGATCGTCGATAGCCGGCGAGTTGGTCTTGGCCGCGCATTCGGCGGTGCGCTCGTTTTTTCCCTTTTTTCTCTCCCCCCTTTTTTTTTCTTTCTTTTCCTCCCTCTTTCTCCCCCCCCTCCCTTCTTCGAGGGATAGCGTGGACCGAAGAACGGCGCCGAGGGACAGGAGGCAGAGGGCAGGCGGGGGGGTCTTTCCTCTTCGGTCGCCTTTCTTCTCTTCTTTCCTTCTTCTCCTTTTCTTTTCCTTCCATCTACAGATGGGAAGAGAGAACGAGAACAGAGGAAACGAGAAAAGATGGGTTGGGAGGAACGAGTCCGTGACGCCCTTTTGCTGAAAGGTGGAGCGTGCTGTCCATCGTAGACCTTGGCCTTCCTTTTTTCCCCTTTTCTCCTTCCTTTTCTTTTCCCCCCCCCCCCTCCCCCCCCTCTTCTCTCTAGGTTAATACTAATAAGTGTTGTTGTTGAGAGAAGATAGGCGGTGCCGCCGACCTCAGGGCGGCGGAGCTTGGGAGCCAAAACGGACGTCAATTTTATCCCTCCTTTCCCTGCTCCCCTTCCTCCTTTTCTCCCCCTGACCGCGGTCTACCAAAAGAATAGTATAGGGAATAGTTATAGTTATAATTCCACATCGGAGAGAACGAGGAAAGAGGTAACGATTAGATGGCTCCGTCCCCGGAACCTGTCCCCCTCCCCCCCCCCTGTCCACATTTTCCCTCTCTTTTCCCTTCCCTCCTCGCATCAGGGACCTCGAGAAGTTGATTCGGTCAAAGAAAAGATCCGCCAACGACGCGTCGTGATCGTCGCGCTTCTACTTTTTCCTCTCTCCCCCTCCCTTCTTTTCTCCCCTCCCCCCTTCCCCCCACGAGCGCACCGCCGAGAGGAGAGGCAGACAACTCGGGCGGCTATTCGACGATCCTTCGTCGGCCCTCTCTCCCACCCTCCCCTCCTTTTCGGATTCCGCAAGATACATAGCGCCATGGCCGGGTGCCAGCATCGAAACTGTGTTCCCGGCTCCCTCTCCTTCCCTTCCCCTCCTTCTTTGAAGAAAAAAGGGAGACAGAGGGGATCAATAGATGGCATCCGGAAAAGTCAATCGCGGCAGCAGTACTGTTATCGCGCGCTGCCTTTTTCTCCGGTTAAGGATGGAAGGTGGAATGGAAGAGGAGGTTTGGGCGCAGCAGCTCCGGAGGCGCGCACGTGGTTCCCGCTTTTTCCCCTCGGAGGAAGAGGAGGCGGCCAGATTGCCGGTTCGGGTGCGCCCGCGTACTTTTCCGCGTTAATCACCCCTCCCCTTCTTCTTTTCTCTTTCCCTTTTTCCTGTTTCCTCCCTTTCTTCGACATCGCGGAGGCGAGATGACGCAGATAGGCCACCGAGTGCTGATGTTTCACGCCGGGATCGAAGTTACGCGGCCTCCCTCTTTCCTCTCCTGCCTTTTTTCTTTTTTTCCCCTTCCTTCCTTTTCCATTCTGAGTGAAGCTTTTCGGCCAAGACGGGCCCCGGGCGGGGACGCGGTGAAAGGCGGATGTCCGACAACCTCACCGTCGTAGCTTCAAGGATTCCTACCGACCACTGTCTCCTCCTCCAGTCCCCGGAAGAAGCCAAGAAGCAGCTCTCGAGCTGAGGCCGACGGATTTTGACCACGGGGATCACACGTATCGGCACGTTCTATTCCCCTCTTCCTCCTATTTTTCCCCCCCCCCCTTCCCCCCCCCTTTCCCCCTTTGGCAAGCTGTGAAATCCGTGGTGAAAAATTTCAGAGAACTCGATCAGAAAGCGCATCTGCAGGATCTTCGCCTTGTTTATAAATTCCGGCTACTCCGCTATCCACTTCATTTTTTTTTTTCTCCTCTCCTTTTTTTTTTTTTTCCCTCCCCCCTCTTTCGGGAGAAACGTAGGAAGGAAGTTAACCCAGGCCAAAGGCGAGCGGCAGACGATGACCCCGTGGGCATGGCAGTTCGGCTGGTTCTCCTGTCGTCTCCTTCCCCCTCTCGTGGCCATGTCAGAAGGCGGGACGAAAACACCGGCCGTAGTAGGGCCCGGACGCGCGCGTGCGAAAGATCGAACTCAATCGCGGTGCACACCTCCTCATCCAGTCCCGCCTTCCCTTCTCTTCCTCTTCCTCCCTCTTCTTTTCTCTTCGTCGGAAGGGATAGAAATGATCGAAACACGTGCAGCCCGGCCTGTGCAGCTCGCGCCGTCAGATGGCTCTAAACCACCTTCTTCCTTCCTCCCTCCCTTTCCTCCCCCCCCCCTCCTTTTTTTTCCCTTTTCCCTCTCCCTCTTCCGACAGGCAGGCGACGAAGGAGAGAAGGACAAAAAACGAGCTGAACATGAGGCCTTCCTCTTTCTAGCCATTACCCCTTCTCTTTTTTCGCGGTGGGGGTTAATAGCGGAGCGCAACAATCGTTGCCGTCCTGCGGCGGGCTCTGCTGTATGTTCCCGCCCCCTGTCTTTTTTCCTTTCCTCTCTTTCTTTTTCTTCTCCCCCTCCTTTCGATGATAGTAACACGTAGGAAACAGAAACCACGCAACGGGAGCCGCGGGTCTCTCCGGAGGCGGCTTCCGCAGATCGTCCCCTCCTTCTCCCTACTCTTTGTTTCTTTTTCCTCCCCCCCCCCCCCCCCCCCTTTATCTGAACGGAGCTTGGAGAGGCTTCTGCCAGCGAGCGGAACAGCCCTTGAAGCGCCACCACACGCCTGGTCCGGCCGGATAACTGTGTGCGCACGACCTGCACCTTGCTCCTGCTTTTCCTTTCCCTTTTTTTCTTTCTTGATCTCGTCACGTCCAAAAGTGACGGAGTGGCGGCCACAGGCGACGGCGCGCCGGTGAGTGACCATCGCCTCGTCCCATTTCCTCCCTTTCTTTTCCCTCTCCCTTCCTTTTTCTCTTTCTTTTTTTCCTCTTCTCAGGACCGCGCAAAAGAGAAAAAAGAAGGACGCGCGGAAAAAGGGCGGGAGGCACGCGGCTCCCCCAGCGGACATCGCTGCTGGCGCTTTTTCCTCCCCGGCGCGGCGGTTTAGAGAGGAAGGTGACACCGAAGCCGTGACATAACCTTCCTTAATGACACTCGTCGTCTCTCTTTTTCTTCTCCCCCCCCCTCCCCTTTTTTTTCTTTTTTCCTTTCGGTGAGCTAGCTGGATTAATACTGCTCCTGAGCGGCATCCCGCGGGTGGGTTGACCCGAACTCAAACCAAGCGCCGTGGAAACGCATTCCTCGCGGCTCTGGCTGCTGTGCTCCTGCTCTTTTCCCCCTCTTTCCCTTTTTTTTCTCTTTTTTTCCTTCCTCTCTTCTTCGCGTTCGTGGCACGGGAAATCGAGGGGCCGCCCCTGACCGCCGGCGGAAGTCGAGCGCATCGCGCGCAGCGCCGTTTTTCCCTCCCCCCCCTCTTCTCTTCTCCCTTTCCTCTCCTTTTTTTCCCCTGAAACAATTCGGAGTGTATATGGTCCACGTCGGACACGATCAGCCGGTTTCGTGACCCGCGACCTCGCCGCGCACCGCCCCCGTTCTCTCTCTTTTCCTCCTTCCTCCTTTTTTTTTTTTTCTCTCTTTTTTTTTTTTTTTTCTTTTTTTCTCCCTTCCCTTTTTCCCCCTCCCCGTGTTCATAGACGACGAAGTGTGAGGTGCGGAAGCGAGGGCGCGCGCTCGAAGGCGATTGGATGAAGCAGAGATGTTGGGGCTGTCCACCCCGGCTCTGCGCGGCGTCTGCCCGCTCTCCTTTCCCTCCTCCTTCCTTTTCTCCTCTTTTTTCCCCTCCCCCTGTAAGCCGTCGGTGGAGCCGACCACGGCATCGAGGCCGTCAGCCACGGCCGCGTTGCTTTCCCTCTCCCTCTTCCTCTCCCTTTTCCTCTTCTTCTTCTTCTTTTTTTTTTTTCCCTACCCCAGCGTGAGGCCGATAAGGAAGAAGGATTTATCAGAGAGAAGACACCGGCAGGATGTGAAAAAAAAGAGCGTCGCCTCAGGGGCCTGCCCTTGTTCGTCTTTTTTTTTCCTCCCCCTCCCCTTTTCTTCTTTTCCTCTTTCTGTCAAAGGATTAGGTGTAACAGAAGACGCACCGCAGCGACGGGATGCCACCGGCGCCCAGCAATGCTTCCATCCGTCTGTTCTCCCTACTTTTTCTTTTCTCTTTTCTTCTTTTTCTTTTTTTTTTTCTTTTTTTTTTTCCTCTTTTCCTTCCCGCCCGAGAGTTAAGGAATATGGAGCAGAAGTGGAGGCACTGGACAGGCGGGACGATGGTCCGCTCCAGGGCGCCGCCGGCCTGGCCCCGGTCCACGCCTTTCTTTTCCCCCCTTTTCCTTTACCTCTTCCCTTTTTCCCCCCCTTCTCCCTCCTCAGAAGGTGAATTCGTGAGAACGAAATTTATAAGCCGGAAAAGGCGTGGCTGGCGCTTAAGGGTGGTTCCGCGCGCTGGAGAGCCGCTCAAGCCCTTTCTCTTCCCCTTTTCTTTACCCTCCTCCCTCTTTTCTCTCTTCTTCTTCCGCTCCAAGCCGGAGAGAAAAGAGGAGAACTGTGCGTGGGATGGGAGACGGTGTACTATCAGGACCTTCGCGGTGGGAATCAACGGCTTCTCGTATTCGTTCGCTGTCTCCCTTCCCCCCCTCCCCCCTTCTCTCTTCTTCCTTTCTTTTCTCCTTTTTTCGCCAGCGATTAAAAAAAGAAGACAACGATTCGAGGCGGTTTATTTCTAGAAGATGAAAGGCCCTATGTTCATCGGTTTTTTTCTTCTCTTTCCCCTCCTCCTTTCTTCATTCCCTTCTCCCTTCCTTTTTTTTTTCTCCGGCGGGACGCCGAAGAGGTGGGTTAGATCAAATATGCTGCGCGAGGAACAGGCCGGCTGCACGGTTTCGATCATTTCGAATTCGACCACGCTATCTCTTTTCTGCCTGCTTTGCACTTCCCTCCTTCTTTTTTCTTTTTTTTTTTCCCTCCTCTTCCCTCTCTCCTTTTCCGTGCTACGACGGCACGGTGTTCGAACGAAGGCGGGACATGGCCACGTCGTTGGCGAGCTCCAGGCGCACGCGCGACTGGACATGCACGGGGTCATCTTCTTACAGTCGCGGCGGTTGCTGTGTGGGTACTTCCTCCTCTTTTCTCCTCTTCTTTCCCTTCCCCTCTTCCCCCCCTTCCTTTTCTACCCGCCTACCGCAGTTGATATCGATAGCCGACTTTACCAACAAGGCGGATCCTGCAGATTCGCTTCGGGAGCTATTCTCGTCTTTTTTCCCCCCTTCTTCCTTCTCCCCCTTCTTTTTTTTTCCCCCTTCTTCTCCTCTTCCCCTTTGCCATATCCGTGTGATAAGTGGTAAAAAATCCGTCGGCATTCAGCTCGCGAGCGCTTCTTGGCGGCGGTCGTGATTTACCTTTTTTTTTTTTCTTTTCCCCTTCTCCCCTTCCCTTTTTTTTTCCCCTTTCCCCCCTTCCTCCCTTTCACAAGAGTTGAAAGAAAGGGGAAGTATTGGACAGAAAGATTCAAGCTCCTACTTGGTCACGATGGCCATCCTTGATCAAAGACGAAACGTTCCGTCGCGGCCTCGTTTTCTCCTCCCTTTTCCCTCCCCTTCTTTCTTTTTTCTTTGTTTTTTTCCTTTTCTTCCTCCCTCTCGCGTGTCGCAGTCCAAATGAAGGTTAGTGTAGTTCGAGACGATGATCGCCAGCTCCTCATGGGCAGGTTGTATCCCAGGCGGAACACTTTCCTTTTCTCCCCCTTCTCCTCTGTTCCCCTCCCTTTTTTCTCCCCCCCCCTTTTCCCCCCGGCAGAGAAGTCAGGAGATGATGACGACCAAAACCTCCGCCTGAAGGCCACCGTCCAGGCCGGCCCGGCCACCGCCCGCTCGCGGCTTCCTTTTTTTCTTTCCTTCCCCTTTTCTTCTCTCCTTCCTTTCCTCTTTTTTTCCAGCCGCTGACTGTCTGGTGACATAGTGGTATAGCGGAGGAAAAACACCGTTGTGCGGTCCCCGGCATGGCCGGATGGATCGTTCCGTGTCCCTCCCTCGGTCTTCCTTTTTTTTCTCCTCCCTCCTTTTCTCTTGAATAGGAAGAAGAGTTGGTCTGAAGAGAATCTCGGCAGGTGCGCTCGTGTTTTTTTTTTTTTTTTTTTTTTTTTTTTTTTTTTTTTGGGGTTTTGTTTCCGTGTGGAGATCCAGTGTCGTTGGAGGCCCTCGCCCTCCCCTTTTCTTCTTCCTCTCCTTCCCCCCTTTTTCCTTCTTTTTTTTCGAGAGAAAACGGAGACGAGGGCCAGGAGGAGAGGGCAGGGCGGGCGGGTGGTCCTCTGGCTTCTCTCTTTCCCTTCTCTTCTTCCCTTTTTTTTTCCTCTCTCTATGTTCTAGGTAAGTCGTGAGAGAAAGAGGGGAAGCGAGAACGAGAACGAGGAGGGAACGAGAACGATTGGGGGGGAGGAAGCGTCAGTGACTCTTTTTTCCATTTTTTTTTTTCCCCCCAAACAAAAAAAAAACCAAAGAACACCTCGGAGACCTTGTCCTTCCCTTTCCCCCCTTTCCCCTTCTTCTTCCTTTTCCCTTCTCCTTCTCTTTTCATAATAATAAGTGGTGTGTTGAGAGAGATCGGCGGTGGCCTCGACCTCGGGCGGCGGGGAGACTTGGTCGCACCCTGTACTTTCCCCCCCCTTTCCTCTTTCCCTCCCTTCCCCCTTCTCCCTTCTTTTTCCTTTTCCCCCCCCCCCCCCAATCGTTCTCGTCATAGTTCTAGTTCTCGCTTCCCATATGGAGAGAACCGAGGAACGGTAGCAGCTCTTATCTTTCTACTTCACCCCCCCCCCTTGCCTTCCCCCCTCCCCCTTTTTTCCCCTTCCCCTCTCCCCCCTCCGACCTGAAAAGATGCAATATTGGACCTCGGAGCCGTTTGCTTCGTCCACGACTGATCCGAACGAGTTTCTCTACTCTTCTCCTTTCCTCTTCCCCCCCCCTCATTGGAATACTCCAGAACGGAAAAAAAACGAGCGCACGCCGAGATTCGCGGCCTCCCCCCCCTTTTCCTTCTTCCCCCCTCCCCCTTTCCCTTCCTTTCCCTTTTCCGGCGCAGTCAAATAGAGCCATGCCGGGGAACGCATCGAAACGGTGTTTTCATCGTCTTATTCCCCTCCTTTTTCCCTTCCCTCTTTTTTCCTTCTCCTTTCCCCTCCCCTCGATGGAATCCGGAAAGTAAACTCGAGGCAGCACGACGGGAAGAGCGAGCGGCGGTGGCGTTTCTTCCTTTCCTTTGCTTTTTTCTTATTTTTCTTCCCTTCTTTCATGGCGGCGACGGAAGGGTTCAGCGGTGGTGGAGGCGGGCACGGGGACGGCCCGGCACTCTTCTTTTCTTTTTCCTTTTTTTCCTTTCCCCTGCCCATGAGGAGATGGCAGATGCATCGTAGCGATCACCGGACCTGCATTTGGTACGTCGACATCGCTTCTTCTCTCTTACTCCCTATTTCTTCCTCTTTCTCTTCTTCTTCTCCCCTTTCTCTTTTTTCGAGGGCGAGACGGGAAAGTTGAGTCGTTGGATCAAGGATGGCATAGGACCAAGTATAGCTGATCTTTGGCAAGCTTCCCTTTCTGTCCCCTCTTTCATTTCCTTTTTCTTTTCTTTCTTTTCCCCTTCCCTTCCCTTTTCCCAGGAGGAAGGAAAGACAACGGTCGAGTCCCGACGCCGACAAGAAGCAGCTCTCGGATCTTTAGTCCCGAGTCTTTTCCTTCACCCTTCCTCCCTTTCCTTCCTTTTTTCCTCTAGCCCTACCCATAAGTGCAAGCCGTGAAACCTGGTTAACAATGTCGTCTGCGACTTCTTCATACCTCTATCTCCCTTTTTTTTTTTTCCTCTTTTCTCTTCCCTTTTTTTTCTTCTACGAGAATGCCGTAGTTTGTAGAGAAGATCAATACGAGTCGGGAGAACCGTAGGCCGGCAGTTCACCCCAGGCCCACCGCCGTCGTGGTACGCTTCTCCTTTTCTTTTTTCCTCTTTTTTTTTTTCTTTTCCACCGACGTGGCAAGGTAAGAAGGAGGGGGCGAACACCGTGCCGTCGTAGGCCCCGACGCGCGCTTTCTACAGATCCCCCTCCTCCTCTACCTTTCCCCCCCCCTCCCCTTTTTTCTTTTTCTCCGAAAGAGCGGAGTAGTCGTTGTTCGGGAAGTCTAGGAAATGATAGAAAAACCGTGTGCTCCGGCCTTTTTCCGCTTTCCGCTCCATCGCTTTTTCCCCCCCTCCCTTCTTTCTTCTCCCCCCTTTTTTTTTCTTTTTCCTCCGGCAAGCAGCAGGACGACAGGCGGCGCGCCCCGCGCGAACGGACAAAAACGCTCTTCCATTCTTTCATCTCTTCTCCTCCCCCTCCCTCCCTCCTTTTTTTTTTTAATCGAGGAGCGAAAAATCGTGCCGTCATGCGGCTCAGATGATGTACAAGCCCCGGGTGGTGCGGCGACCTCGCCCTCCTTCCTCCTCCCTCTTTCCCTTCTTTCTCTCCCTCTCCCCCCTCCAACGAAAAAGGGCGAAGAGGGTTCGCCGGGACTGGGCGTCAGCAGATCGGGAAAGTCTAGAATCATTTTTCTCTTTCTCTCCCCCCCCCCCTCTGAGATCGAAAGGAGATTGAGCGGATGCTCCAGCGCGCGGAACCAGCCTTTTTTGAAGCGCAACCCATCCCCTCCCTTTCCTTCCTTCTCCTTCCTTTTTTTTTTCCCCTTTTCAAATGAGGAGGGAGTGGAAGTGAACCTGGCGAAACTAGGACTTGATCTCGTCCACGTCCAGACCGTGACCGGTGTCCGTGGCCCCTTCTGCTTCGCCTTTCTTTCTTTCCCCTTTCCCCCCTTTCCTTTTCCTTTCTTTTTCCCCTTTTTTTTTCCCCGAGAGGGTATAATGGAAAGGGAAGCGGCGTCCACCCGAGGGACCAGCAGGACCGCCCGCCCCCGCTAAACCTCCTGTCGCTCTTCCATTCCCTTTTTTTCGTCCTTTTTTTTTTCCCTTTCTTTTTTCGGTGGAATAAGGAGCGGGAGGTTCCGCGGATTTCTCCCTCCTTTTTCTTTCTTTTCCCTTTTCTTTTCTACTGTAGGAGAGAAAAAACGACTAAACCGGTTAATTCCCCGATTGCGTATCTTTTTTAACAGCCTGCCTTTTCGGGCTCTTTTGCTATTACTTCCTTTTCCCCCCTTCTCTTTTTTTTTTCCCTCTTCTTTCCTCTCCCCCTCTTAGCAGAGGAGGTGAAGGCGGAGATGGAAAACGCGGCGTGGCTGACGGCAGCGATGCCGCTGGCTTCTCACCGAGCGTCTTACTCTGTTCTCTTGTCCTGTTTCCCTCTCTTTCGTTTCTTTTTCCTTTCTTTTCCCTTTTTTTTTTCCCTTTCTTAAGAATTCGATTAGAGAAGAGAGCCCCTCGATGCCGCGACCGAACACTTCGGCGTCTATTGTCCACCGGTGGACAGATCAGCGTTTTCCCCCCATCCGACCCTCTCCGCTCCCTCTTTTTTCTTCTTTCCCCTTTTTCTCTGATCCTGGCGGCGCGGAGAGGTAGCGGTCACGAACGGCTGATCGTGTCTACCCTTTTTCACCTTCCCTTTCTTTTTTTTTTTTTTTTTTTTTTTTCCCTTCTCTTTTAAGCCAGAGAGTGGTGGGGATGTAAAAAAGAGGCGAGGCGCGAGATGCGCTCGAATTCCGCGGTCAGGGTGCGGCCATCGAGGGCCCGGCCACGAACCTCGTCTCCTCATTTTTCCCTCCCGCTCCCCTCTTCCTCTCCCTCCCTTTCTTCCCCTCCTCACCTAAGCTGCTAAGAGAGGATGAGTTACACGGAGCGTAGGTTGAGTGCGGTCAAGACCACCAGCGTGATGCCTCTCAGGAGGGATTAATCCTCTATCGTCCACCGTCCTGGTTCTCCCCCTTCTTTCCTTTTCCTTCTTTTTTTTTTTTCTCCCCTCACGTAGAGAAAGTAGATTGTCATTGAAGAAGTTTTGTCACGGCTTCGGTGTCACCTCGCGCGACCTCCGCGCCCGTATTGCCCTCTCCCTTCCATCCTCCTTTTTTCCCTCCTTTTTTTTTTTTTTTTTTTTTTTTTTTTTTTCCCTCCGCTCCCGGGCAAGGAAGAAGAGAGTTCCGGCAATATTTCGCCCGACGTGGCGGCACTGGTCGGCGGGCGTGGTTCCGCTCCCTTATCCTCCTGTCCTTTCTTCTCTCCCCCTTTTTTTTTTCCTTTTTCCTTTTTCTCCCAAGGTCACGTATAAGAAGAGCAGGTGAATTTCGGGCGCACGACCTTTCCGGCCCTTACCTTCTTTTTTTCTTCCCTTTTTTTTCTTTTTTTTTTTTTTTTAGAAGCCAGATCAAGCTAACGGTTCGAGGACAGCTGTGGGATTGCGACACCACGCCCCTTTCGTTCTCCTTTTCTCTTTTTTCTTTTTTTCTTCCCTCGGAGAAATGTGCGTGGGCTGAGAGACGGTGTACTACAGAGGACCCTTCGCGGTGATCCTTCTTCCTTCAGTTTTTTCCTCCCCTTTATTTCCCCCCCTCCCTTGTGCACCTTTACGGGAAGATGGTGGAGATCCGCGATTAACCAAACCGCGACACGATCGAGGCGGTTTATTTCTAGAACTTGAAGGCCCTCCTGTTTTTTTTTTTTTCCTTCTTTCCTTCCCCTTTTTTTTGGCATGCAGGAATGAAGGATTCCCGCGGGGCAAGGGCTGGTGGAGGACGGCGGGGCGCGGCCTAGGGGGGTTTCGATCATCTTTCTTCTTCCCCTTTTTTTTTTTTTCTTTCTCCGACAACGAATACGAGATCTTTAGCAGGACTTCGCTCGGGATCCTGAGGCCTGGCTGGATGCGTGTTCCCCCCTCTATTATTTTCTATCTTTCCTCCCCTCTCTCTTCCTTTCCCTTTCTGACGTCCTTTTTGTTCCCTTTTTCTTCCTTTTTCTTTTTCCTTCCCTTTCCCCTTCGTGGTAATGTTTAGGAAAGGAGCGAGGGGCCTGGGGGAAAAGGGAACTGCCGGCCGACGGGGCTCCGACGCGTATGTGATCTTCGCGGCCAAACTATGCATTCGTTCTACTCCCCTCCCTCCCCTTTTCTTTTTTTTACTTCCCCCCCCCCCTTCCTTCTTCAGATTCGATTATGAGCGAGTCGCGGATTTTTAAACACGATTTCAGCTGCCACGTGCGGGGAGGGCTCGATTCCTCTTCCCCCTTCTTTTTCCTTTCCCCCCCATCCGTCGGAATAAGATAGAGAGCTGCTTCCTGGAGGAGTCGGGGACTTGACCGTTTCGTGCGGCATCCTTGATCTCGACTTTGTTTTTTTCCCTACCTTCCCCCTTTTCTTTTTTTTTTCCCCTTTCCTTTTTCCCCTCTGCCATCCTGAGCAAAAAGAAGAAACGTTCCCGTCGCGCCCTCGGGCGCGTACTCGAGCCCGGCTGGACGATCAGCAGCTCGGTGCCTCTCTGCTTCAGCGCGCCCTCCTCTCTTTCTTTTCCCCCCCTATTTTTTCTTTTCCCTTTCTCTCTTTCAGGGGATACAGGAGGAAAAGTAGAGGGCGCACCCGACCCGGATCTTGGCCGCCGCCGTCTGCCGCCGCCACCACTCCTTCACCCCTTTTTTTCTTTCTTCTTCCTCCCCCCCCTTTTCTTTTTCCCCCCCCTTCAAGGAAGGAACAGGAAAAGAACGCTTCGCGATTACCGTCGTGCCTGACGCGAGTGGACTTCCGGAGGCCATCGAGGGACCGCGGGCTCCCGTGTTATTCCCATCTCTCTTCTTCTTCCCATTTTTCCCTCTCTTCCCCCTTTTTCCTTCTTTCCTGGATCGGGACGGCAGACCGCGGCGGCGGGTGCGCGCGTAGCCGACGAAAGTATCGTCGAATAGCCGTCCTCGTTTGGTCTTTCCTCTCCCTTCCTTTTTCCTCCTTTTTTTTTTTTTTTCCTTTTTTTCTTTCACAGATTTCATCGCGGAGAAGAATAACGTCGTTTGCGGGTCTGGTGGACCGACGCCCCGGGCTCTTTCCTTCTTCTCTTCTTTTTTCCTTTTTCCCTTCTTCTTCTTTTTAGGAGTGCAGGTTACGTTGCCGTACCATCTTAATCGTTCTCGTTCCTCGTCTTCCCGCTGGAAGGAGAACCTCTCCGATTACCTCTCCCTCTTTTTTTTTTCTTCCCTCTTCCCTTTCCTACAACCCACCATTTTGCTTGTGGAAATCTTTGTTTATTTTTTCTCTTTTTTTTTCCCTCAGGAGAACTTGGTACTCGTTTTCTCCCACGTTTCCCTCCCCCTCTTCTTCTGTTCGGCCACAGACG